>Ga0209814_10000514_pt1 | contig 12770 bp, 11 predicted proteins | sample SoiMetdeltSBSDD1_FD_187597 | JGI IMG/M metagenome (GOLD analysis project Ga0209814, IMG submission 187597) | Bulk soil microbial communities from a Populus tree surrounding site in Tennessee, USA - Soil MetaG P. deltoides SBSDD1 (SPAdes) (version 2) | ecosystem: Environmental > Terrestrial >... | reverse complement strand
CCCGAACTCCGCCCGGGTGAGGTAATCGGGCAGGCTCACCGTGGGCTCACCGTGAGCGCGCTGCTCCTCGTTGAACATCCGGTGGCCGGTCAGCACCTGGCCGCCGAGCCAGAGGAGGAGGAAGACCGCGAAGGCGACGACCGCCAGGCTGTGCTCTCGGAGGAAGCGGCGGAAGCCCCTTCGGCCCGGCTTCGGCGTTTCCTGGGCCCGGCGGTCAGCCACCCTCACGGGGGCGCGCACGGCGGTCATGGACATCTGCCTACCCGGCCAGGCTGCGGGTGTAGCCACGGGCCGTGGCGGGCACGCCTGTTAGGTGACCCTCGTCGGCTACCACGCCTCCCACGAGCAGCTCCCGCCCAGCGTCCTGCTGGAGGCCGCTCGGGCGGCGGCCGAGGCCGGCTTCGGGGCGGTGTCGTCGTCGGACCACGTGACTCCCTGGAGCCGGGCGCAGGGCGAGTCAGGGTTCGCCTGGGCGTGGCTCGGCGCCGCCCTGCAAGCGGTGCCGGTCCCGTTCGGGGTGGTCAACGCCCCGGGCCAGCGCTACCACCCGGTCATCATCGCCCAGGCCATCGCCACGCTGGCGGAGATGCACCCGGGTCGGCTGTGGGTGGCGCTGGGCTCGGGAGAGGCGTCGAACGAGCACGTCACCGGCGAGCCGTGGCCGGCGAAGCCCGAGCGCAACGCCCGGCTGCTCGAATGCGTCGAGATCATCCGCCGCCTGCTGCAGGGCGACGAGGTCAGCGCATGCGGCCGGGTGCACGTGGACCGCGCCCGACTGTGGACCCTGCCGGACCGTCCGCCCCCGTTGATCGGTGCCGCCCTCAGCGAGTCGACGGCGGCGTGGTGCGGCGGCTGGGCCGACGGACTCATCACCGTGCACGCGCCGCCCGAGCGCCTCCGCCGGGTGATCGAGGCGTTCCACGCCGGCGGCGGGGAGGGCAAACCGGTGCGGGTGCAGGTGAAGGTGGCCTGGGCATCGAGCGACGACGAGGCGCTCGTCGCCGCCCACGAGCAGTGGAGCACCAACGTCCTGGACCCGGTGCTCATGGCCGATCTGGAGACGGTCGAGCAGTTCGAGGCGGCCGCGGCCCACGTGCGTCCCGACGACATGCGCGGCGCGGTGCTCGTGTCCTCCGACCCCAAGCAGCACGTGGCCTGGCTGCACGAGATCCTCGACTGCGGGGCGGACGAGCTGTTCCTCCACCACGTCCCCCGGGATCAGCAGCGCTTCATCGACACCTTCGCCGCCGAGGTGCTCCCCGAGGTGGCGGTCCCGTGAGCCTCGCCTTCACCAGCGACCAGTGGTGGAAGAACGGGGTCGTGTACTGCCTCGACGTCCAGACCTTCCACGACCACGACGGCGACGGCATCGGCGACCTCCCCGGCCTGGTCGAGCGGATCGACTACCTGGCCGGGATCGGCGTGTCCACGCTGTGGTTGATGCCCTTCTATCCGACGCCCGACCAGGACGACGGCTACGACATCAGCGACTTCTACAACGTCGACCCGCGGCTGGGCACCCTCGGCGAGTTCGTGGAGGTGGTGCGCACCGCCCGCGATCGCGGCATCCGGGTGATCATCGACCTGGTGGTCAACCACACGTCCGACCAGCACCCGTGGTTCCAGGCGGCGCGGTCCGACCCCGACTCGCCCTACCGGGACTGGTACGTGTGGGCCGACGAGCGGCCCGAGGACCCCGACCTCACCGAGACCTTCCCCGGCGACCAGGGCGGCGTGTGGACCTACGACCGCAAGGCCCGGAAGTACTACCTCCACCGCTTCTACCAGACCCAGCCCGACCTCAACATCGCCAACCCCGCGGTCCGCGAGGAGATCGCGCGCATCATCGGCTTCTGGCTCCAGCTGGGGGTCAGCGGGTTCCGGGTGGACGCGGTGCCGTTCCTCATCGAGCTCGACGGCATCGACGGCGCCCCCTCGGTCGATCCCCACCGCTACCTGAAGGACATCCGCTCCTTCCTCGAGCGGCGCCACGGGGAAGGCATCCTGCTGGGCGAGGTCAACCTGCCCCCCGAGGACCAGCGGACGTTCTTCGGCGACGAGGACGGCGACGAGCTCAACCTGGTCTTCAACTTCCACGTCATGCAGCGGATCTACCTGGCCCTGGCCCGCCAGGACGCCACCCCGGTCGAGCAGGCGCTGGCCGAGCTGCCCGACGTCCCGTTCGACTCCCAGTGGGCCACGTTCCTGCGCAACCACGACGAGCTCACCCTGGACAAGCTGAGCGACGAGGAGCGCCAGGAGGTGTTCGACGCCTTCGGGCCCGACCCCGACATGCAGCTCTACGGCCGCGGCCTCCGCCGCCGGCTGCCGCCCATGCTCGGCGGCGACGGCCGGCGCATCCGCATGGCCTACAGCCTGCTGTTCTCGCTGCCCGGCACGCCGGTGCTGTTCTACGGCGAGGAGATCGGCATGGGCGAGAACCTGGCGGTGCGCGACCGCCTGGCCGTCCGCACGCCGATGCAGTGGTCGGACGAGCCGGGCGCCGGCTTCTCGACCGCCGATCCCGCCCGCTTCCCCCGGCCCCTGCCCGAGGGTGCGTTCGGCCCGCTGGCCGTCAACGTCGCCTCCCAGCGCCGCGACGGGGGCTCGCTGCTCAACTGGTTCGAGCGGCTCATCCGCCGGCGGCGCGAGACCCCCGAGCTCGGCCTGGGATCGTGGACCGTGATCCCCAACGACCAGACCGGCGTGCTGGCCCACCGGTGCGACTGGGACGGGTCGACCGTCGTGGCCGTCCACAACTTCGGCCCCGAGCCCTGCCACCTCGACCTGCCACTGGACGGGATCAAGGACGCGGTCGGAGCCGACGACCTGCTCGACGGCGCCGCGGAGCAGCCGCTGCGCTCGGGTGCGTTGAGCCTCAAGCTCGACGGCTACGGCTACCGGTGGCTGCGGATCCGCCGCAAGGGCCAGCGGGCCACGCCCTGACCGGCGCTAGGCGGCGATCCCGGCGAGGGCGTCGAGCAGCCGGTCGACGTCGCCGGCGTCGTTGTAGTGGACCAGGCCGGCCCGCACTGCGCCGGCGTCGCCCAGCCCGCACCAGTGCGACGTCTCCCAGGCGTAGTTGGTGCCCGCCCACACCGCGATCCGTTGCTCGGCCAGGCGCCGGGCCACAGTCTCGGGATCCAGGCCCGCCACCGTGAACCAGCGGGTGGGCGCGTCGCCGGGCCGGCGCTCACCCAGCACGTGGACACCGTCGATGGCCCGCAGCCCCGCGTCGAGCTTGTCACCCAGGGCCTGTTCCTCCTGCCATCCCCGGGGGATGACGCGGTCGAGCATGAACCGCCCCGCGGCCTGCGCCGCGGCCAGCTGCTCGAACGGGAGCGTGCCCAGCTCCCAGCACTCCGGCACGGTGTCCGGCGAGGGCACCAGCTTGTCCGGGCGCGCCTCGGCCAGCAGGGCCGGGTCGGCGCTCAGCACCCCCACATGCGGTCCGTACCACTTGTAGGCCGAGCACACGACGGCGTCGGCGCCCCAGCCCCGCCGGTCGACCGGGCGGTGGGGTGCGGCCGCCACCGCGTCGACGTAGGTCCGCGCCCCGGCCTGCCGCACGATCTGGCAGATGGCGGCCACGTCCGGCGCCGTGCCGACGACGTTCGAGGTCGCGGTGAAGGCCACCCAGCGGGTGCGCTCGGACAGCACCGCGGCGATGTGCTCCGGCTGCAGCGCCAGCGTGGCCCGGTCGGGCTCGGCGAAGCGCACGACCGCCCCGGCCCGCTCGGCCGCGATCACCCAGGGCCGCACGTTGCCGTCGTGGTCGAGCCGGGTCACGACCACCTCGTCCCCGGGCCCGAGGGCCCGGCCCACGGTGGCGGTGAAGCGCATGGTCAGCGAGGTCATGGACTCGCCGAACACGATCCCCTCGGCCTCACCGCCGAGCAGCTCGCCCGCCACCTCGCGGGCCGCTCCTACCAGCGCGTCGGTCGCCTGCGCCTGGGGGAAGGGACCGTGCGCGTTGGCGGGATCGCCCGACCGCCACCACGTCGTAGCCGCGTCGATGGCCGTGTCCACCGCCTGGGTGCCGGCCGGCCCGTCGAGCCGCACCCAACCGTCCTGCAGCCCGGGGAAGCGCTCGCGATCCACGCCGCCGAGGGTACGGCACCCGGCGGCGGGCAAGAATGCGATCCCGTGACACCCTCGCCGAGCCCCGCCATCCGCCGCGAGGACGACGGCCACGTGCGCCGCCTGGTCCTGTGCCGGCCCCGTGAGTACAACACGATCACCCCGGCCCTGCGGGACGAGCTCGCCGCCGCGCTCGACGAGGCCGAGCGGGATGGCGAGGTACGGGTGGTCCTGCTGTGCGCCGAGGGCCCTGCGTTCTGCGCCGGCTTCGGCCTCGACTGGTCCACGGCCGGCGGTGGCGGGCCCCGTGACCGGGTGTGGGACACGGTCGCCGACGTCGAGATGATCGGCACGTTCGGCCGCACGTTCGCCCGGCTGCACGAGATCTCCAAGCCCACGATCGCGGCGGTCCAGGGCTGGTGCATCGCCGGCGGCACCGACATGGTGCTCAACGCCGACCTCATCGTCGCCGGCCGCTCCGCTCGCTTCGGCTACCCGCCGGCGCGTGTCTGGGGGGTGCCCGAGGCACCCTGGGTCTGGGTCGCCCGGCTGGGCCTCGAGCGGGCCAAGCGCTACCTGTTCACCGGGGACGAGATCAGCGCCGAGGAGGCCGCGGCCATGGGCATGATCCTCGAGGTCGTCGACGACGATCAGCTCGACGACCACGCCGCGGACCTCGCCCGCCGCGTCGCCCGGCTCCCGCTCAACCAGCTCAAGATGATGAAGTGGATGCTCAACGACGTCGCCCGCCAGCAGTACCAGCCGGACACCAGCCGGCTCCTGGGCTTCATCTTCGACGGCGTCGCGCGGCACACGCAGGAGGGCCTCGACTTCGTCCGCCGGGCCCAGGACATCGGCTGGCGGGAAGCCGTCCGCGAGCGGGATGCCCCCTTCGGCGACTACGGCGAGCGCGGCCGGCCGCCCGCCCCTGACGTCTGAGGAGCGGGCGGATCACCCGGCGGCCGGGACAGGGCCGTTGGCCCGCACCACCTCGGCGAACCAGTGGCCGCTCGGCTTGAGGGCTCGCTCGAAGGTGGTGGGGTCGACCGTGGCGAGGCCGAAGCGCGGGCGGTAGCCGAGGGCCCACTCGAAGTTGTCCAGCAGGGTCCAGTACGTGTAGCCGAGGACGTCGATCCCGTCGTCGAGGCACCGGGCCAGGCCGGCGAGCGCCTCGCTGACGTACTCGATGCGGGTGGCGTCGTCGTCCGCCGCGATGCCGTTCTCGGTGACCAGGATCGGCAGGCCACCGGCGGTGACCTCCCACGCCCGGCGGACCGTGGCCTCCAAGGCCCAGGGCCAGAACTCGTAGCCCATGGTCTCCACCAGCCGGGCCCCCGGATCGGGCGCGACCGCGCCCTGGGGCCCGACGCGGGTGCGGCTGTAGGCCTGGACGCCGAGGAAGTCGTCGCCGCCGGTCGCGGCCAGGAACTCGTCCTCCATGCGGTGCCGTATCTGGGCGAGCTTGGCCTCGCCCCCGTCGACCGGCTCGTAGGCGCTCATGGCCAGCGTGAGCCCCACCGGGACACCCGGCGCCCCGGCCCGGACCGCGTCGACCGCCAGCCGGTGCGCCTCCGCCAGGACCGCGTTGGCCCGGCGGCGGGCTTCCACGTCCCGGCGGCCGGGCGGGAAGGTGCCCGCCAGGTAGCCGCCCACGGCCACGATGTTGGGCTCGTTGAGCGTGCACACCCGGCGCAGCACCGGCGCCAGCTCCGCGGTGGCGCGTTCGCAGTACGCCGCGAACCGCCGCGCCGTCTCCGGCTCCTCCCACCCGCCGCGGGCCGCCACCCAGCGGGGCGTGGTGAAGTGGTGGAGGGTGACGACCGGCTCGATCCCGGCGTCGAGCAGAGCCTGGCATTGGTCCCGGTAGTGGCCCATGGCGGCGGCGGACCAGAGGCCCTCCTCCGGCTCGATCCGGCTCCACTCCAGCGAGAACCGGTAGTGGTCCAGCCCGAGCCGGCGGCACAGCTCGACGTCCCCGCGCCAGTGCTCCCAGCTCCCGCATGCGTCGCCGCTCGGCACGGTGGCGGCCGACCCGGCCGTGTGCTCCCACGCCCACCAGTCGTTGTTCCAGTTGCCCCCCTCGATCTGGTGGGCTGCGGTCGCGGCTCCCCAGCGGAACCCCGCCGGGAACACGGTCGTGGCACGCGACGCCTGGGACTGGTCGGTCATGGGCCCGGACCCTACGCGGTGGGCAAGGGCACGGCGTCGAGGACCGCCCGGGCGCGCGCCACGACCGCCGGGCGGCGGCGCCCGTCGCTAGGCTGACCCCGTGCTCGCCGTTCCCCGCCTGAGCACCGATGCCCGCGCGGTGGTGAACGGCCTGTTCGGGGATGCGCTGGCCGCGCAGGGGTCGGCCCTCGCCATCCCGACCACGTTCCGGACGTCCACGGGCGACGAGGTCCCGCTCGATCGGCGCAGCATCCGCGAGTCGCTCCCCGGCGCGGGGGCCCGGGTGTGCGTGCTCGTGCACGGGCTGATGTCGACCGAATCCGTCTGGCGATTCGATGGCCGGGAGGGTCACACCTACGGCGACCTGCTGGCACGCGAGCGCGGCGTCACGCCCCTGTATGTCCGCTACAACACGGGGCGGCACATCTCCACCAACGGGCGTGACCTCGCGGCCCAGCTCCAGCGGCTGGTGAGGGTATGGCCCGTCCGGGTACGCGAGCTCAACCTCATCGGCCACAGCATGGGTGGACTGGTGATACGCAGCGCCTGCCACTACGGGCGGCACCGCGCGACGCTGGTGGATCGCGTGCGACGCCGGGGGCCGTGGCCGGGCAAGGTGCGGCGGATCGTGCTGCTCGGCGTGCCCAACCGCGGCGCCAACCTCGAAGCCATCGCCAACCTCACCAGCGCGGCGCTCTGGTCGGTGCCGCTCCCCACCACCCGGCTGATCGGCGCCGGGCTCGACCGGCGCAGCGAGGGGATCAAGGACCTCCGCTGGGGAGCGGTGCTCGACGAGGACTGGGTCGAGCGCGACCCCGGCGCCACCGAGCGTCCCGAGCTCCACCCCGTCCGGCTGCCGCGGCGCGCCAGGGTCCTCGCGGTGGCCGGCTCGCTCGTCGACCAGCGCGACCCCGAGCGTCCCTCCACCGTCAACCGGCTGCTCGGCGACGCACTGGTGACCGCCCCCAGCGCGCACGGACAGCTCGGGGACGGCGTGGCCGTCCGCCTGTGCCCCAAGGTCAACCACATCGCGCTCGCCAACAACCGGGACGTCTACGACGAGATCGCCGGCTGGTGGGACCCATCGGCCTGACTCAGGCCCTTCGGCCCTGTCGCCGGCTGTCCCGACTCTCTAGCGTCGTGGCGTGCTCCAGATGAACGTCCAGCCCATCGCCACGGTGCCGGATCGGGTCAACGAGATCCGGGCGCTCACCGCCAGGATCGTGAACCGCGAGATCCTGCCCCACGAGAACATGCTGTGGGCCGACACCCAGGCCGGGGTGCGCCTCACCGACGACGACCGCGAGCAGTCCCGCAAGCTGCGGGCGCACGTCCAGGACAAGGTGCGTGAGGCCGGGCTGTGGGCCCCGCACCTGCCCACCGAGTACGGCGGGGCCGGGCTCGACTTCCTGGAGCTGGCCTACATGTACGAGGTGCTCGCCTACGCCGTCGGGGCGGCGGCGCTGTTCGGCGTGGTCGCCCCCAACTCGGGTAACCAGTCGATCCTCGTCAAGTACGGGACGGAAGACCAGAAGCAGCGCTGGCTGCTGCCGCTCATCGACGGCACGATGCAGTCGGGCTTCTCCATGACCGAGCCCGACCAGCCCGGCTCCGACCCCCGGTCGCTCAAGACGACCGCCCGCCGCGACGGCGACGAGTGGGTCATCAACGGGCACAAGTGGTTCACCTCGAACGGCAAGCGGGCCGACTTCCTGATCGTGATGTGCCGCACCGAGGACGTCGCGGGCGGCGCCGACCGGAACGCAGCCATGACCCAGATCATCGTGCCCACGGACACGCCCGGCGTGAACATCGTGCGCGGCATCAACGTCTGGGGCCGCGAGAGCGACCACTGCGAGATCATCTACGACGACGTGCGGGTGCCGGTCGACAACGCCCTCGGGGCCCGCGGGTCGGGCCACCAGGCGGCGCAGGACCGCCTCGGCGCCGGCCGGGTGTACCACTGCATGAACTCGCTCGGGGCCATGTGGCGGGCATTCGACCTGATGGTCGAGCGGTCGCTCACCCGGGAGGTGCACGGCGGGCCGCTGGAGACCAAGCAGTTCATCCAGGGCTTCATCGCCGACTCGTACATCGACATGCAGGCCGCTCGGCTCATGACCATCAACTGCGCCGAGAAGCTGGCCGCCGGCCAGGACGCCCGCACCGACATCTCCGCCATCAAGGTGTTCGTGCCCGACGCGTTCCACCGGGTCGTCGACCGGGCCATCCAGGTGTGGGGCGCCGCCGGGGTCAGCGGCGACCTGCCCCTCGCCGCCATGTACCAGGGCGCCCGAACCCTCCGCATCGCCGACGGGCCCGACGAGGTCCACAAGATCCTCATCGCCAAGAACGTGCTGAACCGCTACCGCGGCCACGAGCAGGGCTGGGACTTCGGGAACTAGCCGGACCGCGCGAAACGGGGCCGGGGGCCGAAGCCCCCGACCCCGCAGTCGGGCCGAACGATCGGGCGATCACACCTTGCGGAAGCGAGCGACCGCCAGCGGGGCGAACACCGCCACCAGCCCGGCGGCCCACACGAGCGAGAGCGTCACGTAGTGGGCGGTCGTGCCGGACAGGCCGGCCAGCGCCGGGTCGCCCAGGGCCAGCGAGCGGACCGCGTTGGTCATGACGGTGATGGGCTGGTTCTCGGCGATCGGCTGCAGCCAGCCGGGCATCGACTCGACCGGCACCATGGCGCTCGACACGAACGACAGCGGGAAGATCAGCAGCGACATGCCCTGCGCCGCCTGGACGTTCCCGGCCACCAGGCCGACGGACACGAAAAGCCACATGAAGGCGAACCCGAAGGTCAGCACCAGGCCGAAGGCGGCGATCGCCTCGACGCCGGTCCCCTGCGGGCGGAAGCCGACCGCGAAGCCGATGGCCAGGGTGGCGGTCAGGCCCAGCGCCAGCAGCGCCGACTCGGCCACGACCCGGCCGGCCAGGACCGCGGTGCGGGACACGGGCAGCGACCGCAGCCGGTCGGTGAAGCCCTCCTCCAGGTCCTGCGCCACGCTGGAGGACGCGTTGGACCCGGTGAACAGGACGCTGGTGACGATGTAGCCCGGCACCATGAAGGTGACGTACTGGACCGGGCCGGTCTCGATGGCCCCGCCGAAGACGTAGCGGAAGATCAGCAGGAACATCGCCCCGGTGATCGTGCTGATCACCAGGAGCTGCGGGGTGCGGACGAAGCGGCGGACGGAACGGGCGGCCACGGTGGTGGCGGCGGTGATGGCCCCGGCGGGGCGGGCGGCGGGCGTGATGCGCCCGGCATCGAAGGTGACAGCGGTCATCGGTCTCTGGCTCCTCAGGCGGCCTGGGCGAAGTGCTCGCCCGGCTCGGTGGTGGACTCGGTGGACTGGTCGGTGGACTCGGTGGACTCGGGCTCGCCGGCGTCGATGGGCGAGCCGGTCAGGGTCAGGAAGACCTCGTCGAGCGTCGGGCGGCGCAGGCCGATGTCGTCGACCTCGACGGCCAGGGCGTCGAGCGCCCGGATCGCCTCGGCGATCACGGCCCGACCGCCGGCCACCGGGATGGTGACCCGGTGGGTGCCGGCGTCGACCCGGGGGGCCTCGACGCCGATGCGGCCGACGGACTCGGCGACGACGGTCAGGTCCTCGGGCCGGTGGACCCGGATCTCGACGACGTCCCGCCCGGCCCGGCTCTTCAGCTCGCCCGGCGTGCCGTCGGCGATGACCCGGCCCTTGTCGACGATCACGACCCGCTGCGCCAGCTGGTCGGCCTCGTCGAGGTACTGGGTGGTGAGCAGCACGTCGGTGCCGGCCCGCACCATCGAGCGGATGGCGTCCCACAGCTCGTTGCGGCTGCGGGGGTCGAGACCGGTCGTCGGCTCGTCCAGCAGCAGGAGGCGGGGGGCTCCGACCAGGCTGGCGCCCAGGTCGAGCCGGCGCCGCATGCCGCCGGAGTAGGTGCTGACCGGGCGGTCGGCCGCCTCGGTGAGGCCGAGCTGGTCGAGCACGACGGCGGCGTTGGCCCGGGCCTGCCGGCGGGTCTGGCCGTAGAGCCGGGCCACCATGACGACGTTCTCCCGGCCGGTCATGGCCGGCTCGACCGCGGCGTACTGCCCAGCCAGGCCGATGACCCGGCGAACCTGCTCGGGCCGGCGGAGGGCGTCGATGCCCGCCACCCGCAGCTCGCCGCCGTCGGGCCGCACCAGCGTGGCCACGGAGCGGACGAAGGTGGTCTTGCCCGCGCCGTTGGGCCCCAGCACGGCCACGACCTGGCCGCTCTCGGCCGCGAGGTCGAGCCCAGACAGCGCCTGGACCTTGCCGAAGCTCCGGGTGAGGCCCTTGGCCTCGACGATAGGTGTGCTCATGTCCCCGTCTCCCTCAAACCGGAATGGAATGTTCTGTTCCTGACAGTATCGGAACGGATCGCTCCGTTCAAGTATTTTCTGGATCGGAACGCTCCGTTCACGTAGAGTGGGGCCATGACAGCGCCCAGCCCGGCGCCGCTGAGCGGCCGCAAGGCCCAGGCGGCCCGCAACGACGAGACGATCCTCTCGGCCGCGCGGGAGGTGTTCCTGGCCGACCCGGGCGCCCCGGTGTCGGCGGTGGCCCAGGCCGCGGGCGTGGGCATGAGCGCCCTGTACCGGCGCTATCCCGGCAAGGAGGACCTGATCCGCCGGCTGTGCACGATCGGGCTCCAGACCTACATCGACCTCGCCGAGGACTGCGTCAACGACGACGGAGACCCCTGGGAGGCGTTCGCCACCTTCATGCGCCGGGCTGTCGACGCCCACACCCACGCCCTCACCCTGCGCCTGGCCGGCACCTTCACCCCCGACGACACGCTCAACGAGATGTCCGAGTACGCCGGCACCCTCAACGTCCGGCTGTTCGAGCGCACCCGGGCGGCCGGGGTGATCCGCCCCGACGTCGACGTGGCCGACCTCGGGCTGATCTTCGAGCAGATCGCAGCCGTGGCGTACGGCGCCTCACCGGAGCGCACCGCCCTGCTGCGCCAGCGGAGCCTGGCCCTGATGCTGGAGGGCTTGCGGGCCGATCCGCCCACCGTCGAGCTGCCCGGGCCCACGGTCACCGACGAGGAGTTCATGGCCCGCTGGATCCCCCGAACCTGACTGACACCCCCATTAGCGCACGATCGCGTATTTGCCGCCCTGCTCAGAGCACCTGGAAGTAACATCTGATGCGCGGAGGACGGGAGGTGGCGTCGTGGCGGCGGATGTCATCCATCTTCAGGTCGTGCCTGCGGGCGACGTCCCTGACGATGACGAAGCCATAGCGGAGAGCGCGCTGGCGCTCGGCCAGGAGCTCGCGGAGCTCGACGTGGACGAGGTGCGACCCGTCGCGGCCGGGGAAGCGCCCGAGGGGGCCAAGGGGATCGAGCTGCTGGCGCTGGGCGGCCTGCTGATCAAGCTCGCTCAGTCGGCCCAGGTGCTGCGCCAGGTCGTCGATGCGGTCCGCGACTGGGTCGGTCGCACCGGAGCCCGCAGCGTGAAGCTGACGCTCGACGGGGACGTGCTCGAGGTCACCGGAGCCTCGGGCGCCGACATGAAGAAGCTCATCGATGCCTGGGTCCAGCGGCACAGCGAGCCGTGACGCCATGAGCAGCGCCCTGATCGAGAGCACCCGGGCCGCGCTGGTAGTCGCCGCGTACGAGTTCGAGGACCCCAAGTTCCAGCGGCTGCGGTCGCCGGCGCGAGACGTCGACGCCCTGGCGGACGTCCTCGCCGATCCGGCCATCGGTGGGTTCACCGTGCAGTCGGTCGTCAACCAGTCGAACGGCGTCGTGCAGCGCGAGCTCGAGCGGTTCTTCTCGTCCCGCAAGCCCGACGACCTGCTGCTCGTCTACTTCTCCTGTCATGGGGTGAAGGACTCGACCGGCCGGCTGTACTTCGCCACCAGCAACACCGCATTCGACCTGTTGCGCTCGAGCGGCGTGTCGGCGTCGTTCGTGAGCGAGCAGATGGAGCTCACCCGGTCCAAGCGCATCGTCCTGCTGCTCGACTGCTGCTACAGCGGCGCCTTCCTCAAGGGGTTCCAGGCCCGGGGCGACGAGTCGGTCTCGGTCGGCCAGCTGGAAGGGCGCGGCCGGGCCGTCATCACCGCGTCGCGCTCGACCGAGTACGCCTTCGAGGCCGACGAGCTGACCGCGGAGAACGCGCAGCCCTCGGTCTTCACCGGCGCCGTCGTGGAGGGCCTCTCGACCGGCCAGGCCGATCGCAACGGCGACGGGGTCGTGACCGTCGACGAGCTCTACGACTTCGTGTACGACCACGTGCGCGGCAAGGTCGCGGGCCAGACGCCGGGACGCTGGGTCAACCTCGAAGGCGAGCTCACCGTGGCCCGCAACCCGCATCCTCCGGTCCACGCCGCCGAGCTGCCGGCCGAGCTGCTCCGGGCGGTGGACAGCGACGTGGCCCTCCACCGGCTCGGCGCGGTGTGGCAGCTCGGGGAGTGGCTCGACCAGGGCGAGCCCGGCCAGCAGTTGACCGCCCGCGAGGTCCTCGACCGCCTCACCCGGGACTACGA
>Ga0209814_10000508_pt1 | contig 12834 bp, 9 predicted proteins | sample SoiMetdeltSBSDD1_FD_187597 | JGI IMG/M metagenome (GOLD analysis project Ga0209814, IMG submission 187597) | Bulk soil microbial communities from a Populus tree surrounding site in Tennessee, USA - Soil MetaG P. deltoides SBSDD1 (SPAdes) (version 2) | ecosystem: Environmental > Terrestrial >... | reverse complement strand
GAAGAGGACGATGACCGCGTCGACGACTGGGTCGGCGAGCAGCAGCGGCAGCGCCGCCGCGTACGTGTCGGGTGTCGCGCCGCCGAGCATGTCGACTGGATTCGCAACGCTCGCCTCGGCAGCGAGCTCGGCACGCAGCGCGGCGACCGTCTCGTCGCCGAGCGAGGGGAGCTCGAGGCCGGCGGCCTCGCAGGCGTCGGCGGCGAGGATGCCGAGCCCGCCCGCATTCGTCAGCAGGGCGACCGAGCGGCCCGAGAGGCGCGGCTGGCTCGAGAGCAGCGTCGTCGCGTCGACGAGCTCCTCCAGCGAGGCGGCACGGATGACGCCGGCCTGGCGGAAGAGCGCGTCGGCGGCCGCCTCCGAGCCGGCGAGCGCGGCGGTGTGCGAGCTCGCGGCGCGCTGGCCGCTGGCCGAGGTGCCCGCCTTCAGCGCCAGGATCGGCTTGCGCCGGGCGACGCGGCGCGCGAGCCTGCCGAACCGGCGGGGGTTCCCGAACGACTCGACGTACAGCAGGATCGCCTCGGTCGCGTCGTCGTCCTCCCACCACTCGAGCAGGTCGTTGGTCGACACGTCCGCCTTGTTCCCGATGGAGACGAAGGCCGAGAGGCCCAGACCGCGGGTGACGGCCGCCTCGAGCAGCGCCAGCCCGAGCGCGCCGCTCTGCGACGAGAAACCGATGTTCCCCGGTGGAGCAGCGCGGCTCGCGAACGTCGCGTTCAGACTCGGCCCGGCGACCGCGATGCCCAGGCAATTCGGCCCGATCAGCCGCGCGCCGTGCGCGCGCACCAGCGCGAGCAGCTCGTCCTGCCGCGCCGCGCCCTCGGTCCCGACCTCGGCGAAGCCCGCCGAGATGACGACGAGCGCGCGGACACCCTTCCGGAGCGCGTCCTCGGCGGACTCGAGCACGGCGTCGGCGGGGACGCTGATCACGGCGAGATCGACCTCGTCGGGGATCTCCGCGAGGCTGCGATAGCCACGGACGCCCGCGACAGGGCTGCCGTCGCGGTTCACGGGATACGCGGTCCCGGCGAAGTCCGCCTGGAGCACGTTGCGGAAGAGCTCGCCGCCGATCGAGCCGCGACGCCGCGAGGCGCCGACGACGGCGATGCTCGTCGGCTCGAAGAACGGGCGCAAGGACGCCGTCACGGCGACGTGGTCGCGCTCGTCGAGCCGCTCCTCGTACCGCTCCGTGCGCGCGATCGGGAACTGGATCTCGATCTCGCCGCCGGCGAGCTCTCGCGTCAGCTCGAAGCCCAGCCCCTCGAAGACCCCGAGCATGTTCCGGTTGTCGGCCAGGACCTCGGCAACGAAACGGTCGATCCCCTCGCGCCCCGCCCGCAGGGCGAGCTGCTCGACGAGGCGCGTCCCGATCCCGCGCCGCTGGTAGGGGTCGGCGACGGCGAAGGCCGCCTCGGCGGCGGCCGGATCGCGTAGTCGCTCGTAGTTGCCGACGGCGACGACGACCTCCCGGCCATTCTCGGCGAACGTGCCGAGGAGCGCGCCGCGCTCGACCCAGTCGGGCTCGAGCAGCTGCTCGACGAGCTCCGGGCCTAGGCTCGGGAAGCCGTGGAAGCGCAGGTAGAGGCTCCGTTCGGAGAGCGCACCGAAGAACTGCACGAGCTCCTGCTCGTCCTCCCGGCGAGGAGCCCGGAGTCGGAGCGTCGACCCGTCGCGCAGGATGACGTCGGAGACGTCCGCGGTCACGGCCCCATTCTCGCGGCTCTCACATCGCCCGCGTCGGTGGGCACGCGCGTCGGCGTTCGGGTTATCACGGATCGTCGTGCGGGCCGGATCGGCGTACAATCGGCTCCGTGACGACGACGGTGGTCTTCCTCCGTGGCCGTTCGGCGCCGATCGGCGCCGGGCGCTCCCGGCCAGCACTTCCTTCGGAGTAGCCGGCTCGCCCAGGCGCTCGTCGCGGAGACGTCGGTCGCGAACGCCGATCTCGTCGTCGACGTCGGGGCCGGCGCCGGTGCGCTGACACGGGCGCTCGTCGAGGCGGGCGCGCGCGTGATCGCGCTCGAGGCCGATCCTGCGCTCGCGCGCGAGTTGCGTCGCCGCTTCGCCGGGCGGGACGTCACCGTGCTCGAGTCCGACGCTCGCGGCTGGGGCTGGCCGCCCGAGCCGTTCGCAGTCGTCGCCAACCTCCCCTTCACCGGCTCGGGCGCGATCCTCTCGCATCTGCTGGGGGACCCCACGGTCGCACTTCGGCGCGCGCACGTGATCGTGCAGTGGGAGCTCGCGCGAAAGCACACCGCGGTCTGGCCCGCCACCGCGCGAGCGGTCTACTGGGCGGCGTGGTTCGACGTGTCGCTCGCCGGCAGGCTCGCCTCGAGCGCGTTCTCGCCGCCGCCCGCCGTGACAGCCGGACTGCTCCGGGTCGAGCGGCGCGCGTCACCGCGGGTCGAGCCGCGCGACCACGCGGAGTACCGGCGCTTCGTCGAGGGAGCATTCGCAGCGAGGCGACCGCTCACGAAGGCGCTCGCGGGACGAGTCTCGTCGCGTGAGCTTCGCCGGCTCGCTCCGGTGCTCGGGTTCGACGCCGGGGCGTACCCCCGCGACCTGGACGCCCGTCAGTGGGCCGGCCTGTTCGCCTTCGCCCGCGAGCGGAGCCGGCGCGACATGGCCGCTCAGCCGGCGTCGAAGCCTGCCAGCGCAGCCTCGACGAGACCGGGGAGAGTCTCCAGGTTGTAGCCGCCCTCGAGCACGACGCCGAGGCGAGGCGCGAGCGACGCGCACCGCCGCGCCAGCTCGCGGAAGCCGTCGGCGGTGACCTCCATCCCCGCGAGCGGGTCGGCCTCGTGTGCGTCGAACCCCGCCGAGACGAGCACGGCGTCGGGCTCGAAGGAACGGACCGCGGGCTCGACGAGCTCCGAGAACGCGCTCGCATACTCGCGGTCGCCCGAGCCGGCGGCGAGCGGGACGTTGAGCGTGTGCTCGTCGCTCGTCTCCGGGCCGCCGCTCCCGGGCCAGAACGGCCACTGGTGCAGGGACACGACGAGCACCGAGGGATCCGCACGGAAGAGCGCCTCGGTGCCGTTCCCGTGGTGCACGTCGAAGTCGACGATCGCGATCCGCTCCAAGCCGAGCGACGCCTGCGCGTGGCGAGCCGCGATGGCGGCGTTGTTGAAAATGCAGAACCCCATCGCGCAGGCCCGCAGGGCGTGGTGCCCGGGCGGGCGAACGAGCGCGAACCCACCGATCTCGACGGCCCGGATCGAGCACCCCGCGGCCAGCCGCGCGGCCTCCCAGGTCGTCGGCCCCGCGAACGTGTCGCCGTCCAGCCAGACGTCCGCGCGGAGCGCATCGACGGCCTCGATGTAGTCGCCCGCGTGCACGCGCTCGACCTGGCCTCGCGTCGCGGGCGCTCCCTCCGTGAACCCGCCGAAGTGGGCGTGCAGGCGCCGGATGCGCTCCGGGCTCTCGGGATGGACGTGCTGCCCGGTCGGATGCAGATGGGCGAGGGCGGGGTGACTGATCAGCTCCACGACGCGGCAGCCTCCTCGAAGCGTCGCGCTTGGCCCTCGAGCCCGAGCTCGCGCACGTGCACGGCTGCCGCGGTCCAGTCCGGCTCGACGTCCGGGAGGGGAGGCAGCGGAGCGCTGCGGTCGACGGTCGCCAGCTTCCGGAAGAGTCGAAGCGTGTCCGCCTCGGCCTCGAACCTCCCCGCGTCGAGCATCGCCTCGAGCGACCCGTACTGGGCGAGCAGCTCCGCCGCGCGCTTCTCGCCGATTCCGCGAGCGCCGGGAATCCTGTCGGACGGGTCTCCGCGGAGCGCGATGAAGTCCGGCACCTGCGCGGGCTCGACGCGGTATCGCTCCCGCACGCCGTCCGGGTCGACGCGCGTCGGCGCCTCCCCCCGCACCGGCTGCAGGATCGTCGTCCGCTCGCTGGCGAGCTGGAAGGCATCGCGATCGGAGGTGGCGACGAGCGTCGTCCCGCCCCCCGCCTCCTCGAACGCGACCGCCGCTCCGAGGAAGTCGTCGGCCTCGTAGCCGGGCTCCTTGGCGACGGCGAAGCCTGCCGAAGCGACGACGGCAGGCAGGAGATCGAGCTGCTCGAGCAGCTCGTCGTCGAACACCCGCCCGCTCTGGTATGCGGGGAAGGCGGTATGGCGGTACGTGGGAACGTCCAGCCGATCCCACGCGACGAGAACGGTCCGCGGGCGCTCCCACTCCCAGAAGCGGAGGAGCATGTTCGTGAACCCGACGAGCGCGTTCCCCGGCCGGCCGCCGGCGCGCCGGATCGACTTCGGGAGTGCGTGGTACGCGCGGTGGGCGAACGAGTCCCCGTCCACGACGAGAAGGGGGCGCCTCACGCGAGCGACCTCTCGAGCCCGGCGATCGACTCCTGGAGCCGGTCGGTCGCGACCCGTGACCGCTCCGCGAGGGGAAGTCCGTCGAGGTCCTCCAGCCGGACCGGGGCGCCGTACGCGACCCGCAGCGGGCCGAGCCGGGCGAGGCGGTCCGTTCCCGCGATCGCTGCGGGGAGGAGCGGCACGCCCGCATCGAGTGCGATGCGAGCCGCGCCGGTGTGCCACCGGGCCTCGTGTCGCTTCCGCATCCCCTTGTGTCGCCTCGTGCCCTCCGGAAACATGACGACCGCGTGCCCCGCGCGGCAGAGCTGGATCGCGGTGTCGATCGCCTCGGCGTCGCGCTCACCGCGGCGGACACGGAAGCCGCCGCCCGCTTTGACGATCGCCCCCAGCGGAAACCAGAAGAGCTCGGACTTCGCCATGAAGCGAAGGAAGCGGCCGGGATAGAGCGGGATCCCGAGCGGCCACGGGTCGAAGTTCGACCAGTGGTTCGCGGCGAGCACCAGGCCGCCCTCGCGCGGGATGTTGTCGAGGCCCGTGACGCGAAGCCGGAAGAGCCCCCTGACGAGCGGCCAGCTCACCACCGCAACCGTGGAGTAGAGCCAGCTGGGGCGTGGTGGGCGGGACATGGGCGGCAGTATCGCCCCAACGTCGCGGCGGAGTCGGGTCGCTAAGGTGTCGCGCCGATGGGGAAGAGCCTCGTCATCGTCGAGAGCCCCGCGAAGGCGCGGACGATCGCCGGCTACCTGGGCGACGGGTTCGTCGTGGAGTCGTCGATCGGGCACATCCGCGACCTGCCGCAGAAGGCCGCGGAGATCCCGGCTGCCCTGAAGAAGGAGCCCTGGGCGCGCCTGGGCGTCAACGTCGAGGCAGACTTCGAGCCGCTCTACGTCGAGACGCCCGACAAGAAGAAGAAGATCTCGGAGCTGAGACAGGGGCTGAAGCAGGCCGACGAGCTCCTGCTCGCGACGGACGAGGACCGCGAAGGCGAGGCGATCGCGTGGCACCTCGTGCAGGTGCTCAAGCCGAAGGTCCCGGTGCGCCGGATGGTGTTCCACGAGATCACCCGGGACGCGATCCGGCACGCCCTCGACGACACGCGCGACATCGACCAGCACCTGGTGGACGCCCAGGAGACGAGGCGCATCCTCGATCGCCTCTACGGCTACGAGGTCTCGCCGGTCCTCTGGAAGAAGGTGATGCCGCGCCTCTCCGCGGGGAGGGTGCAGTCGGTCGCGACGCGCCTGGTGGTCGAGCGCGAGCGGGAGCGGATGCGCTTCGTGGCCGCGTCCTACTGGGATCTGGTCGGCACGTTCGAGCCCGGTGCGTTCGAGGCACGGCTCGTCGGCCTGGACGGGGCGCGAGTCGCACAAGGACGTGACTTCGGGGAGGACGGGACGGTGCGCTCCGAGAGCCTCGTCGTCCTCGACGAAGGGGCGGCCCGCGCGCTGGTCGTCGCCCTCGAGGACGCGGAGTTCCACGTCGACTCGGTGGAGGAGAAGCCCTACCGGCGCAAGCCTGCCGCCCCCTTCCGGACGTCGACGCTGCAGCAGGAAGCGAGCCGGAAGCTCCGCTTCTCGGCGCAGACCACGATGCGGCTCGCGCAGCGGCTGTACGAGAACGGCCACATCACCTACATGCGCACCGACTCGGTCAACCTCTCCGAGAGCGCGCTGACCGCCGCCCGCGCCCACGCGACCAAGACCTACGGCGCCGAGACCGTGCCGGCGAAACCGAGGAGGTACCAGCGGGCGGTCGCGAACGCGCAGGAGGCCCACGAGGCGATCCGCCCGGCCGGCGACGCCTTCCGGGCGCCCGCGGAGCTCCGGGGGGAGCTCCCGCGGGACGAGCTCGCCCTCTACGACCTCATCTTCAAGCGGACGATCTCCTCGCAGATGAACGACGCGGAGGGCCAGACCGTCGTCATCGAGCTGGGAGCGTCGACGAGGACCGGCGGCGAGGCCGTCTTCCGCGCGTCGGGCACGGTGATCACGTCGCCCGGTTTCCTGCTGGCGTACGAGTCTGGGCGTGACGAGCCCGAAGGCGACGACGAGGAGCGCCGCCTTCCCGCGCTGACGGTCGGCGAGACGCTGTCCGCAAGCGCCCTCGAGCCGCAGGGCCACGAGACCACTCCGCCCGCGCGCTTCACCGAGGCGAGCCTGGTCAGGGCGCTGGAGGAGCGCGGGATCGGCCGGCCGTCGACCTACGCCTCGATCATGGGGACGATCCTCGACCGCGGCTACGTCTTCAAGAAGGGGACCGCGCTCGTGCCGACGTTCCTCGCCTTCTCGGTCACCCGCCTGCTCGAGGACCACTTCGGGCAGCTGGTCGACTACGACTTCACGGCGCGCCTGGAGACGGATCTCGACCGGATCGCGGCAGGCCGCGAAGCCAGGATCGATTGGCTCCGCTCCTTCTACTTCGGGAACGGAGGCCCCGGGCTGCACGCTCTCGTCACCGACCAGCTGGATGCCATCGATGCGCGACTCGTCAACTCGATCCCCATCCCGGGCAGCGACATCGTCGTCAGGGTCGGTCGGTTCGGCCCGTACCTCGAGCGAGGCGACCTGCGTGCGAGCATCCCGGACGACATCGCGCCCGACGAGCTGACGCCCACGAAGGCCGAGGAGCTCCTGTCCCAGCCTGCGGGCGAGCGAAGCCTCGGCCGTCACCCGGAGACGGGCCGCGAGATCGCCGTGCGGGACGGACGGTACGGGCCCTACGTCACCGAGGTCCTCGCCGAGGGCGAGGAGGGCAAGCCGCGCACGGCCTCGCTCTTCTCGTCGATGTCACTCGACTCCGTCACTCTCGAGGACGCCCTCCGGCTGCTCACGCTGCCTCGAACACTCGTCGGGGCAGACGGCGAGGAGATCCTCGTCTCGAACGGGCGATACGGCCCGTACGTGAAGAAGGGGTCGGAGACGAGATCGCTCGCCTCCGAGGAGCAGCTGCTGACCGTCACCGCGGAGGAGGCCGAGGCGTTGCTCGCGCAGCCGAAGACCCGACGCGGTCGCGGCGCCGCGAAGCCGCCGCTCAGGGAGATCGGCACCGACCCGGGCAACGGCAGGCAGGTCGTCGTCAAGGACGGTCGTTTCGGCCCCTACGTGACCGACGGCGAGACGAACGCGAGCCTCCGGAAGGGTGACACCGTGGAAGCCCTGACGCCCGAGCGGGCGTTCGAGCTCCTCGCCGAAAGGCGCGCTAAGAGCGCGTAAAGCCGCCTTCGGGGGGTTTTCGCCGTCCGTCGAACGGGTCATGATCTAACTGCCTGCGACGCGCCCCGTCTCAGGTTGTGTGGGTCTCCGGGCTCCGGACGTCCGCGCTCCGAAACCGCAGCCGCCTCCAGAGCGGAATACCAGAGGGGAACGCGAACGTTTACGAGCTTGTGACACCTCTCGGTGGTGGATCATCCTGGAATCAACCCGAAAATCTCCCTACACTCCGTAAGTTTGTTGCTGGACTGAACGACAGCGAAAGGACTGAAACAGCACTTTGACGCAGAACCAGCTCATCGAACTGCTCGAGTCCGAGCATCTCAAGTCGCTGATCGAGCGCGCCGAGGAGCACGGCGGCCATCTCGAGCCCGCCGAGCTCGAGGCGTTCGTGCTCGAGCACGACCTCGGCGAGGACGAGGCCGAGCTGCTCCACCGCGAGCTCGAGGCGCACGGGATCGAGATCCCCCAGGCCGACGGCGAGACGGCCAAGGAGCCGGCGGCGCCGGAGAAGCCGCAGTACGAGGCCGGAACGGTCTCGGGTGCGGCCGACAGCCTCCAGCTCTTCCTCGCGGACGTCGGGCGCCACAAGCTGCTCACCGCCGCGGAGGAGGTCGCCCTCGCGAAGCGCATCGAGCGCGGTGATCCCGTCGCGAAGCGGACGATGATCGAGTCGAACCTACGACTCGTCGTCTCGATCGCGAAGGGCTACCGAGGGCTCGGCGTGCCGTTCCTCGACCTGATCCAGGAGGGGACGCTCGGACTGAACCGCGCAGTCGAGAAGTTCGACTGGCGCCGCGGGTTCAAGTTCTCCACGTATGCCACGTGGTGGATCCGCCAGTCCGTCCAGCGCGCCGTCGCCAACCACGCCCGCACGATCCGGGTCCCCGTGCACGTCGTCGAGCGGCAGCAGAAGCTGTCGCGAGCCGCCCGCCGGCTCGAGGTCGAGCTCGGGCGCGACGCGACGAAGCAGGAGCTCGCGGAGGCGACAGGCCTCCCGCTCCAGCACGTCGACGAGGCGCTCGGCGCTGCCCATGCGTCGGTCTCGCTGAACCAGACGGTCGGCGCGGACGACGAGGGCGAGCTGGGCGACCTGTTCGCCGACCGCGAGGCGGCCGACCCGTTCGACGAGGCCGAGGAGTCGCTCCGCCGCCAGAGCATCCGGCGTGCGCTCGACGCGCTGCCGGAGCGCGAGCGGCGCATCCTCGAGCTCCGCTTCGGGTTCGAGGGAGAGCCGTGGACGCTCGAGGCGATCGGCCACGAGCTCGACCTGACGCGCGAGCGCGTGCGCCAGCTCGAGGGCCAGGCCCTCAAGCGTCTCGAGGCGCTCCGCGACCTGGCAGGCCTCGCAGCCTGACGCAAGCGACTACGGGGTGACTGTCACCGCGCGGCGGTGACGGTCACCCGCTTCTCGTCGTCGCGTCTGCTCGCCGACGCTCGGCCTCGGCGAGGGCCTCGTCGTCGTACAGGTGGCACTCGACGGTGACCTCTGCCCGCGGGAGAGGGCGAGGGGCGACCGGCTCGTGCCACTCCACGTCGACGTGGCCGCCGTCCGCGCGCATGCTTCTCACGCCGGTCCAGAACGGCTCCGAAGGATCGTCCTCGTGCGCCCGCTCGAGCAGGGCGACGACGTCCGCGGCCGAGTGCCCCTGGCCTGCCTTCAGGCGAGCCTCCGCTGACGGGGCATCGAGGACGGTGAGATCGTCGATCAGCGCACGCTCCGCCTCGTACTGGGCCTCCTCCTGGTGTGCCCACCGCGTCTCCAGGAGGTCACGGAGGTCGCGCGACTCCCAGCCGCAGACCTCGAACGCACTCGGGCAACGTGGGTGGAACGAGCAGCCGAGCGGCGGCCGCGCCGCGTCCGGCACCTCGCCGCGCGGTAGGTCCCGTGGAACGGTCCGGCGAGGATCCGGCTCCGGGATCGCCCGGAGAAGCGCCTTCGTGTACGGGTGCTTCGGGTCGTCGTAGATCGCCTCCGCCGGCCCGATCTCGACCACGCGGCCGAGATAGAGGATCGCGATGCGGTCGCAGAAGAATTTCGCGGTCGCGAGATCGTGCGTGATGTACAGGTAGGTGAGGTCGAGCTCGCGCTTCAGCCCGAGCATGAGCTCGAGGATCTTCGCCCGGACGCTCATGTCGAGCATCGACACGGGCTCGTCGGCGACGAGCAGGGTCGGGTTGAGGATGATCGCCCTCGCGATCACCGCGCGCTGCTTCTGCCCGCCGGAGAGGTCTGAGGGGTACTTGCTCATGAACTGCTCGGGCGGGGCGAGCCCGACCGTCTCCAGCGTCTCGGCGACGCGCCGCCGCCGCTCCGCACCGGTCCCGATCTTGTGGATCTCCAGGGGATGACCGACCGACTGCTCGATGGTCATCGCCGGATTCAGGGACGCGTGTGGATCCTGGAAGACGATCTGCATCTCGCGGCGCAAGACTCGGAGCTCGCGCTCGGACATGCGCGTGATCTCACGGCCCTCGAACTCGACGCTTCCGCTTGTCGCCGGTACGAGCCCGAGCAGCGTGCGCCCCAGCGTCGTCTTGCCGCTCCCCGACTCGCCCACGAGCCCCAGGACCTCGCCCTTGCGCAACTCGAGCGTGACGTCGTCGACCGCCTTGACATGGCCCGCCTCGCGTCCGAGCAGTCGCTGCGCGAAGCTCCCCCGGATCGCGTAGTACGTCTTCAGCCCGCGGATCGAGACGAGCACCTCTCCGTTCGTCCGCACCTCAGGCTTCGTCTGCAACCGCGATCTCCTCTCGCTCGAGCGGCGTCGTCCCGCCCGCGGGGATCGCCTGCTCGGGCCCGTGGAGCCAGCACAGGACCCTGCGGCCGTCGTCCAGCGCCAGCTCGACCGGGTCCTTCGTGGCGCAGACGACCATCGCGTCGGGGCAGCGAGGATGGAAGCGGCACGCGGGCGGCGGGTCGATCAGGTCCGGCGGGGCGCCCGGGATGGAGTGGAGCTCGGTCGTGTCGAGCGAGATCGTCGAGCGCAGCAGCTCGCGCGTGTACGGATGCGCCGGCTCGGCGAAGACGTCGCGGGCGTCGCCCTCCTCGGCGATCTTGCCGGCATACATCACGGCCACCCGATCGCAGGCCTCGGCCACGATCCCGAGGTTGTGCGTGATGAGGAGGAGCGCGGTCCCGAAGTTGTCGCGGAGGTCGGCCAGGATGCTCAGGATCTGCGCCTCGACGATCACGTCGAGCGCGGTCGTCGGCTCGTCGGCGATCAACAGCTTGGGCCGGAGGACGAGCGCGAGCGCGATCATGATCCGCTGGCGCATGCCGCCCGAGAACTCGTGTGGGTACTGCCGGTAGCGGGTGGGCGGGATGCCCATCCTCCCGAGCGTCTCCAGCGACCTCTTCCGGACCTCCTTGTCCGTCAGCCCTGGCTCGTGCTGATCGAGCGTCTCCCGGAAGTGGTCCTCGATCCTCATGAGCGGATTGAGCCGCGTCATCGGCTCCTGGAAGATGAGGCCGAGGTCGGGGCCACGCAGCCGGCGTAGCGCCTTGACTGACATCCCGACGAGGTTCCGCCCGTCGTAGAGCACCTGCCCGTCGGACACGGCTCCCTCGGGCAGCAAGCCCAGGATCCCGCGGCCGAGCGTCGACTTCCCGCACCCCGACTCCCCGACGAGGCCCAGCACCTCCCCGGCACCGATGTCGAGCGAGACCCCGTCGACGGCGCGGACCGCGCCACGTGGCGTGCCGTAGTAGACGCGCAGGTCGCGCACTGAGACGACGGGCTCCGCACTCATTCCATCTCCGCCTCGGCGACGCCGGGCGGTGCGAGGCTCACCTTCTCGTAACGACGCTTTCGCAGCACCGGGTTGATCGTCTCGTTCAGGCTCTCGCCGAGCAGCGTGAGCCCGGTGACGAGCAACACGATCGCGAGACCGGGGAACAACCCGGTCCACCAGATCCCCGACGCGGCGTCCGAGACGGCGCGCTGGATGTCGTAGCCCCACTCGGCCCCTTCGGTCGGTTGGATCCCGTAGCCGAGAAAGCCGAGCGCCGCGAGGGTCAGGATCGCGTCGGCTGCGTTCAGCGTCGCCAGGGGCGGCACGTTCTGGACGACGTTGAAGAAGACGTACTTGCGGATGATCGTGAACGGCTTCGCGCCGAGCGCGCGCGCCGCCTCCACGAACGGCTCCTCCCTGATCGAGATCGTGTGGTTGCGGACGACGCGGAAGTAGAGCGGCACGTACACGACCGTGATCGCGATCGCCGCCGTGAAGATCCCCTGGCCTACCTTGTCCGCGAGCAGGAACGCGATGACGATCGCGAGGAGCAGGAATGGGAAGACGAAGAGCGCGTCCATCACCAGCACGAGCACGCGATCGAGCTTCCCGCCGAAGTACCCCGACAGGAGCCCGAGCGGGACGCCGAACGAGATGGAGAGGAAGAGCGAGATCAGGACGACCTTGAGCTCGGTCTGCGTGCCCCAGATGATCCTCGAGAGGACGTCCGTCGACTGGACGTTGGTGCCCATGAGGTGATCGCGGGACGGCGCCTCGAGCTGCACGAAGCGACCCTCCTCGGGCGTGCGAAACTGATCGAACTCGTAGGGCGCGAGCACCGGGGCGAGGAGCGCAACGAGAATGAAGGCGAGCGTGATGCCCGCACCGACCCAGAGCATCCACCGCGTCATCCCGCGGGCGTCGCCGATCGGTGCGAAGACGCGACGCACTGCGACGAGCCGCCGTGGACGCGGTGGGACCCGCTCGACCTGTGCGGGGATGGTCATCAGTATCTGATCCTCGGGTCGATGTACGCGTTGACGAAGTCGATCACGACGCTGACGACGACCACGACGAGCGCGAAGACGATGATGATGCCCTGCACCGCGGGATAGTCGCGGTTCTCGAGGTAGGAGATCAGCGTCTTGCCGATCCCGGGCCAGTTGAACGTCGTCTCGGTCAGGACCGCCCCGGAGAGCAGGAGGGCGACGGTGAGCCCGACGACGGTGATCACGGGGACGAGCGCGTTCCGGAAGGCGTGATGGTAGACGACCGAGCGCTCGTCGATGCCGCGGGCGCGGGCGGCCTCGATGTAGTCGTCCTTCATCGTCCGGATCACGTTGACGCGGATGAGCCGGATGAAGACCCCGGCCGTGACGAGGCCCAGGGTGACGGCCGGCAGGATCAGGTGCTTGACGACGTCGACGAACGCGTCCCGGTCACCGTCGATGAGCGTGTCGATGGTGTAGATGTTGGTGTGCGTGACGAGCGTCGCGTCGACGAGTGGGCTCGCGCGACCGGAGGTCGGCAGCCAGCCGAGGTACGAGCCGAAGAAGAGCTGCGCCATCAGGC
>Ga0209814_10000507_pt1 | contig 12836 bp, 12 predicted proteins | sample SoiMetdeltSBSDD1_FD_187597 | JGI IMG/M metagenome (GOLD analysis project Ga0209814, IMG submission 187597) | Bulk soil microbial communities from a Populus tree surrounding site in Tennessee, USA - Soil MetaG P. deltoides SBSDD1 (SPAdes) (version 2) | ecosystem: Environmental > Terrestrial >... | reverse complement strand
ACGCAGCGACGGTCGAGTTCGCCGCCAAAGGCCTACATGGCACGTCGACCGAAGACGTGGCCAAGCGGGCCCGCATCTCCCAGCCGTACGTCTTTCGCCTCTTCGGCACGAAGAAGCAGCTCTTCGCGGAGACCTGCCGGCAGTGCATGCGGGAGGTCCGCGAGGCGATGGCATTCGCGGCCGCAGGCCTCGATGGCGAGCAGGCGTTCGAGGCCATGGGCCACGCCTACATGGAACTGCTCGTGGCCGAGCCCCAGCGCCTGATGCTGCAGATGCAGATGTACGCAGCCTGCGCCGAGCCGGAGATCCGGCAGGTCGCACAGGACGGGTACGGCGAGCTCGTTCGGTTCGTCGAGACTCGCACCGGAGCGGCGCCCGGCCGCATCTCAGGGTTCTTCGGGAAGGGGATGCTCACGAACGTCCTCGCGGCGATGCAGGTGAAGGACGCCGGGTTCGACTGGGCGGATCGCCTGGTGCAGGGATGCAGGGAGGACACATGAGCTCTCATTTTCGCCGTCGAGTAAGTGATGAGTCACTAGCAAGGAGGAAGGACATGGACAGCCCGAGGACGCTCTGGACCTTCGTCATCACGTCACTGGCCCTGTTCATGGTCGTGCTCGACAACCTCGTCGTGTCGACCGCGCTGCCCGTGATCCGCACGGATCTGGACGCCTCGCTCGAGGAGCTGGAGTGGACCATCAACGCCTACACCCTGACGTTTGCCGTTCTGCTGCTCACCGGCGCCGCGCTCGGTGACCGCTTTGGCCGGCGGCGCGTCATCGCCATCGGGCTCACGCTCTTCACCGCCGCGTCGGCCGCCGCGGCGCTCGCGCCGAGCATGGACGCCCTGATCGCCGCCCGCGCAATCCAGGGGATCGGCGGCGCGATCGTCCTGCCGCTGACTCTGACAATTCTCAGTGACGCCTTCCCGAAGGAGAAGCGCGGGCTCGCGCTCGGCGCGTGGTCCGGTATCGCGGGTCTCGCCGTCGCCTCCGGGCCGCTCGTCGGCGGTGCGGTCGTCGACGGAATCTCCTGGCAGTGGATCTTCTGGCTGAACGTCCCGATCGGGATCCTGCTCGTGCCGCTCGCCCTCCGGTTCCTCCGTGAGACGTACGGCCCGGACAGCGGCCTCGACCTGCCAGGCCTCGCGCTTGTGAGCGCCGGGCTGCTGGGGCTCGTGTGGGGCCTGATCCACGGGAACGGCGACGGATGGACGAGCCCGCAGATCGTCGCCTCGCTCTCCCTCGGTGCGATCCTCACGGCCGGGTTCGTGGCCTGGGAGCTGCGCACGCCTGCCCCGATGCTCCCGATGCGCTTCTTCCGCGACCGGGCGTTCGCCGCTGCGAACGGCGCGTCGCTGCTCATGTACTTCGGGATGTTCGGGTCGATCTTCCTGTTGACCCAGTTCCTGCAGACCGTGCAGGGACACTCGCCGCTCGGCGCCGGGCTTCGCGTTCTGCCGTGGACGGCCATGCCGATGGTCGTCGCCCCCATCGCGGGCGCGCTCTCCGACCGGATCGGCGGCCGGCCGCTGATGGCCGTCGGGCTCGGGCTGCAGGCAATCGGCCTCGGATGGCTCGCCGCCGTCTCGACACCGACCGTCCCGTACACGCAGCTCGTGATCCCGTTCATCCTGAGCGGGACCGGGATGGCGATGTTCTTCGCGCCTGTCGCGAACGTCGTGCTCTCGGCCGTGCGGCCCGAGGAGGAAGGCAAGGCCTCGGGCACCAACAATGCGATCCGCGAGGTCGGAGGGGTCTTCGGCGTCGCGGTGCTCGCCTCGGTCTTCGCCTCGTACGGAGGCTACGGAACGCCGCAGTCGTTCGTGGACGGCCTCACGCCGGCGATCTGGGTCGGTGCGATCGTGGTCGGGGCCGGCGCCCTGATCTCGCTCTTCATCCCGCGCAGGATCCGCCGGGAGGAGCAGCCAGTCGACGAAGCTGAGGTCGTTCTCGAGGCGGCCTAGCGGCTACCTGTTCGCCGCGAGGGGTGCGATCAGCTCGTATCCCTCGCGGAGGAACGGGACGCGGTCGGCCAGCGAGGCCACGTCGTCGGGCGCGAACGCGCCTTCCTCGGTCACGACTTCGGTGATCAGGTCTGCGGGGATCAGCTCGAAGAGCTCCCGCTCGAAATCGGCGAGATCCGGAGCCTGGGCGCCCGGCACCGGCGCTAGCTTGATCAGCTCGGCTGCCACGACGACAGGCACGTCGGCGTCACGCGCCGCCCGGGCAAGCGGGATCGTCCCGATCTTGTTGCAGATCGTTCCGTCGCGGAAGACCGTGTCCGCGCCGACCAGGACGACGTCCACCTCCTTGACACGATCAGGCGCGTCGGCGTCCTCGACCAGCTCCGCGTCGATCCCGCCGTCGACCAGCTCCGCGAGGAGCGTCCTGCCCTCCTCGACCGGGCTCGAGACAGTGCACAGGACCTTGGCCGGCTCGTCGTGCGACAACGCCTCGCGAACCGTGGCCGAGTTCGAATGGGTGAGCACGGTCGCGCCGTCGATCCTCTCGCGCAGCTGGATCGCGATCGACGCGGGCGCGCGGATGCGCCCCTCGGTGAGCGCCTGCGCCTCCTCGCTGACCACCTGACGGAGCACGTCGGGCTCCAGGTGGCTCTCGTATCGGCTGGACGCGAGCAGTCTCCCGACGGTCCCGGCGATCGCGCCGACTCCGGGTCTCGCGGCCGCGAGGCGACGGCCTGCCTGGCGCAGCTCGTCGAGAAGGTTTTCGCAGGATCCCTCGTGTTCGTCGACCAGCTCGATGAGCGCCTCGACGGCCTGGCGCGCCATCCAGCTGGCTCCATGTGATCGATCCTCGCGGAGCTCCGTGATCCGGTCTTCGAGTGAGGCGGCGGCCACCGGACAGCCAATTGTAGTGTCGAGCCCGTGCAGCCGGAGATCTCCGTGGTCGTCACGCTTCACAACGAGCGTCCGACCGTCGACGAGCTCGTGCGCCGGACGGCGGCAACGCTGGACGGTGAGGGCTATGAGCTGCTCCTCGTCGACGACGGCTCGACGGACGGAACCTGGGAGGAAATCGAGCGCCTCCACGGTTCCGACGGACACGTCCGCGGCGTGCGTCTCAAGCGCAACTTCGGCCAGCATCCGGCGATGCATGCGGGGCTCGTGCGGGCGCGCGGCGACATCCTCGTGACGATGGACGGCGACCTCCAGAACGCGCCTGAGGACATCCCGAAGCTGCTGGAGGCCGTCCGAAACGGAACCGACGTGGCGAGCGGGCGGCGCGCTGCCCGGCGCGACTCCTGGGGCCGGACACTGCCCTCGCGGATGGTGAACGGGATGCTCCGCCGCTTCACCGGCGTCTCGATCGCCGACTTCGGCTGCGCGTTCAACGCCTACCGGCGGTCGGCGCTCGAGCCGATGCTCGGTGCGATCGGCCGGCAGAAGTTCACGAAGGCGCTCGTCCTCTCGGGTGGCGCGAGCGTCGTCGAGGTGGACGTCGCACATGAGAAGCGCAGGGGGCCCTCGAGCTACTCGCCCCTTCGTCTGACCCGTCTCGCGCTCCATGTCCTCGCCGGCTTCTGGCCGCAGCCGATCCAGTGGATCGGCGTCGCGCTCGGCACGCTCTGCACCCTCGCCGCATTCGCGCTCGGGATCTACGGGCTCGCGTACTGGATCGTCGAGTCCGACTTCCCGGGGCCGCTCTTCGGCGGCGCGGCCGTCGTCTTCGTGCTCGGCGTGCAAGGGTTCATCCTCGCGCTGGTCGGGGAGTACCTCGCGCGAATCCAGCGAGACGTGGAAGGCAGGCCGCTGTACACGATCGACAAAGAGCTGTGAAACGCATCCTCGTCACCGGCGGCGCCGGCTTCATCTCGTCCGCATTCATCCGGCACCTGCTGAAGGCGACGCCGTACGAGGTGGTCTCGCTGGATGCGCTGACCTACGCCGGGAACCTGGAGAACCTGCGCGACGTCCGCTCGCACGAGCGGCTTTCGTTCGTGCACGGCGACATCCGCGACGAGGCGCTCGTGCGTGAGGTCGTCGCCGGGGTCGACGTCATCGTCAACGCTGCGGCCGAGTCGCACGTGGAGAAGTCGATCGCCGAGGGTGCGTCCGAGTTCGTGGCGACGAACGTGGAGGGGACTCGCGTGTTGCTGGATGCGGTCCGCGAGGAGCCGGTCGAGCGCTTCATCCTGATCTCGTCCAGCGAGGTGTACGGGACGGCCGAGGCAGCGCCGATGGACGAGGAGCATCCGTTGAACCCGCGGAGCCCGTACGCGGCCACGAAGGCGGGGGCGGACCGGCTCGCGTTCGCGTACCGGGCGACGTACGACCTGCCGATCGTGATCGTGCGGCCGTTCAACAACTACGGGCCCCGCCAGCATCCGGAGAAGGTGATCCCGCGCTTCATCCTCCAGGCGCTGGCAGGCGAGCCGCTGACGGTCCACGGCGACGGGACGGCGAGCCGCGACTGGCTCTACGTCGAGGACGATGCGGAGGCGATCCAGGCGGTGATCGAGGCGGACCTGGATCTGGTCGCCGGTGAGGTGATCAACGTCGCGACGGGGCGGGACGCGTCGGTGTCGGAGATCGCCGACCTCGTGCTCGAGCTGTGTGGGAAGCCGGCGACGCTCAAGGAGCACGTCCAGGAGCGGCCGGGCCAGGTGGCGCGCCACATCGGCTCGACGGAGAAGGCCGAGCGGCTGCTCGGGTGGACCGCGCGGACGTCACTCGAGGAGGGCCTGAGCCGCACTGTTGCCTGGTACCGCGAGAACGCGTCCTGGGTGGACTCATCTCTTGCGCCGCCGGCCGACGTCGCGCGCACGACCTGACCCTCTGCTCAGCGGTCTCGGCGCAGGCGCAGACCCAGGTAGACAGCGCTGGGCAACCCGCCAATCACCCAGAGGACGAAGAGGAGCGTCTCGAACGTGCTGGACGTGCTCTCCGAGTAGCTGTCGACGATCGCGAGCGTGAGGAACGGAACCACCGCCAGCAGCGCGAGCGCCGTCCCGATGGTCTTCTCGCGGTTCGACCACGCCTTGGAGATCAGGACCATCGCGATGCCGAAGAGCCAGCCGATGAACGGGACGACGAGCGTCACCATCGCGGCCACCTCGAGCTTGCCCGTGGGCCGCTGCTCCGCCTCCGGCGCGGGCTCTGCAGCCTCGACGATCTCCTCGGGTGGCCCGAGCCGTTCGAGCACGTTGCGAACCGCAACCTCGCCGGCAGCGTCCTCCTCGCGCAGTGCCGCCTCGATGTGCTCGCGGATCTCGGCGATCAGCTCTGCGCGTCGTGAACGCTGTAGGTGCGCTGCTGCCGCCTCGAGCCGGCTCAGGTAGTCGTCGACGAGCCGGTCGGTCTGCATGGTGGTCATCCTTCCTCCTTGCTCAAGATCGCATCGACCGAGTCCCGGAACCGGGCCCACTCCTTCGCGAAGTCGTCGAGCGCCTCACGGCCCGCGTCGGTGAGCTCGTAGTAGCGACGTGGCGGGCCTGACTCGGATTCGCGCCAGAACGTCGTGACAAGCTGTTCCTTCCGCAGTCGCGTGAGCAGCGGGTAGATCGTCCCCTCACTCGTCACGAGGCCGTCCACGCCCGAGAGCTCGCGGACGAGCTCGAAGCCGTACCGCGCGCCGCCGCGCAGCAGCGCCAGGACGCAGTACTCGACCGTCCCGCGACGCAACTGGGAGACCGACTTGCGTGTCTCGACAGGTTCCATGCGGTGCATAGTACCTTGTGACCGCTGAGCGTGTCAACCAGCAGCGCGCGCCATCTCGGCGTGTGAGGCGCCGTCGCGCTCGCGCGCCACAATGTCTGACGGTGGCGGCGGAAGCTGAGCGACGCGTGGACCGGCGGAAACGTCTGCTCGTCCTGGGCGCCGGTCCCGCACAACTCGGCTTGCTCGAAACCGCTCAGGCCCGTGGGGACCTGGAGCTGATCGCCCTCGACCGGGATCCGGCTGCGCCGGGATTCGCCCTCGCCGACCGGCGGGCGATCATCTCGACCGAGGACGAGCGCGGAATCCAGCGACTCGCCCAGGCAGAGCGCGTGGACGGGATCATCGCGCCGGGGATCGACTGGCCCGTCGCGATCGCGGCCCGGGTCGCGGAGCGAACCGGGATTGCGCACCCCCTCTCACCGGCCACCGCCGTCCTTGCCACTTCCAAGGCGCGCCAGCGCGAGCGGCTCGCCGCAGCCGGCGTGCCACAGCCGGCCTGGCACCTCGTCTCGAGGCGGGAGGAGGGCCTGCCGGTTCCCTGCGTCGTCAAGGCGCCCGACAGGCAGGGCCAGCGGGGCCTGAGCCTGGTCGAGGACGCCGCGGACCTCGACGCGGCGATCGCGCGTGCCGTCTCGGAGTCGCGCAACGGCCACGCGCTCGTCGAGGAGGTCGCCGACGGTCCGGAGGTGACCGTGAACGCGTTGTCGGTCGCCGGACGCTTCCATCCGCTCACGGTGACCGACCGGCTGACCGCCGTGCCACCCGCGTTCGGGGTCGCGCTGGCGCATGTGTGGCCGTCCGAGGCGGACGGCGGTGAGGCAGCCGAGGTCGCCGGGACGGCAGTCGCGGCGCTCGGGATCGAGAACGGGCCGACCTACACCCAGCTCAGGATCACGAGTGGCGGGCCGCAGGTCGTCGAGGTCGCCGCCCGGCTGGGAGGCGGTCACGACGCGGAGCTGTGCCTGGCTGCGCTCGGGGTGGAACTCAACGGGCTCGCGCTTCGCACCGCGCTCGGCGAGGAGATCGACCCTGCGGCGCTCGTGTCCGAGCAGCAGGCCGGCGGCGCCTCCACTGTCTTCCTGACCGCCGAGCCGGGCGAGCTCGAGGCGGTCGAAGGCATCGAAGAGGCCGAGGCGATGGACGGCGTCCTCCGCGTACGCGTCTACCGGCGGCCGGGGTTCGCGGTCGGCGAGCTCAGGCACGGCGCCGACCGCCTGGGCGCCGTCCAGGCCGTCGGCGGCTCCAGGGATGAGGCTTTGGAACGGGCGAGGGCGGCCGCCGCTCTCGTACGCTTCCGGACGGCCCGTGCAGGAACTCTCGCGTAGACGAACCACCATGCTCTCGTTCCAGCCTCCCGCCGTCGGCGAGGAGGAGATCGAGGCCGTCGCCCGGACGATTCGGTCCGGCTGGCTGACGACCGGACCGAATGCCGCCGAGCTCGAGCGCCGCTTCGCCGCGTACGTTGGGGCAAAGCACGCCCTCGCCGTCTCCTCCGGTACGGCTGCGATGCACCTCACCCTCGTCGCGCTCGGAATCGGGCCCGGCGACGAGGTGATCACGACACCGATCACCTGGCCTGCGACGGCGAACGTGGTCGTCCACGCCGGAGCGACACCGGCCTTCGTCGACGTGCGCGAATCGGACCTGAACATCGATCCCGAGGCCGTGAAGGCCGCGATCACCGAGCGGACGAAGGCGATCATGCCCGTCCACCTCGCCGGCCAGCCGGCCGATCTCGACCCGATCTGGTCGCTCGGCCTGCCGGTGATCGAGGACGCCGCGCACGCCGCCGAGAGCGAGTACCGCGGCCGGAAGATCGGCGGGCTCTCCGACGCGACCTGCTTCTCCCTGTACGCCACGAAGAACGTCGCGGCCGGCGAGGGCGGGATCGTCACGACGAACCGGGACGACGTCGCCGACGCGATCCGCGAGCTCCGGCTGATGCGGCGGCACGGCGGGTCGCTCTACGACATCGCAGTGCCGGGCTACAAGGCGAACCTCTCCGACGTCCTCGCTGCGATCGCGCTCGTCCAACTGGACAAGCTCGAGGGTCATCGGGAGATCCGGCTCCGGTATTTCGCGGCGTACGACGAAGCGGTGTCGGACCTGGACGGCATCGAGCCGCTCCGGCGTGACGACCGCGACCTGCATGCGCTCCACCTCTACGTCGTCCGGATCGACCCGGAGCGCGCGGGCGGGACGCGCGACGACTACGCGGAGCTGCTCGCCGAGGAGAACATCGCGACGAGCATCCACTTCCTCCCCGTGCACACGTTGACCGCGTACCGCGAGCTCTTCCCCGGCCAACCGTCGCTTCCCGTCGCCGAGCGGGCCGGCGCGCAGGTGCTCTCCCTCCCGCTCTCCCCGGCGCACTCCCACGAGGACATCGCGGACGTGATCGACGCGCTCCGCCGGGTCCACGCGCGGCTCACATGAACAAGACCCTGAGGGTGGCGCTCACCCTCCTCGTCACGGCGCTCTGCACCGCCTACGTGATCTGGAAGATCGACGTCGGACGGACGCTCGAGATCCTGGCGGACACCCACGTCGGCTATTTCCTCATCGCTCTCGGGATCACGCTTGCGACGACCTGGCCGATGGCCCTGCGCTGGAAGTGGCTGCTCGACGCGAAGGCGATTCACGACCGTCTCGCCTGGCTGACCCGTGCGTACTTCGTCTCGTACGCGGCGAGCCAGGTGCTGCCGACCGCCGTCGGGGGCGACGCGACGCGGATCTACGAGACGGCGAAGCGACACCCCGGGAACACGGGGACGATCGCCGGCTCGGTGATCCTCGAGCGGGCGATCGGAGGCGCCGCGACCCTGCTTCTCGCTGCCATCGGGCTCGCACTGGCGATCGGCGAGTACGACGTGGACGTCTACCTGTGGATCGAGGCGATCTTCGTGGTCGCGACCGTCATCGCGGGTTTCGTGATCTTCTCGAAGAGCCTGCGCACCCGGCTCCGCCGGTTCCGGCCCCTCCTCGCCCGGCTGCGGATCGAGCGGCCGGTGCGCGGCCTCTACCGGGGGATGCACAGCTACCGGGACAGCGTCCGCGTGCTGCTCGCCGTCTTCGTGCTGACGATCGGCGTCCAGATCGTCCGCATCCTGTCGATCTGGCTCTGCGGGGAGGCGGTCGGCGTCGACCTCTCTCCGCGGCCGTACTTCGTCCTCGGCCCGCTGCTCTTCCTCGTCATGCTCGTGCCGTTCACGATCAACGGGCTCGCGGTGCGCGAGGCGTTCTTCGTCAGCTTCATGACCCGGCTCGACGTGGACGCGGATGCGGCTGCGGCCACCGGCTTCCTCTTCTTCGTGACGACGCTCGGCCTCGCGTTGCCCGGTGCGGCCATCGTCGCCTGGGAGGCCGTGCGTTCGGGAGCCCGAAGGTCGGTGCCGGATGCCTGAGGTCTCCGCTGTCGTCGTCACCTACAACGGGCTGCCGCACGTCGAGCGGGCGCTGGAGAGCGTCTCGGGGCTGGAGACGGTCGTCGTCGACCACGGGTCGACGGACGGGACGGTCGACCGCGTGCGGGCGGGCTTCCCCACCGTGCGGATCGTCGAACAGGAGAACCTTGGGCTCGCCGCGGGCTGGAACCGGGGCATCCGCGAGACGGCTGCCCCGTACGTCCTCGTCCTCAACTCGGACGCGTGGGTCGTGGGCGACGCGGTCGACCGGCTCGCGCGCTTCGCTGAGGGAATCCCCCGTGCCGCATGGGTCGCCCCACGCCTGCTCAACCCGGACGGGACGCTCCAGCCGTCCGTCCGCGGGTTTCCGACGACGTGGCGGATCGCGACCGAGTACCTGTTTCTGCGCAAGCTGGCGCCCCGCTCGCGGCTGCTGAACTCGTTCTACGGCGCGGGATTCCGCCACGACGAGGTTCGTGAAGTCGAGTTCGCGAAAGGCGCGGCGTTCCTGATCCGGCGCGACGCATTCGAGGAGGTCGGGCCGTTCGACGAGGCGTTCTTCCTGTTCAGCGAGGAGACGGACTGGTCGTACCGGGCCCGGGCGGCCGGCTGGCGGACGCTCTTCTACCCCGAGGCCGAGGCTGTGCATGTCGGAGGTGCCTCCTGGCGCCGCGAGTCGGCAACGCTGTTCCGCGAACAGGTCCGCGGGCACCTGCGGTTTCTCGCCAAGCACCGCGGGGCCTCCGCGGCCGAGCATGCGCGGAGGGTGATCCTGGCCGGTCTCCGGTTGCGCTCGGTGGTCTTCCGCGGCGAGCGTGGAGCGGTCTATCGGGACGCGGCCGACTGGGTCGCGGGGGGTCCGGCGACCGCTCTCCTCGAATCGACGCGTTGACCCGAATCCCGCTCGTTCTCGCGGCGATCCCGCTGCTGGCGGTCGCGCGCCTGCTTCCGGCCGAGGGACTGGGGCTCGCGTTCAGGCTGGCCGCTGCGTCGCTCTGCCTGCTCATTCCCGGCGCGCTGATCGCACGCGCGCTGCGCCTCCCGGCCGTCGCGGAGGCGGTCGCGCTGTCGCTCGGCGTCCTCTTTCTCGGGATGCTGGCGACGTTTGCGCTCGGCACGTCGATTCTGCTGACGCTGGTCGTACTCGGCGCCGCTGCGGCGATCGCGCTTCCGTTCGCACTGCGGCGCGAGGCGATCCCCTTCGACTGGGTTCCCTGGGCGGTTGCCGGCGTGGGGGCGGTGTTCGCCGTCTTCGTCTGGCGGTTCGGGCCGGCGCTCGGCGGCGATGCGTTGTTCCACCTGGCCCGCGTACGGAAGCTGGAGACCTTCGACGAGCTGTCGATCAACTCGGTTGGCGAGTTCGCGGACGGCGGACCGCATCCCGGTTACGCATTCCCGCTCTGGCACGGGTTCCTCGCGCTCGTCTCGAAGCTCGCGGGGGTGGATCCGACGGACGTCGTCCTCAACGAGGCCGCGATCCTCGTCCCGGTCGCCTTCGTCGTGGTCTTCGAGGCGGGGCGCGCACTCTTCAACTCGGTCTGGGGCGGGGTCGCCGTGCTCGCCGGGCAGGTCGCGATCACGGGGCTCGCACCCGGGGACGGCGGCGCGTACGACTCGATCGCTCTCCCCGCGACCGCGGCGCGGCAGCTGCTGGTCCCGATCGTGCTCGCCTCGCTGTTCCTGCTCATCCGAGAGCGACGCTGGCTGTTCGCGATCCCCGTCGCGGCGGCGTCACTGGCGATCGCCCTTTCGCATCCGACGTATGCGCTGTTCCTGCTCGTCCCGCTGACGGGCTTTGCGATCTTGCGCGTGATCTGGACGAGGCGGGACATCGTCCCGTTGGCGAGCGGCCTTGCGGCGGTCGCAGTTCCGACCGCCCTCGTGCTCCTCTGGCTCAGGCCGATCGTCGAGGACACGGCGGGGCACACGCCGAGGGCGGAGGAGGTTCGCCGCGCCCTCGAGCGGTATGCGCGTGAGCTCGACGTCGGGTCCCTCGACAGCTACTCGCTGTCGCCCGAGGTGTTCGGCCGCAGCGGCGCAGTCGCGGTCGCCGCGCTCGTCGCGATCCCGCTCGCCGCCTTCGCGTCCCGCAGCCGGTGGGCGGCGTACGTGGTCGGCGGCTCGCTTCCGATTCTGCTCCTGACGCTGGCCGCCTTTGCCTTCCCGTCATTCGCGGATCTCGTGTCCCTGTCGCAGGCGAGGCGGATCGTCGGGTTCATGCCGCTCTCGTTTGCCTTCGCGGGTGGCTGCGCCGTGCTCGCCGGGTTTCTCCGAGGGGCTGCGCTGCCCGCTGGGCTGGCGGCGGGCTTATGGCTCCAGTTGACGTGGCCCGGCGACTTCGGGCCGCACCTCGACCACGGCGGGCCGGCCTTCGCGACATGGGTTGCGCTGGTCGGCGCCGCTCTGGCGATCCCTGCGGGCCTCCTCATCCAGCGCCGGTGGGGGAGCATCGAGCGGCGTGGGCTCTACGCGGGCCTCACGGCGCTGCTGTTCGTTCTGCCGGTCGCCGTCCACGGCATGCGCGAGTGGGAGAAGCCGCCGGGCCCCCGCGTGCCGCTGACGCCGGGGCTGCGCGAGGCTCTCGGCGAGCTCCCGGAGGGCTCGGTCGTCTTCTCCGATCTCGAGACGAGCTACCGGATCGCTGCCCTTGCGCCGGTCTACGTCGCCGCCGCGCCGCCGGCGCACGTCGCCGACACGGAGGACAACCGTCCGTATGCGCGCCGCCGCGACGTGATGCGCTTCCTCCGCACGGGCGATCTGGAGATCCCGCGCAGGGTCGGCGCCGACTGGCTGGTCGTCGACCGACAGCGGTCGTTCCTGCGCCCGGCCCTGCCGCTGCTCCACGCCGACGACCGCTATCTCCTCTACCGCCTCTAGCGAGGGACAGTCCCTCGGGCTTGGCTCGCGGTGACATGGCGTTCGTGCCGAACGTGTCGCCGATGTGTGCCGAAATGCCCGCGCGGTTCGGGGCGCGGCTTCTTCAGCTCTACCTTCGAGAGGTGCCACGCCGCCCACGACATCTCCTGGGAGACGGCACGTTTCACGTAACGGCAAGGGGTGTCGCTCGGTCCGAAATCTTTCTTGACGACAACGACTACCGCGAGTTCCTCGTGCTCTTCCGAGATGCCGTGAACCGCTTCGCCTGGCGGACGCGGGCCTTTTGCCTGATGCCGAACCACTTCCACCTGGTGGTCTCGACCCCGCGCATCCAGCTCTCCGTCGGCATGCACCGCCTGAACTGCCTCTACGCCATGCGGTTCAACAAGCGATACATGCGCTCCGGGCATCTCTTCCAGAACAGGTTCGACGCACGCCTCGTCGAGGGAGGCCGCCACGCACAGGCCGTCTCTCGATACGTCGTGAACAACCCGGTTCGCGCCGGGCTCTGCCGGGATTGGCGCCACTGGCCGTGGAACGGCCTCGGCGCGCTCTAGCCTTTCACCGGTGAAGGTGCTCCTCGTCTCGATGTACTTCCCGCCCGCGGGAGGCGGCGGCGTCCAGCGGCCGCTGAAGTTCGCCACGCACCTGCCGGCGCTCGGGATCGAGACCCATGTCCTCGCGCCGGATGACCCGAAATGGGTGCACCGCGACGACGATCTCGTCCCGCCGACGCAGGCATGGGTGCACCGTGTCCGGTACCTCGGCCCCAAGGGACGCCTGCCTGCCGAGGAGCTGCACGGCGTGACGGGGATCGAGCGCGTGGCGCGCAAGGCGGGTCTCACCTTCCGCAGGGCGCTCGCGCCGGACGAAAA
>Ga0209814_10000504_pt1 | contig 12873 bp, 9 predicted proteins | sample SoiMetdeltSBSDD1_FD_187597 | JGI IMG/M metagenome (GOLD analysis project Ga0209814, IMG submission 187597) | Bulk soil microbial communities from a Populus tree surrounding site in Tennessee, USA - Soil MetaG P. deltoides SBSDD1 (SPAdes) (version 2) | ecosystem: Environmental > Terrestrial >... | reverse complement strand
CGGCCTGCGGTTCGAGCTTCCCCAGAGCTACGAGGCCGTCGACGGCGAGGACCTCGTGTTCCTCGCCCGGAGCTCCGACCTCCGTCGATCTTCTCGATCGACGGAGCCGAGTCTGGCGTAGCCCACGAGCCCGAGGCCGGCGAGTCGGTGAGCGAGACGCGTCTGGGAGAAGTGGACGCCCAGGTGAGCCTGCCTGATAGAGGCCCTTGCCCACGGTGCGGGACACACGGGGCGATGAGATCGGGAAATGCGTGACGTCTGAGCAGAACGGACGCACGCATGACGAGAAGAAGGCGGAGGCGAGATGGATCAGCCAACGGCAGAAGCGGCGCTTCGAGAGCTCGATGTTCTCGTCGGTGAGTGGACGCTGAAAGCCAGATCGGCCAGCGGAGAGCCGTGGCCGGGGGGCGGGCGGGCGAGATTCGAGTGGCACGAATCGGGGGCGCACCTCGTCGAGCATCGGACCGTTGACATGCCCGAGGCGCCGGCGAGTGTGTCGATCGTCGGGTGCGATGGCGCCAACGGGACGTACTTCCAGCTGTACTCCGACGAGCGGGGAGTGTGCCGCGTCTACGAGATGAGCATCGGGAACGGCGAGTGGAAGCTGTGGCGGGACGGCGAGCCGTTCTCCCAGCGGTTCACGGCGACGATCACCGACGACGGGAACACGATCACCGGGCGTTGGGAGACCGCCGAAGACTCCACCAACTATGTGCCCGACTTCGACCTCATCCTTCGCCGGGTCGTCGACTGACGCGGGGCTGGTAGCCCCAGGCGCGTCGTGACCGCCTCGGCGCTGAGGCCGCGGCGCCCGAGGAGCCGGAAGCATGCCCGCGTCCGCAGCAGCGCGGTCTCCTTGTCGACGAGCGACCGAAAGGGGCTAGGTGGCGACGCCGTGCTCGCGGAGGACGGCGTTGAGGGCGGCCTTGTCGTGGCGTTCGCCCTCCGCGAAGCGCTTGAGGATGACGGCGCAGGGGAACCCGAACGTGCCGCCGGGTAGCGCCTTGGGGCGGGTGGCGTTGATCACCAGGCACCACGGGGGAACGACGCCGCGGGAGACCTCCTCGCCGGTCTCGCCGTCGATCACCGGGATCGACGGGTTCAGGATCACACCCGCGCCCAGCATCGCTCCCTGGCCCACGCGGGCGCCCTCGGTGACCATGGATCGGCTGCCGACGAAGGCGCCGTCCTCCACCACCACCGGGGCGGCCTGGGGTGGCTCGAGAACGCCGCCGATGCCGACGCCGCCCGCCAGGTGCACGTCGGCGCCGATCTGGGCGCAGGAGCCGACCGTGGCCCACGTGTCCACCATCGAGCCGGCGCCCACGCGGGCGCCGATGTTGACGTAGCTCGGCATCAGGATGGTGCCCCGGTCGAGGAACGAGCCCCAGCGGGCCGACGCTCCCGGGACGACCCGGACCCCAGCGGCCTCGTAGCCCGACTTGAGCGGGATCTTGTCGGCGAACTCGAAGGGGCCCAGCTCGTGGGTGACCATCCGGGCCTGGCGGAACAGCAGCAGGATCGCCTGCTTGAGCCACTCGTGGACCACCACGTCGCCGTCGACCACCTCGGCGACCCGGGCCTCGCCCCGGTCGAGCAGGTCGATCGCCTCGTGGACGGCGGCGACGGCTTCGGGGTCGTCCGGAGGGACCTCGTCGCGGCGCTGCCACAGCTCCTCGATGCGGGCACGCAGGTCGGCCATGGCTGCCGACCCTACCGCGACCGAGGTAGGTAGACCGGTCGTCTAGGCTGGCCGGCCATGAGCGAGGCGACCCAACGCTGGGAGATCGGAGCGGCGCGGATCACCAGCGTCGTGGAGGCGCAGACCGACGGCATCCCACCGGCGTTCTTCTTCCCCGACGGCGACGAAGCCACGGTCCTGCGCCACCCGTGGCTGGCGCCCCACTTCGCCGACGACCAGGGCCGGGTCGGGCTGCGGGTGCAGGCGTTCGTGATCGAGGCCGGCGGCCGCACCGTGGTGGTCGATCCGTGCGTGGGCAATGGCCGGGACCGCTCGCTCCCGCTCTGGAACCAGCAGGACTGGCCGTTCATGGAGCGCTTCCGCGCCGCCGGGTTCGACCCCGAGGACGTCGACCTCGTGGTCCACACCCACCTGCACCTCGACCATGTCGGCTGGGACACCCACCGGGACGGCGGCCGCTGGGTGCCCACCTTCACCCAGGCCCGCCACCTGTACGTCGCGGAAGAGGTCGAGGCTCAAGCGGCCGACCCGGCCGACGACGCCGGCGCGATCCGGGTCGACTCGATCGAGCCGATCTTCGCCGCGGGGCTGGCCGAGACCATCGACGCCGACAGCGACCTCGGCGGCGGCCTCCGGCTGACCCCCACCGCGGGCCACACCCCGGGCCATGCCTCACTGTGGCTCGACGGCGGCGGCGAGCGCCTCGCGCTGATCACCGGCGACATCCTCCACCACCCGATCCAGTGCTCCGAGCTGGAGCTGAACTTCGTCAGCGACCAGGACGGCCCGGCCGCCCGGGCCACGCGGCGACGGCTGCTGGCCGAGGCGGCGGACGCCGGGGCCCTGGTCTTCGGGACCCACTTCCCCACCAGCCCCGCCGGCACGCTCGTCGCCACCGGCGACGGCGGCGACGGCTGGCGCTTCGTGCCCCAGGACGGGCGCTAAGCCGGCGGCAAGTGGGCCACCAGGGCCTGCAGCAGCAACGTCTCGTTGGGGTAGCGCTGCAGCGCCACGGCGGCGGCGTCGATGCGGACCGTGGCGTCGACCAGGTCGCGGCGGGGCGAGCCGGCGGCGACCAGTGCATCGCGGTAGGTCGCGGCCAGCGTGGCCAGGCCGAACCGCAACTCGGCGGTGCGGAACCGCCGCACCTCCCGCTTGTGCCGGGTCTCCAGGTCCCGCTTGCCGGCGCCCCGCAGCCCGAAGCGCTCGATCTGCTCGTCCAGCGCCGCCGCCTCCTCCGCCTGCCGGGCCTGCAGCGGCCCCAGGGCCTCGCCGATCATCGACTGCAGCTCGGCGACGACCTCGGCGGCCCGGTGCCCGGTGCCGTCGAGGCGGCGGGGCACGTCCCGCCACGCCTGGTGGCGCAGGGCCAGCCGGTCGTCGGTGGCGAGGGTGCGGGCCCGGTCCAGGTCGCCGCCCGCGGCCGCGGCCGCGGTGGCCGCGGGCGCAGGAGAGACGCCGGAGGCCACCAATGCCTCAACCACGACCTCGGTGGCCAGGGCGGACACTTCAACCCGCACGCAGCGGCTGGCGATGGTGACCAACTCGGGGACGACCTCGGTAGCCAGCAGCACGAAGATGGTCGATGCCGGCGGCTCCTCGATGATCTTGAGCAGGTAGCCGGCCGCCTCGTCCTCCATGGCCTCGCAGCCACTGGCCACGATGACCTTGTGCTCACCCTCGATGGGCAACAGCGTGGCGTGCCGCACCACCCGCTCGGCGTCGCCCTTGCGGAAGGTGTTGCCCTCGGGCTCGACCACCCGCAGGTCCGGGTGCTGCTCGGCCAGCGCCAGCCGCACATGGCGGTGCCGCGCGTCGCTGTCCGGTGCCGCCCCCGAGGACAGGACCGATGCGGCGAAGGCCCGCGCCAGCGCCCGCTTGCCCGCACCCGCCGGTCCCACCAGCAGGTAGGCGTGCACCGGCGACTGCGCCGCGGCCGCGAGCTGGCGGGTCGCGGCGGGCTGGCCCACCACCTCGCGCCAGGGGTCGTCCGCCCGCGCAGGATCGACCGGCACTGCGGTATCGCTCACCGGAGCTCCGCCTCCGCGTCGGCGGCCGCGGCCGAGTCGGCCAGGTCGGGTAGCCGGTCGATCGCCGCCCGCCACACCGCGGCCGCGACCTCTCCCGCGGACGCAGTGCCGTCGACCACCACCCAGCGGTCGGACTCGGTGGCGGCCAGGGCCCGGTAGCCGCGGGCGACCCGGTCGTGGAATTCCCCGCCCGCCGCCTCCATCCGGTCGGGCGTGGCGCCCAGGCGGGACATGGCCACGGCGAGCGGCACCTCCAGCAGGACGACCAGGTCCGGCCACAGGCTGTCGGCCGCCCAGGCGGACAACCGCCGCAGCTCGGTCACCGCCAGGCCCCGGCCGTAGCCCTGGTAGGCCAGGGACGACCCGATGTAGCGGTCCGACACCACGTGGCGGCCGGCGGCCAGAGCCGGCCGCACCACCTCGGCCACGTGCTGGGCCCGGTCGGCCGCCATGAGCAGCGCCTCGGCCCGGTCGTCGAGGTTGGCGGTGCGGGCGTCGAGCAGCAGCGAGCGGAGGGCGCCGCCGATGGCCGTCCCGCCGGGCTCCCGGGTGTGGAGCGCGCCGATGCGGGCCGCCAGCCGGGCCGACTGGGTCGACTTGCCGCTGGCCTCGCCCCCCTCGAAGACGATGAACCGGGCCACGTCGCTACGACGCGGACTTCTTGGCCGCGGCTTTCTTCGTCGCCGCCGTCTTCTTGGCCGCCGTCTTCTTGGCCGCGGCCTTCTTGGCGGTGGCCTTCTTCGCCGGGGACTTCTTGGCGGGCGCCCGCTTGCGGCCGCGGGTCGACGGGGCCGCATCCCGACGGGCCTGCAGCAGCTCCGCCGCCCGCTCGAGGGTGAGGCCCTCGACGGTGTCGCCGTCGCGCTCACGCAGCGAGGCGTTGGTGTCGCCGTCGGTGACGTACGGCCCGTAGCGGCCGTCCTTGATCACCATCGGCTTGCCCGACACCGGATCGGCTCCCAGCTCTCGCAGCGGAGCGGCCGCCGCGGCCCGGCCGCGGCGCTTGGGTTCGGCGAACAACCGCAGCGCGTCGTCCACGCTGACCGTGAACAGCTCTTCCTCGGTGGTGAGGCTGCGGGTGTCGCCGGCCCGCTTGACGTAGGGGCCGTAGCGACCGTTGAGAGCGACGATCTCCTCCCCGGTGCTCGGATCGACGCCGACGGTGCGTGGCAGGCTCAGCAGCCTCAACGCCGTGTCGAGGTCGAGGGTTGCAGGCTCCATCGTCTTGAACAGGGATGCCATCTTGGGCCTCACGCCGGCGGGGAGCGTCTCGGCATCCCCCAGCTGGACATACGGCCCGAACCGTCCCGACTTCACGTACACGGGCAGGCCCTCGGGGTCGGTGCCCAGCGGCTCGTCGCCCTTGGGCGCGGCCAGCAGCTCCAGCGCCCGGGCCACGGTCAGCTCGTCGGGCGCCACGTCCGGGGGCACCGACACCGTGTCCTCGCCGCGCTTCACGTAGGGCCCGTAGCGCCCGTTGCGCACCACGATCAGCTCCCCGTCGGGGTCCTTGCCCAGCGGGATGGCGTTGACGACCGCCGGGTCGGCGTTGGCCATGGCGTGGTCGATCAGGGTGGTGAGGCCTTCGCTGCCGTTGCCGAACCAGAAGGCGCGCAGGAACGGCACCCGGTCGCGGGACCCGGTGGCGATCTCGTCGAGCTGGTTCTCCATGCGGGCCGTGAAGGTGTAGTCGACCTCGGCGGCGAAGTGGCCCTCCAGCAGCTGGACCACGGCGAAGGCCGACCACGTCGGCACCAGCGCCTGGCCCTTCTTCCACACGTAGCCCCGATCCTGGATCGTCTGCATGATCGAGGCCCAGGTGGAGGGGCGGCCGATGCCGAGCTCCTCCAGCCGCTTGACCAGCGAGGCCTCGGTGAAGCGGGCGGGCGGCTGGGTGGTGTGGCCCACCGGGTCGACGGCCGGATCGGGCAGCACCTGGCCCTCGGCCAGGTCGGGCAGTACGCGCTCGCGGTCGTCGAGGTCGGCCTCGGGGTCGTCCGAGCCCTCGACGTAGACCCGCAGGTAGCCGGGGAACGTGATCGTCCGCCCCGACGCCGCCCACTCGGTGGTGGCGGGAGCGTCCGCCCCGTTGCCGGCCAGCGGCGCCTCGATGCGCACCGACACCGTCTTGCCCAGGGCGTCGGCCATCTGCGAAGCCAGGGTCCGCTTCCAGATGAGGTCGTAGAGGCGGCGCTGGTCGGCGCTGCGCAGCTCGGCCTGCAGCTGGTCCGGCGTGCGCCAGCGGTCACCGGCAGGCCGGATGGCCTCGTGCGCCTCCTGCGCGTTCTTGACCGTGCTGCGGTAGACGCGGGGGCCGTCGGGCAGGAACCGCTCGCCGTAGAGCTCGCGCACCTGGGACCGGGCCGCGCCCAGCGCTTCCTCCGACAGCGTGACCGAGTCGGTCCGCATGTAGGTGATGTAGCCGCCCTCGTACAGCGCCTGGGCTGCCTGCATGACCTGGCGGGAGGTGAGCCCCAGCTTGCGCCCGCCCTCCTGCTGCAGCGTGGAGGTGATGAACGGCGCCTTGGGCGAGCTGCGGTACGGGCGCTCGTCGACGGTGGAGACCGTGAACGTCGAGCCGTCCAGGGCGGTGACCAGGTCCCGCGCCGCGGTCTCGTCCACGACGACCACGTCGTCGCGGGTCACGCGGCCCTGGTGGTCGAAGTCCTTGCCGGTGGCGACCCGGGTGCCGTCGAGCCCCACCAGCGTGGCCGAGAACCGGGGCGACGTGCCGAACGCCGCCACCAGGTCCCAGTAGCCGGCGGGCACGAACGCCATGCGCTCCTTCTCACGCTGCACGACCAGGCGGATGGCCGGGCTCTGCACCCGCCCGGCGGACAGGCCGGTGGACACCTTGCGCCACAGCACCTCGGACACCGGGTAGCCGAACAGCCGGTCGACGATGCGGCGGGCCTCCTGCGCGTCGACCAGCCCGGCGTGGATGTCGCGTGAGTTCGTTACCGCTTCTTCGATCGCATGCCGGGTGATCTCGTGGAACACCATTCGCCGGGTGGGCACGGAGGGCTTGAGGACCTCGGTCAGGTGCCACGCGATGGCTTCGCCCTCGCGGTCCTCATCGGTGGCGAGATAGAGCTCGTCGGCCTGCTTGAGGGCGGCTTTCAACCGTTTGACCACGTCACGGCGGGTGGGCGGGACGACATAGGTGGGCTTGAACCCGTCGTCGATGTCCACTGCGAGGCCCTTGGGCTCGAGGTCCCGGACCGCACCGATCGAGGCCTCGACCACGAAGTCGTCGCCCAGGTAGCGGGCGATCGTGCGCGCCTTGGCCGGCGACTCGACGATGACGAGCGACGTGGACATCGGCGACAGTTGAAAGGCATCGCGAGCCGACTGTCAAACACTCGTCGGTTTCCTCACGATCGGGGCGCACTAGGGGTGTTCCCCGATGTCCCCGAGGGAACTGCCCCGTAGCGTGAAGGTGTCCCCGGCCGCCACCGGGGCGCGAAGTGACTCGGGAGGACAGGATGGACGGCATGTCACTGCTCGACGTGCTGCGCGGCGTGATGCTCGATCCGGCGGAACAGACCGCCTACAACGCAGACCCATCCGCGTATCTGGGCCGCTTCGGCTACGACGACGTGGACCCGGCCGACCTGTCCGAAGCCTTCGGGCTCGTGGCCGACACCTTGCCCCCGGATCAGGCCCAAGCGGCGTGGGAGGCGGCCTCCACTCCGGACGGCGACGCCTTCGGGACGGTGACGGCCGACTTCGACAGCGACAACGGTGCGGAGCCGCCACCCGGGCCCTATACGGAAGGGGACCTGGTGGGCCCGGGCGAGGTCGAGGCCGAGCCCGCCCTCTCCTTCGGTCAGGGTGAGGCCGATGACGGCCCCCCGGTGCCGGCGGCCGTGGAGCCCGAGGCTGGCGACGGCGGCACCACGGCCCCCGACGACCAGTTCGAGCCGGCCGCTCCCGAGGGCGGCGAGGCCGGGGTCGGCGAAGGCTCCGGGCTCGACGCCGGCTACGCCGAGGTCGCTGACGACTTCGACGACGCCGACGGCGACGGCATCGACGACGACTTCGACACCGGCGCAGGCGAGGGCGACACCGGCACCGGGCTCAACACCGACGGCGACGGCATCGACGACGGCTACGACACCGGCACCGGGCTCGACGGCGGGCTGGACGCAGACGGCGACGGCATCGACGACGGCTACGACAGCGGGATGGACGACGACCTGGGCGACCTGGACCAGATCGACGGGCTCGACCAGCTCTCGATGCCAGGGCCCGACGACACCGACATCGGCTCGTTCTAACCGACGGGCTCGCCCCGTCGCGATGCCGGGGCCTGAGGCACGGACATCGACTCGGATTGACCGCGCCCGCGGCCCAAGCCCGGGAAGCAACGAGCGCAAGCGGGACGAGATCGGCTCGCTGTTGGCCCGCGGCGCGTGGGTGCGCGAACCAAACCCGGGGACCGAACAACGCGGGCCAGGACCACGCCGGCTCGCTCTGACCCGCCCGCGGCGCGCAGCCGGGACCAGCCTGCGGACCGGATACGGCGGGCCGCACCAGGTCGCCCTTACGGCGGCGGGCGACCCCGCGCCCCGCGGCCCGCTGGTGTGGGGCAGGGCCTAGCCTGTGGCTGGCGGACGCCTGGCCGCGGCTGGGGGTGGGGCGACCGCGGAGCGGGCTGTCCCTCAGGGGGTAGCCCGGGATCCCCTACAGGGTGGGGTGGCGGGCCGGGGGTGTTCCCCGATGGCCGGGCGTCCCACGATTCGTAACGTGCAGGCACAGACGGTCGCTCGAGAGGCGGGTGGCCCGAAGACAGGAGCAACCAGAGCGATGTCTCTCCTCGACACCCTTATCGGCATTTTCACGGACAACAGCGAGCACGAGCAGTTCACGTCCAACCCGGCGGGGTACCTGAACCAGGTCGGCCTGGGCAACGTCACCAGCCAGGACATCGAGGCCGAGATGCCTCGGGTGCTGAACGCCCTCCAGGGCAACGAGGGTGGCGCGACCCAGGGTGGGGCGGCCTCGTTCGCCGGCAGCGGCAACGTGGTGCTGCCTCCGCCTCCGGCGGGCGGCGGCGGTGGCGGCTACGAGGGCGGCGGCCTGTCCGGTGCCATCGAGTCGATCAACCACTACACGAACGTCATCAACAACACCGAGCAGTACTTCCAGGACAACGACACCACCAACATCGACGACTCCGACACGACCGTCGACCAGTCGGTGAACCAGAACATCACCGCTTTCGGCGACGTGAACCAGGACTTCGACAACGACACCGTGACCGGCGACGGGGCCGTGGCCGCGGGCGACGACGCCCAGGTCAACACGGGCGCCGGGGCCGTCCAGGCCGGTGACGACATCGAGGACTCCACCATCGCCACCGGCAACGTGGGCGGCTCGGTGTTCGACGACGCCACCAACTCGGTGATCGGTGACGACAACCAGGTCATCTCCAACTCGGACGTGGGCGCCGCCAGCTTCGGCTCGGGCGATGCCACCAACGTCGAGGCCGAGAACGCCAACCTGGGCGACGGGGTCATCGTCGACGACACCAACGGCGACGCCAACCTCAACCTGGGCGACGGCGACTTCACCCAGATCACCGACTCCGAGCTGAGCGAATCGGTCGTGGGCGATGGCACAGTCCAGTCGAACGACATCGACATCAGCGCCGACGACGGCTCGTCGGTCGCCTTCGGCGACGGCGCCTCGTCCAGCGCCGAGACCCAGGATGTCGACATCGACGGCAACACCGGCACCATCCAGGTCGCCGACGACGGCACGCAGACCGGCCTCACCGACAACTCGGTGAACGACAGCTTCAACAACACGGACTCGTTCAACACGGACATCGAGCAGACGGACAACTCGATCGACGACAGCTTCGACGTCGAGGACTCCTTCAACACCGACAACAGCGAGACCGACAACAGCACCGACATCGAGGACAACGACGTCACCATCGATGGCGGTCTCCTCTGAGATCACCCCGGGTGGCCCCGGCTTCCCCCCGCCGGGGCCACCACCCCTACCAGCGAAGCCCCGGCAACGGCGCCGGGGCTTCGCCGCGTCCCGACCCGGTCAGCCGGGCCACCCCGACAACCCCCGGTCATCCCCGCGTAGAGGGGTGATCCCCTGGGGGGATCCCCGATGCCGGCGCCCGCGGGGCGTCGTACTTTGCACCCACGGCCTCCCGAGCGGGCGAGGCTACGAACACAGGGAGTGCCCGAGATGAGCGTCATCGACATGCTGCTCGATCTGTTCCGCGACGATTCGGCGCAGGACGAGCTGGCCGAAGACCCGGCCGGCTACCTCGCCACCCATGGCCTCGAGGGCCTGACCGCCGAGGACGTGCTGAACGCCATGCCCGGCCTGTGCGGCGCCCTGCCGCCCGAGCAGGCCGAAGCTGTGCGGGCCGTCTATGGCCTCGACGGCGCCTCCGGTGGGTCGGCCTCGGCGGGCTCGGCGGCCTCCTCGGCCGCGTCGAGCGTCCAAGCCACGCTGCCGCCGCCTCCCACCCCCGATCCCGGGGGCGATCCGGTGGAGCAGGTCCTCCAGCAGCTCAACTACTTCACGACCGTCAGCAACACGACCCAGCAGTACTTCGAGGACAACGACGTCACCAACATCGACGACCGCGACACCACGGTCGACAGCTCGGTCAACCAGAACATCACCGCTTTCGGCGACGTGAACCAGGACTTCGACAACGACGTCGTGTCCGGCGAAGGGGCCGTCGCTGCAGGCGACGACGCCCAGGTCAACACGGGCGACGGCGCCGTCCAGGCCGGCGGCGACATCGACAACTCGACCATCGCCACCGGCGACGTCGAGGGATCGGTGTTCGACGACGCGACCGACTCGGTCATCGGTGACGGCAACCAGGTCATCTCCGACTCCACCGTGGGCGCCGCCAGCTTCGGCGAGGGCGACGCCACCAACGTCGAGGCCGAGAACGCCAACCTGGGCGAGGGCGTGATCGTCAGCGACACCAACGGCGACGCCAACCTCAACCTGGGCGACGGCGACTTCACCCAGATCACCGACTCCGACCTCGACGAGTCGGTCGTGGGCGGCGGCACGGTCCAGTCGAACGACATCGACGTGAGCGCCGACGACGGATCTTCGGTCGCCTTCGGAGACGGCGCCGAGTCCAGCGCCGAATCACAGGACGTCGACGTCTATGACAACAGCGGCACCGTGCAGGTGGCCGACGACGGCACCCAGACCGGCCTGACCGACAACTCGATCAACGACAGCTACAACGCCACGGACTCGTTCAACACGGACGTCGAGCAGACCGACAACTCGATCGACGACAGCTTCGATGCCGAGGGCAGCTTCAACACCGACAACAGCGTCACCGACAACAGCGTCGACCTCGAGGACAACGACGTCGACATCGACGGCGGGCTGCTCTGAGGCTGGAGGCGTTGGGGGGACCCGTCCAGACAGAGCGCAGATCTGGGTTAGCGTTGAGGCGCAGAAGGAGTTGCGCAGATGGCGGGGAACCCCAACGCCGGCGACCGCTCGGCAACCGTCCAACAGGCATTGTCAGTGGTCGATCTGGGCCGGCAGGCGGCCAAGGCGTACGCGCGCCCAGACCTCCTCACCCGGCTGTCGACCACCCGCAAGCGGCTGGCCGACCCGTCGTTCCACGTGTTCGTGATCGGCGAGTTCAAGCAGGGCAAGTCGTCGCTGGTGAACGCCCTGCTGAACGCCCCGGTGTGCCCGGTGGACGACGACATCGCGACCTCGGTCCCGACCGCCATCGGCTTCGGCGACCCGCCGTCCGCGGCGGTCCTGTTCGACCCGGGCGGCGACCCGTCCGACCCGGACCGGGAGCCCATCCGCGAGGAGATCGAGGTCGACCAGGTGGCCCGCCACGTCACCGAGGCGTCCGACCCCTCGGGCGAGCGGCGGGTGACCTCGGTCGACGTGCTCCTGCCCCGCAAGCTGCTGAGCGACGGCCTCGTCATCGTGGACACGCCCGGCGTGGGCGGCCTGGGCTCGGCCCACAGCGCGGCGACCATCGGGGCGCTGCCCATGGCTGACGCGGTGATCTTCGTGTCCGACGCCAGCCAGGAGTTCACCGGCCCCGAGATCGAGTTCCTCCAGACCGCCCGGCGCATGTGCCCCAACGTCGTGTGCGTGCTGACGAAGATCGACTTCTACCCGGCGTGGCGCAAGATCCGGGACCTGAACGTCGAGCATCTGAGGCGGGCCAAGCTCCCGTCCGAGCTGCTGTGCGTGTCGTCGTCGCTGCGGGTCCACGCCCTGCGCACCAACGACCGCGACCTCAACCGCGAGTCGGGCTTCCCCGCGCTGGCCGGCTATCTCCAGAACAAGATCGCGGCCAACGCCGAGAAGCTCAGCGTGAAGAACGCGGCCAGCGACGTGCTGGCGGTGGCGGCCATGCTCGAGTCGCAGTTCGCGAGCGAGCGCCAGGCGCTCAACGACCCGGACCAGGCCCGCGACATGGTCGAGAACCTCACCGAGCTGAAGGCTCGGGCCGAGCGGCTGCGCAGTGGCGTGTCCAAATGGCAGCAGACGCTCAACGACGGCATCACCGACCTCCAGGCCGACGTCGACTTCGACCTGCGGGGCCGGCTGCGCCAGGTCAGCAAGCAGGCCGACGAGGCGCTGGAGGCCAGCGACCCGGCCGAGACGTGGGACGAGTTCCAGGCCTGGCTGTACCGACGGGTGGCCGAGGACGTCGTCCGCAACTACGCCTTCCTCCACAGCCGAGCCCAGGCGCTGACCGCCCAGGTGTCCGAGCACTTCGGCGAGGACGGGGTGGGCATCGTGGTCGAGCTGGACGTGGCCAACCCCACCGAGATCCTCACCTCGGTCGACGCCAACACCGACATCGACATCCACAAGATGGGGATCGGCGGCCAAGGCATGTCCGCGCTGCGGGGCAGCTACGGCGGCCTGCTGATGTTCGGCATGCTCGGCCGCATGGCCGGCCTGGCCATGGCCAACCCCGCCACCATCATCATCGGGCTGTTCATGGGTCGCCAGGCCCTCCGGGGCGAGAAGGAGCGCCAGCTCGCCATGCGGCGCAACCAGGCCCGCCAGGCGCACCGCAAGTACACCGACGAGGTGGGCTTCGTAGTGGGCAAGGACTCGCGGGACACGCTGCGCCGCGTCCAGCGG
>Ga0209814_10000502_pt1 | contig 12878 bp, 15 predicted proteins | sample SoiMetdeltSBSDD1_FD_187597 | JGI IMG/M metagenome (GOLD analysis project Ga0209814, IMG submission 187597) | Bulk soil microbial communities from a Populus tree surrounding site in Tennessee, USA - Soil MetaG P. deltoides SBSDD1 (SPAdes) (version 2) | ecosystem: Environmental > Terrestrial >... | reverse complement strand
GCGGAACAGATAGAAGGCGTCCGAGCCTACGAGGTGCCGCGCGGTTTCGAGGATCGAGCCGTAGGTGCCCGGGACCGACGTCTCGAGCTGCTCGGGGGTAAGCCTAGCGCAGGCGTCGAGCAACCGAACGCTGGCCCATACGTGATGGGCGAACGCGTCGTCGAGCATCGACTCGGTCACGGCGCGGACGTTAGCAGAGGCCGCCGAGGCCCCGTGACGGCGATTTGCTGGATCGGGATCACGCGACCGAACCCCGGAGCGCCCGGCAGGCGCGGAGCGTCACCCACTTGCTCGGCCGCCGCGGTTCGTCCACATCGGCCCAGAGCTTCCCGCGGTAGGGGTACTCGTTGCGCCACCGGCCCTGCGCGTCCTGCTTCGCGAGCACCATCTCGACTGTGGGGCGGAGCCGTGGATCGCGACCGCGGCCGAGCTCCACGGCCACCTCAAGCCCCTGAAGGGCGTCGGCCACGAACCCCAAGGGGAACCCGAGCTGGGTCCACCGACGGCTCACCTTCGTGTCGGTTGGGAACGCGCCGGTCGACAGCTCATGGTCCAGGAGGAAGTCGATGCCTTGCCCGATCGCGCGCCGGACGTGCGCGGTGCGACGACGCGACGGGATCGCGGCGAACGCCCGCATCGCCTTGATCGCTCCCCAGCCGCACGGGAGGCCCCCGTTGACCCCGCACGAGAACCCGGGAGCGCTGGTCGACCCCCGATACCAGCGCTCGTGCCCCTCACCCGTGATTGCGCCGGCCTCCCATGCGATCGCCCGGCGGACCCGCTCGTCGTCCAGGCGTCCGAAGGCGACGAGCGCGCGGATCAGGTCCCCGGTCAGGCAGTGCGGGACCGAGCTGTCGGTGGACGCCCAGCCGAACCCGCCGCCAGGCGCTTGGCCTTGCTCCAGGACGTAGTCGCACGCCCGTTGGACCCGACGGTGCCCAGGGTCGGCTCCCATCTGCTCGAGGAAAGACAGCGACCAGAACCAGCCTCTGTACTTCGGCCCGTAGCGATTGCCCGGCCGCACCCACCAGCCCTCGGGGTCCTGCGCGGCGAGGATCGATGCGATGGGGTCGGTCCGCATCGCGGCGGCTCGGGCGCGACGAACGGAGGGCGCGTCCTCGGGCTCGTCGACGAGCTGCGCGAGCGCAAGATGGCGGATCGCCGGATCGTCTCGTTCGAGGAGCCACGGGAGCGGATCGCCGCGCAGCGCCGCGTGCCAGGCGTTCGTCACGAGGGTCACTCCTCCGATGAAGCAGACCTTCTGGATACGCTACGCGAACAGGTCCGGGCGCCGCCGGAAGACGTTCCGTTGGACCGGACCGGTCGAGCGGAAGCACCGGGCGTCGCTCGGTTGCCCGAACGCTCTTACGCCTGCTCGCGTTGTTCGATCCAACAGAGGCAGAAGGGATGCCCGGCGGGATCCGCGTAGACCTGGAAGTTGTCGGGGGACTCGGTGTTCTCCGCCCTCTTGAGCAGCTTCGCTCCCAGCGACGTGACCCGGTCGTGAGCGGCCCCGAAGTCTTCGACCCACAGGTCCAGGTGGATCTGTTGCTCGGGTGTGCCGTAGGGCCAGTCGGGCGGGACGTGGTTCGGTGCCAGCTGCACTCCCACCTTTGGTTCACCGTCGACGAGCACCATGTGCCAGTCATCCTCGGCATCGATGGTGCCGTCGAGTACCCCGGCCCAGAACTCGCTCTCGGATGCGATGTCGGATGCGTCGAAGACGACGACCTGATGGTTGATGCGCATCGCGTCAATCCTTTCGTACGTGTGCCATAACTGTGCCACTCTCCGTGACTGGGTGCTCCATCTCCGAGGGCACGTGCCGCTGCGAGTTACGGGTCGGGACCCTTCATCACTCCTCGCAACCCCGCCGATCGGCCTGGCGCGAATCGAAGGTCGGAAGTATGAGGACGAGGAGCAGATCCCGCATCCGTTCGAGCTTCCCGGCTGGCTTCGGCACGAGCACGCGATGACATGCCCAGTGGTGGCACGCGGCCCCGCGGCCGACCTGGCAACAACGGTCCCCCGGCCGGTGCAGCGGAGCTCGGTGCAGCACGGCGGCAAGCCCATCAAATGGTTGGGCGACGGCGTGATGTTCTACTTCCGCGACCCCGGCCCAGGCGTGCGTGCCGCCCTCGAGATGGTGGACGGCCTGGCCGCCGCCGGGCTTCCCCGGCGCACGTTGGCCTGCACGCGGGGCCCGTCCTCTTCCAGGAGGGCGATTCCTTCGGCCAGACCTTGAATCTCTCCGCGCGCATCGCCGACTACGCGCGCCATGCGCAAGCGTTACCCATCCTCAGTCCCGGTTTCGGACCGCTTCGGCTCCCATGTCGAAGTACTCCAGCAACGCATGAGCGACCTCGGGAGAAGGATCGAGTTCCGCGACGGCGGCTCGCATGTGCTGGAGCCAGCGGTCGCGCTCGGCTCCGCCGATCGCGAACGAGAAGTGACGCATACGAAGCCTCGGGTCCCCCCGTTCGGCGCTATAGGTGGCCGGCCCGCCCCAGTACTGGGCAAGGAAGAGCGTGAGCCGCCTGCGAGCTGGCCCCAGATCGTCTGGGTGGGGGTACAGGCGCAAGAGCTCCGGATCGCCCGCGACGCGCTGATAGAAGCGATCGACGAGCGACTCGAAGAAGGCCATGCCGCCTACGGCTTCATAGAGCGCGACCTCGTCGGACACCTATCCTCCGACCTGCAACATCTCAACCTTTGGACCGGCCGAAGTATCGGCCTGGCTCACGCCCCGGACGCGAGGAACCATACTGCCCGAGTGAGCGACCCAGATCCTCGTCCCGATCCATCGCTCGAGCACCCGAAGAGGTTCAACCGGGTCCGGCCGTTCATCAAACCGGTCGCGCTCCTGGTCGTCGCGGCGGTCGCGCTCTACGTCCTCCTGCCCGGCCTCGTCTCGGTCTTTTCCTCGTGGCGATCCCTCGAGCACCTCGACTGGCCCTTCGCGGCGCTCGTGCTCCTGCTCGAGTTCGCGAGCTGGATCTGCCTGTGGAACCTCGACCGGATCGCGCTCGGTGTGTCCGGCTGGTTCGCGGTCGCGTGTGCGCAGCTGGCCGGCAACGCCCTCGGCCGGATCGTGCCCGGAGCGGCGACGCCCTCGACGGTCGTGTTGCTGCGCCGAGCAGGACTGGACGGGGGTGATGCCGCGGCCGCACTGACCGCGTCGACCGGGCTCCAGATCGCGACGGCGCTCGCCCTCCCCGTGCTGGCCGTGCCGGCGATGCTGGGAGGTGCGCCGGTCGACCGAGGGTTGGTAACGGCGGCCTACATCGGTCTGGCGGTCGTGGTCCTGTTGATCGTCGTCGGCGTCGCGCTGTTCACCACCGAGACGCCGCTCCGGTGGGTCGGCCGGGTGGCTCAATCGGTGCTCAACGCCACGGTCAAGCGCCGACATCCCCTGGAGGGTGTCGCCGACGAGCTCATCGCCGATCGCGATTTCATCGTGAACACGATCGGTCGGCGGTGGCGGGCGGCCCTGGTGTCGGCCGTGGGCAACACCGCCTTCGACTACCTCGCTTTGTTGTGCGCGCTCCGAGCCGTCGGGGCCTCACCCCGCCCATCGCTCGTGATCCTCGCCTACGCTTCGGCGGAGCTCCTCGCCCAGGTTCCCCTCACGCCCGGCGGGCTGGGGTTCGTTGAGGCCGGCCTCGTCGGCACGCTCTCGCTGGCCGGCGTCCCGGGGGCGTCCGCCCTCGCGGCGACGCTCCTGTATCGCCTGGTGTCGTACTGGCTCCCGCTCCCGCTCGGTGGGATCGCGTACCTCGCGTACCGCCGCCGATACGGATCGAAGGCGCGGCCGGCCTCAGCTCGGTGAGGGCGTCGGTGCGGGGCTCGTGTCCGAGCCGGATCCTCCTCCGTGCGCCACGGTCAGCTGATGGATCGCGTTCGTGAGCGTCAGGATCTGATGCGACAGGTCCAGCAGCTCCTCGTTCTGCTTCTCCTCGAGTTGGACGGACTTCCACTCCTGCGCGGCGACCACTTGACGCTTCTCGTCGGCGCGGTTCTGGCTGATCATCACGAACGTCGACAGGAAGATCGCTTCGAGGGACACGATCAGGGTCAGGGTCGGCCACGGGCTCGTCTCGATGAACAGCATCCAGATCGTGAACAGCGCGATGTGGAGGTACACGAACTGCATCGACCCCGCATAGGTCGTGATTCGATCCGCGATCCGGTTCTGGACGTTCTCGGCGCGCTGCTGGGCGTGCTCGACGAGTGCCGGAAGCGGCTGGAGGGGCAGCGTGTGCTGTTTGCTCAATGTGTCCTCCCTTCGGCGGAGACGGCAACTACGCTACGCCCCGATGAGGATCTTGGTCGGTGCGTGGGTCCATCGGCGATCCCCATCCGTGACATGATGAGCCCGTGGGGAACGAGTTCGTGCCGGTCTTCTCGGCGCTGTCATGGGTCGAGGCAGAGATCGCCAAAGGCAGACTCGAAGCCGAGGGCATCACCGTCGATGTTCGAGGTGAAGGCGGCGAAGGCCCCTACCCGGTCGGTCCCGTGGAGCTCCTCGTCCCGGCGAGTTCCGAAGGACAAGCGCGACGCATCCTCGAGCAGGCCCAAGAGGGGTCCGATCAGTAGCTCCTGCCGGATGGTGATCCTTGCTGGTGAAGCATCTCGGGGCCTCGAGCGCTCGTGAATGACCCGAGCCATCGTCACCGGCGTTTCGAAGCGCCCCCGGCGGTTGCGGCCGTCCTGAACCGCCGCACGAACTTCGAGACGAGCCGGTTGCCGGCAACATCACTCGCCCGGGCCGAGATGCTCACTCGATACCTCGTCGATGCGGAGAGCGGGGCGGACGGCTGAAATGTCATCGTTCCTCCGGACCACGAATATGTTCCGCGCACCGACGCTCCGTTCGATCGCATCAACACGAACGCGGCCTCCGTCCGTGCTGTCTGCATCGGTTCGCTGAAGGTCACGGTCACACGGGTCGAGGTCTGGACACGAGACGCACCCGGCCCCGGTACAACATCGACGACCGAAGGCCGAGTGACGTCTGGGAGGCGGCCCCACGCAAGGTACCCGAAGTACCTTCCCACGATCGGATCACGCGGGTCGCCGCGGAAGCCCAAACCGCCGGAAGCCGACCGCTGCTCGGCTTCTGTGCGGACGAGATCGATGACTCCCGACGTCGTGAGCCCGGCGCATGGACCGCGGACGCCGCCCTCGTCGAGGCAGAGGGCCGTCACGCCGCTCACGTGCGGCGCCGCCATGCTCGTTCCGGACAAGAGGCCATATCCGTCCGGGATCGTCGACCGAATGCAGACACCGGGCGCGGCGATCGTGTGTGCCATCCCATCGGCCGTGGTGGCGAAGTTCGAGAACGTTGCCGCAGCATCGTCCTGCTGCCCGGACAGGCATCCTGGACGGGACCCGATGGCCCCTGGCCGGCCGTCGCTGTCCGACATCGCGGTGACGGTGAGGACCTCTGGGTACGCCGCGGGCACAGTCGGAATCAGCGGGTCGTCGAAGGCCACCCCCTCGTTGCCTGCCGCGGCGACGACGACCACACCCGCGTCCGTTGATCTGCAGATGGCCAGATGCAGTGGATCCGTCCCCGGACACGACGTGACGGGTAGCCCGGAGCTTCCGAGACTCATGTTGGCCACCCCCACGTCGTTGGTCGGGTCGCTGTCGGTCCGCGTACCGACGATCCAGTCGAGCCCGCAGATGATGCTCGACCAGCCCCCCGAGCCCTGCGCGTCCAGGACCTTGACGGCGAAGACGGTCGTGCCGGGTGTCACTCCGGTCACGCCCGTGCCGTTGTTCCGGGCGGCGATCGTGCCGGCGACGTGCGTTCCGTGCCCGTTGTCGTCGTCCGGGGGCCCGGACCCCATGCAGTTGGTTCCGGGCCGGACGGTGAGATCCGGATGGTCGAGGTCGACGCCGGTATCGATCACCGCCACCGGAACGGCGCTGGTCTCCTGCACGACCGTTGTGCCGGCCGCTTCGATCCGACGCACGCCGGGCGGTGCACTATCCCCTCTCACAAGCGGGACGGCGTCGATCACCGTCGCGGGCCGATCCGGGGCCACGAACGCGACCTTCGGATCGGCACGGAGGGCCGCGACGACCCCGTCCGAGAGAGGGGCGGCGAAACCCTCGATCGCATGGGAGTAGCGCTGGGTCGGTGAAAAGCCGAGCGCGGTTGCCAGGCGATCTGTGAGCGTGCCAGGGTCCGCAACGGCGTCCTCGAACACGACGATGTAACGTCCCGGAATCCGCGGAGCCTGCCGCTCCGGCGCGAGGCCGGCGCCGCGAATGGCGGTGACAGCCGGTGCGGCGGCGGCGGCCGACGACGCGATGAGCACCACCGACAACGCTGCGGTAACGACAATGGGCGTGCGGGTCATGTCGTCGATCTCCATTGAGGCCAGATAGAGCCGGACACGATCTCGGCCTCACATGACCCCCGACCGAGATCGAATCTTCCCCGTAACGATTCGCAAAGGGTAAGCCGTGCGGACGCTCCCGTATTCGGGCCTTCGACCAATTTCGACATGTCGTTGGACATCCACCAGTGGCGCCACAGGACGATCTAGTCATCCAATCACCCGAACGGTGCGAAACACTCGCCCAACTGTCGTACGGCAGCCACAAACCAGAGCGCATGTTGTTTATGAAGCCAACCCATCAAGTCGAACGGCGAGTCCTGACGGATACCATGAGGTCGTGGACCAGCCTGCGTCTCACTCGGGCAACCGACCACCCACCCTGATCTTCGACGGGGATTGCAGGATATGCACGTGGGCCGCGAACTTCTCCCGGCGACGCCTTCCAACCGGGGTCCGCGTGGTGCCTTGGCAGCTCGTCGATGACCCGTCGTCGGTGGGACTCACGCGCGAGACGATCGCCGAGGCGGTGTGGTGGGTCGACGCGCACGAGCACCTCTACCGCGGACACCGCGCGTTCGCCGAGGCCGCTCGCGCATTCGGAGGCGTGTGGTGGATCCTCGGGAGCTTCGGGCGCGCCCGGGCGCTGGATCGGCTCGGCGCTCGAATGTACTCCGTCCTGGCACGGAACCGCTTCCGCCTCCCGGGCTCGACGCCCGCGTGTCAGGTCCCAGCGTCCGCCGAGGCTCGACGCAGGACCTCGTAGTAGTCCACCGGGGGTCGTCCCGTCCTCCCTCGACACGACCTCGTGACGCGATCGTGGCGTTGAGACGAGCACCTGGAATCTGCTAGTATTTGAGCGTATGCTTAAAGCAGACGCTCAACCAGAGCCTCGGGCCGCCCGGCGCGGCCCGGCCGAGCGGTCGACGAAGGATCGAATCGTGGAGGCCGCGATCGAGACGCTCAAGCGCAGAGGGTTTGCCGGGGCCTCCGCACGGGCGATCGCGGAGCAAGGCGGCTTCAACCAGGCGCTGATCTTCTATCACTTCGGGACGCTGCACGGGTTGCTGCTCGCCGCGCTGGACCGGACGAGCGACGAGCGCCTGCGGAGCTACCGAACGGCCGCCGCCTCGGCCGGGAGCCTCGAGGATCTGCTCGACGTCGCGGCCGAGGTCTACGCGGAGGATCTTCGCTCCGGGCACATCAAGGTCGTGGCCGAGATGATCGCGGGCGCCTCGTCCGCTCCGGAACTAGGACCAGAGATCGTGCGCCGCGTCGAGCCGTGGATCGACTTCGCCGCGACGCAGATCGCCCGCGCGCTGAAAGGCTCCGCCGTCGAAGGCATGGTGCCGCCCCGCGACGCCGCGTACGCCCTCGTCGCCCAGTACCTCGGCATCGAACTGCTCTCGCACCTCCAAGGCGACACCGCGGCGGCGGATTCGTTGTTCGACGTGGCCGGGAGCATCGGTCGGCTCCTCGGCCCCATGCTCCAGCTCGGCGCGGCGATGGGAGCGGCAGATGACCTCGAGTGAGCTCGAGACGCTCCCCTCCAGTTCACCTGTCGACGATCTCTCCCCATCGCCTCCGGAGCATGTCCGCGTCCCGACGATGCTCCAGCGCTGGTCGGACCTATCGTTTCTTCATTGGCCGTTCGAGCCGGCTGCCGTTCAGCGATTGCTACCCGACGGTCTTGCGGTGGACGTCGTGGATGGCGCCGCATGGGTGGGCATCCTGCCGTTCCGCCTCTCGCTCACGATCCCGGGCGTTCCGGTGATCCCCTGGGCCGCGCGTTTCGGCGAAACCAACCTGCGGACCTACGTCGTCGGCCCCGATGGGCGACGAGGGATCTGGTTCCTCTCGCTCGACGCGGCCCGCCTCGGAGCGGTTATGGTCGCCCGGCGGACGTATCGCATCCCGTACGTCTGGTCGCGCGTGCACGTCTGGAGGGGGGACTCGACCGTGCGCTACGAGACCAGACGCCGATGGCCCGCGGGGGGATCCGTCACCTTCGCCGCCGCGGTGCAACCGGAGGAGCGTGTCCCTCCCGCGTCCCTCTCGGTCCTGGAGCGATCGCTTACATGTCGGTGGCGCCTGTACAGTCCGGCACCCTTGCGCCTCCCGGTCTCCACGCTCAGGCTGCTCGCGACTCAGGTGGAACACGAACCGTGGCCCCTCTGGCGAGCACGGTGCACGTACCTCCGCGAGGGGGTGTTCGACGCGGCCCGACTGCCGCGACCCGAGGGTCCCGCGATGGTGCATTTCTCGCCTGGCGTCGAGGTGCGTTTCGGCCGCAGGGTCGCCGTCGACTTCGGGTAAACCCGTTTCGCGCAAAAGTCGGCGAGATCCATTGGCTCAACTGCTCCCAGTGGGCCGTTCCTCGGCGGTAGCGCCGGACCCTTCTGGCAGGCTCGTTCCTGCCGCGATGCCTGCTCAGCCTGAATGAGCGATCGGAATTGTGCGATGCACTGGTATTCCTCTACATGGCAGCCCCTCATTCGGTCGTCTCGGCATGTGTCACGTTCTTTCAGGCCGTCGCGATCGCATATTCCGGGCGCCCGGTCGGTCGGTAGACCTGGATCACGACTCCCCTGGGGGTGGACCGCGATTCCACCAGCTCGAGCGCGATGTCCCGGCCGGTGTCGGGGAACAGCCGCGTGCCCTGGCCGACGACGACGGGGCAGACGAGCAGATTGATCTCGTCGACGAGGTCGTTGTCGAGCAGCCACCGGACCAGGACCCCGCTGCCGTGCACCTGCAGCTCGCCTCCCGCCTTGGCCTTCAACTCGCGAACGGCGGCCGCGAGGTCACCGGAGAGGACGGTCGTCTTCGCCCACTCAGGGTCGAAGGGTGTGGTCGATGCCACGTACTTGGGCGTCGTGTTCAGCGCCGTCCAGATCGGGCTGTCGCCCGGATCATCCCACGTCCCCCAGGAGCCGGCGAAGATCTCGTAGGTCCGCCGGCCGAACAGGAACGCGTCCGCGCGCTCGTAGACCTGGTTCAGAAACGTCGCGGCCTCTTCCTCGAACAGCGGCGCGACCCATCCGCCGCGCTCGAATCCGCCGCGCCGATCCTCATCCGGCGCGCCGAGGCCCTGCATCACTCCGTCGACGGTGACCATCGTGGTGGTGGCGAGCTTCATGGCTTCGTCCTTTCTCTCGCGGTGGTTTTCGAGATGACGTTCTCCATGACCCCTCCTTCCACTCCCCTGATCTTCTACGACACCGAACGCGCCAAAGACTCATCTCTACCCGCCGGCGAAGGCGACGCGCACTCGACGACGTGGTGCGGATTGAGACGCGTCGAGATCTACACCCCCGATCCTGGGCCAAGCCAGGATCGCCATTCGGACGCCATGACGGGCGGCCCGGGCGAGATGCTTGGCCTCCGGGGCAACCTTCGAGCCTGACTCCCGTTTTCTTCTGTTGGGAGGCACTCGAGGAGGTGTCGACCTGGCCCGTCCTGGCGCCGAGGGAGGCTCCTCGTCACGACGTTCCGCGCGTGAAGGGAGGGAGCGATGTTCGATCGATGGAAGAAGGCGGGGTGTGCGGCGGCAAAGAGGGGGCGGCCGGCTTCGCTCTTCGTCGTCGCGTTCTCGCTCCTGCTGATCTTGCTGTTCTTGGCACCTCCAGCCGGCGCCGTAACGCAATGTACCTTCGCGGGCACGACTGCGACGGTGACCATCGATCCAGGGAACTCCGCGGTCATCGGCGTGAACACCGCGCCCACACCTGACGAGATCATCTTCGACAACGACACGACGCTGGCGGGCGCCGCACAATGCGGCAACGCGGACGTGACGAACACGAACCTGATCGAGGTGGATGGGAGCAACGCCAGCCAAACCTTCGTCGTCGTCTTGTCTGGCGGTGCCTTCACATCGAACAACGACTTCAACATCGATCTGGGAACGGGCACCGACACGCTCATGATCGTCGGGTCCGGCGCTGCTGACACGATTGGCTTCGCATCCGCAACGAGCATCACGCTTGGCGGGGGCACAGACATCACGCTCGCATCGGGATCGGTCGAGGCATTCAACGTGAACACCGGGCTGGGCAACGACTCCGTGAGCGGTGGGTCCTTCGCGCCGGCCATCACCGTCAACGGCGAGGCGGGAAACGACACCCTCACCGGCGGGAACGGCGTCGACACCGTCAACGGCGGCGCCGGGAACGACACGATCAACGGCGGTACGGGCACGGCAAACGACACCCTGACCGGTGGCGACGGCACGGACAGGCTGACCTATGCGGGTGTTGCGGGCGCGCTGACCGTCAGCCTCGCCACCACGACCGCACAGAACACCGGCGGAGGCGGAACCGACACGATCTCGACCTTCGAAAACCTCACCGGTGGAACCGTTGCCGACAACCTGACGGGAAGTAGCGTCGCGAACTCCATCAACGGTGGCGACGGGAACGACACCGTCAACGGTGGCGACGGGAACGACAGCCTGCAGGGTGATGCCGGCGACGACACGCTGATCGGTGGTGCCGGGGATGACACCATCAACGGTGGCGACGGCACCGACGCCGCGAGCTACGCGGGGACAACGGGCGGGGTCGCGGTGAACCTCTCCGTGACGACCGCGCAGAACACGATCGGGGCGGGCACGGACACCATCACGAACACCGAGAACCTGACCGGCGGTAGCGGCGGCGATACGCTCACCGGAACCAGCGGACCCAACGCGCTGGGCGGCGGTGACGGAGACGACTCTCTCGACGGCGGCGACGGCACCGACACGCTCCGCGGCGGCGCCGGTGAGGACAACGGCAGCGGTGGTGCCGGGGATGACTCCGTCAGGCTCGGCGGCGGGAGCGATGCGGGTCGTGGCGGAGGCGGCAAGGACACGCTCCGAGGCGCAGGTGGCAAGGACGCGCTCCGAGGCGACGCCGGAAACGACAGGATCCGCGGCGGAACGGGCAATGACAGGATCCGTGGCGGCCCGGGCAGGGACACCTGCAAGGGCGGCCCCGGCAACGACCACATCAGGGGCTGCGAGAACTGACCGAGAGGTTCTTCCGGAAAGCACCGGCATTCGCACGGGTGGCCGGCATCAGCTATCGCTTCCCGGAGACGGACAATGCGTTACGACGATCTCGTCCGAGCCGAGGCCTTGCCGCCCTTTCGCCCAGCGTTCTTCTTCTGGGCCGTCGTTCCGCCCTGCTTCGAACTTCCGCCCGACCCGGACTCCTTACCGCCGCGGCTGGGGGCGCCTGGCGAATTCGCGATCCGCGCGGCGCGTTCCTTCGACATGCCCTTGCGCTTGAGGGCCTCGTACTGCTTCTCGTTCCTCACGCTTGGTCGTTTGTCGGGCATCTCGGCGCGCTCCTCTTTCGGCCGGCTTCGTCTCATTCCTTGCCTGCCACGGAAGGCACGAAACGTGGTTGAGGGCCGAAGACAAGGGTATGGCGGAGACATGGCCTCGAAGACCAAGGAGTCGAAGAAGGGCACGGTCGTCACCGCGCTGGGCGAATCCGCCCTGACCGGTCTGTCCGGGAAGGTGGGTGGTGCGGTAGCCAAGCCCGTCTCCCAGCGAACACGCTGGTCCGAGCAGCAGATCCGGACGGCGATCGGCCTCGCCCTCTTCGCATGGGCGCTGTACCGGGTGCTCCGGCCCGCGGTCCGCGCGATCCGGAATCGCTGATCCGGCATAGATCGCGCCCGCACCGGGTACCAGAGAGCTGTCGAGTCCAATCGATCGGAATGGGAGGTTCACATGGGGCTGTTCGGAACCGCGCTCGCATTCGGAGCCGGCTACGCGACCGGCATGAAGCTCGGCGACAAGCCGATGGAGAAGTTCCGAGAGACCACGCAACAGATCCGTGGCCGCACTGGGGACGCCTCAGCGGTCGATGTCCGTTCGGTGACCGAGGTCATGTCCACCTCTGTCGAGACCGTCGAGGGCGACACCAGCCTCGTCGAGGCGGCTCAGCGGATGGCTCGTGCGGACATCGGCGACGTCCTGTTCGTCGACTCCGGCGGCGTGCTCCGCGGCATCGTCACCGACCGGGACATCGCGATCCGTGTCGTCGCGGAGGGTCAGGATCCGCGAAGCGTCCAGGTCGGAGAGGTGATATCACCGGCCGTCAGCGTTGGATCGAACGCCACCGTCGAGGAGGCGATGGGGGTCATGCGCCAACACGACATCCGCCGTATCCCTGTGGTGGACGCCACCGGCAGGCCCATCGGCGTCATCTCGCTCGGGGACCTGTCGACATCACGTAGGGCCCGCGGCGTGCTGGCGGACATCAGCGCGGCGCCGCCGAACAACTAACGCGCCGAACAAAGGCGGTGCCGGGCCGGGTGCCGGCAGCTTAGCCGAAGTGAGATTCACCCTTGCCGGATCTCCAGATGTTGCCGACAGGACTGTCCGGTAGAGGCGGGTGAGGTTCTCACCAGCCAGGAGACCACCGAAGAGACCGAGGACCCGTTCGTCAGGCTCGAGCGATCACGTACGGCTCACCTGAAGGGCGTCGCGAACCCGATGACGCTGTACCGGGCGGTTCGGGGGTCGTGACCCCG
>Ga0209814_10000501_pt1 | contig 12897 bp, 25 predicted proteins | sample SoiMetdeltSBSDD1_FD_187597 | JGI IMG/M metagenome (GOLD analysis project Ga0209814, IMG submission 187597) | Bulk soil microbial communities from a Populus tree surrounding site in Tennessee, USA - Soil MetaG P. deltoides SBSDD1 (SPAdes) (version 2) | ecosystem: Environmental > Terrestrial >... | reverse complement strand
TGACCGTGCCGCTGGCTCGGGCGGCGAGCTGGGTGACCAGTCGATCCACCAGCGTCGTCTTACCGGCCAGGTTCGGTCCCTCCACGAGGATCAGCACCCAGGTCTCACTTTCGCTTGGTGATCCGACGGTACCACGTCTTGAGGTCGATCACGTCCACGCCGAACGCGCACGTCGGGTGGGTGTGGTGCACGTGGACCGACACCAGCGTGGTGTTCCGGAAGTTGGCCTGCACGTACGTCTGACAGACGCCGAGCTGACACGGGAACAGCTTGCTCACGAACCGCCTCCCATGAGCCTCTGCAATTCGCGGAACCGACGCGCGTCCTCAACGGCTTGCGCGTCGACCGCGGGCAACGCCGTGATGGCCTGACCCACACGGGCGATGGCCTCACCCAGGTCACCCAGCTGACCGCACACCTGGTCCAGCGCCAGCTTGATGCGGGCAACCTGCCCGGCGATGTCTGCGTTTACACCGTTCGAGGAGGTTTGCCGCGACGTGGTGGGTGGCGCCGACACCGGTCGTGTCTCGCGACCTCCCGGCACACGAATCTTGATCTTGGTGTGCCAGTGTCGATAGAGACTGGCCACGCTGGACGCCGTCCACGGCTGCCCACCGAACGTTGCCACACCCGCATCGTTGAGTCGTTCGGCCGCCTCACCGTGAAATCCTCGACCGTTCCGCTTGGCGAGGGCTACCTCGCGTAACACGCGACGTATCGTCTCGACCGGATATAGCGGGGCACCCGCGTTTTCCCGGTGTGATACGAGATGCGAGCGCGCGGAGTTCGCCGAGTCGAATAGCTTGCCGCAGTGATCGCACTCGGTCTGCTCGCTGCCGTCATCCAGCAAGACCTTGGAGATGCCGGCGGTCGGAACCAATCGGCCGTCTTGGGTCGGGTGTGGGTGCGGGGTGAGCGCGGGTTCTCGCGCGATGATCTCTCGCCCGTCGGGCGTGCGCTTCTCTGTGCGCATCCTATCGATCTCTCTGTGTTCGCATGACGCCCGATCGCTCGATCGAGCTACGCGAGTGGACCCGGCAGGCCTCGAACCTGCAGTCCGACCAACACGGCAATGGCCCAGCACGGACGGGTCCTTGGGTCTACCCCGCGGGCGGAGATCCTACATCGGCACCCACGGGGCGACTTCCGCTTATCTTACTTGCTGTGATCATATCATGTCGAGTCACCGGGTGCAACCAGCCGGTTGGTCAGCTCGACCTCCCGCATGACCTCCGCCCGGTACAGCTGGGCGTACGTGTTCGCCCAGCCGCGGTGGTACGTCTCGTCGGCGCGGTGTGCCCGAAAGTACTCGTCGTTGAAGACGGTTAGGTCCAGGTCGGTACCTGACCGCGAGCGACGACTCACGTCGTTGCTATCGCGGATCTGCCTCTCGCGCGCGGCCACCAGGGCACGATAGTGCTCGGCACGAACGAGTGACTGCTGCAGACACGCGTAGAGGTAGTCGGTACGCTCGCTCACCACAGCACCTCCGCACCCCACGTTAGCCAGAACAGCCAGCCAGCGACGCCGAGCGTCGCTACGACCAGGAACCTACTCACCGCGCACCTCCACGACATCGACATCACGTATCTCGTAAAACGTAGGATTCACCGTTCGTGGTGTCGTAATGACGCCGCCACGTCGCGGCAACATCGCGTCAATGATTGCCTCGGCGACGTCGTGTGGATCACTCTCAGGGCCGTACCGACGCAGCTTGATCTTGAGTGTGACCTCCATCGTTCCTCCTCGTCTACGGTCTTAGTGAGATTATATCAGGTCGGGTCGATGCGCCGCCGCACCCGCCCGGGTTGTAGGAGTACGCCGTTCGTTGGGTCGTAGCGCGAGTCGGCCGGCGCCGACTCGCGCAGCGCGTCGAGCACGTCGTTAGGGTGCAGCTCGGCGAGTACCTCGAGCGCGGCGTCGGCCGCGGCGAGGCCGAGCTCACACGGCATCTGCTGGCAGGCGTCGACGCCGCCCCGCCGGCAGAACCGGCGGGCGATGCGCTTACGCAGCTGGTTGCGGGTGTACACATCACCTCCCCGAGATCGACTTCCACAAACTCCACAGTATGATGCCGACGACCACCGTGATGAACAGCACGAACAGGCCGGCGCCCACGTAGGTTAGCACTTCAGTCCACCCGTATCTGACGAACATCGTAGTCGCGCGGGTCGACGTCGCCGAACAACTCACACTGCCGCTCGACGAAGTCGAGGCCGACGCGGAACAACGCCGTGGCCTGTGCCGGCGACATCACCATGCGAATCGGTCGACCCACCTCCAGCGAGTCGATCGTGAGAACCACGATCGGTCGATCGAGTCGTACCTGATCTCGATGACGTAGTGGCTCGGGTTCGTTGATCCCGACCGTCGCGTAACTCCGCTCGCCGCGCGTGTAGCCGGCGATCTCGGGACCGCGTGGCAGTAGGCGAAGGTACCACTCGTAGAGTCGGTTGACGAGCCAGAATCGAAGTGAACTCACCGCTCCGACCGCCAGATCTCGATGACCGTGTAGAATATCAGCCCCACGGTGGCAACGACGCCGCCGATGAACAGCGCGAGCAGCGCACCGGTCACGACGTTCACTACGCCACCGCCCGGTTCACGTACGCGTCGCGGATGCCGTCGTCGCGGTTCGCGGCGCGGGACAGGGCCAGCGCGCTGGATCGCGGCATCCGGGCGTGGCCGTCACGGTACTGGGTGAGGATCTCGACGACCTCGTACGGGCTCTCGGTGCGCCGGACGCGCGACAGGTCCACCTCGCCGGGCACGTCGCTGCGCCCCACGGTGTGCACCAGGTAGTCGCCGGTGACGGCACGGTACAGGGTCACCTCGAACCAGCGGCACGCGCGGCACAACTCGTCCGGGGTCGCGTACTTATCCGGGTGCCGGTGGTGGTTCCGGCGGGACGTGGCGAAGCCGAGAAACTCGGCCGTGACGACGACCGTCTCGCCGTTCGCGTCCGCCAGTCGGCGGGTGTACATACCCTCCGTAAGCGTGGGTTCCATCTCTCCATCTCCCTCGGTCTAGGACCCCGCGGGGCCCGTCGACACTATATCACGGGAGATGATCCGTAGGCTACGGTAGCTGGTCTAGCAGATACTCCGCGGGTGCCCCCGCTGACCGGCCAGGGCACCCGCGTCACAAACGAATAGGAGATTCCGTGACGGCACCCTACCCGAGTAAAGGAACCCTCACGCGATGACTACAGTAGCACAACACGCGGAGATCCGTGGCTGGGCAACGCGGTACATGGCTCGCGGTTGGCCCGTTCTACTGCTGGTAACAGACTCGAGCGGCGGTAAGATACCGCCGGCGATGTGCGACGCGTGCCGACCCTCCGAGCACGTGCCGCGTCACGACCCCGAGGCCTGTGACCACCTACTGTGTCACGGCGTGTACGCGGCCACCACCGACGTCGAACGCTTCGACCAGATGCTCACCGCGTTACCCGCGGGAAAGCTGGCGATCCGAACCGGTCGGGTAAGTGAGTTGCTAGTCATAGACGTGGAACACGATCACCTAGACGTCATCGACCGGTGGGAGGAGCTGACCGACGGCACCACGTTGCCGCCAACGTTGACGGCCCGGTCGGTGTCCGGTGGCCTGCACCTGTACTACCGACTACCACCGGAGGCGCCGCAGGTCCGGAACGGCGCCGTCGCGGAGGGGGTCGACGTCAAGTCAGATGCCGGATACGTCGGCGCGGTCGGCGGGCAAGACGGGCGGACGTGGCTCGACTATGAGGTGCCCGTCACCGAGTTGCCGCCGGACACCCTGACGTGGCTCGCCCGAACGCGTCGGCGCGGCTACACGCGCGGCGCGCCCGCCGGAGGTGGGGTCGGCGACGGCTACGACTTCAACGTCTTCTGGCGCGACGGTTGCCCAGACGGGTACCGCGATTACTTCATCAACGACCTGTGCTTCCGACTACGTCGACGTGGCACGCCGTACGACCGATACGTGACGGCGGTACGGGAGGCCTGGGAGCGGGTCGCGCAACCTCCAAACGCGCGGCATCACATGCCGTGGGAGCACGCCGAGTACAAGGCCGAGAGGGTGTGGCACGAGGTGGAGCCGAACCCGCCCGCACCGACGTCGTGGGTGGAGCGGTCGCGCGTCACGTCCCGCAACGGCGACGGTCCGGCGGGTTCGGGAATGCCACCGCCGCCGCCCGTGCCGGACGACGACGGCAACCCGGACGAGTGGGATCCCGGTGAGGGACCGTCGGAGACGGGAAACGCCCAGCGGCTCGCCCGGCTCGCCGCGGGACAGCTTCTACACGTGGCCGGCCTCGGGTGGCACGTCTGGGGTGGCTACGCGTGGCGACGCGACGAGTTGAACGACGCCCTGCACCGGACGCTGGACGTCGTCCGTGACATCCGCGAGCAGGTGCTGGTGACGCCGGAGGACGACCGCGGTCCGCTGGTACGCTGGGCGACGCGCTCGGAGAGTGTCGCGGTGCGCCGGGCGACCCTGACGGCCGCCGCCGCGCACCCTCGGCTGCGCGTCGCCGCGACGGACCTGGACACGGACCCCTGGTCGCTGGTCGTCCGGAACGGCACGCTGGACCTGCGCGACGGATCGCTGCGGGCCAGCGTGCCGGCGGACCTGAACACGCAGGTCGCCGCGGTGGCGTACGACCCGACCGCGGACTGCCCGCGCTGGCGGGAGCACGTGGCGCTGGTGGCACGGTATCCGGACGGCTCCCGGGACGTCAACCTGGAGGCATACCACGCCCGCTGGGCCGGTTACACCCTCACGGGCCTCGTGACCGAGCAGCGGTTCCTGTTCGCGTACGGCGACGGGGACAACGGTAAGAACGTGCTGGTGGAGACGCTGCTCGGTCTGCTCGGCTCGTACGCGATGCGTGGCAGCACGAAGCTGCTGCTCGGCGGGGGGAACGAGCACGAAACGGTGATCGCGGACCTCGCCGGCGCCCGCATGGTCTTCGTGGACGAGACGCCGCGCGGGCGCGTCAACGAGTCACGGCTCAAGGAGCTCACCGGCAGCGGCCGACTGCGCGCCCGCAAGATCGCACGTGACTCGTTCGAGTTCGACGCCCGGTTCAAGCTGTGGATCGCGGGGAACACCCGGCCGCGGGTCGCGGACACGTCGCTGGGATTCTGGCGTCGGCTGGCGCTGGTGCCGTTCGACACGGCGATCCCGTCGGAGCGGCGTGTCAAGGACTACGTCCGGCTGCTGATGGCGGAGCGAAGTGGGATCTTGAACTGGGCGCTGGAGGGCCTGGCCGCGTACCGCGAGGTGGGTCTGGCGGAGCCGGAGCGGGTGCTCGCGGCGGGCGCCGACTACCGGGAGGCGGAGAACACGTTCGGCCAGTTCGTGGCCGAGAACTTCGACGTCACGGCGCCGCGTGAGGCGTGGTGCTGGACGCCAAACAGCGTGTTGCACGCGCTCTACGCGCGGTGGTGTCACGCGAACGGCGACGATAAGCCAGCGTCCATGCGGCAGCTCTGGCAGGACTGGAGTCACCACGGCTTCAAGCGTGATCCGCAGCCCCGAAACATAGTCGCAGGTTGGCTCGGACGGCGTGTTACATCCCGCGGGTGGCTGGCACCGCCGACCGTAACCGACCTCGATCCAAGTCTCACGTGGAGTGAACCTGGCGGCTGACCGTATCACGAGTGTAACCACGAGTGTAACCCAAGATCGAGAGATAAGAGGCTAGGGTCTGAAGTCGAGAAACTTAGTTATTGTTGGTTATTACTGGTTACAGTTGTTACACTGTTACAGTCAAAACACTATACAACTGGATAACATGCATGCATACGCCCGTTGCCGACTTTGTCCGCATTATTGGATCTTCAAGTGTGTTTTCTAGAAACCTGCCGGGGGGCGACTGTAACATGTAACAAAGATCTCTTGGAGTGACAGGTTGGTCGATATGGGAGATCCGTGGACGGCCCGGGGTCGGGTGCGGGCTGAGCGGTCGTGGGTAAGACCACCGACGCTCTCTTGGGATGCGGACGGACTGCCCACCGTCGTGGATCCGCGGGAGGACGAAAGCGGTCTTAGGTTGTGTCTCGCCCCGCAGGTCGACGGACAGAGATGTGATAGGCTGGCGGGTAGCGCCACGGATCACTTTGGGGTAGGACGTTGCCGCCGGTGCGGCGGTAACACGAGGGCGGGTAGGGCGGAGGCGGCCTGGATGGTGACGCACTCGATCGCGGTGGAGCTCGACGTCTCCCCGTGGGAGGCCCTGCAGACGTGTGTCCGCAGGTCAGCCGGCATCCAGGAGTACTGGTTCCAGCAGCTGACGACCCAGCTCTGGGACCCCGCGGAGCTCGAGGACCCGGACAGTCAGCCGTCCCGCTGGCTCAGGGCGTACACGGTGGCCATGGACCGGACGGCCAAGTTTGCCAAGATGGCGGTCGACGCGGGCGTAGCGGAGCGCATGGCCGCGGTCCAGGAGGTCCAGGCAGCCGTCGTGGTCCGTGTGTTCAACGAGGCGCTCGGGGCCGCGAAACTGCCGCCTGAGGCCGAGGCGGAGCTGCGGCGGGCGCTGGCCGGGTCGCTCAGGGCGCTGGAGGTGGGTCAAGGTGTGTAGGTGGAAGATGGTGTACCGGCGTCCGTGGTGGTTCTGGCGTCTCTTTCCGGCACGGTATCGCTTCTACTTCAGGCCGGTCGAGAAAGCGGTAACATACCCGCGCGAGCGTACGCACGCGCCCGATGGGGATCCGGACTGAGGAGGGTGAGTGTGTGCATCTACGGCGCGAAGGTAGAGCGCACGGTGGCCCTCGGTATCAGCCTACGCGTGGTGTCCCTCGTGGAGGGCAAGTTTATCACATCGTGATAAAAATCTTACCTTGACTTGACGGTAACATACGCACGCGCGTGCGCGCGGGTATGTTGCCGCATATGTGAAGGTGAATCTAGTTCGGGTTTGACGGTAGGTGTGATCAATTGATAGGGTTACACGGTAAATCCTGTCGATCGCACCTGGAGGTACTCTGTGTCCAAGGACTGGGCGGCCCGCATCATCGGCGTCGGGCTCGCGTTCGTTCTCTTCGTGATTCTCGTGGCGACGGGAGTCATCGGATGAGACTGTTCAATCGCCTGTTCTGGGCGACGGTGTTCTTGCTGGCCGTCGCCGGGATCGGGTTCATCGCCTGCGGCGTCGCGCGGCTGTGAAGTCGTCACCCGGCGAGCGCGTCGGCTGCGTGATGTTCGTCATCGCGGTGTGCGCGTTCATCTTCGTCTTTGCCGTGTGCAAGCTCTACGGTGCGTGAGGAGGTTACCGTGCACTTTGCCGGCTCGGTGTTCGTCGGGGCGACGGTTTTCTTCGTCATCATGGTGGTGTGCGCCTGGACGGGTGGCCCCGAGTGGCTCGCCCTCGCGGTGGGCGGCGTTCTCGGCTTTATCTCGATCATCTGGGCCGAACGGCTCGGAGGAGGGAACTCGTAAGTCATGACCAGCTACGTGAGTCTGTTTCTCACACTGGCGACCGGGGTGATCCTCGGATTCTTCATCGCGGTGGCGATAGCGGGTGGTGGGCCGTGCTGAGTTGGCTTGCCTCGTACGTCACGGCGTACGCGCCCGCCCCATCACCCGAACCGAACCGCGACATCCGCATACCCATCAAGCAACCCGACACGGGTCGTGCCGAGGCGCTGGTGGATCGCTGGCTTTGGCCGGTCGTCTCGGTGATCGTCTTTACCGCGCTGGTCGCGCTGTTCTGGGGCGCGCTCAAGAAGCACCCGTTCTGGCTGCTGGGTGGTGGCGCGGGTCTGATGTTGCTGTTCCTCTACTGGTTCGGGTGATCTGTCATGGAGGAGATACCCAACTGGTTTACGTGTGGCGTGGTCGCCGTGCTCAGCTTCGTAAGCGGTGCCCTTTGGCTCGGCTTCATGACGACCGGCAACGTGATTATCGGGGGAGCCGCCTTCATACTGTCGTGCCTGACGCTGTACCTCACGATCAAGGCGGGACTGCGGTGAGTAGCCGAGGTCTTGGCGCGCGGTCGAACCTAGGATGCATACCGCTCGTGTTGTTCGTCGGCGCGGCGCTGGCTGTCGCGGCGATACTGACGAAGCTAGGAGTGATTTCGTGGTAGGTGTGTTGCTCTACCTCATACTTAACGCGGCGTTGTACGGGGTGTGGTTCACCACCGAATCGCCGATCGTCGGTCTGGCGTCCGGAGTGATGACGGTATTGGGCCTCGTCGGCGTCGCGTTATTCGGCCGACGGCGCTCGCGGAGGTGCATGTGATGGTCTTGCTAGCGATCGCGCTGGTGATCGTGGTTGGTATCGTCGTCTTGCGTGAGCTGTTCAGGAGTAGGTGATTGGTGACCAGTTACCAGCGGTTTCTCGCGGGCCTACTCGTGCTCGTGGTAGGCCTGGTTACGATCGGAGTCGTCTTACACTACGTGGGGTGATCCTATGACGGTGTCGTTCGTTGACGACTGCGGCATGTGCCATCTACGACGGTACCGCGTGGTCTGGGACGGGAGCTACGCGTTGCTGTGCGCCGCGTGTGACTGGGGCGTCACGCTCAAGGGCCAGGTGTCGGAGAAGCCGACCTGGTGGTGGAAGATCATCGGAGGATAGGGAGAAAGAGTATGGAGATGTGGCGAGACACGCACTTTAGCGTCGTGACGGTGCACTTCGCCGACGGCCGACCGGCCGAGGGGTACACCGACTGCGATAACGTGACGATCAACCAGGGCGTCCTGCAGTTCGGCGTCTACCACCTTCACGAGGTGGGTCTGGAGCTCGTGGAGGTGCGCGGCTACTCGCTCGCGTACGTCCGGAGCTACGAGGTCGTGCGGGGTACGGCTAAGCCGGAGGCCGTGTGAGAACCCTCGTCCGCGGTCTCGTGGTCGTGCCGCTGGTCGGCGTATTACTCGTGGTCGGCATCTTCGCGGTGCTGCCGCGGCTGTCGTACACGACCGAGTCGACGCCGCGCGGCGGTGATAAGTGGCCGACGCCCGCCGTGACTAAGTCCGAGATCGGCCGGGTGATCTACGCGGAGGCTAGCGCCACGAAGGCCATGGGTGTCACGCTGATCTACACGAGCTCCGTGCACGGTGGGCCGAAGACGGCGGTCAACGTGCAGCGGTACACGACTACGTTTCGATACCCGATCGTTCTGCTCAAGGGTGAGACCGTCTCGCTGCAGCTGATCGTGGTACCGCTACGCGCCGCGGAGGAGCGCTTCTCGGTGCTGTGCTGGTTCCTCGACCGGGGCAAGCACATGAACCAGCGCGGCCTCGTGATACCGGCCGGACCGGCACGGCTCGACCCGCTCGACTGTCGGTACACGACCACCGGCTAGGGTGAAACCGCGGGACGAGACGGACGACCTACCGTCGCCCACACCGATGCTGTCTCGTCCCGCACCGACCTTCCCGCCACGGAAGGAGACGAGGACCCGGGTTGCGACTCGACCGACGCCCGGGTCCTCGGTCTATGCTGGCCGCATGAACAAGATTGCCAAGGCGATCACCGCGGCGCTGGTCGCGGGCGCCGGTGCGTATCAGATCGCGTCGATGACCGACTCGCCGGCGGGGGGTTCGGTCACGAGCGGCGAGTGGGTCAACGTCATCGTGCTCCTCGTCGTAGCCGGCCTGGCCGTGTGGGCCGTCCCGAACGAGCCGCCGGGGGTGTAGTCGTGAACGTCGTCGATCTCATTCTCTGGGTGCTCGCCGGTGCGTGTTGGGCCGTGGCGGCGCTGGGTCGCCTGTGGGAGGCGAACCGGTTGATCGCGCTCGGCCTGTTCCTCGTGGCGCTCGCGATCATCATCCCGTAGGTAACGTACCGCCGTGACCGCTGGCTGGGCGTCCCGCGCCGCCGACCTCATCGACCCGCCCGAGCTTCGCTGGCGGCGGGATCCGGTGGCGTGGGTGACGGAGCGCACGCGCGGCGAGCTCTACGCTAAGCAACGCGAGATCCTCGAGGCGGTACGAGACCACCACCGCGTCGCGGTGAAGTCGTGCCACAGCGCGGGTAAGTCGTGGACCGCGGCCGAGACGGTCTGCTGGTGGCTGGACTCGCACCCCGTCGGGGACGCGCGCGTGGTTACCACCGCGCCGTCTACCAAGCAGGTCGAGGCGGTTCTCTGGTACGAGATCAACCGCGTGCACGCGCGCGCCGGGTTGGTCGGTCGCACCAACCTGACCGAGTGGTACGTCGGTAAGGAGATGGTGGCGTTCGGGCGTAAGCCGGCCGACTACGACCCGACGGCCTTCCAGGGGGTGCACGCCCGGTACCTGCTGGTCGTGCTCGATGAGGCGTACGGCATCCCCAAGGAGCTCTGGGACGCGGCCGAGTCGCTGGCCTCCGGCGAGCACTCGCGGATCCTGGCCATCGGCAACCCGGATGGCCCCGGCGAGTTTCAGAACGTGTGCAAGCCTACGTCCGGCTGGCACGTCATTCGCATCTCCTACCGCGACACGCCGAACTTCACCGGCGAGCCGGTGTCACCCGCGCTTGCCGAGGTGTTGATCGCGCCGCACTGGGTGGAGTCGCGTCGTAAACGGTGGGGACCGGACAGCGCCTTGTTCCAGTCGAAGTGCGAGGGTGAGTTCCCCAGCGGTGGTGACCCGTTCGCCGTCGTGCAGTACGACTGGGCGCGGCTGTGCCAGCTGGCCGATCTCCCGGAGGATCCGGCCGCCCGGGAGGGAGGGATAGACGTCGGGGCCGGTGGCGACCGGACCATCATCCGCGAGCGGGTCGGTCCCGTCGCCGGGCGTGAGCTGGTGTTCATCGACCGCGACCCGATGCGCACGGTGGGCCTGCTGGCTCAGGCCATCGAGGAGTGGGGGCTTACCCGGGTGCGCGTCGACTCGGGCGGCATCGGGTGGGGAATCTTCGGTCGGTTGAAGGAGCTCTCGCGGCGGCACAACTACGCCGGCGAGGGCACGCACGGTGCCGAGGTCATCCCGGTCAACTTCGGCTCGCTGCCGTCGCCCGGCCTTGAGAGGAAGTACCTGAACAAGCGCGCCGAGCTGTGGTGGACCGTGGGCCGCGAGCTGTCCCGACTGGGTACGTGGGACCTGCGGAACGTCGACGACGACACGATCCACGAGCTCACCACGCCGCGCTACGAGATTCTCGACTCACACGGTAAAGTCAAGATCGAGCCCAAGAAGGACATCATCGAGCGACTCGGCTTCTCGCCCGACTCCGCCGAGGCCCTCCTACTCGCGTTCTTCAAGACGCACACCCAGGCCGGTCCACTACCGCGCGCCGACAGCATGGCCCGCAGTCTGGTCTCGCGCCTACGCCCGGACGTACCCGTGCTCGGCGGACCGGGACGACGGTGACGCGTGCGCTCACTCTTACCGATTGGGTTCACCTGCTGGTTTAGCCGGAGTCTCTGGGACATCCACGACTACCCGGTCTCGCGCGGTGGCGACGGCTCACCTAGCCACTTTTACGTGTACACCTGCTGGAACTGCGGTCACCGGTTTCGGATCTGACGACGTTTGACACGTCCTGATAATATGAACTCATAGACGGACGGACCGTCGTAATAGATCGAGGGAGATTCCAGGGTGACTCGTAACACCAAGCTCGGCGCGCTGCTGGCTGGGGCGCTCGTACTCATCGGCGCGCTCGCACTATCTGGATGTGGTGTCGGCGACCAGCGGCGTGACCTCGAGGGCGTCGTGGTCAAGAATCCCCAGAAGTACGAGCTGTACGCGAACATCGACACGCACCCGAACATCGCGCGGTTGTGCATCGATGGCGTCGCGTTCGTGACGACCAGTCGTGACTACTCCGCCGTGCTCCGCGTCCCCGAGTGGGACACCTGGTGTAAGTCGTAGCAAGATCTTCATACATCTCACCACGGTGTGGTTGTACCGTGGTGAGATGTGTGATATAATCGAACCATGACGGTAGATGGCACAGAGACGCTCGCCGTGGTCGTTGTAAGCTACGCGCCGCTGACCTGGCAGAGTGTGTTGACCAGTCTTACCTGCGTCGCCGTGTGCGTCGCCGGCATCTGGCTCATCAACCGGATCAGCGGAAGTAATGACTAACCTTATGTGATCGATCGACCGTAGACGAGAGGAAACGACATGTGGATCATGACGTCGTTCGGCATCCTGATGCCGGCGCTGCGCAAGCCCGGCACCCAGCCGGCGGGCGATCCTCGGGACATGCAGATCAGGGCGCGGGTGGCCGCGCACCTGGACGTGCTCCGGCAGGAGTACATGCCCGACACGCTCGGCCCGACGGTTCGCGGCGCGGGCACCGACTACGCCTACCGGGCTTACTGCACCAAGGCCGACTGGGCCGACGCGCTGGCCCGCATGGCGCTCGCCACGGACTACCACAGCTTCAAGGACACGACCCACCGGTATCCGGGTGGTAGCGCCCTGCACGGCCTGTACCTGCGGATCTGGTCGCTGCTGTTCACGCAGATGACCACGCCCACCGACCGGGCGCACTACGACCGGCACTGGCGGACGACCACGACCACCGTGTCGCGGACCCGGTCCGACGAGACGGTGCCCTGGGGCGACGCGGTGCGCTGGACCAAGCGACACCTCGAGCAGCTGCCGCTGGACGACATCGACGACCTGCTCAACGAGATCGACGTGGATATCCCGGTGACCCGGTTGCCCAGCGGTCGAATCGATCACGCGTACTGCGACCACGCCCGGACGCGCAACGCGCGCCGGCGCTGTCGGAACCGGAACCGCGGGAGTAAGTAATGCGCTGGTTCGAGTATGTCGCGTGGTACGCGTTCGGCGTGTACGGCTACCGGAACACGATCTGGACGTACAGGCACGGTAAGGTGATGGCCGCACAGATGGCCAAGTGGGTTCGGTTGCACGACCGGGACTTATGAGATATAATCGAACCAACCGGGCGGGAAGGAGCGGGAGGTTACCGGAACGACCTCCCGCCCGCCTGGGAGTCATGGAG
>Ga0209814_10000500_pt1 | contig 12914 bp, 10 predicted proteins | sample SoiMetdeltSBSDD1_FD_187597 | JGI IMG/M metagenome (GOLD analysis project Ga0209814, IMG submission 187597) | Bulk soil microbial communities from a Populus tree surrounding site in Tennessee, USA - Soil MetaG P. deltoides SBSDD1 (SPAdes) (version 2) | ecosystem: Environmental > Terrestrial >... | reverse complement strand
CTTCTCGACGGCGTGGCATTCGCTTTTATCGAAAACAGTAAAGGAGAGGTCATTGTCCATACCTTAGGAGACTTCCCTCCGGAACTCCAGCAAGGACTTCCGATCACCGGGCAACGGCAGACCTATCGCCGAGAATTATCATTGTCAGGAAGAGCCGTATACGCAACCGGCGTCCCCATTCTTGAGGGACAGTTAGGCACTGTGCATGTGGGATTCTGGGTCGATGCCGTAGAAAAAGAGATCCAACGCACCCTGCTGCCGCTTGTGGGAATAATGGCCATCGTGCCCTTGATCGGCGCGCTGGTTTTCTTTCTTCTCGCGCACTGGATTGTTCGCCCCATCGTCGGCTTAACAGAAATCGCGGACAAGGTCACCATGGGTGATCTTGAAACGTCAGTCAGTGGAAAATGTGTAAGATCGCGCGACGAGATTGGCGACCTGGCTCGTTCTCTGGAGCGTATGCGCTCGAGCTTGAAAGCGGCGATGTTGCGCCTGGGTCGGGAAACCGCGTGAGTTGCCGACTCTTGCGGATTCGAAGGAGCAAAAATGCCCACTCGACTAAAACAGCAGCACATTGGATTATCGATCCTGCTTTCTATGCTTACAGTATTTTTCTATGGCAAAGCCGGCACCGCAGAAAGACCGCTCGAGCAGCCGCCGCCGGAGAAGGTCACTATTGCCTACAGCTCTATCTCAGGCAACATGGCTCCTTTGTGGGTAACTTACGAGCGCGGATTCTTCCGCAAATATGGATTGGATGTGCAGATCGTTTTTATAGAAAGCGGCAGTACAACGGTACAAAACTTGATCTCGAAAGAAGTTGTCTTCGCGCAGATGGCAGGCGCGGGCGCTATCCAAAGTCGTCTCCGGGGGTCGGACGTCGTGATGATCGCGGGATTTCTCAACACGCTGGACTATCAGCTCATGGTCGATAAGAGCATCACTCGGCCCGATCAGCTCAAGGGGAAGATAATGGCCATTAGCCGGTTTGGTTCTTCGTCGGATTTCGCTACCCGCTATGCTTTGGAAAAATACGGGCTCGTGCCTGAAAAGGATGTGACGATTCTAGAGATTGGCAGTCAACCGGCGCGGTTTGCCGCCCTTGAGGCAGGGAGAATCCAAGCGGCGATGGTCGCGGTACCTTTGACGCTTAAGGCGAAGGCTCTTGGCTTTCAGTCCCTAGCCGATCTTCAAATGCTCGGACTCGAATATCAACACACGGGTCTGGCGACAACCCAGGCGTTGATCAAATCACGGCCGGATCTTGTTCGTAACATCATGAAAGCCTATGTCGAAGGAATTCATTACTATAAGACCCATCGTGCGGAATCTTTAGCCATTCTCGCAAAATATCTAAAGGCCGCCGACACCGACGTTCTGACCGAAGTTTACGAGGATATTGGAATAGCCCTCATTCCCCAAAAGCCATACCCCACGCTGCGGGGAATTGCCGTTATGCTTCGGGAGTTGGCTACGAAAGATCCCAAGATCAAGGTCGCCCGGCCCGAGGAGTTTGTCGACCTAACCTTTATCAAAGAGTTAGATAGCTCTGGGTTTATTGACCGTTTGTACAAAACCCAACCGGTCCTAGCGAGCGGCGACAAGCCACGTTCCACGCCAACTCCTATTACAGTTCAAGAAAAATCTGCGCCGGCCAACGAAAAAGCGAGACCCGGCATGGGAGCGGCAGCATCCGTCGGGACATCTACTGCCACAGATGGATCGCGCCCATACACCGTGGAAAGAGGCGATACGCTAAGCTACCTGGCGCTTCGACACTATGGAGATCCGTTTAAGTGGCAAAAGATCTACGAGGCTAATAAGGAAACTATGAAAAATCCGGACTACATATATGTCGGACAGCGGATTATCATTCCTTCCTGATTATCGGGTTGTTCTTGCTAATAATCATGTTGCTGCGATGATCCAACCAGGATGGAACAGAGCCGGGACTTAGTCGTTGCCAGAACCCTTCTTCTCGTTCAGCTGGCGCTTCCAGCCTAGCGTTCTGGCCTGAGCTCCAATATGTTCCGCCTCGGCAATCATTCCCTTTTGTTGGTAAAAAATCGACAAGCTGGTATAGGCCAACTCATCGTCTGGAGCGATCTCAATGAGTTTCTTTGCCACTTGAATCGCCTCGTCCAGTTTTTCTTGATGCGCGTAGGTCATCGCCAGAGCATGGAGGGCATCCACGTAGTTGGGATCCTCTCGAAGCGCTCGCTGATAGGCGGCAACGGCCTCGTCGAGCCGATCCTGGGTAAAAAGCTCCATCCCTTCGTTGTAGTGATCTTCCTTGCTCACAGCTTTGCTAATTGGGTTTCGGATTTTCCGTGGGCGCGATGGCGGTTTGGGAGGCGATGGAAGGCTGTGGATTGGCTTGCTCCGGCCGACATTGTTGGAGCAGGAGTTTTTTCAGCATCACGGGATTGACCGGCTTTTTGAAGATCACGCCCTGCAGTCCCTCCAAACAGCTTCTCTTGATAATATGGTCTCTGTCGTAATTGAAGGCGGTCATCAGGACCACCGGAAGATTGGGCACCTTCTTTTTTGACGCTTGATATAATTCGTAGCCGTCCATGTCCGGCATCACCACATCGCTCAGCACAACATCGAATTCCTGCCGGCCCAGCCATTCCATGGCGACAACCCCGGATGCAGCAGTTTCAATGTTGCATCGTTCCTCTTCCAAAAGATCTTTGAGGGACTGACAGATTCCGCCGTCGTCATCGACCACCAGAACTCTTAGCCCGCTCAACGGGTAGCGGCTATCCGGCTTCGAGCGCTCCAAGCATTTCTTTGCACCATCCACATGAAGATCAGTCATCATTTTGCCGTTGAGGTATTCCTTGGTGTCGTACTCTCCCTCCTCAGCCATTTGCCCGATTCGGCCCGTGATGTCCTGGATCTTCTTTATCTGAGACGCAACGCACTCAAGGCGCTCCGCTTCGACGACATAGTCTTCGTCGGTGGCGACCCGTCCAACATATTTCTGGAGCATCTCCAACTGGTTAACCAGGACCTCCAACGAATTGTTGATCTCGTGGGATAACCCAATGGCGAATTCGCAGAGTGTCGCCAGCTGGTCTCGCCGCCTGAGTTCGCGTATGTCTTTCGCAAAGCCGATGGAACCCGACTCTTTTCCATCATCGTCGTAAATAATGGATGCGGAGATCGCGACGGGAATTTTCTCGCCTTTTTTGGTTTTGAAAATAGTTTCAAAATTTCTGACCCGTCCTTTGCCCTCGCCTTCCTCGGCCCGCATCTCCCGCATCACCCTGCGCGCTTCGTCAATATCAGGATAAACCTCGAGCACGTTCTTTCCCAAAACCTCCTCCGGTGAAAAACCCAGGTTCTGTCTGGCGCCGTCGTTGTAGAAGGTAATGATTCCCTGCCGATCAACCGCAATGATAATGTCCGGACAACTCTCGACGAGCTTCTGAAAATATTGTGGGAGGCGCGACATATTAGACTTGAAGCGTTGTAACATGATAAGTCGAACTTTAAGCTGAATGCAAGAGTCTGAGCAGACATCGTGTTAAGGTGCCTTAAGCCGTAGCGTCAGACCCAAAAGCCGCAACTAGATGCGACCAACGAGAGACACGCGCCAGCTTACTTGGTTCCTGGCATGGGCCGTTGTTTTCTGTGACATCGGGACTTCAGTCTATTACGTTCCCGGCATCCTCTACGGCCACGTCAAAAACGCAACTCCGTTTTTTGTCCTGCTGACCACCGGCGGGTTCATCCTCCTCGCCCTCAAATACATCGAAATCTCATGGCGCAATCCCGAAGGCGGCGGGGTGGTGACCATCACCACCAAAGCGTTCGGGCCGATGTGGGGCTGCTTGGGCGGGATGCTCATTACGGTGGATTATTTTCTTACCACGGCGATCTCCGCAGTTTCAGGCTTTCAATATATTGGCAGCGCCTTTCCCAGTCTCGACAACTACATCGTCATCCTTTCCTGTATAGGCGTCGGTATTTTAGCCGCGCTGAACATCATCGGTATCCGGGAAAGCGCCACCGTTGCTCTGATTATGGCGTCGGCGGCGTTTGTGGTCGATCTCGTAGTCATCGGCGCCGCCTTCTTCACCATGAACGCCGAACAATGGCAAACCGTCCTGAACCACCTCAGCATGGGAAAAGAAGTTTCTTCCTACGAACTTGTCGTTGGCTTCGGTGCTGCTTGGCTGGCCTTCTCAGGGCTCGAAAGTATCAGTCAATTGAGTCCGGCCATGCGTTTCCCGCTGCGTCGTACGACGCGCTTCGCCATGACCGCGGTCATCATCACGATTATCATCACCTCACCGGTCCTCACCGCGTTGTCCGTCGGACTGTTGCCGGATCAGGTGAAGGCAACCCAAAGCGAGCGCTTCATCTCAGAGCTAGGATGGATCATCGGCGGCTTCGGCCTAAAAGCGGCTGTGGTTCTGACGGCGTCGAGCCTGCTCTTGTTTGCGTCGAACACGGCAATCATCGGTTCGTATCACGTTTTTCTCGCTCTCGCCCGGCAAGGTTTTCTGCCGAAGATCCTGGAGCTGCGCAATCGCGCGTTCAATACTCCCCACATTGCGGTTTTAATTGCCACATCCGTCCCGGCGCTGCTCATTCTACTGACGCGGGGGCAACTGCTCATTCTCGGCGACATGTATGCTTTCGGCCTGCTGGGGGCGTTTTTCTTCTCGTCGCTCAGTTTGGATGCCATTCGTTGGAGACTGGGGCGCCGAGATTTGGGTTTTTGGGTGGGAGTGCTGACGACGCTGATGGTGATGGTCGCTTGGGGCATTAATCTCGTCGAGAAACAGCTCGCGACCTATTTCGGTGGCGCGGTCACGCTTTTCGGCATGCTCATAGCCGTCGGTGTGCGGCGTGCTTGGTTTATCGAGGCACTCACCCGGATTCCGTTCATAGAGCGTCTCCAAGCACGCGCCTATCGTGCGTCGGAAGATCTGGTGGAAGATGAACTCAAGGGACTCATGACGCTCGCCGAAGCCGTCGAAGTTAAACCCCTTTATTCATCTTCGACGCTGTTAGCACTGCGCGATGAGAGTCCGCGGCTGATTCAGGAAGGGATCATCCGGGCGAAAGGCAAGGGCGAGTCCGCGCTGTATTGTATATACGTCGAGGAGTGGCCCGGACTGTTCGCCGGAACGACGCCCCACGCACCAAACGAAGAAGGAGTCGAGACGCTAAAAGCGGTGCTTCAAGCCGTGCGGGAAAAACAGATCGAGATAATCCCGATCTGGACGGTATCGCATAACGCAGCGGAAGCCATCGCCCACGCGGCGAAAGAGCTCGACGTCGACGCCGTAATTATCGGCGCCACACGCCGTTCGGCTTTTTATCACATGCTGCGGGGACACGTGGTGAAGGGTCTCACGAAACGGCTACCGCGCGATTGCCACCTCATGATCTGTAATTAGACCTTTGAAAAAGGTGGCGATAGCGCTATTTCATGCCGATTTTCTGGAAGAAGCCGGATTTTTCCAAAGCGCTGACAAAGGAATTGTCGAAAAACTCCCTAGGGTCGGCATTCTTGGCGTTAGGAAATTCCTTCTCGTCGAGATAGTCAAACTGGGCTCGGATGGCCTCCGGTCGGACCGCGAGACTCATAGCCCAGTAAGGTGCAAACGCATCGTACGTCCCATCCACCGTCGGAACATCTTCGATCTTGACATACTTGCTGATGGCTTTTTTTGCCACCGCCGGATCCTTTCGCGATAATACCACTCCCTCCGCCATAGCTTTCAAAAAAGCATATACGGTATTGGGATTGTTTTTGAGATATTTCTCCGTTGTGCCGTAGGCAACCTGAAGCCCCGGAATGTTGAGCTTGCCGACATCAATCAACAGATTCAAACCCGCTTCTTTTGCCTTGAGAGTGTTCGGAGCCGAGAGTGTGCCTGCTGCGGTTTTGCCGCCGAGAATAGAACTCAGAATCGCCGGCACTGTTTGCACGTAGAGTATCTGCACATCTTTATCCGGGACTAGGCCGTTTCTCTTCAAAGCCTCGCGCGTAGCGGTGTCGAGGGCCGCTCGCGGTGTGCTCGCCGCCACCGCCTTACCCTTGAGATCTTGTACCATCGGGATTTCCTTGGCGCCCCACATTTGGAACACGAGCTGCTGCATGGTGCCGCCAAAATATTTGACCTGCCCACCATGCAGACGCGCATTAATAAGATCTGGTCCGTCCGTGTAGAAATCCGCTTCTTCGGAGATCACCGCTTGAGCGGAAACCTGTGGATTGAGCAGTTGGAGCTTGGCGTTAAGCCCATATTTCTTAAACAGGCCCGCGTCACTAGCGACCCAAATCGGCGTGAAAGCGCCGCTGGCCTGCGCATAGGTCACGGTCACATCAGCTTTCTCCGGCTTGCCGCCGACTTCCGCTGCCCATGCAGGGGTCGCTATCAAAACCATCACGCCGGCGATCCAGGCCAACCCCTTTCCTGGTTTTATTCGTGTCCCTCGCTTCATGAGGTGCTCCCCTCTCCCGTATGCCCAGGCGTCGTAGTTAAATCGGCGGCTGCCGGGCGGGCATCGACAATCTTAAGTTCGACGACAGAAGTCCCGTTCCATTCATTTTCGCCGAGCCGGTAAACCACATCGACCCGGGTCCCTGGGACGCCGGGAAAGTCTTCGCCCGCTCCGAAAGCCACACCACCAATTAGTCGTTCCCCATGCCGAAACCGGAAACGCGCGCCAGCGGAAAATACTTTCCGTTCACAGACTTCGACTTCACGCGTCATAAACAAAGGCTCGGGATTACCAACTCCAAAAGGTTTCAGGGATTCAAGTTCTCGAATCAAAGGAAACCCAATCGCTGCAAAGCTCAATTGGGCATCGACGTCGAGGCATGGAAGCAGATCTTCAACCGCTAAACAGTCACGTGCCACGCTCTCGAAGGCTTCGGCAAACAGTCCGAGTTTTTCTTCCTTTATCGACAATCCTCCGGCGTATTCGTGACCGCCAAACTTTTCTAGGTGATCAGCGCAACGACGAAATCCCTCGACCATATGAAAACCGCGGATGCTACGGGCCGAGCCCTTTCCCTGTCCGCCGTCGAAGCCAATGACGACGGTCGGGCGATAAAATCTCTCGACGATCCGCGATGCGACGATACCTAGGACGCCGGGGTGCCATTGTTCTCCGCCCAACACGAGCGAATGAGGCGCCACGCCGTCAAAACGGGCTTGCGCCTGGACCAGAACTTGATTCAACACGTCGGCTTCGACGGCTCGTCGCTCGCGATTGTGCGCATCCAACTCTTGGGCGATCCGCAAGGCGACTTCGGAAGATTTCGTCGTCAACAATTCCACGACCTTGATGCCGTAATCGACCCGCCCCGCGGCATTGATGCGCGGACCAAGCTGAAATCCAACCTGTCCCGCAGTCACTTCTCCCGGGGCGATGTTGGCCACCTGTTTGAGCGCCACGACGCCGGGACGCGTTGAACCGCCCAACTCCCAAAGGCCGCGACGGATCAAGGTTCGATTGACACCTTTCAGCGGCACCATATCGGCAATCGTACCCAAGGTAACAATATCGAGGTAACGACGAACATCGGGATCACCGGAGGTAATGAACCAACCGATCTCACGCAGTTTGGCGCGCAGGCCGATGACCAGATAAAACGCCAGTCCCGCGGCGCAAAGCCCCTTATCCGGAAACTGGCAATCCCGCCGGTGCGGATTGATGACGGCCACCGCAGAGGGAAGCTCGTCCGGCGGCTGGTGGTGATCCACCACTACGACGTCGAGCCCAAAGTCTCGCGCCGCATCGATTTCACCAGCATTCGAAATACCGCAATCAACCGTCACGACCAAGCTCGCTCCACGCTCTCTGAGACGTCTGAGCCCTTCGATATTTAAACCATAGCCCTCCTCGATCCTATGGGGAACGTGATATATAGGCTCCGCGCCGATCTCTCTTAAGAAGGAGACCAACACCGAGGCCCCCGTCGTGCCATCGACATCGTAGTCTCCCCAAATTCCGATGAGTTGCTGTTGCTTGATTGCATGGACGATCCGTTCCACCGCTGGCTCCATATCGGTCATGGTAAAGGGTGACGGGAGATCCGAGCGTAGACTCGAAGAGAGATAGCGTTTAGCGGAATCTAGGTCGGCGAGGCCCCGCAAGACCAATAGGCGCGCCAGCAGAGGAGAAATTTTCGCCTGTTCCGACTGACGCTCGACGATTTCCTCATCTGCTTCTTTCAGAATCCACCGTTTGGGGAGCTCGCTCGGCATCTGAGTTGATGGCGCTTGATTGGAGCCAGGGATCAGAGGTTGGAAAGCGGACGTCTGAGGAACGGTTTCTGTGTCAACTTCATGCGCTTCATTTTGTACGCTTCGCTCTGACTTCTGACTTCTGTACTACGGTTTCTGCAACCGACTTTCGCTTCATTGCGCCTTTTTCCCAGAAAAGGATGACGGGACTGGCGATAAAGATGGTCGAATAGACACCGGAAAAAAACCCAACGAGCAACGCAAAGGCAAAGGGCCGGATAACTCCGCCCCCCAGGGCAAAAAGCGCCAGGAGCACCATGATCGCCGTACCGGTCGTGATAATCGTCCGGCTCAAGGTCTCGTTGATGCTCATGTTGATAATACCTTCCAAGCTTTCGCGGCGGATCTTGCGCATGTTTTCGCGGATGCGGTCGCAGACGATAACTGTATCGTTGACAGAGAATCCGACAATGGTAAGAAGAGCTGCGATGATCGTGAGATCGAATTCGTAGTGGCCCAGCATGAGAGCGCCAATCGTAACCAGTACATCATGGATCAGGGCAATGATAGCCCCTATGCCAAAGCGAAGCTCGAACCGGAACCAGATGTAAACGCCCATCATAACCGTCGCAGCGATCACCGACCAAGCCCCCCGCTCGCGCAGTTCCTTGCCCACCTTCGGTCCCACAGACTCAATCCGCCGTATTTCAAACCCGTTCGGACCAAACTGTTTGGAGAGGCTCGCGCGAAGTTGCTCGCCCAGGGCACCGATCTCAATCGACGTTCTTTCCAGGCGAACGAGGAACTCGTTGGAGCCCTCCCCTCCGAAGTCTTGAATTACAGTGTCTCCGGTCCCCAATTGGCCCAATGCAGCGCGCACCTCATTAACAGACACCTTCTGCATAAATTTGAGTTGCACAACGGTTCCACCGGCAAAGTCGACGCCGAGGCGAGGACCTTGGGTAAACAGCAGGACCAAGACGAGTAAGTTTACTATGGTTGATAGCACTACAGCGATATGACGGTAATTGGTGAATGGGATATTGAGTCCCGGCTTGATGAGTTCCATTACTTCCCTTTCAAATACTAATACCTGTTAACTTGCGAGTAACCATACGATAGTCGTAGTAGATCCGCGTCATATAAACCGCGGTGACTACCGTTGTGAGAATACCGATACAGAGTGTCACAGCAAAACCTTTGATTGGCCCCGTGCCAAACTGAAAGAGGATCAAGCCGGAAAGGAAAGTGGTAACGTTGGTATCAATAATGGCGGGCAGGGCATGCTGGTAGCCAGCCTCCACAGCCGAACGGGGGGCTCTCCCCGCCCGTAGTTCCTCGCGAATACGCTCGTTGATGAGGACGTTGGCATCCACCGCCATACCCGCGATCAGCACGATTCCGGCGATGCCCGGCAATGTTAAGACGGCCTTAAAAGCGGCCAGAATAGCCAGCAGGAAAAGAATATGAAAGATTAATGCCACGTCAGCAAGCACTCCGGCGCCACGGTAATAAATGATCATGAAGACGATGACTAGAGAGATACCGACAACAAACGAGATGATACCCTGGCGGATCGAATCGCTTCCCAACGACGGGCCGACCGTGCGTTCTTCAATAATTTCCACCGGAGCAGGCAGCGCGCCGGCGCGCAGAATAATCGCGAGATCCCGCGCTTCCTTGATGTCAAAGCTGCCGGTAATAGACGCCCTGCCGCCCCCAATCCGTTCCTGGATCACCGGCGCTGAATAAACTCGATTGTCGAGCACGATAGCCAGGCGCCGCTTGACGTTGGCCGCAGTGATCTGCTCAAAAAGCCGAGCGCCGGTGGAATTCAGGATCAGCTCTACATAGGGCCCTTGCAATTGCGAGCTTGGTCGCACGCGCGCGTCGGTGATGTATTCACCGGTCATCAGCGTGCGGGATTCCACGACGTAGGCAACCTTCTCCCCTCCGACAGCGCCCTCTCCCTTGCCGGCGTAGCCATATAAAATCTGACGGCCGGGTGGCGGCCCATTTTTCAGTGCGTCTTCTACATTGACGGTGTCATCCACCAGTTTGAATTCGAGCAGCGCCGTCTTGCCGATAATCTCCTTCGCCCTCTCAGGATCTTGAATACCGGGGAGCTGGATCAGAATTTCTTGCTGACCTTCCCGCTGGATGACCGGTTCGCTGACGCCGAATTGGTCGATACGGTTGCGGATAGTCTCCAACGACTGGTCCACGGCATAGTCGCGCAGCGAGCGGATTTCCTCTTTACTGAGCGTCAAGAAAAACTCCGTCGTCCCGCCGCTGGCTTGAGTATTGACTACGGTGAGGTTTGGGAAGTCGCTCTTTAACAATCCCCGCACTCGCTCGACACTGGCAGCCGGAACTTTGAGTTGGATCTGCGTGCCTTGCACTCTCTCAACCGACACGCCCGAGATTCCTCGGTCGCGCAGCACATTGGTAAGATCGGCCTTGATCCGCTCGACATTGTTCTCGATCGCCTTGTCCACCTTCACTTCGAGAAGGAGATGACTCCCACCCTGTAGGTCCAATCCCAGGTGAATCCGGTCCGTCGGCAAAAAGCTGCTCCACCAAGGCGGCAGGTCGTGCACAAACGTGGGCGCTAGATACACTAGCGAGACGAGGGTTGCGACAATAAACAATCCCAGTCGAATCGCCACACTCCGTCGCATTCTGTTACTCCTTTACTTCTTTGCCGGAACTCTTCTCGCCGGTGACGACGGCCGAAATTTGCGGCCGATGAACGCGGATCCTCACGTTGGGAGCCACCTCCAAAGTCACCACGTTATCCGCCAGGGCCACCACCTTACCGTAAATTCCGCCCGAGGTCATCACCTCGTCATTTTTTTTGAGTTTGTTGAGCATCTCCTGATGATCTTTCCCCTTCTTTTGCTGCGGTCGGATCACCAAAAAATACATAATGACGAAGATCAAAATAAACGGTAATATCGTCATCACCGGGCTGGGTCCCGTGAGTCCCGGTGCCGTTTGGGCATAGGCGATGTCCCACATGTTTCCTCCTGTCAAATTCTAGACCGGCTGCCAAAGACCGGCGGCCTCTCGGCTCCAGAAATCGGTATGCTCCCGGCGAATCGCCTCACGACACCTTTCCATAAGCCGATGGTAAAAGTAAAGATTATGCAAACTATTCAACTGAGATGAAAGAATTTCTCCGGCTACGTACAGATGGCGCAAGTAGGCCCGCGAGAAGTTGCGACAGCAGTAGCAGTCGCAGGCCTCATCCAACGGCCGCGGATCGCTGGCAAATTCGGCGCGCTTGATGCTGAGCTTACCTTGGGCGGTAAAGAGCGTGCCGTTTCGAGCGTTGCGAGTCGGAATGACGCAATCGAACAGATCAAAACCGGCGCGGACGGCGTTCACAAGGTCCTCGGGTTTGCCCACACCCATGAGATAGCGTGGCCGAGCTTCGGGCAGCCATCCGACCGTGGATGCGGCGATGGAATGAAGTAATTCCTCTCCTTCACCCACACCCAAGCCACCCACGGCAAAGCCGTCGAAAGGCATAGAAGTCATTTCCCGAACACATTGCTCCCGAAGATCTTTATACATACCGCCTTGAATAATCCCGAACATCAATTGATCTGCTTTACTTCGCGCCCTCAAACAACGTTCAGCCCAGCGAATCGTTCTCGCGGTGGAATCTCGAACATATTCCCGGTTCGCGTCATAGGGGATACATTCGTCCAGAACCATCGCGATGTCGCTACCGAGGGTCTCTTGGATCTGAACCACGCTCTCTGGCGTAAGGAGATGATAAGAGCCGTCGAGATGAGACTGAAAGCGAACCCCCTCCTCCGATAGCTTTCGCATCGCACCGAGGCTGAAGACTTGGTAGCCGCCGCTATCCGTCAAAATCGGTCCATCCCAGCTCATGAAGCGATGCAGCCCGCCCAACTCGCGAATCAGCTCGGCGCCTGGGCGGAGATGGAGGTGATAGGTATTCCCAAGCAAAATCTGGCAACCCATCTCTTTCAAATCTCTGGGCAGCATGGCTTTTACAGTTCCCTGAGTGCCCACAGGCATAAAGGCGGGCGTTTCGACAACGCCGTGCGGGGTAACCAGCTGGCCGAGCCGCGCACCTGTCGGGTCTTTTTTTACTATTGCGAAGTGTGACACCATGTCCCAATTTTCGAACTTAAATTTTGGGATTTAGATCTAATCTAAAATCGGTAGTGTAAAATCCAAAATGTCAAAGTATGAGCATGGCATCGCCATAACTGTAAAACCGATACCGCATCTTGATTGCTTCCGCGTAAGCGCGTCGCACCAGTTCAAGCCCGGCGAACGCAACGACTAGAACGAGTGGCGTCGATGCCGGTAGATGAAAATTGGTGATCAATGCATCGATGACCCGGAAAGGGTCACCGGGACGTATGAAAAGACGCGCAATTCCGTGGTCCGCCTTGACCTTTCCCGTTCGCCGCGCAACCCATTCGAGTGTTCGGGTACTGGTGGAACCCACAGCGACCACGCGATGACCATCCCGTTTCGTTCGATTGATCCGCGCCGCCGTCTCAACCGGCAGGGTGTAACGCTCCCCTTCCATCCGATGGTCTTCGATAGACTCTTCCCGCACCGGTTGAAAGGTACCTGGCCCCACATGCAGCGTCAATAGAGCTCTGTCAATTCCGCTCGCTTGTAAACATCTGAACAGCTCGGGAG
>Ga0209814_10000499_pt1 | contig 12914 bp, 13 predicted proteins | sample SoiMetdeltSBSDD1_FD_187597 | JGI IMG/M metagenome (GOLD analysis project Ga0209814, IMG submission 187597) | Bulk soil microbial communities from a Populus tree surrounding site in Tennessee, USA - Soil MetaG P. deltoides SBSDD1 (SPAdes) (version 2) | ecosystem: Environmental > Terrestrial >... | reverse complement strand
ATCCGGGCTCGCGGCCAATCTGGCGGCGCTGCGGGCCGGCGAGCTGACCCTGGAGGATCTGCCGTGACGATGCTTGAACCACGGCTGATTACGCGGCGATGGGTGGGGCAGCGGCATATAATGCGGAGCGTACGCCCGCCAAGCCCGGACCGTTGCGGCCAGCGACGGCTCGCGACGGCTGCCGAGAAAATGACGCTGGGCGTACTGCCCGATGAGCAGCGTCAGTTCAATCCGGGGCAGGTGGGCCAGCAGTTGGTCGAGCCACAACGACGCACATTCACGACGTGGCGGCATATCACCACCATTCCCTCGCCCTGGATAGCAGTATCCCATGGGAATGATCGCGATACGCGATTCGTCATAAAAGACGTTCCTGTCCACCCCCATCCACACGCGCAGCCGCTCCCCGCTCGAGTCATCCCACGGAACGCCGGTTCGGTGCACGCGCAGCCCGGGCGCCTGCCCCACGACCAGGATGCGGGCCGTCTCACGCGCACGCAGCACCGGCCGCGGGCCGAGCGGGAGATGTGCTTCGCACGCCCGGCAGCTACGGACCGCCGCCAGCAACGCGTCAAGGCTGGGATAGGGTGTACCCTTTGTAAATGCTCTCTTCATGACGAGTCGCCTCGGATTGTGTGCCCTTCGCAAGGGAGCACCCCATGTGGGTACAGGTGTCATCGAAGGCGTCGCAGGCTCACAGCCGCCGATCGAGGAACGCCTTGAGCGCGACGGCGCCGTTGCGCGCGACGTCGTGCGCGGCGTACACGAAGGTGACCCGCTCGCGCCGTGCAGCCGCGAGGAGCGGCTGCCAGACCCCGCGATGCGCCCGCAGCTCAGCGAAGTACCGCTGCCGAAACGCCGGCCACTTCTTTGGGTCGTGGTTGAACCACTTCCGCAGAGTCGCGCTCGGCGCGACATCCTTCAGCCACCCGTCGAGCTTCAGGCGCGTCTTCCTAACCCCTCGCGGCCATAGTCGCTCCACCAGGAAGCGCGCGCCGTCGTCACCGCCGGCGGGTTCATACGCACGTTTGAGCTTGATCATGAGATGCTCCTTTCAACTAGGTCGGCCGCTCGAACACGCTGCATTCGAGTTTCAACTTGCGCCTGGCGCTGGCGTGAGCAGCAACGCCGGCGTCGTGGCCGTGGCGCTGACTCGGAGCCGGATCCACATCCCGGCCGCGCCGTGCCCGGGCACGCCGCAGAAGATCAGGTACTCCCCTGCGGGCTGCGCGGCGAAGCGCATGTCGTCCCTGGCTTCCGAAGGAAGTCCCGCCGAGAGCTGGAGCGTGAAGGCGCGAGCGATCGCAGGGTCGACGGGCTGCGTTGGCAGCGGCGTCTGCGGGGCGATCACCTCGGCGCTATGCGGCAACATCCCGTCGTGGTTGCGGAAGGCGATTTCCGTCTTCCAGCCGACGGGCACGACCAGCGTGAGCCCCCCATCGCGGAACCCGTTGCAGTTCAGGGCGCCGTTCAGCCCGGTGAGCCCTGCGATCAACTGGAAGCGGACGGTCTTGGCTGTCGAATCGAAGGCCAGCCAGGTCGGATCCACTTGCTGGTGCTGGGCACTCGCGGGGACGGCGAGCGAAAGGGTGACTAACCCCACGATCGCCGCGCGTGACCGTCCCAGGTTTGTTGGCCGACGCCACTTGCCGGCCGGCGGCGCGATACCGAGTCTAGACATTATTCCACATCCTTCCGTCGAGTTGAGATTCCATCACACAAGTATGGATCACTCATCTCACCTCCGCGGCCCGGGCAGATGCACTCGGCGCTCGTGGAGGATCTGCCCCACGCTCGGGAAGGTCTGCCGGGCTACGTCGGGGACGTGGTGCCAGCTGTCGGTTCCCGGCCTGCCCACCCAGTAGTCGAACGGCTCGGCGCCCGGCCCGAGCGGTTCCCCCACAACGATCCGGCCGACCATCCCCGCGGCTTCGTGTGGCATGCAGTAGTAGTCATAGACTCCGGGCACGGTGAGCGTGACGTCGAAGTGATCGCCCGAATGCACGAGGAACCCCGAGTCCCAGGGCTCGGCCCTCTCCGGGATTCGCAGCGGATGATCGTCGTTGCGCGGGTGGTAGGCGGTCGCCGTGTGCACGTTCTCCCGCACGATCCAGCGCACCGTCGCGCCCGGTTCCACGTAGAGCCCGATCGGATCGAACCATACCCGGGAGCCGAGCGCATCGCTGCGCATCTCGATCACGTCAAGAGCGCCCCCCGAACGGAGCCGCGCTCCGAGGAGCGCGGCTACGGGCGCGCGCCGGCCTGGCACGAGCCCGAAGCCGACGAGCGCCAGCCCGCCGGCTTTCAGGAACTCGCGACGTGACGGTTTCGTCACTTGGCGAGTTGGGCGGCGCGCTGCGGCGACACGTACCACACGATTACGTGGTAGTGCGGCTCCGCAACGCCCGGGTGGCCCGCGTTGAAGACGATGTCTACGTGATCGGCGCGCTCACGGGCGACTTTCAGACCGCTGAACGCCTTCTGGGCGTTCATGTCCTTGAGCGGGATCATGTAGATGGAGCTCACCAGCGTGCCTTCGTGGTCGTAGGCGAGAAACGGCCCCGCCGGCAGCGTGGCGGGATCGACGTACAGGGTACCGAGTCCAGGGATGAAGTCCGGGAGTGGGACAAGCGTGCTGACCTTCTTGTAGGCACCGCTGGGCGGCGCCTTTTGTTGGGCCGCCGTGGTATCGGAGTGGATACGATACGCGCTGGTGGGCTCCGCCTTCTGCTGGGCCGCCGTGGTGTCAGGGGACGCGACCAGTATCCCCACACCGAGCACACCGGCGAGGGCGGTAAGGGCAAGACGGTTCATGCTTGAATCTCCTTAGTGTATGTCGAGTTCCTGCGACTGCGTTGCACTACGGGCGCATAGTTATGGCGGCGCTCCCGGGGCGACAATGAAGCGTTCGTACCGCGCAGAAAGACGCCTGTCCTGCGCGCGGATGCCGGTCTGGCCGCCGTGCGGCTGAAGCACTAGCATTTCCCGCGAGAAGTCCCTAGGAGAGCGATGCTCGAAACGGAGTTGTTTGCGCTGCTCGAGCAGACAGCGGACGCCGCGTATACGGTCACCGAGGGCGGCGAGATCTGTTCCTGGAACGGGGCCGCGGAGCGGCTGTTCGGTTACCGGGCGAGCGAGGTGCTCCACCGTAACATCGACGAAGTGCTTGAGGCGCGCGACACGTTGGGCACCAACGCGCTCGCGGGGGGCGCGGAAGCGGCAACCCGCCGCTGGGACGGGACGTCCGGTGGGATCCCGAATTTCGACTTAGAGGTCCGCACGCGGGCTGGGGGCCGGATCTGGGTGAACGTCTCAACGATCGTCTTCGACAACCAGCGCACGGGACGCCGGCTCTTCGTGCGATTGGAACGCGACGTCGACCAGCGCCGGCGCAACGAAGAGCGGTTCTACCGCATGGTCGACGTCGCACGACAACTCGTTGCGCTCGCCGGCGACACGTCCCATCACGCACCCGTCGAGCCGCTCTCCGAGCAGGAGCGCCGCATCTTGAAGCTCTTCGCCGAAGGCCGCAACTCCCAGACCATCGCTCGCAAGCTGAGCATTTCCGCCCAGACGCTCCGCAACCATCTCCACCACATCAACCGCAAGCTCCGCACACACACCCGCCTTGAGGCGGTGACCCACGCGCTGCAGCGCGGGCTCATCGAGTAGCCGCCCGCTCCGCTCTCCCACACTTTTTGCTTCGACCGCCGGAGGGCTAGTAGAGCAAGTACTTGGCGCGCAGACGCTGAAACCGTGCGAGCCGCCCATTCCAGGACCCCCACACCGCTTCACCGACCGAGCCCGCGACCGTTGCGCGCCGCAACTCGGAGCCGCCGGCCAGGCGATCGAAGCGCGCGTCGTCGAAGCGGAGCGAATCCGGTTGCGCCGCCCGGATCGCTCCCAACATCAGAATGGCCGCACGCGTCGGATCGTACCGCCGCCGATCCGTCACCCGCAAACGGATGCCGCGCACTTCGACGTCAGCATACTTCCCGTCCGTCGGCGCTCGGGGTGTGAAGGTGACGCCCGAGACTTCCACGCCGGTCAGCGCGTCCTGCGCCCACGGTCCCCAGACCCGCAGCCGTGACAGCACGGCAGTCGTGTCCAGCCACGGCGCGCCAACGACCTGGAATTCGAGCCCGGTGCCGCGCCCGACGGAGAGGTTGGTGCCCTCAAACAGGCACGTCCCCGGATAGTGGAGGGCGCTTTCCAGATCCCGCAGATTCGGCGACGGTCGCACCCACGGCAAGCCGGTGTCGTCGTAGAACATCGCCCGTCGCCACCCCAGCGCCGGGACCACCGTGAGACGCGCGTAGATCCCGAGCACATCGTTGGCCAGCCGCGCCAGCTCGCCGATCGTCATGCCGTGGCGCATGGCCACCGGGAGGAAGTCGGCGACCCGCTCGAGCGGGCGTCTCGCGCCGGCCACGTTGCCCTGGACCGCCACACCGCCGATGGGATTCGGCCGGTCGAGGACGACCACGGGCTTCCCGCGGCGCCCCGCCTCCTGCAACAACAGGACGGCGGTCGTGGGATAGCTGTAATAGCGCGCGCCGACGTCCTGCAAGTCCACGAGCACGACGTCCACCGAATCGAGGGCGCCGATCTCCGACAGCCGCGTCCCACCGTAGAGGCTATAGATTGGTAGACCGGAGGCGGAGTCGACGGCATCGGGGAGCCCGGGGCGGTCTTCGGTGCCGCGGAGCCCGTGCTCCGGACTCAGGATCACCACCAGGCGAACACCCGGCGTGCCGCGCAGGAGGTCGATGTCGCGGCGCCCCAGCCTGTCCACGCCGGTCTGGTTCGTAAGCAGCGCGACGCGCTTGCCGGCGACGACGCCGATCGAGTCGGACAGCAGCACCTCGATCCCCGGTCGTACTTGCGCAGCCGCCGGGGTCGGCGGCAGAACGGCGCAGGCGATCACCACCAACAGCGAGAGAGAATGCGGGCGCATAGGCTCCTGATAGTTGCCGCCGTCCTGGGATGTGCCGGCGGTCACGCGGTCGGACGAACAGCCAAACCTGTTCCCCGTCCCTCGTCCCCCGTCCCCGCGGCTTCGGTCGACTCGCTGCTCGCCAGGCTCACAGTCCGCCAACAGATCGGACAGCTCGTCATCCCGTGGCTCTCGGGAAGCTACACCGCTTTAGACGATTCGCTCTTCCAGGTGGCCGCCCGGTGGGTGGATTCGCTCGAAATCGGCGGGCTGATCGTCTCGGTCGGCTCCCCGCTCGACATCGCCACCAAGCTCAACGCGCTGCAGCAACGATCCCGGCTGCCGCTCCTCGTATCGGCCGACCTCGAGTGGGGCGCCGGCATGCGCGTCGTCGGGGCGACCGCCTTCCCGCACATCATGGCGGTCGGCGCCACCGGCGATGCCCATGATGCCTACACAATCGGGGCGGCCGCCGCCGTGGAGGGCCGGGCCGTCGGGATCCACGTCAATTTCGCCCCTGATGCCGACGTCAACAACAACCCCGCGAACCCCATTATCAATACCCGGTCCTTCGGCGAGGACCCGCGCACCGTGTCCCGCCTGGTCGCGGAGTACGTGCGGGGCCTGCACGAGCACGGTATGCTCGCCACGCTCAAGCACTTCCCCGGCCATGGGGATACACAGACCGATTCGCACATCGGCCTCCCCGTGATCACGGCCGGGTACGCCCGTCTCGACTCCCTCGAGCTCGTTCCGTTCCGCGCCGGCATCGCCGCCGGGGCGGACGTGGTGATGAGCGCGCACATCGCCTTCCCGGCGCTCACCGGGTCGAACGATCCGGCGACTCTGTCGGCGGCCGTCCTTACCGGGCTGCTGCGCGACTCGCTGCGCTTCCCCGGTCTGGTGGTCACCGACGCCCTGATGATGGGCGCGATCGTGACGAAGTACGGCGCCGGCGAAGCGACGGTACGGGCGTTCCTCGCGGGCTCGGACCTGCTGCTGATACCGGCGGATCCCGACTCGGCCGTCCTGGCGATGACCGCGGCGGTCGCGGCGGGACGAGTCACGCCGCAGCGGCTCGCGCAGTCGGCGCGCCGCGTGCTCGAGATCAAGCAGCGGCTGGGCCTGTTCGAGCACCGCACCGTCCCGCTCGACTCCATTCCGCACGTGGTCGGCAGTAAGCGGTTCCAAGACGCAGCCAATGACATTGCGGTACGGTCCCTCACGCTGGTGCGCGACGTGGGCGGGCGGCTGCACGCCTTGCGGGGGCATCCCGGCCGACTCGCCCTGATCGCGTACGCCGACGAGGCGAACGCGAGCGTCGGCCTGTTCCTCACGGACTTGTTGCGGCAAGGCGGCGACACGGTGGAGTACTTCCGGCTGTGGCCCATGTCCGGGACCCTCTCGTACGATTCGGCGCGGGCCACCATCGCGCGGGCGCCGGCCACCGTGTTCGTCACCAACGTGCGGCCCATTTCGGGAAAGGGGAACATTGCCCTCCCCGACTCGCTCGCCCAGCTCATCACGCTGACCGACGCCGCCCGCCCCAGCGTGCTGGTGTCGCTCGGTAGTCCCTACCTCCTCAACCAGACGCCCGCCGTGCGGTCCTACCTCATCGCCTGGAGCGGAGTCCGGGCCTCGGAGCGGGCCGTAGCGCTCGCGCTGCTGGGCCGCGTGCCGATCGGCGGCCACCTCCCTACTCGCATCCCGCCGGATTACGCCCTCGGCTGGGGCCTGACCGTACCCGCGGTCCAGCCGTGAAGCGCCGCGTCACGCTCACGCTCGCCGTCCTGATCGCGGCGTGCGGCCGGACGGCGGCTAAGGAGGGTGCGCCCGTCCCGGCGAGCGTGGGCATCCCACGGGCCGGGCCGTCATCGCTGGGGCTCGACAGCATGCGCCTCGCAGACGTCGTCGCGTATCTCCGAGCCGAGGTGGACAGCGGCGCGTTCCCGGGTGGTGTGCTCGCCGTGGGACGGCACGGCCGGCTCGCCCTGCTCGCGCCGGTGGGCCACTACGGTGTCGACGACCCCCGGCCCGTCGAGGCCGGCACGCTGTACGACATCGCGTCGCTCACGAAGGTCGTGGGCCTCACGACCGCTTGCATGTTGCTCGTGGACTCAGGCCAGCTCGACCTCGATGCACCGATCGAGCGCTACGTGCCCACGTTCCGAGGCTCCATGAAGGATCGCGTGACGGTCCGCCAGCTCCTGACCCACTCGGCAGGCCTCGTGGCGGACCTCCCGCTGTACGACTCCACGGCGACGCGCGGCGCGGCGCTTGCGGCCGTGGACACGACGACGCTCGTCACACCGCCGGGAACCAAGTACGTCTACTCCGACCTGAGCGCCATCGTGCTCATGCAGGCCGTGGAGCGCGTGACGGGCGAGCCGTTCGACCGCTTTCTCGCCCGGCGCGTGTTCGGACCGCTCGGCATGGCCGCCACGCGGTTCTTGCCACCCGCGTCGTCGCGCGACTGGATCGCGCCCACCGAGCACGATACCGTGTTCCGGCACCGCTGGCTCCGCGGAGAGGTGCACGACGAGAGCGCGGCACGGCTGGGCGGCGTATCGGGGAACGCCGGACTCTTCTCCAACGCGCTCGACCTCTCCCGCTTCGCCGCGATGCTCTTGAACGGCGGCGCGTGGGACACGTTGCAGCTGATTCGCGCTGAGACCGTGGCGGAATTCACCACGCGTCAAAATCTCCCGCCAGGCTCGACCCGTGCGCTCGGCTGGGACACGCCGTCGGATTCAGGCTACTCGAGCGCGGGCGCGAAGCTGTCACGGCGCTCCTTCGGCCACACGGGCTATACCGGGACCTCGCTCTGGATGGATCCCGACCGCGACTTGTTCATCGTTTTGCTCACGAACCGTGTCCACCCCACACGGGAAAACACGGCGATCCTCCGGGTGCGGGCGCGCGTCGCCGATCTGGTGGCGGACGCCCTCACCCATCCAGAGCTCTAAGCGCCGCTACTCCACGACCGTCTGCCAGCCGCGCCGCGACAGGTCGCGATAGATGATCACACCGGCGACGGCGGCGACCACGAGCAGTACCAGACCGGCGGCCGTCTCCTGTAGCAACAGCTTGCCCACGCCGAACAGCACTCCGTACACCAGCACACAGCCAGCCACCCAGTCGATCAGGTTGGCGAGGCCGTCGGCAGACGGACGCACGTCGGGGGCGAGGGCGGCCACGGGTCCCCAGCCCGCCCGTGAGGGCCGGGTGCGGCGATAGAACGCGACCAGGGTCGCGTCCGACTCGGGGCGCGTGAGGAACGTGACCGCCAGCCATACTACGGTCGTGACCGCTACGGTCATGAGCACGATGTGCGCGAAATCGAGCGGCTGGTCGCTCTTGAGACCGCCCACGGTCTGGAGCAGGACCGACACGACGAACGCGGTGATCATCGCGGAGACTTCGCTCCACGCATTGATCCGCCACCAGTACCAGCGCAGCAGCAGCACGGCGCCCGTACCAGCGCCGGTGATGATCAACACCCTCCACGCCCCGCCAATCGATTCGATGCGAAAGGCAACCGCCGCCGAGACCACCGTCAGCACGGCTGTGGCCAGCCGGGACGCCGTGACGTAATGCGACTCGGCGGCGTCACGGCGCACGAAGCGACGGTAGAAATCGTTCACGAGATAGCTGGCCCCCCAGTTGAGCTGGGTGGCGATCGTCGACATGAAGGCCGCGGCGAACGCCGCGACCATGAGCCCGCGCAACGACGATGGCAGATAGTCGATCATCACCCGGATGTATCCGGTCTCCGGGTCCTTGAGGTTGGGAAACAAGATCAGTGAGGCGAGGGCGACCAGGATCCAGGGCCAGGGCCGGATGGCATAGTGCGCGATGTTGAACCACAGCGTGGCGAGCAACGAGTTCTTTTCGTCTTTCGCGCTCAACATCCGCTGCGCCACGTACCCGCCCCCGCCGGGCTCGGCCCCCGGATACCAGGTGGCCCACCAATTGACGGCGATGTAGACGAAGAAGGTGATCATCGGCATCCACGCCGAGCCGACGTCGGGCACAAAGCTCAGGACGGATCCCTGACCGCCGGTCGTGGCGCCGCGCAGCTGATCGATGGCCGCCAGCTTGAGCCGCATCTCCCCCATTCCCCCGACCGCCTGCACGGCGACGACGGCCAGCACGATCACCATGCCCATCTTGATCACGAACTGGAACAGATCGGTCACCAGCACGCCCCATAATCCGGAGAGCGTCGAGATCGCGGACGTAAGGGCGATCATGCCGACGACGATCCACAGTGCCTCGCCCTTCGACACGCCGAACACCAGCCCCAGGATCTTCGCCATCGCGAGGTTGACCCAGCCGAGGATGATGCAGTTGATGAGCAAGCCCAGGTAGACGGCCCGGAAGCCCCGCAGGAACGCCGCCGGTGGGCCGGCGTAGCGGATCTCCGCGAACTCGATGTCGGTCATGACGCCGGAGCGGCGCCACAGCCGGGCGTAGAAGAACACCGTGAGCATTCCGCTCGCGAGCAGGTTCCACCACAGCCAGTTGCCCGCGATCCCGTTCTGCGCGACCAGACCGGTGACGACGAGGGGCGTGTCCGCGGCGAACGTGGTCGCCACCATCGACGTGCCGGCGAGCCACCACGGCACGTTTCTCCCGGAGAGAAAGAACTCGGCCGTGTTCTGGCTGGCGCGGCTCTTGTAGTACAGGCCGACGGCGACGTTGAACAGGAAATACAGGGCGACGACCACCCAGTCGGCGAGCGTTAGGCGCATAGTGGCGGCAACCTCGCGGCAGAGAGTTGACTTGCCCGCAGGAACTGTCTAAGTTCGCACCTGACTGGAGGATCGCAATGGCCACGACGCAACGCACGAGTCCCATTACCCTCACGGTGACCGAGCAGGCGGCGGTCGAGGTGAGGAAGTTCATGGCAGAGGAGAAGGTGTCCCCCGACACGGCCGGGCTCCGCATCGCGGTGCTCCCGGGCGGGTGCTCGGGCTTCAAGTACAGCCTGAACATCGAAGACAAGCCGGCCGAGGACGATCTCGTCATCGAAACCGGCGGTGTGCGGTGCTTCGTGGACGCCTTCAGCGCCCAATACCTGAATGGCGTCACCCTGAACTACAAGAGCAACTTCCAGGAGTCCGGGTTCACCTTCGAGAACCCGAACGCCACGGGCGGGTGCGGCTGCGGATCATCCTTCACGGTATAAGGCCGTTGGCCCCCTGCTGGTTGGCATTCCAAGCCCGCGCCCGTCGCGGGCTTTTTGTTGACCCCCTTCACCTCCGGTGAGACCACTCGACATCGCCGTCATCGTGGCCTACTGCGCCGCGGTGGTCGTCTTCGGGCTCGTGCTGTCCGGGCGCCAGCGAGATGCGAGCGACTACTTTCTCGGGCATCGCGGCCTCCCGTGGTGGGCCATCATGCTCTCGATCGTGGCGACCGAGACGTCGGCCCTGACGATCATCTCCGTCCCCGGCCTGGCGGCCCGCGGCGACCTCACCTTCTTGCAGCTGTCGTTCGGGTACCTGGTCGGGCGGATCGGCGTCGCGGCGTTCCTCCTCCCGGGCTATTTCGAGGGGACTCAGGATACCGCCTATCAGCGGTTGGAGCGGCGCTTCGGAACGACCGCCCGGCGCACCGCCTCGGGCGTGTTCCTGGTGACGCGCGCGCTCGCCGACTGTGTCCGGATCTTCGCCACGGCCATTCCCCTCGCGATCATCACGCATTGGAGCTTCGCCGCCGGCATTCTGGCGATCGGTATCGTCACGGTGATCTACACCTGGGTCGGGGGCTTGCGCGCCGTCGTGTGGGTGGACGTCATCCAGCTCGGGATATATCTCGTGGGTGGGTTCGCAACGCTGATCGTGGCGACGCATCTCGCGGGTGGCGTCGGCTCGTTCGCGCGGGCCTGGAGCGCCGGGAAGCTCGTTACGCTCGACTTCACGCCGTCGTTCAAGGTTCTCTACACGTTCTGGGGCGGGGTCCTGGGTGGCGCACTACTCGCCGGCGCGTCCCACGGTACCGATCACTTGATCGTGCAGCGCCTGCTCGCCGCTCGGGGCCTCCGGGATGCGCAACGCGCGCTCATCGGCTCCGGAGTGTTCATCATCCTGCAATTCGCGCTCTTTCTGCTGGTGGGAACGAGCCTGTGGCTCGCGGGCGCGGATGCAGGGCCCCGCATGCGGGGCGATGCGATCTACCCCACGTTCGCGATCACACAGCTTCCGGCCGGGCTCGCCGGGCTCGTGATCGCGGGCATTCTCGCCGCCGCCATGAGCAGTCACGCCTCGGCCGTCAATTCGCTCGCCTCGGCCTCGACTCAGGACTTCTACGCGCCCCTCACGGGACGACACGATCCCACGCACCTCCTGTGGGTGGGCCGCTGGCTCACACTGGTGTGGACGGCGGTGCTGGTCGCCGGAGCCATGGCGTTCCGAAACCAGAACACCCCCGTCGTGCAGCTGGCACTCAGCATCGCGTCGATCACGTACGGGGGCCTGCTCGGCACGTATCTCCTGGGTGGGCTGTGGCCGCGCGCCCGCCAGCGCGACGTGATCGTGGCGATCATCGTGAGCGTCCTCACCATGACGCCGATCGTTCTGGGCGTGCCCTGGCGCTTGCTCCCCGGTCTCGCCTGGCCGTGGTACGTGCCGCTGGGAACGGGAGTGACGGTGGCAGTGGGGATGCTGTCCTCACTGGTGGGACGGCCGGACGGGCGGACCGGCGGACAGCAGACGCTTTCCGCGTGACGCCGCCTTCCACCCGTCCGCCTGACCGCCCGTCCGCCCTCTTGCTCGGTGCCGACGCCGGAGGGTCCCACTCCACGGTGGTGATCGGCTCCCCCAAGAACATTCTCGGTCGCGCCGACGGGCCGGGCGCCGCCATGCGGCCGGGCGGCGCGGCCAAGTCCGCGGCCGTGCTCGCCGAGACGGCGCGTCGCGCGGCGGCCCAGGCGGGCCTCGAGCTGCCGGTGGAGCGAGCGGTCGTAGGTGCCGCGGGCGCCGGACGCGCCAAGGAGCAGGCGGAGCTGGAGGCCGCATTGATCGACGCGGGCGTCGCCCGACAGGTACGCGTGCTCGCGGATGGCGAGGTCGCTCTCGCGACGGCATTCGGCGCAGGCCCCGGAATCCTCATCAACGCCGGTACCGGATCGATCGCGTACGCGCGTGACCCCGCCGGCGAGCTGCACCGCGCCGGCGGGTACGGTTGGCAGCTGGGCGACGAGGGCGGCGGTTATTGGCTGGGGCGGCGCGCGCTGGACGTCGCGGCCCGATCGCACGACGGCCGGGGCGAGGGATCCACCCTGCTCGCGCGACTGTTGGGAGCGCTCGGCCTCCAGCACTTCGACGACCTGGTGGGCTGGACCGCCACCGCCACGCCGGCGCAGATGGCGGCGCTCGCGCCCCACGTCCTCAATGCCGCGCGCGAAGGCGAGGGCGTGGCGCGCCAGGCGGTGGACGATGCGGCGCGCGAGCTCGTGGAGCTGGTCGAGGTCCTGGCCCGGCACTTCCCGGGAACGGGGCCGGTGTCGGTGGCGATCGCTGGAGGTCTGCTGTTGCCGCAGTCGCCCCTCACGACCGCATTTGGCGAGCGGCTCGCCGCCGCCCTCAAGCGGGCACGCCTTGTCCCCGACAAGATTGATTCGGCGGTGGGAGCACTGAAACTGGCGGCAGAACTAAGCGGCTAGCTTAGCATCGGCGCTCACGAAGCGCGGATCCCACTCGCTTTCCGTTCGGGCCACGTAGACCGCCGCGCTCATGTCTCCCACGACGTTGATCGTGGTCCGAGCCATGTCCAGGATCCGGTCCACACCGATGATCATCGCAATCGTCAGGGGCTCGACGTTCACGGCGGCCAGCACCCCCATCAACAACGGCAGGGATCCACCGGGCACACCGGCGGCGCCGACGGCCGTGATCACGCTGAGGATCATGACGACGACCTGCTGGGATAACGTGAGGGGAACACCGAAGACCTGCGCGAGGAAGAGCACGGT
>Ga0209814_10000497_pt1 | contig 12953 bp, 14 predicted proteins | sample SoiMetdeltSBSDD1_FD_187597 | JGI IMG/M metagenome (GOLD analysis project Ga0209814, IMG submission 187597) | Bulk soil microbial communities from a Populus tree surrounding site in Tennessee, USA - Soil MetaG P. deltoides SBSDD1 (SPAdes) (version 2) | ecosystem: Environmental > Terrestrial >... | reverse complement strand
GGCAGGCCATAGACAAGCAAATATTTCTCCGTAGTCTTCTTTCCGTTCTGTAAGGCTACCGCGGACCCTTTTAGATACCTTTGTCTAAACCTCTCGGGTGTAAATAAATCATCAAACCCAATCAAGCGAGTAATGAGAGCGGCGGGAGTGACATCGAACGCCGGATAGCGACCGGCCAGTTTGTCGCCACCCTCCGCCAACAGTGGCTCTCCCTGAAAAACGAGCAATTCCTTTGCCGAGCGTTCTTCAATGGGGACGTCCTCTCCCCGGGCGAGCCCACCGGGATCTTGAACCAAAGCATAAAACGGAATGCCATACTCCTTTGCCATGAGAGCCAAGGGATAGGTTCCTACTTTATTGATGACATCACCATTCTGCGCGCAGCGATCGGACCCCACAACGACCGCGTTGACTTCTCCTCTGTCCATCACCTGGACGGCCGCGCAGTCTGGAACCAAGGATACCGAAACGCCTGCCTCTGCCAGTTCCCAAGCCGTGAGCCGTGATCCCTGCAGATACGGTCGCGTCTCTGTGGCAATCACGGAGATTTCCTTGCCCATTGATTTACACAACTGCGCAATCGCCACGAGTTCGCCGCTGACGTTACAGTGGGTCAATACGCGCGCGGAATTCGGCAGAATAGTGGCCGTTCGTTCGGCTCGCGCCAGACGCGCCTGGATAATCTGTTTTGCGAATCCACGCGCCTGCTCTGCTACCCGCTCACCAGCACCTACTCCGGGCCGCAAACCGGCACTCCAGTTGGAGAAGAAATCGCCGAGACCATCAAAATCGAACGTCGGCCGTGCCGCGCAGAATCGTTGAGTCATTTGCGCCAGCCGGTTCCGTAGAAGGGCAGGGTCATCACCTTGATATTCCCGGGCGAGCAACGCTCCGCTGTAGAGAAAAGTCAGAACTTGGCCGAAGGCTCGCGTTTTCATCTCCTTTACGGCATCAATGGCTTGGGAGACTTCATCAATGCGAATATATTCGATCCGTTCCGGGATCAAAGTTTCGTCAAGGATCTTGAACCCGCGCCCCTCCCACAAAACCGGTTCGAACAACGGACTGTGCACTAGTTTCATGTTTCTATCCGAAGGCAAGCAAAAGATTCACAGATAATCTAAGGCTTTCTGCGTTACCTCAACCATTTTTTCTTCAGCGGCAAGAAATAACGGGTCGCGAAAAGCAAACTTGCCGTAGAGACACTCGTCCGAAACCGCCAGAATCGCCCCAGCCCTTTTTTTGCGGAGTTGGGCGATGGTGAGGAACGTGGAAGTCACCATATCGATGCTCGTGACCTGCTGCTCGTTCAGCTCCTGAATCAGTTCCGGCGTTTCCTGAAATAAAGCATCGGTGGTGAAGATCCAGCCCAGATGATGGCGAACGTTCAACCTTTCAGCCGCCGCTTTCAGAGCCCCAACAATGTCAGGATGAGCGACCGTGGAGAAATTCTTGGGCACGTAGTAACTGGTGGTTCCCTCGCCCCGGATCGCGCCGGTGACAATCACAAGATCGCCGATCTTCACGTGGTCTTGCAACGAACCGCAGCTGCCGATGCGAATCAAGGATTCCGCGCCCGCGGCGCAGAGGATTTCCGTAGTCATCGCTGTGTCCGGCGCGAAGCGCCCGCCGTTGCCGACGGTTACCCGTTTCCCATCGATGGTCCCGGTGTGCATCTCATAATCCAAGAAAGTAAAATTCTTGGCTGGGCTGTCCAGTAGGCCGAGCAGCATTTGACTGCGCTCCTTCGGTCCAGGAATCAGCGCATAGGGTCCGAGGGAGTCAGCTTTCAGGCCCAACATCCCAAGCATTTTCTGAGGCGTGAAGTGAGGTTCCTTAACCATGGATTCAGAGTGCCTGGCAGGCAAACTCCAGCAAGTCCTGCGTTGGCAGCACGCCACCTGAGAAGTTAGAGAAGCTACGCTGGCACAGCGCGCTTGACGTGAGCACTAGTTCCGCGCCGGTGTCAGCGGCCTCGCGCATCCGGTCCTGGGCGTTCCATTGCGCCAGCTCCGGATAAGCCTCCGCCACACCACCGCCACCCCCACAACACCAAGCCCAGCGCTGATTACGCTCCATCTCCACTAACTCGACTCCAGGAATAGAGCGGAGAATGGCTCTAGGCGCTAGGTAAACGCCGCAGCCGCGGCCAAGATGGCAAGAGTCGTGATAGGTGACTTTTTTCGGCACGGTTTTGCTGAATTTAAGCCGGCCCGTTTTCACCAGATCTTCAACGTATTCGACTCCATGAAGAACGGCGATTTGGGGCTGTGCTTTCTTGGCGTACTGCCGCCAAATGCGCTGGCAACTCCCGCAGGCAACCACAACTTTACGGATCCCAGCTTCCTTAATCGCGTCGAGATTCTCGTTTTCTAAGCGGTCATACTCGCGCCGGAAACCTAGATCATAAGCGTAAAGGCCGCAGCATTTTTCCTCGTCGCCCAGGATAACGAAATCTTCGCCGGCCTCTTGCATCAGCTTCGCGAGCGCGATGGCGCCGGGCCTTCCACTTTCCCGATCTGCGGAGCAGCCGGCGAATAGCAGCATGGTGGCATTGCCGCTGCCGAGCTTTTTCAATCCCAGTGCGTTCGCCCACAGCCCCCGCTCGGCCTTGGGCTGCGACCATGGATGGTCATGTTGTTGCAGACCCTCGAAGAGCGGGCGGTGGGCTTCGATAGGGCCATCCCTTTCAGTCATTTCTTCGCGCATCGCGACCGTGATGTCCCACGGCCCGTATCCGTCGTCACGGACGCCGCAAAGCTCTTGGCACATCAAACAATTCGTGCAGGTGTAGATGACTTCTTTCAGCTCGGGCGTGATGGGATCCAGGCCGTGAAACACGCGCTGCGCCATGAGCCAGCGCGACTTCGGGGTAAATCTTTGGAAGCGATAGAACTCGTAGGGGGGACATTTGCTCTTTGGCCCGGGCACATCCTCCATTGGATTGGCAGGACCATGACCGTAACAAGAGCCGCACAAAACACAGCCCGCGCTGCGCTCGTCGAGCCCTTTCGCATAGAGCCATTTTTTGACTCTTTCAAGGCCCAGCGTTTTGTTGCTTTCATTTTTCATGAAATCCACCGAAGATAAAATACTTTAGGCTTTAACTTTATAACTCGTAAATGAATAGTGTCAATAAACCCAGCCGCTTTATCCAGAGAATTGTCCCGAATAGCGAGCCCCGCCAGTTGCGGGCAATGGACCTCTACCTTGAGGAGGCATGCGAACTTAGCGGGCGGAGCGCAGCGCAAAGAAGAAACCCAACTTAGGGTCAAGCACCTTAGTTAGAAGTCAGCGCAGTTTTACGCTCCGATGCCTGCGCCCTGCAGAGGCTCACTTTGCGGTCTGAGTCTGTCGTGATCTTTCGCCGGACCATGAATCTTGCGGGTTAGGCTACTTTGCCCAGGAAACTCGATTGAGCTTGCGCAGAAGAGCGGAAAGCTCTTTTTGTTGCGGCTTTTCGAGTGAGGAAAAGATTCGTGAGAGGCTCTTCTCGAACAGCGGGATTGTAGTTTTATAGAGCTTAGCGCCCTTTTCCGTCAACACTACATGAACCACGCGACGATCATTCTCGTCTCGTTTGCGCAAGACCACTTTTTTCTCTTCCAAACGGTCAACGATGCCTGTCAGGTTGCTCACCGTCACCATCATCTTCGCCCCGATTTCCCCGAAGGGAAGTCCTCCGGCGTAACCGATAGTCGCGAGCACGTAGAACTGCGGCGGCGTCAGACCCAGCTTCTCGAGATCCTCCTCAAGTTTCTTGTGGGAGAGGAGGCTAAAACGGAGAAACCTGACCCATAAACCCGTAGTGTAGGATGAAAAAAAAGGACGTTTAAAAACGACCACGTGCATCACTCTATTCGGAGAGCCAGTAAAAAGCAATCAGGTTTTTTTGCCTCCACCACGAAGGGAGCGATCTCATCGACTCAAATCAGAAGGGACGGCCAAAAGTTGGCCGATGGTGGAATATTAGAAACAGACGAAGTATAAATTTGACCGACAAGCAACGCTAAATGAGACGCTGGATGAAATCATGAAACTTCATATTCTCGGCTGTGGAGATGCGTTCGGTAACGGCGGCCGCAACCAGAGTGGCTATCTCGTCGAAGCCACCGACCGGCTCTTTCTCATGGACTGCGGGCCGACGACGCTGCTGGCGATGAAAAGGGCTGGCTTTGATCCGCGACGGTTGGATGTCGTTTTTCTCAGCCATCTCCATGGCGATCACTTTGGCGGTCTCCCGTTCTTTTTCATCAGTTATCTGCACGAGAATCCTCGGGACAAACCATTGCGTATAGCTGGCCCACCCGGGTCAGAGGAGAAGGTGGGCGAACTATACCGACTCATGTACGGGGGTGACCTCCCACCCACTCGCTTTCACATCCTCCAACCCGACAGAGCCGACCTAGTCCTGGGAATCCATGTCCTTCCTTTTCGTGTCCCCCACCAGATTCACGCGATATCACTCGGTCTAAAAATCAGTTACGAGGGAAAACAGATTCTCTTCTCGGGCGACTCCGCTTGGACGGATCTTTTTCTATCGCATGCTCGGGGAGTGGACCTCTTCCTCTGTGAGTGCTCATTCTATGAACAGGGCAGCGCCAATCATTTAAACTACAACACGCTGCGGGAAAACCTCACGCGCTTGGAATGCCACAAACTGGTGCTCACACATCTCGGTGAGGACATGCTCAGGCGGCGGGAGGACCTGGAAGCGACCTGCGCGGAAGACGGAATGGTGATCGAACTGTGAGAAAAAAGAATAAAACTGGAGCGCGCTCAGCTCGGATCGTCCGCGGTCTGCGGCACAGCTGGCGCCGGAAGAATGAGCACCCGAAGACCACTCTTATGCAAAATCTCCTGGGCTATTTCCTGCGCCTCCAGTAGCTCGGCATAGGGGCCGACTCGTACTCGATAAGTTGTCTGGCCTCCAGTCAATGAAATCGTCTCGACAAACGCCTCAAAGCCGTCCGCGGAAAATTGTTTCACCAGAGACTCGGCTCGATCACGCTCGCGAAACGACCCTACCTGAAGCAGATAGCCGTCGGAGGATTGCGACTTGTTATCTTCTTGCGGCGCAATGATACTCGCCGAAATACGGTCTGTGCGAATATTGACCTGTTCACTCGTTGAGGTCTTGCCGGCTGGCTGGGTCTCCAAGGTTGGGTAATTATCGAACCCGTATTCTAGTAGTCTTTTAGTGTCTCCCCACTGATCCCGAGCGCCGAGAATCGATACAATCAACGTCACGCCGTTGCGCGCCACCGCTCCGACAAAACACTTTTGCGCCGCATAGGTGTAACCGGTCTTGCCACCGATCGCGCCAGCAAAATTCCACAGCAGCCGATTGTGATTTCGAACCGAGATGCGCCGGGCGACGGTCCGCTTCCTGACTATGGAGTTGGAACTCACCGAACTGATCTTGGTCTGGACGATCTCGCGAAAGGTAGGATTCTTCATCGCATATCTGAAAAGAATCGCGAGATCGCGAGCAGTGGAATAATGATCCGGAGCCGTCAGCCCGTGGGGATTGGTGAAATTACTGTTCAGAGCACCGATGTCGTGGGCTTTCTTCGTCATAAGCTCGGTATAACGTTCCACCGAACCTGCTATACCCTCGGCCAACACCATGCTCGCATCGTTGGCCGAGGATAGCAGGATGCCGTAGAGCAAATGCTCGATGCTGATAGTTTGGCCTGGGCGGAGATAGAGCTTCGATGCCGGCACCCGTGTAGCCGCCTTCGATACGGTGATCGATTCGGTCAGCTTTCGCCCGCTTTCCAAAGCCAGAATCGCCGTAACGACTTTGGTCGTACTCGCCGGGGGCAGACGAAGCTCCGAATCTTTTTGATAGAGAATTTTTCCCGTGGCCGCATCCATGAGAACAGCGGCGCGTGCAGTCAAATCTGCGTCAGGCGAAAAGGACCAAACCGAACTAAGAGGCAAGATTATCAGTAAGACGGTCAGAATTGGGCCAATGGAAAAAGGTTTACGAAGGTTCAGCGTTCCAGACCTCCTTGTTGCGTGTTGCCTGCTGAAGCCTCTAACCGCCTCAGATCAGTGCCCGAATAAAACCGGTTTATATCATATTTGAGAATTCTTGAATAGCCTGAAGCAAAGGACTGGATATTTTCTAAAGGTTTTGCGGCTAGTTAGGCGTTAGGAGGATCCGCAACCGGAGTCGCGGTGCTATTTTTTAGTCGGTGTAACCCCATGCCTGGTTAATTCGCGATCGGCCCGGTCACTGATGCCGGCCTGCTCGCCCATGGCCTCCCTGCGAATACGATCCTGACAAGGTCCACAGATACCGCCTTTGAGACCCGCCGCCACTTTTCCACAAATCATGCACTTTTTCTTTTCTTCGCTCATAGACGACTTTCTGCTCCGGGGAGCCCCTCCGCGGTTTAATCCAGCAATTTGATCTGTGCCGGATTCTCGAGGATTAGCTCGAGTCCATACTGGGGATGATCTTTGATTTCTCCATGCAATTCAACCTCTTTGCCTTCGAACGCCTTTGGTTGAAGCTGGTTTTTCTCGAACAGTTCCGCAGCCGATGCAAAGATAACTGCGGTGAGCGCCTCACGGGAGGGACCAAAATTCAAGAAATAGGTATTACTCTTGGCGGAATGGCCGACGCGGAAAACTCTACCGCGGATGCGGGCCTGATTTCCCGTCAGCCTGCGAATTTTTTCCACCTCACGGGCCTGCACCAATGGCATATCGGCCTGGATTTGGGCAGGCGGCGTGGGCAGGAAGGTCACGCGAAAGCTTGGCGGCTCAACGTCAAGGCGGAACTCAGAATTTTTCCTAGGATTCGCGGCGGTTACCGGAAAGGAGGGATTCCACCGTTGATAGAGCAAATGCGAGACAAAACCCGCTAGAAATGCGATCAAGAGACTGAACGTTATGGCCGGCGAGTATTGTTTCATCCCTTTCTCTCCCAGAGCTGAAAAAAGACCTTGCGATACTCTTCGGCCAGCGGTCCAGCGTCACGAAACCAAAGAAGGTTCTCGTCGTTGGCGTTGTCTGCGGAACGGGTCCAGTTGTAAGAACCCGTGAAAATTATCTTTCGATCGATCACGGCGAACTTTTGGTGCATTAGTCCGGGCTCTTTCTCCGGCACAGCCGGTTTCATGCCGGAGATGCGCTTTAGAGAAATTTTTTGCCCTTCCAAAAATCTTCCCTGCGATTTGTCGTTCGCCGCATCGAATTCTCGGTCTAACACGATCTGGACCGAAACCCCGCGTTTTCTCGCTTGCGCCACCGCGCGCGCGAGCTCGTCGTTGGTGAATGCGTACACCGCGATCAGCAGTTCTTTTTGCGCCTTCTCAATCTCACGAATAATATGCGCAGAACATCTTCCCTGCGGACTAAAACAGGTTTGCACCGCCATCTCGGCCCAAGAGGTGACAGCAAACCAGAGTAGGAGAAAGCAGCAGATTACGAGTTCTCGTCCCCTACTCTTCATATCCTAATCCGGCCTCCGACAAGCCCGCCTTCTTTTCGTGAGCCCAGACACATGTTGAGAATTAACTTTTCCATTATGAGCCGGGGGTTGTTACCGGTGGACTTCAAACGGAGATCCGCCTCATAGCTGCTGGTCAAACAAGCGCGCAGCTCACCCAGAGAAAACTGATCCGCTCGCTGAAAGCACATGTAATCCGCGTATGGGTTGCGCGTCAGGATTGGCCCTCCTTGCTTGAGGACGTTCTGCTGGAACTGCTGATAGGTCAACCCTCGCTTCCACTGCCCGCGTACTTCCCCGTCCATCAACTGGCGTGCTGCCAGTAGTCTTCGTACCTCCGCTGCGATGGTACCCAAGAGTTTCAGGGGATGTTCTCCCTGCGCCAGCAGACGGGCTAAATGGGCAAGCGCCGCAACGGCATTTCGCTCTGCAATGCATCGTGTCAAATCGAAAACCCAACCGTCGCTTCGATCCACAAAAATCGCATCCACGTCCTGGGACCGAATCGTCGGCTGATCGCCCACATAAAGAAACAGCTTTTCCAGTTCTTGTTGCAAGCCCCGCAACTCATCGCCAGCGCGCAGCAAGATCATTTCTCTGGCTTGGGGTTCGATTGTCTTCCCGGCTTGTCGGAGCCGCTGGTTGACAAACAGCGCCAGACTTTCCCGACTGATTCTTCCGCTACGATCGCGCTCTATGACGAGCTGCAAAACCGCGCCCATCTCTTCGAGCCGTTTGTAAAGACGGGTCCGACGATCAACCTGCACCGCCGTCATCAAGAGAAAGTCCCACGGCGGCAACCCGCGCTCGAGCATTTCTGCAAGTCTCTGTTCCTCTGAACCTCGACGCCGGCTTAGATCCATTCCCTGGCTACGAGAATACGCCAAAAGAGCTTGGGTATCTGCGCTTGCCTCGGCGCCGTCGACTTCCAAAAGCTCATTCAGCAGTCCCGAAGAAGCGGCCGATTGCGCTTGCTCCAATTGTTCCTGCGTCCAACCCTCCACAGCCAGCAAATCCAGCAGTAACCTAACGGCTTCGTCTTTCTTGCCTTCGCTCCAAGCCTGACGAACCTTCTCCCCCAACTCGCCTCTTTGCTCGCGTGAAATAAAATAAGCTACGTTCTCAACCCAGACCACCTTTTTCCCGGGAAAAAAGGGCGGCGTATTCAATGAGACTTCGATCTGGTCCCACGGCGCCGATCGACCGTCGAAGCGTTCAAGATTGAATCCCCGCTGGCTTTCCGGAACCAGATTGTCAAGGAGGGTTTTGCAAGCCCCTTGCACTTGCAGATCGTCGCCAAACAAAAGCAGCAACTGTGGACCCTTGCTGTTTTTGATATCGACGACGATGTTTTCCAAGTCCCGTTTCATATCAAGCGGCGTAAACTCTTTGATTTTGAGCGATCATTGTCCTGGAAAAGACTTTTCCCGCTGTTTGCTCAAAAGATCTCACAGGCGTGCGCAAATCGATCCTTCGGCTTCGCCTAGGACAGGTACCTCTCCAGCTCTCGAAATGCTGGAGGGAGTAAAAGCATCATTCCAATCCTCCATCCCTCCAGTTCTCCAATCGATAAAACCTGCTAGTGTTTCGGCACCCACATTTGGTTCTTCTCACTCCAGGCGTAATCCGATTTCCAAACCTTAAGGCCGATGGTGTACTTGCCGCCGGATTTGGAAACGAAGACTTTTTCGCTGGAGTGCGGCACATCGACCCGCGCAACGATAAAGACCTTTTTTGAAATCCCTTTGTTAATCAGAATGCGATCTCCCTCGCGCATTGAGACTCGGGGTTCTCTTTTGCCCTTGCTCTTCATGAGGGAAAGTTACCATTGCCGATTTTGGCAGGCAAATGCACGAAGAGTATCGGAACCCGGCTTCGATGCCTTAGCGTCACTGGGTTGTATAGCTTGACAATCAACTGGCCCTTTCCTATAGCTGTCGCAGGAGAATGGTCATTTCCCAAAACTAGGGTCGTTGGTATCTACGCTGAATAAGTTCCTGTCGACGGTCAGAGGGCTCAACGCTTGCAGGCTGTTAGGGACCCGCGTAGTCCTTTCATTTAAATATTTTCCAACTCGGAGGAGAGAATGCGGTTTATTACTTTCGGCCGGAAGAATCAGCAACGAATCGGTCTCATGGGCCCCCAGGATCAGATCATCGATGTGGCGGAGATAACCCGTCGCTACTTGAGGGGTGGCAACCCGCCTTATTTGGCGAGTATGCAAGCCTTTATTGAGGCAGGTAGTAAAGCGCTTCAAGCTGCGAAGAAGGCAGAGAAGTATGTGGCGGGGAAAAATGTAGAGGAGCAAAAGAAACTCGCACGCGCCGATGCGCTGCTGAAATCGAGCCAGGCAAAACTGCTCTCTCCCATTCCCTGGCCGAGAAAAAACGTGGTGATGCTCGGCATCAATTACCGCGAACATGTCGATGAAGGGGCAAGGGCACGAGCGCTGGACATCAAGTACCCTGAATGGCCGGTGTTCTTCACCAAGCCTGCCACGTCGGTGATCGGTCATATGGGCAAGGTTGTCCATCACCAGGTCACCGACAAACTCGACTGGGAAATCGAATTGGCCGTCGTTATGGGAAAGAAAGGTCGGGACATCCCAAAAGACAAAGCCTACGACTACGTGTTCGGTTACACGGTGTGCCTCGATATGACCGCCCGCGAGCTCCAGCGTCAACACGGCCAGTGGTTCAAGGGAAAATCGCTGGATACTTTTTGTCCGTTGGGACCATGGATCGTCCACAAAAGCGCCTTGCCGGATCCCCAGCAAGTGCGACTCATCTGCCGGGTCAACGGTGAGGTGATGCAGGACGGCAACACCCGCGACATGATCTTCGATATCCCGACGATCATCGAAAGCTTGTCGAGTGGACTGACATTGGAGCCCGGCGACATCATCAGCACCGGAACTCCTTCTGGCGTTGGCTTCGCTCGCGTGCCGCCGGTGTACCTAAAGCCCGGCGACAAAGTGGAAGGTGAAGTTGAAGGCATTGGCATACTCCAAGTTGAGATTGTCGAGCCCTAACGGAAACTTTCGGGGGTCATGGACCGAATCAGACCTGCTGCAGTAGCCGGTTCATTTTATCCTTCAGAAGCTGAAGAACTTGACCGACTCATCGATGAATGCTTCGAGTTGAGCCCGTTGGGACCCCAAGGCGATAAGTCGCCCTCATCATCTTTGATCGGGGGACTGGTTCCTCACGCGGGCTACGTCTATTCCGGCCCCTGCGCGGCGCATTTCTATGCGCTTCTGGACAATTCCATTCAGCGCGTCATCTTACTGGGCGTCAACCATCAGGCTAGGGGCCATCGGGCTGCGCTTAGTCCAGCCGACTTTTGGCAGACGCCGCTGGGCACGGTAAGCATCGATCAAGAGTTGAGCCATTTGCTTCAAGGCGAAGTCAAGTTCCTGAAGCAGGATGAAACCGCGCACGCCCGCGAGCACAGCATCGAGGTCCAGCTACCTTTTTTGCAGCGCGTGCTCGGCGAATTCTCCCTGATTCCCATATCACTCGCCCACATCTCTATGGAAGAATGTGTCGAACTCGGAACGGCTGTCGCAGATGTTTTACGGAACAACAGACAGTCGGGAACCAGAACCGTCATGATGGCAAGCAGCGATCTAAGCCACTATCTCTCGCCCAAAGATACCGCTGAATTGGACGGGATCGCTCTCGAACAGGTACTGGCGCTGAACCCCCGCGCATTGATCGAGGCCGCAGAGCGAAAAAATATCACCATGTGTGGCTTGCTTCCCACGGCTGTATTGCTTTTTGCCGCCAACCTCCTCGATGTAAAGCAAGGATGCCTACTCAAACACTGCCATTCCGGTGACGTAACTCCCATGCGTAAGGTCGTCGGCTACGCCAGCGTAGCACTCGAGTTGTAACGGCTAATTTGACTTGACTCCGCCCCTTTGTTAAGAATCTTAAATGCTAGGGGTGTCTGCCTGAGGCGGACTGAGAGCCTGATGAATAATCAGGTAACCCTTCGAACCTGATCCGGATAGCGCCGGCGTAGGGAAGCGCGAAAGTCACAGTCCCGCGAGCGCTCGGGAGGGCGAACCGGGGCGAACTTGAAACCGTTTTCCCTAGCCACCATTGGGTGGTTACTGTGGAGACGGTTTTTTTGTTTACATGAAAATTCGTGTCAACGGAGAAGAAAAGGAAATCGCGGACGGGCTCAACGTCGCTCGCCTGCTTGAAGAATTGCAGATCCGCCCCGGTCGTGTCGTGGTCGAGCTTAATCGCAATATTGTTTCCCGTGAAGCGCACGGTTCGACCCTGTTGAATGAAGGAGATGCCCTCGAGATCGTGCATTTTGTCGGCGGAGGATAAGGAATCAATCATGGAAGACGTATTAAATTTGGCTGGTACCAGCTATCGCTCCCGACTTATCATCGGGACAGGAAAGTACAAAGATTTTCAGGAGACGAAAAAAGCTATCGAAGTCTCGGGCGCGGAGATCGTGACGGTGGCGGTGCGCCGAGTCAACATCACCGATCCCAACAAAGAGAATCTCCTTGACTACTTGGATCCCAAAAAGTACACGATCCTGCCCAACACCGCGGGTTGTTACACGGCGGATGATGCGGTTCGGACGTGCCGGCTGGCGCGCGAGGCCGGCGTCGGCAGAATGATCAAGCTCGAAGTCATCGGCGACGACAAGACTTTATTCCCGGACATCCCGGCCACCCTTGATGCAGCGAGAATACTAGTCAAAGAAGGATTCGTGGTTCTGCCCTACATCACCGACGACCCTATCACGGCAAAGAAACTTCAGGATATTGGTTGTGCCGCCGTGATGCCGCTCGCAGCGCCCATCGGTTCCGGCTTGGGCATTCGCAACCCGTTTAATATTCGCATCATCCTGGAACAGGCAACCGTGCCGGTTATCGTCGACGCCGGTGTCGGAACCGCGTCGGATGCGGCGATTGCCATGGAGATGGGCTGCGATGGCGTTTTGATGAATACCGCCATTGCCAGCGCGAAGGATCCAATGTTGATGGCCGAGGCGATGCGACTGGGCGTGGAATCGGGCCGAAAGGCTTTTTTGGCCGGCCGTATTCCAAAGAAGCTCTACGCCACCGCTTCTAGCCCTTTAGATGGGATCTTGGCTTGAAGCCTGACGCGTGAATGCAGTCGATTTTGATCTTTACCTCGTAACCGACCGAAACCAGACCGGCGGCCGGGATCTCCTTTGGGTTCTAGAGCAGGCCCTCGACGGCGGCGTCAAAGCCATCCAGCTAAGAGAGAAAGACCTATCCGGTAGAGATTTGTTCTCACTGGCGGAAAAGGTTGGTAAGCTCTGTCAGGCTTACAATGCCGCACTTTTCATCAACGATCGAATCGATGTTGCTCTGGCCGTTGATGCCGCCGGCGTCCAGCTCAGTCAGACATCGTTGCCGATAGTAACAACAAGAGCCCTACTGGGACCGCAAAAAATCATAGGTGCATCGACGCATTCGCTTCAAGAAGCCAGG
>Ga0209814_10000496_pt1 | contig 12975 bp, 13 predicted proteins | sample SoiMetdeltSBSDD1_FD_187597 | JGI IMG/M metagenome (GOLD analysis project Ga0209814, IMG submission 187597) | Bulk soil microbial communities from a Populus tree surrounding site in Tennessee, USA - Soil MetaG P. deltoides SBSDD1 (SPAdes) (version 2) | ecosystem: Environmental > Terrestrial >... | reverse complement strand
GTCCTCGCCGAGCCGATCGTCCGTCTCCTCTACGAGCGCGGCCAGTTCGACCCCAACCAGACCAGGGTCGTCGCGGGTGCGCTCGCCGCGTTCTCGCTCGGCCTCACCTTCAACGGCGCGATGCTGATGCTGAACCGGGCGTTCTTCGGACTCCAGTCTCCCTGGACGCCGACCGCCGTCGCGCTCGGCACGCTGGTCGCGAACACGGCGCTCTACGCCGTCTTCTACCGGCTCGGCACCTGGGGGATCCCGCTCGCGATCTCGGTCGCCAACATTCTCGGGACTGCTGCTCTTGTCATCCTTCTGCGGCGCCGGCTGGTCCGCCTGGAGCTTGCACAGACAATCGATTCTGCGCTGCGCATCACCGCCGCCGCAGCCGTGCTCGGCGCGGTGTCCTTCGGCGTCTGGTGGGCGCTCGACGAACTGCTCGGCCGGGCCTTCCTCGCTCAGCTCGTGTCGGTGCTCGGAGCCATAGCAGCCGGCGGCGCGGCGTACCTTTTTTCCGCCCGTTTGCTGGGAGTTCGCGAGCTGAACGCGTTGCTATCGTTGCGCTCCCGCGCCCGCCCGGCCGACTGACCTATGCAGCTGGACCGAATCCGCAACTTCTCGATCATCGCGCACATCGACCACGGGAAATCGACCCTGGCCGATCGCATCCTGGAGGTCACGGACACCGTCTCCGGGCGGGAGATGCGCGAGCAGCTGCTCGACTCCATGGACCTCGAGCGCGAGCGCGGGATCACCATCAAGGCGCAGGCCGTCCGTGTGCTCTGGAAGGGGCATCAGCTCAACCTGATCGACACGCCGGGCCACGTCGACTTCACCTACGAGGTGTCGCGGTCCCTGCAGGCGTGCGAGGGCGCCGTGCTGGTCGTGGACGCCGCGCAGGGCGTGGAGGCGCAGACGGTCGCCAATGCCTACCTCGCGATCGAGAACGACCTCGAGTTGCTCCCGGTCGTCAACAAGATCGACCTGCCGCAAGCCGATCCCGACGCGGCGGCCACGGAGATCGCGGAGCTGATCGGCGGGGAGCCCGATGACGTCCTCCGGATCTCGGCCAAGACGGGCCAGGGGATCGAGGACGTCCTCGACGCCGTGGTCGAGCGAATCCCGGCGCCGTCAGGCGACCGCGCTGCGTCGGCGCGCGCGCTGATCTTCGACTCGTCGTACGACCAGTACCGCGGCGTCGTCGCGTTCGTCCGCGTCGTCGACGGGTCCTTCGGCACCGGCGAGGAGCTGCTCGCGATGGCGCAGGGGACCCGGTTCGAGGCGGAGGAGCTCGGGTTCTTCTCGCCGACCATGCGGGCGGTCGAGACCCTCGAGGCCGGTGAGGTCGGCTACGTGATCACGGGGCTCAAGGACGTCAGCCGGCTGCGCGTCGGCGACACGCTGACCTCGCGGGCGAACCCGGCCGCCGGCCCGCTCCCGGGCTACAAGGACGTGAAGCCGATGGTGTTCGCGGGACTCTTCCCGACCGACTCGGACGAGTATCCCGAGCTGCGGGACGCCCTCGAGAAGCTGAAGCTGAACGACGCGGCGCTGGTCTACGAGCCCGAGACGTCGAACGCCCTCGGCTTCGGCTTCCGCTGCGGTTTCCTCGGCCTGCTGCACATGGAGATCGTCCGTGAGCGGCTCGAGCGGGAGTTCGACCTCGACCTGCTCGTGACCGCGCCCAACGTCGCCTACCGGGTCCTCACGCTCGCCGGCGAGGAGGTGGAGGTGCACAACCCGGCAGAGATGCCGCCGGACATCGAGCGGGTCGAGGAGCCCTACATCCGCGCCTCGATCATCGTCCCGAAGGAGTACGTGGGCCCCGTGATGGAGCTCTGCACCGAACGGCGGGGTCGTTTCGACCACATGGAGTACCTCTCCGAGGAACGCCCGCTTCTGATCTACGAGCTGCCGCTCGCTGAGGTCGTGGTGGACTTCTACGACCAGCTGAAGTCGCGAACGCGCGGATACGCAAGCTTCGACTACGACGTGATCGGCTTCCGTGAGGGAAGCCTCGTCAAGCTCGACGTTCTGATCGCCGGCGAGTCCGTGGACGCGCTGTCGTTGATCGTCCATCGCGACTCGGCGTACGGCCGCGGGCGTGCGCTCGTAGACCGGCTGCGGGAGGAGATCCCGCGCCAGATGTTCGACGTGCCGGTTCAGGCCGCGATCGGGTCTCGCATCATCGCGCGAGAGACGATCAAGGCGAAGCGCAAAGACGTGCTCGCGAAGTGCTACGGCGGCGACATCACGCGGAAGCGGAAGCTGCTCGAGCGCCAGAAGAAGGGCAAGAAGCGGATGAAGCAGGTCGGCGCCGTCGAGGTGCCGCAGGAGGCGTTCCTCGCCGTGCTCAACCTGAACGAGAACGGAAAATGACCGCCGGCGCACGCCACCTCTACGTCCACCTGCCGTTCTGCGCGCACCGGTGCGGCTATTGCGACTTCGTCACCGTAGTTGGGCGCCGCGCCGAGCACGGTTCCTACGTCGATGCGCTGCTGTCCGAGCTCGAGCTCGAGCGCGCGCTGCTCGCGCCCGAGCTCGAGACCGTTTTCCTCGGCGGGGGGACACCCACCTTCACGGAGCCACGCGAGCTCCGCCGCTTGCTGGAGGCATTGCCCGCGGCGGTCGAGGTGACGGTGGAGGCCAATCCCGAGACGGTGACGCCCGAGCTGGCCGCGCTCCTTCGTGCGGGCGGCGTCACGCGGGTCTCGCTGGGCGCGCAGACATTCGACCCGGCTCTGCTCCATGTCCTCGAGCGTGTTGCCGGTCCGGACGACGTCCGACACGCGTTCTACCATCTCCGTGATGCCGGATTCGACAACATCTCGCTCGATCTCATCTACGGGATCCCCGGCCAGAGCGCCTCCGGGCTCGATGCCGACATCGACGAGGCGCTCGCGCTCGGCCCTGAGCATCTCTCCTGCTACGAGCTGGAGGCGAAGCCCGGAACCCGCTTCACACATCGGCATGGGGAGGAGCTGGCCCGTCAGGCAGTTGCGCTCGAGGGGTACTTCGAGCGGGTGGTGACCCGGCTGACGGCAGCCGGGTATCGCTGGTACGAGACCGCGAACTTCTGCCTGCCGCCCGAGGCGCAGGGCGGGAGGGACCTGCGCTCGCAGCACAATCTCGGGTACTGGCTCGGGCACGACTACCTCGGAGTCGGGGTTGGGGCCGTCTCGACCGTGCGCGGCCGACGCTGGCGGAACACGCCGCGGCTGCCGACCTACACCGCGGCGCTGGCCCGGGGCGACACTCCGCCACGGGAGATCGAGGAGCTCTCGGCCGGTGTCCTCCTGCAGGAGCGCGTGATGCTCGGTCTTCGACTGGACGAGCCGCTACCGCTCGACGGGCTCGCCCCGGTGCTCGACGGTGCCGCCCTCACCCGTCTCGAGCGGCTCGAGCTGGTGGCTCGCGGCCCGGCGGACCGAGGCGAGGCGCTCACGCTCACCCCACGCGGACGGCTGCTCGGGGACGGTGTGACTGCCGAGCTGCTCGTCTGAGGGTCGACAGTCGCCGACTAAAATTCCTGCAAACAGGATGGACGAGCCGACCCTCACAGATCGCCAGCGGGAGATCCTCCGGCTCCTCATCGAGGAGTACATCGCCACCGGGCAGCCCATCGGCTCCAGGCACCTGGTCGAGCGCGCGGGACTTCGCGTCTCGCCGTCGACGGTGCGTGGGGAACTTGCGGAGCTCGAGAGGCGCGGGCTGCTCATGCACCCGCACACGTCGGCGGGCCGGGTCCCGACCGAGACCGGCTACCGGCTCTTCGTCGAGGGCCTCCTCGAGCGACTCGAGCCTCGTCCCGCGTCAGTACCGCTGGACCTGAGCGGTCCGGGTGCCGAGGTCGAGAGTGCGCTGCAGGCGACGACCGAGGCGCTCGCCCAGATGACGCGCCTCCTGGCACTCGTCTCGGCGCCGCCGCTCGAGGCTGCGACGGTCAGGCACGTGGAGGTGCTCGAGCTCCAGCCGCAGGTGATGGCGACCGTGGTGATCACCTCGACTGGAGGCGTGACGAAGCGGGTGTTCGCACTCGGTGAGCCGGTCGACCAGGGCCTCGTCAGCTGGGCGGGCGAGTACCTGAACGAGCGGACGGTCGGGCTTGCGCCAGGGTCGCACGCGCTCAGGCAGGTGTTCGCCGAGCCGGGGCTGACCGAGCGGGAGCGCGCGTTTCTCGAGCTCTTCCGGCCCGCGTTCACCCATGCGGCGGGCTCGGAGGAACAGCGGCTCTTCGTCGGCGGGACGGCCCTGGTTCTCGGCGACGTCCGGGGCGAGGACCTCGATGCGTATCGCGGGCTGCTCGAGGCGCTCGAGCACCGGGCGGTCGTCCTCCAGATCCTCGGCGAGGCGCTCGGGACCCGCGGCCCGTTCGTCCGGCTCGGCGTCGATCTCCCGCACCCGGCGCTTCAGCGCGCATCGCTTGTCGGCGCAACGTACGGCCTCGCCCACCGACGGCTCGGCGCCGTGAGCCTCCTCGGCCCGCTCCGAATGGACTATGAGACCGCTCTTCACTCGGTCCGAGGAGCCGCCCGCGAGCTCTCCAGGTTCGTCGAGGAGATCTACGCCGACAACTAGGAGGGCTTGGCGGAACGTTGTTCGTCGCAGGGGTGCGGTGGTCGTTTCGAGGCAAGGACGCAGGGAGCGTTCGTATCGATGAGATACGGGCGCGACTGAGGACGCAGTCCTCGGGACGGGCAGCGCGGCCCTGCGGCATACCCTGTGTTTCGCCAAGCCCTCCTGGCGTCGGGCTACGCTCAGGCGAGGATGGCGACCGCACAGCGCGACTACTACGACGTGCTCGGCCTGCGCCGCGACGCGGACGAGGGCGAGATCAAGAAGGCGTTCCGCGCGCTCGCGCGCCAGGTCCACCCCGACGTCTCCGACGCACCGGACGCGGACGAGCGCTTCAAGGAGGTCGTCGAGGCGTACGAGGTGCTGTCGAACTCCGAGACGCGCGAGCTTTACGACCGGTACGGGCACGCCGGCCTCCGGAGCGGCGGCTTCAACCCGACCCAGTTCGACTTCGGGAACCTCGCCGACATCTTCTCGGCGTTCTTCGGCGATGACCTCTTCGCGGCGGCACGCGGGCGCGGAGCCGACGTCGCCGCCGAGGTCGACATCGTGCTCGAAGAGGCGGCGAAGGGGGTGACACGAGACGTGCCGTTCGAGGTGGCTGTCACATGCTCACGCTGCTCCGGCCAGGGAATGGAGCCCGGAACGGCAGTCACGACCTGTCCGACGTGCAACGGGGCCGGCCGGATCCAGCACGTCTCGCGCAGCGCCTTCGGCGAGTTCATCCGGACGCAGGGCTGCCCGCAGTGCCGAGGGCGAGGGCAGCTGATCGAGCATCCGTGCGAGCGCTGCGGTGGCGCCGGCCAGGTCGTCGAGGAGCGCCAACTCGAGGTGACGATCCCGCCGGGGATCCACGACGGTCAGAGGATTCGCCTTTCCGGCGAGGGCCATTCCGGCCTTGCGGGCGGCCGGGCGGGCGATGTCTACGTCCGCGTGCGCGTCCTCCCGGACCCACGGTTCGTCAGAGAGGGCGACGACGTCTTCTCCCAGGTGCGCCTGACGATGACTCAGGCGGCGCTCGGCGCCCGCGTCTCCGTTCCGACGCTGGACGGCGAGGAGGAGCTCGAGTTCGGCCCCGGCACGCAGCCCGGCGAGGTACGGGTGCTTCGCGGTCGCGGCATGCCCGTGCTCCAGGGCTTCGGCCGCGGCGACCAGCGCGTGCTCGTGAACGTCGTGATTCCTCATCAGCTGACCGACGAGCAGCGAGAGCTCCTCGAGACGATCGATCGAACTTCGGGAGACGAGACGTACCGCCGCGACGAGGGGTTCTTCGAGAAGTTGAAGAGCGCGTTCCGCTGAGCGAGCTGCGGCGGGTCGCGCTCGCGGTGCCGGCCGAGACGGTCGAGCAGGCGAGGGCACTGCTGCTCGACCTTCATCCCGAGGGCTTCGAGGAGGCGGAAGGCGAGCTCGTGGTCTATACGGACGCCGAGGGCGAAGCGCGACTGACGACGCTCTTCTCGGAGGTGTCGTCGTCTTTCGTCGAGCCCGGCTGGGAGGAGCGGTGGCGCGAGTTCCACCGGCCGATCTGGATCGGCCCGCTTTGGGTCGGCCCGCCTTGGGAGGAACCGTCAGCGGATGCGATCGCGGTCGTCATCGACCCCGGCCGCGCATTCGGGACGGGCTCGCACCCGACGACGCGCCTCTGCCTCGACTTTCTCCTCTCGCTCGAGCCGGGCAGCCTCGTCGACGTCGGGTGCGGCTCGGGTGTGCTCTCGATTGCCGCGGCGAAGCTTGGCTACGGGCCGATTACCGCGATCGACCACGACGGGGCCGCCGTCGAGGCAGCGCGGAGAAACGTCGAGGCGAACGGTGTCGAGGTGGAGGTGATGCTCGGCGACGGGCTCGGCGGCAAGCTGCCGAGTGCCGATGTCGGCTTCGCGAACATCGATCTCGCCTCGGTGCAGGCGCTCGGTGAGGCGGTCGATGTCCGCACGCTCGTGACCGCCGGGTACTTCCACACGCGAACGCCCGAGCCGGCCCGCTACAAGCACCGGGAGCGCCGAATCGACGGCGGATGGGCGGCCGATCGGTTCGTGCGCGAGTAGATTCTCGGCCGGAATGGCCACCTTCTCGGTCCGCTTCCTCGGCTGCAAGGTGTCCCACTCGGACGCCCAGGCGTTGCGCGAGCGCCTGATCGCGGACGGCCATGAGGAGCGTGCTGAGCGGGCGGATGTCGCGGTCGTGAACACGTGCTGCGTCACACACGAGGCGGTGTCGAAATCCCGCCAGGCAGCCTCCCGGGCAGCGCGCACCCATCAGCGCGTGTACCTGACCGGCTGTTCGGCGAATCTCGGCGGCGATGCGATGAAGGACCTTCCGGCGAACGTCGTCGTCGTGGCCAGGCGAAGCGAGGAGGTGGCGGACGCGGTGGCCCGGGACGTCGGGGCGATCGGGTGCGTGCAGGCCGACGCGCGTCTCGACCGTGTCCGCGCGTTCGTCAAAGTGCAGGACGGCTGCAGCTTCAGCTGCGCCTTCTGCGTGATCCCGCTCGTACGCGGCGCCTCGCGAAGCCGCCGTGCGCCGGCAGTGCTCGCCGAGATCGAGAAGCGTGTCCGACAGGGCCACCGTGAGGTCGTCCTGACGGGGATCAACCTCGGGTGCTTCCGTGACCGGGACGCCCGCTTCACACTGGCGCGGCTCATCCGCGAGGCGGGCACGGTCCCCGGCCTCGAGCGGCTTCGCCTCTCGTCGATCGAGATCAACCACGTGAACGACGATCTGATCGCGGCTCTTCGTGAGACGCCCACGGCGGGTCGCCACCTCCACGTGCCGCTCCAGTCCGGCGACGATCGGGTCCTGCGCGCGATGGGCCGCCGATACACGGCGGCGACGTACCTCCGTCGGCTGGCCGGCCTCGACGACTTCAACCTGACCGCGGACGTCATCGTCGGCTTTCCGGCAGAGGACGAGGCGGCGTTCGAGCAAACCGTCGACGTGGTCGGTCGCGCGGGCCTCACGAAGCTCCACGTCTTTCCCTATTCGCCCAGGCCCGGCACGGAGACGGCGGCGATGGACACGGTTCCACCGCAGGTGAAGAAGGAGCGCAGTGCGCGCCTGCGGGCGCTCTCCCACGACGCCTGCCAGGCTCGGTGGCGGACGAAGGTGGGCCGCGACGACGTGGTCCTCGTCGACCGGCCGGGGCGAGGGTACGGCGACGACTACTCGCCATGGCTCGTCGACTCGGGGGCGCCTGTCGGCCGCCTCGTGCCGGTGCGCGGACGGGCGGTTACCGAGGAGGGGATCCTCGCTGCCTGACGCCGACTGCCTCTTCTGCAACCTCGTCCGTGAGGGCGACCACGTCCACGCAGGTGACGGGTTCGTCGCGATCCGCGACATCAACCCGCAGGCCGACACGCACCTCCTCGTGCTGCCCGAGCGTCATGTGGACACCTTTCGTGACATCGGCGCTTTTCCGGCCGACGAGGCGAAACGGATGCTCGAGTTTGTCGCCGAGACCGCGAAGGTCGCCGGTGTCGAGGACTACAGGGTCGTGGTCAACGTCGGGCCTGGCGCCGGCCAGACGGTGTTCCACCTTCACTGGCACATCCTCGGCGGCCGCATGCGAGGCTTGCCCGCATGAGCCTGATCGCCCGGATGCAAGACGAGCTCAAGGACGCTATGCGCGACCGTGACAACGACCGCCGCGACGCCTTGCGTTTGATCCTGAGCAGCCTTCAGTCGGCCGAGAAGGAGCTTCAGCGCCCGCTCAACGACCAGGAGGAGCTCCAGGTCCTTCAACGCGAGCGCAAGAAGCGCGTCGAGGCAGAGGAGGCGTTTCGCTCGGCCGGCCGCGAGGAGCAGGCGGACGCGGAGGACTTCGAGCTGGAGGTGCTCGAGGAGTTCATGCCCGAGCCGCTCAGTGAGGACGAGCTCGAGGAGATCGTCGACGACGCGATTGCCGAGAACGGGGCCACGAGCCTCTCCGACCTCGGCCGCGTCATGGCCGACGTGATGCCCCAGGTGGCCGGCCGAGCCGACGGCTCGGCGGTCAGCCAGTTGGTGCGCGAGAAGCTTGCGTAAGGGCCGGGCGACGAATCCGCCGCCGTTTTTCTAGGCGCACCCAGCCTCCTCCCCAAGGCGATCGTAGTGAGATCGGGCGCGCGGATGTGAAACCGAACTGCCGCGAAAGCGAAACGTTTTCTCCAGCTTCAGCGGGTCTGTAACCGACGTGTCCCCAGCTCGAGGAGCGCGTCCGCGATCAGGTCCACGTCCCGCTCCGTCGTTCGCCAGTTCACGATCGCCGGCCGGAAGGCGACGGCTCCGTTGTAGCGGGTTGTCCCGAAAAAGACGCGCCCGTCCTCGAGCACGTCCTCCCCGAGGGCCAGATTGTGGGCGTCCAGCTCCTCAGCGTCCATCCCGGTGGGCCTGTGCCGGAAGCAGACGATGTTGAGCCGTACCGGCGCAAGCAGCTCCAGCTCCGGCTCGTCTTCCACGCGCCGGCCGAGCCGCCGGGCGAGCTCGAGGTGGCGCTCGACCATGGCCCGGTACCCCTTCCGTCCGTACGCGCGCAGTGTGGCCCAGACCGCGAGCGACCGTGCCCGGCGAGAGGCCTCCGGGCTCGGCGTCTCGTCACTCGGGAGGTAGGCGGCCGTCAGCCGGAACGGCTCCTTCAGCAAGCCGCTGTCGCGTACGAAGGCAAACCCGCAGTCGTAGGGGACGTTCAACCACTTGTGCCCGTCCGCGATTACCGAGTCCGCGCGCTCGATGCCCTCGGCGAGCTCGCTGGCCTCGGGAGTCAGCCTCGCGAAGAGCCCGAAGGCACCGTCCACGTGAAGCCAGGCGCGATGCGCCTCTGCGAGATCCGCCATCCGCGCGATCGGGTCGAAGTCGCCGGTGTTCACGTCACCTGCATTCGCGATCACGATCGCGGGAGCGCCGTCCAGCGCAGCCAGCGCGCGCTCGAGGTCGTCGGCATCGACGATCGTGGGCGACTCTCGGCCGACGCCCACCATCCCGAGTGCCTTTCGGGCGCTCGCGTGCAGGTACGGCGTCGAGAAGACGGGGACGGCGGGGAGGCCCGCGAAGCCTCGTTCGTCTACGTCGACGCCGTGCTCCTGCGCCCACCAGCGGCGGCCGCACGCAAGTCCAACGAAGTTCGCCATCGTGGCCCCGCTGGTGAGCACTCCGCCCCAGTTCTCGGGAAGCTCGAAAAGGTCGAGCAGCCAGCGCACCGCGACGTCCTCCAGCTGTGCGCCGAGCGGGGAGCTCACGGCCGAGAACGCGTTCTGGTCGAGCAGCGAGGTCAGCCAGTCCGCGGCCAGGGCTGCCGGAGTCGTCCCACCGGTGACGAAATGGAAGAAGCGCGGGCCGGAGGACCGCGTCGCCACGTCGCTGCCGGCAACGAGCTCTCGAAGCGCGACCAGCGCCCCGTCCCCGTCTTCGGGCAGCCTGCCCCCGAAGCGTTGGTCGCGGGAGGCCAGCACCGGTGCCTCGTCGATGTCCGCCAGGTAGCGCCTCGCCTCGTCGACCGCGAAAGCGAGCGCGTCAGCTTCTTCGTCGCGCCGCTCGAGCGGGTCGGGCATACATCGAACCTACACTGAGAGCGGTGCAGGAAACCCTGTCTGTTCCCAACACAGTCGCTGCAGAGCTGGCCTCGATCGGCGACGGCGTCCTCGAGCATCTCCGCGACCGCTTGCGGGTCGCAATTCACCTTCGCGGCAATCAGCTGACGATCGAGGGCGAAGACGACCGGGTCGGGCAGGTTCGCACGGTGATCGACGAGATCGTCGAGCTCGTGGAGGGTGGGCACGACATCGGTCCGTCCACGGTAGACGCCGTGCTCGGCGCGATGGATCAAGGGGAGGATGTGCGCGAGGTGTTCGAGGACGTCGTCTGGCGCCATCGCGGGAAGCGGATCGCCCCGAAGACGGTGATGCAGAAGCGATACGTGGACGCAATTCGCGACCACACGGTCACCTTCGGCGTCGGGCCTGCCGGTACCGGCAAGACGTATCTTGCGATGGCCCTCGCCGTGGCCGCGCTTCAAGAGCGGCAGGTGAGCCGGATCATCCTCACCAGGCCCGCGGTCGAAGCCGGCGAGCGGCTCGGCTTCCTGCCCGGCGACCTGCTCGCAAAGGTCGACCCGTATCTCCGGCCGCTCTACGACGCGCTCTACGACATGCTCGAGGCGGACAAGCTCAACTCGTACATGGAACGGGGCATCGTCGAGGTCGCGCCGCTTGCGTTCATGCGCGGTCGCACGCTCAACGACTCGTTCATCATCCTCGACGAGGCGCAGAACACGAGCCCCGAGCAGATGCAGATGTTCCTGACGCGGCTCGGATTCGGGTCGAAAATCGTCGTGACGGGCGACGTCACGCAGGTCGACCTTCCGAAGGAACAGGCATCCGGGCTGATCCAGGTGCACCACATCCTCGGAACGATCGACGGGATTGCGTTCATCCAGTTCGGCCACGAGGACGTCGTGCGCCACAAGCTCGTGCAGCGCATCGTCGAGGCCTACAAGTCACACGCGGAGGAAACCGGTACCGCACGGCGGAGGTAGCCCCGTGGTCGAAGTCGAGGTCGCGAACCGGAGCGGGGTCGCCGTGAACGATCACGAGGCCGTACTGCTGGTGCGTCGGGTGCTCGAGGAGGAAGGAATCGACGACGGCGAGCTCGGGCTCGCGTTCGTGGGCCGTGAGGAGGCGAGGGCACTGAAGCGCGAGCACCTCGGGGTCGACGAGACCCCCGACGTGCTCTCGTTCCCGATCGACGGCCGCGAGGAGTTGCCTGCAGGCGTGCCGCGCCAGCTCGGCGACGTCGTCGTGTGTCCCGAGGTCGTCGGCGACGACTGGCGCGAGCCGCTCGTCCACGGTCTCCTTCACCTCCTCGGTTACGACCACGGCGACGAGATGGAGGCGCGGGAGGAGGCGCTTCGCGCGTGAACGTCGGCCGCAGCCCCTCCGTCCTCCAGAGCTTCAACTTCGCGTTCGAGGGGATCATCCACGTGCTCCGCACCCAGCGGAATATGCGGATCCACTTCATGATCGCCGCCGGGGTGCTGATCGGGGCGCTGATCGTCGGGGTCAGCCGCCTCGAGCTCGTGATCCTGTTGATGGCTATCTCGTTCGTGCTGATCGCGGAGATGATCAACTCCGCGCTCGAGGCCGGAATCGACGTCGCGACGACGTCTTTCGACCCGTTGGCCAAGCTCGCGAAGGACATTGCCGCGGGCGCGGTCCTGATCGCGACGATCAACGCCCTCGCGGTCGGCTACCTGGTCTTCGTCGATCGCATCAAAGACCCGAGCTCCCGGGCCATCGACCGGCTACGGGACGCGCCGACGGAGATCACGCTCGTCGCACTCGTCCTGACGGTGATCCTCGTGATCGGCGCGAAGGCCTACACCGGTCGGGGGCGGCCCCTTCGGGGCGGCCTGCCGTCGGGCCACTCGGCGATCGCCTTCGCGGGGTGGATGGCCGCGACCTACATCCTGGGCGACTCGACGCACTGGTTCCTGATCTCGACGCTGACGTTCATCATGGCGTTGCTCGTGGCGCAGACTCGGATCGAGGCCGGCATCCACTCATTCGTCGAGGTTCTCTCCGGCGGCGTGCTCGGCGCGCTCGTGACACTCGTTCTCTTCCAGCTCTTCTGGTCGTGACGGACGCGGACCGCGAATTGCTCGAGCGGGCGGACGCAGCCGCGGCCAACGCCTACGCGCCCTACTCGGAATTCCACGTTGGGGCCGCGGTTCGGACCAGGGACGGTCGGATCTTCGAGGGCGTCAATGTCGAGAACGCGGCGTATCCGCTCGGCATTTGCGGCGAGAAGACCGCATTGGCCGCCGCCGCTTCGGCGGGGGTGCGTCCCGGCGAGATCGAGGCGCTGGCCGTAAACGCCTCCCCCTGCGGAGGCTGTCGGCAGTGGTTCCACGAGTTCGGAATCGATCGCGTGATCTACCGGCAGCCCGACGGCGGAGTTGCCGTGACGACCCCGGCGGAGCTCTTGCCCGACACGTTCGAGCTGTGAAGTCTGGGTTCGTCGCCGTCGCAGGGCGGCCGAACGTCGGCAAGTCCACGCTCGTGAACGCCCTGGCCGGTGGGAAGGTGGCGATCACCTCGGATAAGCCCCAGACCACGCGCCGGCGGATCTTCGGCGTGGCCAACGGGCCCGATTCTCAGCTCGTGCTCGCAGATCTCCCAGGGTTCCAGCGACCTCGCGATCCCCTGACGGAGCACATGCAAAGGACGGTCGACTCCTCCTTCGAAGACGTCGACGCAGTGCTCTTCGTCCTCGATGCGCGAGACCGGATCGGCTCCGGCGACCGCTTCATCGCCAAGCGGGTCTTCGAGCTCGGCGTGCCCGTGGTGATTGCGGTCAACAAGGTCGATCGGCTCAAGCCGGGCCACATCGCGTCTCAGATGCAGACCGCATCGCAGCTTGGCGACTTCCACGCGCTGCATCCTG
>Ga0209814_10000495_pt1 | contig 12982 bp, 13 predicted proteins | sample SoiMetdeltSBSDD1_FD_187597 | JGI IMG/M metagenome (GOLD analysis project Ga0209814, IMG submission 187597) | Bulk soil microbial communities from a Populus tree surrounding site in Tennessee, USA - Soil MetaG P. deltoides SBSDD1 (SPAdes) (version 2) | ecosystem: Environmental > Terrestrial >... | reverse complement strand
GAATTTTACGAGCCAGCGCGACCTCTCTTACGGTCTTCCCGGTGGTGAAGGCTTCCTTGGCAATCTTCGCCGCGTTGTCGTAACCGATAACCGGCGCAACTCGCTGCCGCACGGATCACGTCGGTGATTTTCGAGTCCAACAGTCCCAACTCCTGGTTGACCACGGCGGCCGCGTGTTTGATGATCGCTAGGGCGGGAATGAATCGAGGAGGAAAACCGATACCGCTGATGGGAAAATTCTCCACCGCCCTTTGCGTTTGCGCGCCGTAATATGCGCTCTTCGGCACCTTCACCTCGCCCATAGAATCCCGTTCGACTCGGTATTCTTGCCCCGTCATGTTTCCTTCCTCCTATTATTCCTTTAGCGAGTTGTGCGGCGAAAATCAAAGACGTAAGGCAGTCGATACTCGGCAATCTTCTTTATATGTTTAGAGTTGTGGGGGAACTAAATACCGCAAGGAATGGGGCGATACGAGTTATGGCACTTCTCTGAGGATTGTCCTTGGGGAAGCTTTCCCTGAAGCCGTGCCTCAGATTGAAGAGGGGATCAGGCTCTCTCGCACTTTCCACTGACGGACGAGTTTTCTTTGTTAGGCGCGAGATGAAGCTTCCGGTAGCGCAATCGCTATAGCTTACGAAGATGGGTCGTTCGGAAACTCGAAGAGGAAGAACAAGGTACGGATTGAAAAACCACAGATGGCCGGGCGTGGGTGCGCCGGAAATTACTTGTGCTCTACCAGTTCCAGCTCTCGCGCAATCCGGGAGCATTGAAGTGACAGTGTGGGATTATCCGTCAGAAGCTGCTTGAGAAGCTGCACCGTGCGCTCATCGGAGGGATTAATTTTGATAGCTTCGACTAAACACAACGCCGAGCCGCTCAAGTTGCCTTGACCGTGACGGGAAACCGCCAAATTTCTGTAAGCCTCCGGTCGCGTCGGGTCTATGTCGATAGCGCGCCGGCAGTAGCTCTCTCCCTCGGAGTAAAGCTCCAGCGCGTTAAGACAATGGGCCGCATTGTTGAAAAGAAAATATCCCGTCTTGGTATCTTTCGGCAAAAGTGATAGGCCGATTCCGTAGTGCTCGAGGGCTAGTCCCCATTGCTCCTCAGCCTCAGCTACTTTACCCTGCGCGAGATAAGCCTTGGCTATTTCCGAATTCGTACGGGGGATACCTTGCGTCCGCGAGAGTCTGTGGACGGTGGCCATGCCCCAAATAAAAAGCAAGGGGCGCGCCACGAAGAAAAGCCTGGAAATGCATAGATTTTTGGCGGGCACCGGCCGGACAGTTTGGCAGCTCCTGGTGTCAAATTGCCAGCCTATGTCACAATCGGCAGCTTCCCCGCAGTGCTTCCACTCATTGGCCGATTTCTGATGCTAACTCGCTGTCTTTTTTCTCAGATCAAAGTCCACGTTGGGATTGAACTGCAGCGCAACTCGAGTTTAGGTGATGCGTTCGGAACTGTAGCTGGGCACTAAGAATATGTGGTCATGGTTTTGTTGTATGAACATTCGTCCGGTCTTTAAACATAAGGTTTTGTGGCCATCGATAGCCTGAAGTTGTGGAGGCCGAGTCGCTCCTGGGTAAGTTTCGGCGATACTCTGTTTCTCCAACGGACCGTTGTCTAAATGAATGCGAATGCGCATGGGATGCACGGCACCACATTCGACGCAGCGCACGTATATGTCATATTGAGGCACTGGCAGTCCCCCTTTGTCTAATCCTACTTTGGCGCATAGATAAGGACTGGTCAACATCACATTCAGTCTATTTTGCGCCGGCTCTCAGAGATAAAGACGCAAGCCCATCAGCTCAACGCGCGCTCGAATCTCCGATGCGCCAAAGATAGATCGTTCGCACCAAGCCGGCCGAGTCGGTCATCCGCTCCACCCGATCGGGCTTCCAATCCCCCATGCTAAAATCGTGAGAAACCACCCTGGAGCCCGGCTTCAACTGGCGCATGATCGCGGCTCTCAGGCGCAGGTTGGCTCCGGGATACAGATACATTGTCACCACACTGGCAGGCGATAGGTTCACGGTGCGGATGTCTTGCTCGCGAATTTCGGCAAGAGCCTCCACGCCGGCTTCTTTGATATTGCGCTGTGAATGTGTCACCAATGCAGGGTCGATCTCAAAACCGACGGCTTGGGCCCCGTATCGTTTGGCCGCTGTAATCACGATTCTTCCATCTCCCGATCCAAGATCATAGAGAAGGTCTCCGTGGCTGACTTGAGCCAACTCCAGCATCCGGTCGACCACTTCTTGGGGTGTGGGCACAAACGGAGCGATATATGTCGAGTCGCGGTCTTGTTCTTCCGCATAAGCGACGCCAACCGAATCATCGCCTTGGGAGTCAAGTTCCCAGCGGACGGTTCCCGAGAATAGAGTTACGGAGACCAAGAATAAAACCCAAGGCCATCGTTTCATCTGATTGGCTTCCTCTATCCGTATTCTTTTAGAACTTTACGAGGAGCTCTTCGGCTTGTGAAGCATGCTTAGATATAGGAAACAGACTTGCCCAGCTGCTGACTCCTTAAGTGCTGACAGATACTGCCTCGGTCTCGCGTCATTTGTTCGTTGGTGTAACAAACCAGAAGCATAACGGCAAGATAAGAAAGGAGAGTGAGCACGATTACTTCAACTCGATATCCTTGCTAAAGAACTCGATGGCGGTTTGGCCGACCTGGTCGGTGTCGTAATAGGCGTAGGCCGCGACCGCCAGAGCGCCGATGGCAGGCAGCAACCGCCAGAGCCCGCCGCGCGCGATGCGGTGGACGAGCTTGATCCCGATGCTCTCCAACACGTTTTCAGCCACCCGCAACGAGCCGCGCTGTACGACAACTCTTTCCCCCATGCGTGTCACGAGGTCGCGCACGACCTGCGCCGCGGCGTGGCGGAACAAACAGTAGATCATCGATTCTTCCGTGAGCTTTCCTTTTTTGCCGAACGCACCACCGATGTCGGCGACCATTTGGGCCTGGAGCCGCCAAATCGCGGCGAGATCCGGGAGAATTGTGAACCATCCGAAGGGCCCGGACGGTAATGCGAGGGCTCCCGAGATCGCAGCGGCTTTGAAGGAGGCTTCGGAGATCAGCTTACGAGATCGGATCAGGGCTTCACTCGTTTCCTTCTCGGTGCTTGCCGGAATTTCATGGATCACTTTAAAGAGAATGCGGAAGAGTTTGTCCAGCAATTCTCGTTCTTGTAAAGCGCCCCTGAGGATAAGCGGATTGTGACTAAACATACAGTCCTCCACACATATTTTCTTGGGAAGTTAAACAGTTTGTGTGCGAGGTACTGTCAACGACAAGTCGGGGGAAAAACTTTGCTGCAAGATGATGTTTGGTTCCATTCGCACATCATGATAAGGCTTTACGCTTCGTGGGTTGCGGCCAGCGAGCGGTTAAATATTAACGGAGAAGTATCGTGATAGCAAGAACAAAATGCCAAAGAGTGAGCATCGATGTGACTGTTTCTGCGGTGTTGTATGAACGGAGGTTTGAGTGCCCGTACTCCGCGCGACGGCGCAATCTTAAAAACTGAATAAACGCATGAGGCGATCGACGGCTGCGATGAACCGACGAAGAAGGAGAAGATCGCCCGCCTTGGGCAAAATTAAGTGCGTCTTCCGCGACGCCCTGTATTCGAAACCGTGACGCTTACCGTCCGTTCGGCGCTAGAGCCGTCGCCGTAGGTCGCGCGAACCTCTAGCTGATGGGAGCCATTCGCAAGGGAATTTGTATTGAGAGTTCCCGAATCACCATTGAATCGATACGGGGATTGCAATTCCGTTGTACCGAGAGTGCCGTCGATAAAAAACTCAACGCGAACCGGAACACTGGACGGAACAGCCGTCCAGATAACCGCAGAACCGCTCAATGTCGCACCATTGGCGATGTTGGTGGAGATCGTATTGGCGGTTGGATTGGATGTATTCGAAACCGTGACGCTTACCGCCCGTTCGGCGCTAGAGCCGTCGGCGTAGGTCGCGCGAACCTCTAGCTGATGGGAGCCATTCGCGAGGGAATTTGTATTGAGAGCTCCCGAATCACCGTTGAATCGATACGGGGATTGCAATTCCGTTGTGCCAAGAGTCCCGTCAATGAAGAATTCGACGCGAACCGGAACGCCGGAAGGAACGGCCGTCCAGACAACCGCAGAACCGCTCAGTGTCGCGCCATTGGCGATATTGGTGGAGATCGTATTGACGGTTGGAGTTGGGGCGGAAGCAGAAGTGGTTGCGCAGGCCTCGTTGGAGTAGGGGGAGCCACCGACGCTGTTAAAGGCGCGTACGCGATAGCAATAGGTTGTGCCGTTTGACAGGTTGGCGTCGGTATATGAGCTTTCGTTAGCACCCAAGGTGGTGAGCGCTAAAAACACACCTGTGGTGCCCGCTTTACGTTCAATATCAAAACCATCTTCGTTCTGAGAATTGTCAGCCCAAGTTAATTGGAGTGACGCGGCATCAATCTTTTCGTGGCAGATCATGGTCGCAACAATAAATAAGAAGGTGTGACAGAGCGATTGAAAGCGGCTTAGGTTGGAGATCATTCTTTTCCTCTCTGTACGAAACTATCAAACTTGTAGTTTGTGATGGGTTGAGAGAGCGCCTCTCGATAGCCGTCGATGGTACTCAAAGAGCGCTACGATCACCCCGAAGCAATCCTTGTTCCAGCTTCCTTGCTTTTGCGGAGTAACTGACTAGAGAAATTTTTTTGGTCATTCGATATTCCCCCTCTTATTCCTACAGAGTCTATTAAAGGGAATCCTTGGTACGGAAAGTAGAGACAAAAAATTTTTCTTGGTCGGCGATAAAGGGGTAAGCGCACATAAAAAAGTCTGGAAGGGCCTACACCAGAGTTGGAGATTGCATACACCAAGCGAAGACGACGAGACCAACATGGACCATGGGCTCGTTTTTGTGCTAACAGACACTTCATGAAGTGTGTTCAACAGCTTCATCAAACCATAACCGCTTGCCGCAAATGTCCGCGGTTGGTGCGCTGGCGCGAAGCGGTCGCCAAAGAACCGCCGCGGCGGTACCAAGGCGAAAAATATTGGGCAAAACCTTTACCAGGCTTCGGCGATCCTGATGCAAGGCTGCTTATCGTGGGTTTAGCGCCGGCGGCCCATGGCGGTAATCGCACCGGCAGAATATTTACCGGAGATCGCAGCGGCGACTGGCTCTACGGAGCGCTTCACGCTGCGGGATTTGCTAATCAGCCGGAGTCGACTCATCGAGACGACGGTCTGAAACTCACTGGTTGTTATATTACTGCGGCGGTCCGGTGCGCGCCGCCGGAGAATAAGCCGAGCAGAGTTGAATTCGAGCGCTGCCGGCCCTACCTCGTTCAGGAGCTCAAACTGTTTGGAAGCCTCCGGGTGGTCATCGCGCTGGGGAAGATTGCCTTCGATTCTTTTCTTGCAGCACATCAACAAAACGGCGGCGCGGTGCCCAAACCGCGGCCGCGGTTTGGGCATGGCGCATCAATCGTGCTCCCCAATGGCCTGACGTTAATTTGCTCCTATCACCCCAGCCAGCAAAATACGTTCACCGGAAAACTCACGCGGCCGATGTTTCACAGCATTTTCGAAAAGGCCAAGGCAGTTTTGCAAGGGACGCCGTAATCCAGGCGATGGAAACCGGAATCTTATATGCGGTCATTGCCGGCTTTTTCTGGGGAACGAGCCCTATTTTAGTCAAACGGGAACGGGTCGACTCAGACGTGAGCGCGGCGACTTTGATTCAACAAGCCGCCATTCTTACTCTAATTTTGTTTACGTTGCTGGAAGGTATTGCTGCAACGGGACAGATATGTACTGTATCCATGCTCGTCTTCGCCGGGGCGCTGCAGGCCATCGGTTCCGTCTTTTACCTTGAATGCGCTGCTTTACGCCCCTGTTTCGGTGGTCGCGCCCATCTGGAATACGCGACCGATCATCAGCTTTTTTCTTGCGCGGGTCACCCTGAAGGGATAGAAGTTGTGACATTCAGAGATGGGATCGCGGCGTTAGTTGTTATCGGGGTCCTGGTGATGCGGTGGGCGTAAGAGCAGGCGGCTCAGGCCGCGGCTGTTGTCAGTTTCCGAGAGGTCCACATGAAGACCAATACAAATAATGAATATTCTGAAATTGCCGCTGAATTGAAAAAACGTCTCGAAGGAGACATTCATTTCGACCGCTACTCGCGCCTGCTCTATTCCACGGACGCCTCCATCTACCAGATTGAGCCCATCGGCGTCGTCGTGCCGCGTCACAAGGGCGACGTACAAGCGGTGATCGAAATCGCCAACAAGTTTCAAGTGCCGGTGTTACCCCGAGGCGGCGGCACTTCCCTTGCGGGGCAGACGGTGGGGCACGCCATTGTGCTCGACTTCTCGAAATACATGCAGAACGTTCTGGAGGTGAACAAGGAAGAACTCTGGTGCCGTGTCCAACCGGGACTCGTTCAGGACGAGCTTAATGCCCACGTCCGTCCGATGGGACTGCAATTCGGCCCCGACACCTCGACGTCAAACCGGGCCACCATCGGGGGCATGATCGGCAACAACTCCGCCGGCGCTCATTCGCTCACCTACGGCAAGACACTGGATCACGTCTTGGAGCTCACCGTCTTGCTATCCGATGGCAGCGAAGTAGTGCTGAAGGATTTATCCGCCGGTTCGATGGAGACTAGGAGTAGGGCGGACACACTCGAGGGCCGGGTCTACCGGGAGATTGCGCGCCTTGCGCGAGAATATAAGGACGAAATCCTGGCGCGCTATCCCAAGATCATGCGCCGAGTCTCCGGCTACAATCTCGATGAGTTCATTAAACCGCAGCCCTTCAATCTGTCGCGCATTCTTGTCGGCTCCGAAGGGACCTTGGCTACGGTAGTCGAGGCCAAGATGCGTCTTGTTCCGAAACCCAAGTGGACGGCCATGGATGTCATTCACTTCTACAGCGATCAAGAAGCATTGGAATGCTCTCAAGTAGTTTTGCAAACGGCGCCTTATGCGATGGAATCCACCGATAAGATGATTCTCAACTTGGCCCGAGGCAATATCGAGCAATCGAGGAAGCTGGGCTTTGTGCAGGGGAATCCTGATTCTCTGTTGATGGTGGAATATGCGGGTGAAACTGAAGACACGGTCAGGGAGCAGGTCTACAGACTCGAGGAACTACGAAAAAAAGAGCAAATCGGTTATGCGGCCAGCCTGGCATTCAAACCTGAAGAAGTGAAAGCCATCTGGGGAGTAAGAAAGGCCGGACTTGGATTGCTTCTCGGGACTAAAGGCGACAAAAAGCCGATCGCGTTCGTCGAAGACACCGCCGTCGCGCCGGCGCAGCTTCCGGAGTTCATCAAACGTTTCAGAGAGATTATTGCCGACCATGACGCCGTTGCCGGCTATTATGGTCATTGTTCCGTCGGCTGCATGCATATTCGCCCGCTGATCAACCTCAAGGAACAGAGCGAGATGACCAAGATGGTTTCGATCGCTAATGCCATTTCAAATCTAGTCCTTGAGTACAATGGCGCTATGTCGGGTGAACATGGTGATGGCTTGGCGCGCAGCCATTTCAACAAAAAACTTTTTGGACCTATTCTCTATGAAGGCTTTCGTCAAGTGAAGCGAGTGTTTGATCCAAAGAATCTCATGAATCCAGGAAAGATTGTCGACTCCCCCGCCATGACGGAGTCGCTCAGGATCAATCCCCAGTATAAGACGTGGGAGCCGGATACGACCCTGGACTTCAACGTGCAAGGCGGCTTCGCGCGCGCCGTAGAGATGTGCAGCGGCATGGGGGAGTGTCGGAAGAAGCTGGACGGCACCATGTGTCCTTCGTACATGGGAACCCTCGACGAAGAGCACTCCACACGAGGCAGGGCGAATGCCCTGCGCGCTGTGCTGTCGGGAAAAGTCCCGAAAGAGGAATTCACCGGCCAGCGGCTTTACGAAGTTATGGATCTTTGCTTGGAGTGCAAGGCCTGCAAAGCGGAGTGTCCCTCCAACGTGGACATGGCAAAGCTCAAGTATGAGTTTCTCGATCACTACCATCGTGCCAATGGCCTGCCGCTTCGCAATCGTATGTTCGGCGGCATCGAGCGGCTAAACCGTATCGGTTCGCAATTTGCGCCATTGTCAAACTGGATCGTAGGTTCAGGATTGAACCGCTGGTTGATGGAAAAGCTCGCAGGGATCGATCGCCGGAGGCCATTGCCTCAATTCGCCGCCGTCACGTTCGAAGATTGGTTTGATGACCACAAGGCAGACGGCGAAGGGACGAAAGGGGAGGTCGTTCTCTTTCATGATACCTTTAATAATTTCAATACGCCCAATGTCGCCATCTCAGCGACACGCCTCCTAGAGCGTTTGGGTTACCAGGTGCGTTTGGTGAATAAACGCTGCTGCGGCCGGCCGATGATTTCAAAGGGAATGTTGGGAGAAGCGAAAAACAACGCGGCGTGGAACATCGATCAACTCGCTGAATATGCTGAGAAGCGGGTTCCCATTGTCGGCCTGGAGCCTTCCTGTTTACTCACCCTTAGAGACGAATACCCCGAGTTCCTTAGAACCAACGCGGCCAAACGGGTCTCGGAAAACAGTTTTCTGCTGGAAGAATTTCTGGTGCGGGAACTCAATGCAGGCAAGTTGTCCTTGAACTTTAGGAACGGCGGGGGAAAGGCGCTACTCCATGGTCATTGCCATCAGAAGGCTCTCGTCGGAACAGGACCCACAGTTACGGTTCTCAAGTCCGCAGGTTTCGAAGTCAGCGAAGTCGACTCGGGCTGCTGCGGCATGGCCGGTTCGTTCGGCTTCGAAAAAGAGCATTACGATCTATCGCTGACGATCGGCAATCGCCGTCTCGCTCCGGCGGTTAAAGCGGCCAGCGCTGAGGTCGAGATTGTGGCGCCGGGCATCTCCTGCCGCCAACAGATCGAACATCTGACAGGTAGAAAAGCGAAGCATCCGGCGGAGGTCTTGTGGGAACGGATGAGCTCCGGATCATAGGCTACTACCGGCTACACCCCGACCTTTTGGATTGCCCCGAGCTATCTAAGACCCAACTCTTTTTGGACTTCGCTCAGTAGAGATAAAGCGACCACGTCGGCGACGGTTACTGGCCGATCAATTTGCAGTCGATAATGTTTTGTATTGATTTGTGGAATCTCCACTGTATCCACGTGCGCCGCGATTGTGAAAAAACCGACCCTGCTGCGTTCCTGGCAGCGGGGTCGGTCGCGGAGTTGATAGCTGCTACTTCTTTTCCACCTTCATTTCGTCAGGGTTTCGTCGCGTCCTTGGCTTTCTCATCCGCCTTCGGTTTCGCGGCTGTCTTTTCTTTCGCCTGGTCGGCTTTCGTTGGATCGCTTTTTGTCGGCTCGGCTTTTTTCGTTTCAGTCGTTTTTGCCGTCTTGGTGTCCGCGGCTTTCTTTTCCGCCTTCATTGCGTCGCCCTTAGCGGACTCAGCCTTCTTGGTTTCGGACTTGGCGGCTTTCGTGGAGTCTCCCGCCTTGCTTTTTGTACCCGTCGCAGCCGGCTTGTCGACCACGGTTTTACCGGTCGTGGTAAGCTCTGACCGAATCTGTTTCATGGTCCCCGGGCCGATTCCAGGAACTTTTTCAAGGTCGTCGACGCTCTTAAAGGGACCGTTCTTGGTTCGGTAATCAATGATGTCCTGGGCTCGTTTCTCGCCTATCCCTTTTAGCGAGGTTAGCTCCTCCTTCGTCGCAGTGTTTATATTCACTGCGGCGATCGCAGCGCCATAGATGGCGAACCACATAACCAAAACGAGTAACAATTTCTTCATAAATCCCTCCTTTTTTTACGGCGTGACTGCCGCGTTGTCTGTTAGACGTAACATCTCCTCCAGCCATTCGAACTGTCCGGCTGGGCAGGACGACTAAAGGAGCCGTCCACTTGGAAGCGGGTAATAGCCGATACTTGCCTAGGGTGTCAAGTTGGGCCAACAGACCTAGCCAGGAGCCTACTGCTGTGGCGAATTAATTGGTCTCCGCCTTTGTCGGAGGCATATGACTAACCGAGACAAATCAAGTGCGGGGAATCCGTATCCGCCGATAGCGCTCGAATACCGCGGCGCCGGCCCAAGCGGCTCCACCAAACAGCAAGACATCGGTCAGCGAAGGATTCCGTGACTGCAGGGCGATCTGGCCGGCTTCGAGAATCAGACCCACCAACAGGCCCGCCGTAGCGGCGAGAGCTTGTTGTTTTCTTGGACTTCCATCGCGGTTGCCCGCGGCGATAAGAAAGCCCAGCGGGCCCAACAAAAACAGTTTTTTGCCAGGTCGAAAAGCCCTGCTTGTGGCTCGGCGCCATAATACGAGCTGCATGCGCAGGTAAAATTCCCCGCCGACCCACAGAAACCCGAAGGGGATGCAAAGGAGAACATTGCTGACAACGTCAGATAGCGAAAATCGCCTGACGCCGTGGCCGTAAGGGGGGCGTGAAGAATCGAACAAATTGGGAGCGAACAAACTCCGGGTCGACGCTGAAACGGAATGGAATGAAGGAGCCATAAAGGATAAACAAAAGATAAACTAAGAAAAGCCAACGCAGCAGCGTACTCTCCGCGAATGAAGTCGGCAGTTCGGCGAGGCCCGGCATCACCTACACATTAATCATTTTCTGATTACGATCAAGGTGCAGCTGTTTTTGGTTCTCGGAGCTTGTATTACCATAATTTAAAGTTTGCGCGGCTTGCGCAAATTTTCCGGTGGCCCGTGGCTTCTAAGACGGGGGATTTGCTCGCGCCAAGCCTGTCTTGAGCGAAGTCGAAAGGACGCCAAGAGCGCCAAGTCCGGAAGTTTAATTTCTTTGCGGCCCCTTCGACGTTGCTCAGGACATGCTTTGCAACCTTTGCGCGAGATATTCCGAGTTTTGGTTGCGGCTCGGCCGCGCTAGGTTGGGCGTGGTAGAATAGATTTATGGCATACGTCGTGGATCAAGCGAAAGCGAAGCTACGGGCTTGGGTGGAAACACATCGACACGTAGTTCTCTTTGACGAGGAAAGTTCCTCTCTAATGGACGTCGGATCTGGGAAAACGATTCACTTGCCTTGGCAAGAGTTAAAAGCTTTTGAGGAAAAGGTCCATCCGGAGACCAGGGATAATTATCTGGTTTTGCTTTTCGAGAACGGTACTCAAGTTGCCCTGGTGGATCCCGGGGGCATCGCTTTCGCCCCTTCAACAGAAAATACCGGGCCGCTACGAGACCTCCCGCCGGTGGTCTGCCTCAAAGATTTTTTCACTCTTAAAGCCCGGGTCGATCACTATTTATACGACCATCCGGATGAGCCGCCGCCGAAGGAGGTATTGGATTTGGTCATGATCTGCATTGCCACCCTCGACGGCGCGCGGGCTGTTGGCTTTGACGTTGGGGATCTGGAAGGAGAGCTTGAGAAATCTCTCAAAGAAATCGAAGGTCGGACGTCGTAGGGAAGGGGATTGGGATAATGGAGTATTGGAGTAATGGAATGCTGGGCAAGTCATTAAATTCTTAGCGTAGGTTTATGGGGATTGTTAGCGCGTTACGCTGTCCGAAGTGCGGCAAGGAGCCTGCGTCGAAGATCGTCTTTCGGTGTCCGTCGTGCGAGAGCATCCTCGAGGTCAATGTTGAGATCGCTCATCTCACGCGGGCCGATCTGCAGGCGATGTCTCAGAGCCGCGATCACAGCATTTGGCGTTGGTTCGATTTTTTTCCCATCGAGAGCCGTGCGTCTATTGTTTCCCTCGGCGAGGGCTCTACGCCGTTGATCCATGCAACCCGGCTTGGCGCGGAGCTAAATACCCCGCGCCTTTACTTGAAGAACGACACCGTCTTGCCGACGGGGTCGCTCAAGGACCGCAGTAACAGTGTCGGTATTTCGAAAGCTAAAGAGCTAGGCTTCGCCGTGGCGACCGTCATGTCAACGGGGAATGCCGCGGCGTCCGTCGCTGCCTACGCGGCGGCGGCCGGGATGCGGAGTGTCGTGATGGTCCCAGTAGGGACGGCGCCGTCGAAGATTATCCAGGCGCGAGCGTACGGGGCGACAGTCGTGGTGATCGACGGGGATTTTGATAATGAGGTCGCTCAACTCTATAAGGCAGCGATCCAGGAATTCGGCTGGTATGACTGTTTGTCGTCCAACCCGTACCGCGATGAGGGCAAGAAGTCCTACGCCTATGAGATGGTCGACGAGCTCGACGGTGAAGTTCCTGACTGGGTCATTCATCCCACCGCCGGCGGCACGGGAATCTACGCCATGTGGAAGGGGTTTCAAGAATTTCGCTCTTTGGGCTGGATTCAAAACCTACCACGGCTCGTGGCTTCGCAAAGCGAAGCCGCTGCGCCGATCACTCACGCGTTCATGAAGGGGCTTGTCGATATCGAACCGATGGTGGCACGCCCGACCGTTGCTGAGAGTATTCAAGTTGGCAACCCAGTCTCGCTTGGCTGGCGCGCGCTAGCGGCGCTGCGTGAGTCCAATGGGACGGCCGTGCAGTTGAGCGACGAAGAAATCCTTGAGGCGCAATCTCTGATCGGCCGCCTGGCCGGCGTTTTTGCCGAGCCTGCGGCGGCGACTTCAGTGGCCGCGGCGCGAAGGCTACGTCACGCCGGCACAATCAGCGCAGATGATCTGGTTGTTTGTAATATTACCGGCCACGGCCTCAAGCAGCCGGAAGCGATTCGCATAACAGATAAAGAACTTCAACCCATTCCGCCCACGCTGGAAGCATTGAGCGAGCAATTGCAGAGAGCAGAAGTAGAAAGCACACACACGCCCGAAACTATTACCTAGATTTCGTTGCGACGGAAATGTCGACGGCTACGAGCTTAAGATGGCGTATTCGTAGGCAGTGTTTCCGCCTATTGCCATAGACGGTTGAAGAAACCTGATCTATCCAGCTCGTCGACATAGCGGTTGTCGTAATACGAAGTAACCGGAGTCTTTTGCGCGGCCGACGCATCAATGAGCTTCAGTCCGACAAGCTGCTCGGAAAGGT
>Ga0209814_10000494_pt1 | contig 12989 bp, 11 predicted proteins | sample SoiMetdeltSBSDD1_FD_187597 | JGI IMG/M metagenome (GOLD analysis project Ga0209814, IMG submission 187597) | Bulk soil microbial communities from a Populus tree surrounding site in Tennessee, USA - Soil MetaG P. deltoides SBSDD1 (SPAdes) (version 2) | ecosystem: Environmental > Terrestrial >... | reverse complement strand
GGGTGGCATCGGGCGCGGCATCGTCGGCGCCCTGCTGCGCCGGGGCGCGACCGCGGTGATCGCCGATGTCGAGGCCGGCGCGGTCGAGGCCGCAGCCGGCGACCTGGGCGCGCTCGGCAAGGTCTCGGGCCACTGCGTGGACATCACCGACGAGGACGCCGTCGCCGACCTCGCCGACGCGGTCTACGACGCCCACGGCCGCGTCGATCTGCTGTTCAACAACGCCGGGGTGACCTCGGGCGGCGGCGGCAAGCCATGGCAGCAGGAACCGAACGACTGGCGCTGGTGCTTCGGCGTCAACGTGTTCGGGACGGCCATCTGCACGTCGACCTTCGTGCCCCGCATGATCGCGGCCGGACGGCCCGGCCAGGTCGTCAACACGTCGTCGGGCGACGGCGGCTTCGCCCCGGTGCCGATGGCCTCGGTCTACGCCGCGTCGAAGGCCGCGGTCAGCTGCTTCACCGAGTCGCTGCACCACAACCTGGTGTCCGAGGGCACGGCCCTACGGGCGTCGGTCTTCTACCCGTCGGGCGGCCTGCTGCGCACCGGCCTGTTCACCGCGGCCCGCAACCGCCCCGCCCACCTCGCCCGCCGGGGCGAGTCCACCGGCCGCCGCAGCATGACCTTCGACCAGATGAAGGCGATGCTGGCCCAGGCGGGCCGCGACGTGACCGAGGCCGACCTCGACGAGCTCGGTGACTTCGCCGTCACCGAGGCCGCCGCCCGGCGCTACGTCATCGCCCGCGACCTCGACCACACCGTCGACCTCCTCCACCGCCGGGCCGACGCCATCGGCCGCCGCGAGATCCCGCCCCACCACGGCATGCCGCTGTAGCCCGCGACCCACCGGGCGCCGCACATATGACGCGTATCAGGCGCCCGTGTGCAGGGCTCTGTGTGATGACGCCCGAAAAAGGCAGTCGTGGCACGAAGGAGCCCATCATGACCCAGACAGCCCTGGCCCCGTGGCCGGTGATCGCCCAGCCCATGCAGGGACCCCCGATCCAGGCACTGCAGCACCTGTTGCGCCAGCACGGTTCCAACATCACCGCCGACGGCGTCTTCGGTCCCAAGACCGATGCGGCCGTCAAGGCGTTCCAGCAGAGCCACGGCCTGGTCGCGGACGGCAAGGTCGGGCCCAAGACCTGGCCGAAGCTGATCGTCACCGTGCGTCGCAACGACCGCGGCGAGGCCGTCAAGGGTGCCCAGCTCCTGTGCGTCGACGTCACGGTGGACGGCATCTTCGGGCCCCAGACCGAGGCCGGCGTCAAGACGATGCAGGGGTTCTTCGGCATCGCGGTCGATGGCATCGTCGGCCCTGTGACCTGGCAGGCGCTCGTCTCCAACGGCGACTGAGCACCTCGATTCGCTACTCGACCCGCCGGAGATGGGTGGCCAGCACGTCAGCTTCGGCCCGGAGGCGGGCCGCGGCGTCGACCTGGCCGGCGCGCTCGTAGTCGGCGGCCGCGCGGCGGCGCTCGGCGAGCTCGGCACCGACGATGGCAGCGATGTCGTCCTCGGACAGCTCCCGGCGCGGCGCGTCGCCGGCTCCGAGCCCGGTCATGGCCCCGGCGATCACGCCGCCTGAGCGAGGCGACGGCGGTGCCTCCACGGCCTGGGCGTTGTCGATGGCGGACACGGCCGAGCGGAGGGCGGCCACGGCCACCTGGTCACGAGCCTTCAGCGCCGCGGGCAACGCCTGGCGGAGACGGGTGTACAGCGGTGACAACACATGCTCTATGTACACGGCAGGGCGCACGCGATTCCTGTCGAATCGACCGTGAATGGGAGTGATCGGCCATGGCCTTCGAGTTGACCGCGAACGTCGACGTCCACCGCGACGGTGACGGACGCATCCGGACCCTTCGTCATCTACAAGTCCCGTTCTCGCCCGAGATGGCGGGCCTGACGGATCCGTCGCCCGAGGCGCTGGCGGATCAGTACGTCCACGAGGTCGCCCCGCTCTACGGGATCGACGAGAGCCAGTTGGGCGGCCTGGCCGAAGAGGCGCTGGCCGAGCCGGGCGCCGAGGGGACCCAGCTCCGGCGCCCCGAGCTCAAGACGGTCCAGAACATCACGGTGGCGTCCTACCCGCAGACGCACCTGGGCCTGCCGGTCTGGCAGTCCGCGCTCGAGGTCCGCATGTTCGGTGAGCCGCTGAGGGTGGTGAGCTCCGCCAGCACGCTCGACCTGGACGTGCAGGTCGACGCCCCGCCGCCCGAAGCCCAGGCGCGCTTCACCGGCGACGACCGGCTGGAGCTGGCGAGAGCCAACGGGCTGGACGACGCCGCCGCGCCGGGCATGGCCATCAACGGAACCCGGCAGCTCGTGTACCGCTACGACCCGGCCCAGCGGCTCGACCCGGCCCTGGCGCCGCCACCCGATGGCCAGGCGCCCGCAGCCACCCTGCCGGTCCTGCCTCTGCCCCCGGTGCCCGACAGCATCGAGCCGGGGCGCCACTACGTGGTCCGTGAGGTCCTGTTCACGCTGCCCCTGCCCGACTGGGGCGAGCTGCACTGGCGCGCGTTCATCGAGCCCGGGACCGGTGCGGTGCTGTACCTGCGGGCGTTCGTGGCCAGCGCCACCGCCTGCGTCTTCGTCACCGACCCGATCACCGCCACCGGGAACGCAGTGAGCGCATGCTCGCCGGCGGCCACCCTCGACCCCCTGCGCTCCACCGTCACCCTGCAGGGCCTGAACCCGCCGGATGCGGCCGGGAACCAGGCCCTCGCCGGCAACTTCGTGGTGCTGACCGACACCGATCCGCTCACGATCGCGCCCCCGACGCGGACGTCGCCGTTCGACTTCTGCTACTCGGCCGTGACCAACGACTTCGCCGCCGCCTGCGCCTATCACCACTACGACGGTCGCTACCGCACGCTCGACAGCATGGGGTTCGACATCGCCACCTACTTCGACGGCACCACCTTCCCGGTCCCGGTCGACCATCAGGGCGTCGGCAACCAGGTGAACGCCTTCGCCATCGGCAACGCCACCGGCACCGGCATGCAGAAGTTCATCAACGGGTTCGCCCAGTCGGGCTGTCCGGTCGGGATTGCCACCGACGTGCGGCTCACCTGGCACGAGTTCGGCCACGCCCTGCTCTGGGACCACGTCGGCTCGCCCAACTTCGGCTGGTGCCACAGCGCGGGCGACACGCTGGGGGTCATCAACGGCGACCCCGGTACGAAGGCGCCCGACCGATTCCTGACCTTCCCCTGGATCCCGCTGATCGGGCGCCGGCACGACCGCGACGTCACGGCCGGGTGGGCCTGGGGTGGGATCAACGACGACACCCAGTACAGCAGCGAGCAGATCCTCTCCACCCTGCTGTTCCGCGTCTACCGGACCACCGGCGGCGACGACACCGACAGCGCCATCCAGCGCTTCGCGGCTCGCTACCTGACCTACCTGATCGTCACGGCGATCGGGACGCTGACGATGACCACGGCGGACCCGGCGGTGTACGAGACCGCCATGGAAGACGCCGACGTCAGCACCCTGAACTTCGAGGGGCACCCCGGGGGCGCCTGGCACAAGGTGATCCGCTGGAGCTTCGAGCAGCAGGGCCTGTTCCAGCCCCCGGGGGCGCCGATGCCGGTGAACCAGCCGGGGGCGCCGCCGGCGGTCGATGTCTACGTCGACGACGGCCGCAACGGCGGGTACATGCCGTACCTGCCCGACTTCGCGGCCTCGCCCGACATCTGGAACCGGCACTTCCCCGACGGCGGCACGGCGCACGAGGAGCCGCTGGCCGGGTTCCCCAGCTACGCCCACGTCCGGGTGCGGAACCGCGGGACCGACGCCGCCGGCGACCCGTCGGTGAAGCTCTTCCACGCAAACCCGGCGAGCGGCCTCGTCTGGCCGACCGCCTGGACCCCCGCGACCACCGCGCAGCTCACGGCGAGTGGGCCGATCCCGTCCGGCGGGCAGGCGGTCGTGGGCCCCTTCACCTGGTTGCCGGCGGCGGCCGGCCCGATCTCGTTGCTGGCGAGCGCCTCGGCGACCGGCGACTCGAGCAATGCCGACACCGTGCCCGGGCCGATCGCGCACACGCGGCTCATCCCCCTCGACAACAACCTCGCCCAGCGCGACGTCACCGCCCAGACGGCCAACCCCTGCGAGCAGCTCGGCAAGCTGGGCGACTACATCGGCACGCTGGGCCTCGCGAAAGGGCTCGCCCAGAGCCTCACGGCGAAGCTGCGGAACGCCAAGCGTGACTGCGAGCGGGGGCACAAGAGGCCGGCCTGCAACAAGCTCGGTGCCTTCGAGAACGAGGTCGACGCGCAGACCGGCAAGGGCCTCACGCAAGCGCAGGCCGAGGTCCTTCTCGGCCATGCTCATGGCATCGAGCTCGCGCTGGGATGCTGATCACGGCCCGCTGCCTCATGTAGATCGACGGGCGGGCCCGAAGTCCTTCGGGCCCGCCCGTCAGGGATCTCCCTTCGTGCCCGCGGCGCGGGAGGTGACCGTGGTGGTCGACGGAGGCGACCACCACGGCCTGCGCGGCACGGTCGCGCCCGCCGGGCGGACGCCGCGTAGGGCGGCGACCGACACCGTGAAGGTCGTGGCCCCCTGTCGGTACGCTCGTCCCGGCAACCGGGTGTGGGCGCTTGTCGGGCCCCACCCAGGTGGCTCCCTCGGACAGTCCCCTCGGCACGGCGGTGGGTCATGCTCGATGGTCAAGTTGGTCCAGGTCTCCGGGGACGGCGCCGCGAATGCGAGGCGCTGGATCGGATGCTGGCCGACCTGCGGGCAGGGCAGAGCCAGGTGCTCGTGCTGCGGGGCGAGGCCGGGGTCGGCAAGACCGCGTTGCTGGACTACGTGGAGGAGCGGGCGTCGGGGTGCCGCGTCGAGCGGGCCGCGGGGGTCGAGTCCGAGATGGAGCTGGTCTTCGCCGGTCTCCACCAGCTCTGCATGCCGCTGCTCGGCAGCCTGGGCCGCCTGCCGGATCCGCAGCGCGCCGCGATCAGGACGGCGTTCGGCCTGGACGGCGGGGCCGCGCCCGATCGCTTTCTCGTCGGTCTGGCGCTGCTCGGCTTGCTGTCGGAGGTGGCCCGCGAGGGGCCGCTCGTGTGCCTGGTCGATGACGCGCAGTGGCTCGACCGGGCCTCGGCGCAGGTACTCGCCTTCGTGGCGCGCCGGCTCCTGGCCGAGTCCGTGGCGCTCGTGTTCGTGGTCCGGGAGCCCGGCGACGAGCAGGTGCTGCTGGGCCTGCCCGAGCTGATGGTCCGGGGCCTGCAGTACAGCGATGCCCGTGCGCTCCTCGACGCCGTGATCCCCGGGCCGCTGGACGAGCGGGTCCGGGACCGGATCATCGCCGAGACGCGCGGCAATCCACTCGCCCTGCTCGAGCTGCCCCGAGGGCTGACCGCCGCGGAGCTGGCGGGTGGCTTCGGGCGCCCGGACGCGCAGCCGCTGGCGAGCCGCATAGAGCAGAGCTTCATTCGTCGTCTCGAGTCATTGCCGGCGCCGACGCAGACGTTCCTGCTCGCGGCGGCGTCCGAGCCGATCGGCGACGTGACCCTCCTGTGGCGCGCGGCCCAGGAGCTGGGGATCGCCCGGGATGCCGCCGCCCCTGCCGAGGCCGCGGGCCTGGTCGTGCTGGGGGCGCGGGTGCGGTTCCGGCATCCGCTGGTGCGCGCGGCCGTGTACCGGGCGGCGACGGTGCCCGAGCGCCGGGAAGCGCATCGGGCGCTGGCCGACGCGACCGATCCGGTCGTCGATCCGGACCGCCGGGCCTGGCATCGTGCCAACGCGGCCGCAGGACCCGACGAAGCGGTGGCGGCCGAGCTGGAACGCAGCGCGGCGCGAGCGCAGGCCCGGGGTGGTATGCCGGCGACGGCCGCGTTCCTGGAGCGAGCGACCGAGCTCACCGCGGATCCGGTCCGGCGAGGACCGCGGGCTCTCGCCGCCGCCCAGGCGAAGCTCGATGCCGGCTCGCCCGACGATGCCTCCGCCCTGCTCGCCACGGCGGACCTGTGCCCGCTCGATCAGCTCGACCGCGCCAAGCTCATCAGGCTGCGGGCTCAGATCGCGTTCATCCGCCGCCACGGGAGCGATGCTCCGCCGCTGCTGTTCGAGGCGGCGAGGCGGCTCGAACCACTGGATCCCGAACTGGCTCGGGAGACGTACGTCGATGCGCTCGGGGCCGCCATCTTCGCCGGCCGTCTCGGCGGTGACCCGGGCGTGGCGGAGATCGCCGAGGCCGCCCGGGCCGCGCCTCCGGGCCCGCAGCCGCCGCGGGCGGTCGATCTCCTCCTGGACGGCGTGGCCTTGCGGCTCGCCGAGGGGTACGTGGCCGCGGTGCACCCGCTCCGGCGGGCCCTGGAGGTGATCCAGCAGGAGGAGGAGATCCGCTGGCACTGGCTGGCCTGTCGCATCGCGTCGGAGGTATGGGATGACGGGACCTGGGAGGTGCTGGCCGCCCGCCAGCTCCGGATCGCCCGCGAGACCGGCGAGCTCGCGCTCCTGCCCCTCGCGCTCACCTACCGCTCGGGCACGCACCTGCACGCCGGCGAGCTCGCCGCCGCTGCGGCTCTCATCGAGGAGGCGGGCGCGCTCACCAGGTCGATCGGTGGCGCGCCCCTGCTGTACACCGAGACCCTCCTGGCCGCCTGGCGGGGCGAGCGGGCCGAGATGTCGAACCTGCTGGAACACAACCTCCCCAACGCGGTCGACCGGGGCGAGGGCAGGGCGCTGGCCTGGGGCGACTACGCCTGGGCGCTCCTCTACAACGGGCTCGGCGAGTACGAGGCTGCCCTGTCCGCCGCCCTCTCGGCGTGCGAGCACGACGACCTGGGCCTGGTCGCGTGGGCGATGATCGAGCTGGTCGAGGCGGCGGCGCGCCGCGACCGTCGCGACATCGCCGCCGCCACCCTGGGGCGGCTCGCCGAGCGGACGCAGGCCAGCGGCACGGACTGGGCTCTCGGGATCGAGGCCCGCTCGCGGGCGCTGCTCAGCGACGGTGAGGCAGCCGATGCCCTGTACCGGGAGGCGGTGGAGCGGCTGGGGCGCACGCGCGTCAGGGTCCATCTCGCCCGCGCCCATCTGGTGTACGGCGAGTGGCTCCGCCGTGAGCAGCGGCGCACGGGCGCACGCGAGCACCTGCGGCTGGCTCACGACATGTTCGACCGCGCCGGGATGGCAGGGTTCGCCGAGCGGGCCCGCCGGGAGCTGTCGGCGACCGGTGAGACCGTGCGGAAGCGCACCGTCGAGACCCAGGATGTCCTGACCCCGCAGGAAGCGCAGGTCGCGCAGCTGGCGGCCGAGGGCCACACCAACCCCGAGATCGGGGCTCAGCTGTTCATCAGCCGGCGCACCGCCGAGTACCACCTCAGCAAGGTGTTCACGAAGCTCGCCATCAGCTCGCGCCGGCAGCTCCGCGGCGCCCTGGACCAGCTGGAACGCTCCTCTGCGTAGGCCGCGGACGACGCCCGGGACGATCCGACCAGGGAACCGCCTGGGCACTTCCACGGAGGCGATCGCACCGGTCGCGCGCGGAGGCTGTGGGAGTCCTCCCGCCGTTCGACAGAGGAGCGCAACCGTGAACGAGCACATCCTCGAGCTGGAGGCCCAGGAGATCGCGGACGCGACCGCCAAGCCGCCGTTCCTCTACGAGCTCGGGCCCGAGGGCGCCCGGAAGGTCCTGGACGACATCCAGTCCGCCCCGATCGCCAAGCTGGAGGTCGACGAGCGCTGGATCACCGTGCCCGCCGACGTCGGTGACGTCGAGGTCCGCATCGTCAAGCCGTCCGGTGCGACCGGAGTGCTACCGGCGGTGCTCTACGTGCACGGCGGCGGCTGGGTGCTGGGCAACGCCGGCACTCACGACCGGCTGGTGCGTGAGCTGGCCGTCGGGGCGGGCGCGGCGGTCGCGTTCGTCGAGTACGACCGCTCCCCCGAGGCCCACTACCCGGTGGCGATCGAGCAGGCCTACGCCACGGCCCGCTGGATCACGCGTGACGGGCTCGCCGAGGGGCTCGACGGGTCGCGCCTGGCGGTGGCGGGAGATTCGGTCGGCGGGAACATGGCCGCCGCGCTGACGCTCCTGGCCAAGCAGCGCGGCGACGTGACCTTCGTCCACCAGTCCCTCTACTACCCCGTCACCGACGCCGCCCAGGACACCGAGAGCTACCGCGAGTTCGCCGGTGGCCCCTTCCTCACCGCCCGGTCGATGGCCTGGTACTGGGACGCCTACCTGCCCGAGCGCGACCAGCGGACCGCGCTGACGGTGTCGCCGCTGCGGGCCACCCTCGACGACCTCGCCGACCTGCCCGAAGCGTTCGTGATCGTCGACGAGAACGATGTCCTGCGCGACGAGGGCGAGGCCTATGCCCGCAAGCTCACCGCTGCCGGGGTCCGCACGACGAGCGTACGGTTCAATGGCATCTGCCACGACTTCATGATGCTCAACCCCCTGCGGAGCACCGCCGCGACGACGGCGGCCGTCGAGCAGGCCGTCCACGTGCTGCGCAAGGCACTTGGCACCAGCTGCCCGGTCGCGCACAATTGAGGCCGGCCATGCCCGACCCCATCACCCCCGCACCCGAGCCCGACGAGACCGGCGAGATGGTCTCGATGAAGCTGCCCTCCGGCCCCGGCATCGACTCCGAGCAGGTGCTCGAAGACCTCTCCGCCCGGGTGCTCGAAGACCTCGCGGAGCTCACGGAGCTGACCGAAGCCGGTGTCGAGCTCGACGGCGAAGTCCAAGTCGCCGAGACCACGTGGGTCATCTACGGGCACACCAGCTACGACGGCGAACTGATCGCCGGCGAGTACCACGACGCCATCGAAGCCTCCGAGGTCCTGCGAGCCGCTCCCCGCCGGCCTCCGGCCGACGACGACTCACAGGCCTGAGGCGCGGGCGCCGCCCCTCAGGTGGCGAGGACCCAGACGACCCAGGTGGCGGCCATCGCGAGGGCGAGGGCGAACTGGACGAGGGCGGCGAGACCGAAGCCCGCGATCGTGGCCCGCGTGGCCCGCCACGCGGCCGCTCCGTCCCGGGTGCGTTGCAGCTCGCCGGCATAGACACCGGCCACGCCCCCCACGGGCAGGCCGACGACCGGCAGGACGAAGAAGCCGACGATGGCGGCGACCGCGCCGAGCAGGATCGAGGTGCGCGCGGCACCGGCGGCCCCGGCGATGCGGGCGGGCACGACCCACCCGGCCAGCGCCCCCGCGATGGCGAACACGGTCACGAGGGAGAAGGCCACCGTCCCGATCGTCCCGAAGCCCTCGCTCAGGCCGTAGGCGAGCGCCGCCGCCCACACCAGCGCCAGCCCGGGGACCAGCGGGACGACGGTCCCCACCACCCCGACGGCCATGGCCAGCGCGACCAGGGCGACGACCACGCCTCATCCTCCGGGCGGACGCGGCGGTGAGGGTCCCACGCCTCATCCCTACCCCGTCGCGCGCTCCCCACATCCTCAACCGATCAGGGTTCGCTTCGGCCGGAGAATGCAGAACTCGTTGCCTTCCGGATCGGCGAGCACGGTCCAGGACTCGTCGCCGGTCTGGCCGATGTCCACCCGCCGGGCACCCAGGGCGAGGATGCGCTCGATCTCGGCCTCCCGGTCCTCGGGCCCGGCGTCGCCCCCCGGGTTCAGGTCGAGGTGGACCCGGTTCTTCACCGACTTCCGGTCGCCTGCCGGCATCAGGCAGATCCCGACCGAGGCGTCCACGTCTGTGCCGATGACGACCTCTCGTTCGCGTTCCGAGAGGATCTTCCAACCGAGCACCTCGCTCCAGAACCGAGCCAGCCCCGGCAGGTCGTGGGCGTCGATGACGATGTGATGCAGCGAGACGGTCATCCGACCAGTGTGACGCCGACACCAGCCCGCCCCGCCACAGCGTGCGAGCGGAGGCCGCCTCCGCCGCCCCAGCGGGATCGTGGTGTGCGTTCCGACGACAGCAGGTGGTTGACCATCCACGCCCCACACGGTGAGGCGAGACAGGGGCACGATCCATGAGGGGTCACCCTCACCGCGCCGCGGGGGAACTCCATCTTGTTCTCATGTCGTCCTGCGAGCGCCGGGCTGACCAACTAACCCGTGGTGGTCGCGTACCGTGCCAGCACCTGCCGGCGCCGAGGAGGATGGATGTTGGCCCGGCTGACGTCGCCCCCGTAGTGGGCGAGGACCCGGTGGTCCATGACCCGGCGCCACAGGGGCGGCATGTAGGCCAGCCCGATCATCAGGGCGTAGCCCGAGGGCAGCTGCGGCGCCTCCTCGAAGTGACGCAGGGACTGGTAGCGCCGAGTGGGGTTGGCGTGGTGGTCGGAGTGCCGCTCGAGGTGGTAGAGGAACAGGTTCGAAACCACGTTGTTGCTGTTCCAGCTGTGCTCGGGGCGGCAGCGCTCGTAGCGGCCGTTGGGGAGCTTCTGCCGTAGCAGCCCGTAGTGCTCGATGTAGTTCACGACCTCGAGCAGCGAGAACCCGAAGATGGCCTGCACCACGATGAACGGCACCACGGCCGGCCCGAACGCGGCGATCGTGGCCCCGAAGAGCACCGCCGACAGGGCCCACGCGTTGAGCACGTCGTTGCTGAGCGACCAGACCCGCTGGCCTTTGCGCCGCTGGGCGGCAGCGGCGATCGACCAGGCCGAGCGCAGGCTGCCGGCGATCGTGCGGGGCAGGAAGGCCCAGAAGGACTCGCCGAAACGGGCGCTGGCCGGGTCGGCCGGAGTGGACACGTTGGCGTGGTGGCCACGGTTGTGCTCGACGTAGAAGTGGCCGTAGCCACTCTGGGCGAGGGCCACCTTGGACAGCCGCCGCTCGATCAGCTGCCGCTTGTGACCCAGCTCGTGCGCGGTGTTGATGCCGATCCCGGCCACGGTGCCCACCGTCAGCGCCAGACCCAGCTTCGACAGCGGCGACAGGTCGCCGTGCGTGAACACACCGGCCGCCCATACGAAGCCGAGGTACTGCAGCGGCAGGTACAGGTAGACGCACCAGCGGTAGTAGCGGTCGGCCTCCAACTGGGCGACCGCCCAGTCGGGCGGGTTGGCGTCGTCGGTCCCCCGCAGGGTGTCGAGCACGGGGATGATCAACAGGATCCAGATCGGCCCCATCCACCACAGCGCGTTCCACCCGGTGAGCCAGGCCAACCCCGCGCCGGCGAAGGGGAGCAGGGGCACCAGGAGGCCGACCAGCCACCCGCGGCGCTTGGGATCGCGCCAGGTGGGGGCAGGCGCCGGCACGGGCTCGGTGGTCGTCACGTTCCCTCCTGGGGGATGCGGTCGGTGACCAGCGACCACGCCCCATCGGCCACGACGGCGGCGACCACATTGGCGACGACCTCGGGCGGGTCGTCCGGGGCGTTGAGGGCGTAGCTGATCAGCAGGCGGGTCAACATGTCGGCGACACGGCGGCTCGTCACGGGGTCGAGCGGCCCGAAGCGATCGGCGAGCATCGCCTCGATGGGCGGGCGGACCACGGAGAGGACGAGCCCGTCGTCGGTCGTCAATGCCGGGACGAGTGTCTCCGGTTCGGAGCGGACGATCCGGTCGAGCAACGGATGCTCTCGCAACAGCCGCAGGGCGGTGCCGATGCCCGCGACCAGCGCGGCCTTGCCGCCCTCGCGGGGGTCGACCGCGTCGACCGCCTGCTGCACGGCCGCGATGACCCTGGCCGCCTCCCGCACGATGGCGGCCGACAACAACGCCTGCTTGGACGGGTAGCGCTTGTACAGGGTGGGCCGTGACAACCCGGCCCGCTTGGCCACGTCGGCCACCGACAGCCGGGTGATGCCGTGGATCGACGCGGCCTCCACCGCCGCGTCCAGGATCCGCTCCCCCAGCTCGTCCACGTTTACACATTAACCCTGTGTGTAAATCTGTCAAGGGCGAGGAAGTCCGTGCTTCGCCCGGGCGTGCTAGTCAAGGCAGCGACCGTCGACACGAGCCGGCGCCGACTGCCAGAGGAGCCCCACGCCATGACCAGTACCACCGCCGGGTTCGACCTGGAGCAGACCGATCTCCTGCTCACGACCACGCGGGCCGTCCGCAAGCGCCTCGACTTCACCCGACCGGTCGAGCGCGAGGTGGTGCTCGATTGCCTGCGCGTCGCCCTCCAGGCGCCGTCGGGCGGCAACACGCAGCCGTGGAGATGGCTGGTGGTCGACGATCCCGACGTCCGACTCGGTCTCGCCGACCTCTACCGCCGGGGCTACGGGCCCTACATCGAGCTGCAGCGGGAGGCCGTGCGCGCCGCAGGAGGCGACGACCAGAGCGCGATCATCCTCAGCTCCGACTACCTCGCCGAGCATCTCCACGAGGCGCCGGTCCACGTCATCCCGTGCCTGCTGGGCCGGCTGCCCGAGAGCCCGTCCGCGGCGGACACCGCCGGGTTCTACGGATCGATCCTGCCGGCGGCATGGAGCTTCCAGCTCGCACTGCGGAGCCGAGGCCTCGGCTCGGTGTTCACCACCCTGCACCTGCTCCACGAGCGGGAGTCGGCCGAGTTGCTCGGCATCCCGGACACGGTCACCATGGCCGGCCTGCTGCCGGTGGCCTACACCAAGGGCACCGACTTCCGACCCGCCGACCGCAAGCCGGTCGAGGCTGTCACCTACTGGAACGCGTGGAAGCGGCGGGAGTGACACGCTGACCGCGCGCTGACGCTTGCCGTCGCGCCTGAGTTAGCGTTCTCCCATGTTCAGGCCTGGGGGGAAACGTGCCGGGGCCATCGGTGTGGCGGCTGCGTCGCTGCTGGCGGTGTCGTGCATCAACTTCGCGCCGCCGGTGACGTCTCAGGCCAGCACGGTCGAGGCGGCCCGCACGCGGACTGCGGTGTTCGCCGACGTGACCGGTGATGGCGCGGACGAGCTGCTCGTGGCGGCGACGTTGCCCGAGGCGGCGGACGCCGTGGTGCGGATGGCGCCCTGTGGTGACGGCTGCCTCGAACGCCGCGACCAGGTCGCGCCGGCCGATGACGTGCTGGACCTGGCGCCGGCCGACTTCGACGGCGACGGCGTGACGGACGTCGCGG
>Ga0209814_10000490_pt1 | contig 13041 bp, 12 predicted proteins | sample SoiMetdeltSBSDD1_FD_187597 | JGI IMG/M metagenome (GOLD analysis project Ga0209814, IMG submission 187597) | Bulk soil microbial communities from a Populus tree surrounding site in Tennessee, USA - Soil MetaG P. deltoides SBSDD1 (SPAdes) (version 2) | ecosystem: Environmental > Terrestrial >... | reverse complement strand
GATGTCGACCCAGACCAACCCATCGTCGCGGGCGAGCAGCCGCTCCAGCTCCCCGACCGGATGCTCCTCGACGCCCTCGTCGGACACCAAGCGGACGTCCATCCTGCCCGCCACCTCCTGGGAGCCGTGGTTCCTGTGCGGTCCGGCGCCGCTGTGCCGCCGACTCAGCGGCCGGGCGGAACACCCAGAGGATTGTGGGCTTGGGCGAGAGCGGCAGAGGGCCCAGTCCGACGTGATCAGCGGAGCAGGCCGGCGAGGATCGTCAACTGGCCGCCCTGCTCGACGGCTGACTGATCCGCGGGCCAGGCGCCGGACGGCGTCGGTTCGCCCATCCCGGGTCCCACAGTTCCAGGCGGGGCCGCGCTAGAGTACCCAGCCCGATCCTGGCGAGCTGACGGGATGGCCTGATCATGTCCACACGGTCGAGGACGCGAGCACGGTGGTCACCGGCTCGGCGGCACTGGGTGGCCGCCGCGGCCGCCGCGCTCCTGCTGGTTCCCCACCCGGTGGCCGCCGACGAGCGGGACGAGCTCGACAAGACCCGCCAGCGCCTGGGGGCGGTCGAGGCGGTGCTGGGTGATGCGCGGGCCGACGCCGGGGCGGTCGCCGACGCCCTGGCCGCCGCCGACCAGGCGGTCGCCGTGGCCCGGGCCCGGCTGGCCACCGCGACCGCCGAGCTGGGCGCGGCCCGGCGCCGCCGGGCCGACGCCATGGTGGCGCTGGAGGCGGCGACCGACGAGGTCGGCCGGCAGGAGGCCCGGCTGGCCTGGCAGATCCGCCGCGCCTACATGACCGGCGGGGTGTCGGGGCTCTCGGTGGTCGTCCAGGCCAACGACCTGCGCGACCTGGTGGAACGGGCGGTCACCCTCGGCTATGTGATCAGGGCCGACCAGGACGTGCTCGGCCGGCTGGAGGGGGCCCGCCGGCGATCGGTCCGGCTCCACCAGGCCATGGTCAACGCCGAGCAGGACCGGACCGCGGCCGAGGCCAAGGTGCGCCGCCAGCTGGGCGAGTTGGAGCAGGTCAGGGCGGTGCGCCAGCAGGCCAAGGAGAAGCTGGACGCCCGGCTGGCCAGGCTGGCCGGGGCCGCCGCCGCGCTGCGGAGCCGCTCGGCCGAGCTGCGGCGCCTGATTCGCCGGGAGGAGCTGGCCAGGCAGCGGGCCGCCGCGGCCGCCCGGGCGGCCGCCCGCGCCGGCGGTGGCGGGCCCCCCGCCGGGGGGTCGGGCCGGCGCTGTGACCTGTCGGGCACCTCGGCGGCCGAGCGCTGGATCATCATGCGCGAGTCCAGCGGCGACCCGACCGCCGACAACCCGACCTCGACCGCCTTCGGGCTCGGCCAGCTCCTGTTGGGCAACCGCATCCTGTACCTGGGCCGCCACTACGCCACCACCGACTGCGGCCGCCAGCTGTGGGCGTTCCGGGCCTATGTCCGCGACCGCTACGGCACGGCCGCCCGGGCCAAGGCCTTCTGGCAGGCCAACGGCTGGTACTGACCGGAGAACCGGCAAGGACTGGTCGTGGCACGAAGTCGCCGGTGGGCAGCCCGTGCAGGCACAGCAGCGGCAACACCTCGGCCAGCCTTGGGCTCCTGCGGCTGCAAGCTACGGTGGAGTCAAGAGGGTGACCCCTCGGCGCGGACCAACTCGTGGGGCCGAACGGATGTGGACGGACGCCGGGTCGGAAGTCCCAGACGAGCGCCCGCCCGCCTGGCCGAAGCACGCGGCCGATTTCGACCAGGCCAGCGATCCGCTTGACGAGCGAGCCGAGCAGAAGCCGGCTCAGGGCGTTGTAGACGCCAGCGTCGCCGGGGTCGGCCGAGTCACCCTGTACGGCCACTTCCCCTCCCGCCAGAAGCTCTTGGACGCCGTCTTCGCGCACGCCTTGGCGAAGGCCGACACGGCGCTGGACGCCGAGGTGATCGACCACGGCGCCGCGTCTGAGGCGTTGTCGCGCCTGATCCGCTCCTCCTGGCCGATCCTGGCCCAGCACCGCGGCCTGCTCGCCGCCGCCCAGCGCGACCTGCCCCCAGCTCGCATCGGTCAGCACCACGACCAGACCATGGCCCCCGTCGAGCGGCTCATCGCCCGCGGCCAGGACGAGGGCGACCTGCGTACCGACCTGCCCCGCCCCTGGCTGGTGGCCACCTTCTACAGCCTGATGCTCGCTGCCGCCGAGGAGGTCAACGCCGGCCGCCTCGACCCCGCCCAAGCCGGTGGCGTGCTGGCCACCACCATCCTGGCGGCCCTCACCGCCTAACGCCTGCGGCCTCGACCCGGGCTACCGCCCCCCATACGCTGTATACCCTAGAGGGGTATAGTGTCGAGGGCGAGGAGTTCGGGAGGTGGCGAATGCCCGGGTACAGCGGTGACAAGGACCAGGTCCTGACCAGGCTGCGCCGGATCGAGGGCCAGGTGCGGGGCCTCCAGCGACTGGTCGACCAGGACACCTACTGCATCGATGTGTTGACCCAGATCACGGCCGTGGACAAGGCCCTCAAGGGCGTGGCCGTCAACCTGCTGGACGGGCACCTGCGGCACTGCGTGCGTGACGGGATGGCCGCCGGCCGGCGCGACGCGGAAGCGATCGTGACCGAGGCCACCGACGCCATCGCCCGGCTGGTGCGTTCCTGACCCACCGGCGGGATACCCGTCCCGCGGATGAGGAGCGACATGGACCATCACGAGCACCACGCCGGCCACGGCGACGGGGATCACCGCCCGGCCACCGATCAGTTGTCGCCGAACGAGCATCGCAAGCACGCCGAGCCGGAGGTGCACACCAGCCATGGTGAGCACACCGGGCACTCCGGCCCTGGCGGCCACGCCGGGCATGGCGACCACGCGGCCCAGTTCCGCGACCGGTTCTGGTGGAGCCTGGTCCTGACCGTCCCGGTGGTCGCCTACTCCGGGATGGTCCAGGAGTGGCTGCGGTTCACCCCGCCCCAGTTCCCGGGATCGGAGTGGGTCGCGCCCGTGCTGGGCACGGTGGTCTTCCTCTACGGCGGCCGGCCGTTCCTCGAGGGTGGCCTGGCCGAGGCCAGGGCCCGGCAGCCGGGCATGATGCTGCTGATCTCCCTGGCCATCCTGGTCGGGTTCGGGGCCAGCGTCGCCACCGTGTTCGGGGCATTCGACCTGGAGTTCTGGTGGGAGCTGGCCCTGCTGATCGTGATCATGCTGCTCGGCCACTGGCTGGAGATGCGCGCCCTCGGCCAGGCCTCCGGGGCCCTGGACGCCCTGGCGGCGCTGCTGCCCGACCAGGCCGACCTGGTCACCCCCGAGGGGATCAGGACGGTGCCCGTCGACGGGTTGGCCGTCGGCGACCTGGTGCTGGTCCGTCCGGGCGCGCGGGTCCCTGCCGACGGCGTCGTGGTCGATGGCGAGGCCGAGCTGGACGAGTCGATGATCACCGGCGAGTCCCGCCCGGTGGCCAAGGGCCCGGGCGGCCGGGTGGTGGCGGGCACCGTGGTCACCGACTCGGCGGTCCGGGTCCGGGTGGAGGCGGTCGGGGAGGGGACGGCCCTGGCCGGGATCCGCCGGCTGGTCGAGCAGGCCCAGGCCTCGGGGTCGCGGGCCCAGGCCCTGGCCGACCGGGCCGCCGGGCTGCTGTTCTGGTTCGCCCTCGGGGCCGCGCTCATCACCCTGGTCGTCTGGCTGGTCCTCGGCGAGCCCGACCAGGCGATCGAGCGGACGGTGACGGTGCTGGTGATCGCCTGCCCCCACGCCCTGGGGCTGGCCATCCCGCTGGTGATCGCCATCTCGACCGGGCTGGCGGCCCGCAACGGCATCCTGGTCAAGGACCGGCTGGCCCTGGAACGGATGCGGACCGTGGACGCGGTGCTGTTCGACAAGACCGGCACCCTGACCACCGGCAAGCCGCAGGTCAGTGGGGTGGCCGCGGTCGACGGGGACGAGGACGGCCTCCTAGGGGTGGCCGCGGCCGTGGAGGCCGACAGCGAGCATCCCCTGGCCCGCGCCATCGTGGCCGCCGCCCGCGAGCGCACCGGTGGCGACCTCCCGAAGGCGGGCGGGTTCCGGTCGATGACCGGACGCGGCGTCCAGGCGAGCGTCGCCGGGGCCACGGTGGCCGTCGGCGGCCCGGCGCTGCTGCGCCAGCTGGAGGTGCCCGAGCCCGAGGAGCTGGCCACTCAGGTCCAGGGCTGGCGGCGGCGGGGGGCGACGGTTCTGTTCGTGGTCCGCGACGACAAGGTGCTGGGCGCGCTGGCGCTGGAGGATGCGGTGCGGCCCGAGTCCCGCGAGGCCGTGCAGCAGCTGCACCGGCTGGGCAAACGGGTGGTCATGATCACCGGCGACGCCCGCCAGGTCGCCGAGGCCGTCGCCGGCGAGCTCGGCGTCGACGAGGTCCTGGCCGAGGTCCTGCCCGAGGACAAGGCCGACGCCGTGGCCGGCCTCCAGGGCCGCGGCCTCAAGGTGGCCATGGTCGGTGACGGCGTCAACGACGCCCCCGCCCTGGCCGCGGCCGACGTCGGCATCGCCATCGGCGCCGGCACCGATGTGGCCATCGAGTCGGCTGGGATCGTGCTCGCCTCCAACGACCCGCGGGGCGTGGTCGCGGTGATCCGGCTGTCGCAGGCCGCCTACCGCAAGATGCTCCAGAACCTGGGCTGGGCCACCGGCTACAACCTGGTCGCCGTGCCGGTGGCCGCGGGGGCGCTGGCCTGGGCCGGCGTCACCCTGTCCCCGGCCGTTGGGGCGGTCCTGATGAGCCTGTCAACCATCGTGGTCGCCCTCAACGCCCAGCTCCTGCGCCGCCTCGAGCTGCGTCCCGACCAGGCATAGGCCGATCCCTCCCGGCAGCTTTGCGAATCGTCGGTCAGGCGTCGTGTTCGGCGAGGACGAGCCGGACGAGCTCGGCGCGTGAGGTGATCCCGGTCTTCTGGAACACCTTGCGCAGGTGGTAGTCGACCGTTCGGGGGCTGAGGAAGAGCTGGGCGGCGATCTGGCGGTTGGAGGCGCCCCCGCTGACGGCCGCGGCGATGCGCAGTTCCTGTGGGGTCAGGGCGGCCAGCCGGTTCGGTGCCGGCCGCGGGGTGGCCTCGCCGGCGGCCCGCCGCCGGGCGTCGGCGCGGCGGCGGGCCCGGCGCAGGTGCTCGCCGACAAGGAGCTGGGTGCGGGCCTGATCCGTCGGGCGGTTCGTCAGGGTGTGCAGTTCCAGGGCGGTCTGGAACTCGGCGGTTGCGGTGTCCCCGGTTGCCAGCAGCGCTCGGCAGCGCGCGGCGAGGCCTGCAGCTCCGGTGCGTTGGTCGTCGCGGCCCAGCCGTGGAACTGGGCCAGCGGCTCGGCAGCCCGCGCCGGCTCGCCGGCCCGAGCCGCGGCCTCGACCAGGTCCGGCACCTGTCCCCTCAGCCTCCCAGCACAACCGCGCAGCTCGGTGCTTGCGCGTCGGGGGGGCCAGCCTATGGGATCTCGGGCCGTCCGTCGGCTCCCAGCTGGTAGAGCGGGTGGTGGATGACCTCCCACACATGCCCATCGGGATCCGCGAAGAACCCATAGGACCCACCCAGCGGGGTGGGAGCGGCCCGCCTGACCACAACCCCACCGGCGCGGACCGCCTCCTGGAGCGCGGCGTCGACCTCGCCGTCGGTGGCCAGGTGAATGGACAGGATGGCCTCGCCGGTCGGCTCGCCCGCCAACGCGGCGGCCACCTCCTGGCCGCCGAGCTCGCCCAGGAGGTCATCGGTGCAGACCAGCAGAAGGCTGCCGGCCGTCTTGAACAACGACATGGCCGCGGTCGAGGCCGGCGACAGCTCCCAGCCCAGCGCCGCGTAGAACGCCGTCGACCGGGCCAGGTCGGCGGTGCGCAGGGCGATGACGCTGATTCTGGGTGGGACGGGCATCGGCCAGGCTCCTCGGCTCGCTGGCATCCTCAGTCTGCCGTCGCCGACGGCGGTCTTGCAGGCGCGACGAAGAGCTGAGGACCGGGATCGGGCGGCGAACGCCTGCGCCCGAGGTATGCGAACTCGGGCCCAGCGTGGAGCTCCAGGAGGCCAGCGGGTCAGCTCACTTCCGGATCACTTCCAGCTCGCGCAGGCCGGTCGGTGCGCCGTTGGTCGCCTGAGTGAGGTCGACGCGGACATATCGGAGGTTGACCGGGTACTGGAGGTTGCCGTCGGGATCGGCAGGCGGCGCCGGCGTCCAGCGGGTGCCGTCGGCAGAGACGAGGATCTGGTAGGTGCTCGGCAGCGCGTCCGTCCAGTGCGGCGTGATTCGGGAGATCTGGAGCTTCCTGCCCAGGTCGACCTGCACGCTGCCGCTGGCTTCGTCGGGCACCCAGATGGTGGCCACGCTGCCGTCGACGGCGGCCTCCGAGTACATGCCCGCCTCCTCGGAGGAGGCCTGGGTCGGCTGACATCGAGCGGCGTTGTCGGTGGGCGCCAGGTCGGGGCGGCGTGTCTTGAGGGTCAGCGAGTTGCCGCTGGAGACCAGCTGCGTCCCCTGCGGCGACTCGACCGGGAGCGGCTGGCCCGCGGTCACCGAGACCCTGGTGTTGTCCGGGCCGACCGAGATCTCGAAGGTGCGGCCCTGCCAGTGCAGTCCCTTCAGGGTGACGCCGCGCTCGAGCTGTGGCGGCAGCATCGGGTCGAGGTGGACCCGGTCGGCTCGCCAGCGCAGCCCGGTCAGGCCGTTGGTGAAGACCTGGGTGAAACCGCCCTCCCCCGTCAGGAAGTCGAAGGCAGGAGCGCCGGCGAGCGGGTCCTGGGCGCCGGGCTTCGATCCTCGGGCCTCGGCGAATTGCGCGAAGGGGTCGCGGACGAACGGCTTGATCGCGCGCATCAGGTAGGTGTGCGTCGCGCAGCCGGGCTCGCCGATCTGGGCGGCGTCGACCGCATGCACCGAGTCGGTCATGGCTGGGCCGTCGGGGTCGGTGCGGTCGGCGTAGAAGTCCAGCGTGCGGGCGGCCACCTGCGCCGACATCGGCCACTCCACCGGATACAGGAGCAGCACCGTGTCCGCCTGCTTGATCAGCGTTCCGTCGTAGCCGTCGTACTGCAGGAAGATCTGCCGCTGCTCGTCGAAGGGCATCCGCAGATGCTCCGCGATCGTGGTCCACTGGCTCGGCGCGGCCTCGCCGAGGATCTGCGCCGCCTTGGTCGCGTTGCGGAGCGCCGTGGCGGCCACGGCGTTGGTGTAGACGCCGTCACGGACGCCGTTGCTGTACTCGTCCGGCCCGGCGACGTTGTCGATCGAGTAACTGCCGTCACCGTTGCCCGTGACACGCCCGGCCCAGAACTGGGCGATGCCCTGCAGCATCGGCCAGCCGCGAGCCCGTAGCCAGGCGGTGTCCCCGGTCGCCAGGTAGTACTGCCACACGGCCAGGGCGATGTCGCCCTGCAGGTGGACCTGGGTGACGCAGTGTGGTGGGTCAACGCTGTGGCACTCGGTCGCCAGGTCCCCGTTGCTCGCGCTGTTCCAGGGGTAGAAGACGCCCTGGTATCCCAGCCGCTGCGCGTTGGCGCGGGCGCCGGGTAGGGTCCGGTAGCGGTACTCCAGGACCGACCTGGCGATCCCGGGGTGCAGCAGCAGCAGGCCCGGGTACATCCAGGTCTCGGCATCCCAGAAGATCAAGCCGGCGTAGTTGTCGCTGGTGAGGCCGACCGGGCTGATGCTGTTGTCCTGATCCTCACGGATGCTGGAGAGCAGGCCGTAGAGCCCGGAGCGGATCCACGCCTGGAGGTCCGGTCGGTCGGGCAGCACGATGTCGCTCCGCCAGAGGTCGGCCCATGCGGCGGCGTGGCTCGCCAGCAAGGCCGACCAGCCCCGCTGCGCGGCATCCTGGGAAGCCGCCACCGCGGACTTCTCGGCCTTGGCCGAGGTGAGCGCGGTGTCGACGCCGACGTACTTGACGAATTCGTACGACTGGCCGGAACGCACGGGAAAGGTGAGCGACTGGCTGGCGCTCAGGTCCCCGTCGCCGATGCTGCGCTTGGCCGGGGAGGCGGCGACGCCGGCGCCGGGCTTCACCGTGGAGGCGACGGTGCCGGCCGTGCCCGTGGTCTGGGTGCTGAAGGTGACGTCCACCGTCGCGGGGCCGTGGGATCCGCCCCCGGTCTGGACGAGCCTGCGCGCCCCGGCGCCGTCGATGCGGTCGGAGACCGTCGCCTGGCCGTCCCAGTGCGGCGTCATGCGCACGCGGACGGCGCCGACATGCGGGTGCCCACGGTCGGCGAGGACGTCATAGGCGAGATCGGTCGACCTGCCATCGCTGGTGGTCCAGGTCAGCGCGGTGCTGAGCAGCCCACAGCGCAGCAGGAGCGCCTGCCGGTAGTTGGAGATGCGCGCAGCGGGGGTCGTGGCCGTGTACGTCTCGGCGCCCGCGCCGACCTCCAGCGTCGACCAGGTCGGGATCGCGGCGACGGCCTGCCGCCCCCCGGCCAGGCCCGGGTCCTGCGCGTAGAGGCCGGCGACGAAGGCGCCGTCATAGCGTGGGGTGAACAGTGGCCAGCCGGTCTTCTCGCCCGTTGCCATGTACCCCATCCCGGTCGGCGGCACCCGTTGCCCGAGATAGCCGTTGCCGACGAAGGCGTGGCGGTAGAACGCCGGATCGAAGGTCGTGGTGGACAGGGTCCACCCGGCGTCCTGGGCCCCGCCGGGGCAGGTGCTGAGGTCGAGCGCCGCCAGGGGTGACCCGCCGAACTGGCCGGCGGTGGCGGTGGTGGCGCCGAGGCCGACGACGATCGTCGCCGCCAGCACGCAGGCCAGCGAGGCCGTGAGCCGACGGGAGCGTCGTGGTGATCCGGTCCGGACGCCGGGGATTGTGACCTGAACCGCCGAACGGTGGACGAGCATGGCGCGATCCTTCCCCTCGGGCTGGCGGACTCGACTGGCTCGTCAGGGTCATCACAGCTGGGTCGGAGGCAGGGATGACCACTCCAAAGCCCTCTAAACCGCTCATCTCACCACTGAGGAGTCCGGCACGGTCGAGTCCACCAGGACCTGGTTTTGGCATGACTTCGAGGGGAACCCGAGGCGTAGAGCCGTTCCGGGAGGTGCCCGGGAGGTGCGGGGCGGAGCCGTTCCGGGAGGTGCAGGGTGTTCCAGGTGCATGCGGGTGCGGTGGACTACGGCATCTTGGCCGTCTACTTCGCGGTGGTGCTGGGGATCGGCTTTGTGGCCCGGCGCCAGGTCCACACCGGCCTGGACTTCTTCCTGTCGGGGCGGTCGCTGCCGGCCTGGATCACCGGGCTGGCGTTCGTCGCCGCCAACCTGGGCGCCCTGGAGATCCTCGGACTGGCCGCCAACGGGGCCAAGTACGGGGCCGCCACGGTGCACTTCTACTGGATCGGGGCGATCCCGGCGATGGTGTTCCTGGGCATCGTGATGATGCCCTTCTACTACAACAGCAAGGTCCGCAGCGTCCCCGAGTACCTGCGGCTGCGCTTCAACGACCCCACCCACGTGCTCAACTCGCTCAGCTTCGCGGTGGCCACCGTGCTGATCGCCGGGGTCAACCTGTTCGCCATGGCCCTGGTCATCCGGCTGCTGCTCGGCTGGCCGATCCCCATCTCGATCGTGCTGGCCGCCGCCATCGTGCTGGTCTACATCACCCTCGGCGGCCTGTCGTCGGCCATCTACAACGAGGTGCTGCAGTTCTTCGTCATCCTGGCCGGCCTGGTCCCGCTCACCATCGTGGGGCTCAAGGTGGTCGGTGGCTGGAGCGGGCTCCAGGACAAGATCACCCAGGCCAAGGCCCTGGGGCCCCTCGCCCTCCAACCCTGGCAGGGCACCGCACCAGGCAACGTCACCAACCCGATCGGGGCCGACTGGATCGCGATCGTGTTCGGGCTGGGCTTCGTGCTCTCCTTCGGCTACTGGACCACCAACTTCGCCGAGGTCCAGCGGGCCCTGGCGGCCAAGAACCTCTCGGCGGCCCGGCGCACCCCGCTGATCGCGGCCTACCCCAAGATGCTCATCCCCCTGATCGTGGTCGTCCCCGGCCTGATCGCCGCCGTCACCGTCAAGGGCCTGGGCGCCAAGACCGGCGACCTGCAGTACAACAACGCCGTCCCCATCCTGATCTCGGAGTACCTGCCCAACGGGATGCTCGGGATCGCCATCACCGGGCTGCTGGCCGCCTTCATGGCCGGGGTGGCCGCGAATGTGACCGCGTTCAACACCGTGGTCAGCTACGACCTGTGGCAGGCCTATGTCCGCAAGGACAAGCCGGACGAGTACTACATACGCTTCGGCCGCATCGCCACCGTGCTCGGCATCATCATCGCCATCGGCACCGCCTTCATCGCGGCCGGCTTCAACAGCATCATGGACTACATCCAGGCGCTGTTCTCGTTCTTCAACGCCCCCCTGTTCGCCACCTTCATCATCGCCATGTTCTGGAAACGGGCCACCCCCTGGGCCGGCTTCTGGGGGCTGCTCTCAGGCACCTTCGCCGCCATCGCCGTCCACTTCCTGCACTCCCGGGGGCCGCTGGACCTGGGCTCGCCGCTGGCGGCCGACTTCTGGGGAGCGGGGGCGGCCTTCGTGGTCGATATCGTGGTGACGGTCGCGGTCAGCCTGGCCACCCAGCCCAAACCCGAGCACGAGCTGCGCGGGCTGGTCTGGGGCCTGTCCGAGACCGAGGACACCACCGCCGAACAGGACCCGGCCGAACGGGTCTGGTGGCGCCGCCCGGGGTTGCTGGGCGGCCTCGCCCTCGGCCTGACCGCCCTGCTGTATCTGGTCTTCGTGTTCTGAGTCTTCGTGCTCCAAGGAGGAGTGACCCATGGCCGCGACCGATCCCGATGCCGTCGCGCGCGAGCAGATCGCCGAGACCGAGGAGGCCGAGGCCCGCGACCGGGCCACCGGGGTGCCCAGCCTGTTCGATCTCCGGATGGTGATCGGTGGCCTGCTCGGCCTGTACGGCGTGATCCTGACCGTCATGGGGCTGTTCGCCTCCGACGCCACCAAGGCCAAGTCGGCCGGGATCAACATCAACCTCTGGGCCGGCGTCGTCATCCTGGCCGGCGGGGCCATCTTCCTGGCCTGGGCCAGGCTCCGCCCCCTGCGAGCCGAAGACCTCAAGGACGCCGACCCCGACCGACCCAAGGTCGAATAGGGCCACAGCCGACCCTTTGGCCGGGAAGGAACGATGGGAAGTTCTGATTCGTGGGTCGTTGTCGGCCTGGACAACGGCGGCACCAGTAACAATGCGACCGTCCTGGACGCCTCCGGGCGGTTCCTGGTCGATCGGCTGGTCGAGACCCCAAGTTCCGTGCAGGAAGGCCCGGACGTCGCGGTCGAGGCGCTCGTGCAGGCCCTCGACCACATTCTGGAGCAGACCGGGACGGCCAAGGCGTCGGTGCGTGCCGTGGGTCTGGACACCCCTGGCCCCGCGAGCGCCGACGGCGTCATCTCCTCCAAGGGCGCCACCAACTTCTCCCAGCCGGCCTGGCACGGGTTCGATGTCCGCGGAGCCCTCGAGGCCAGGCTGGGCCTGCCGGTGGTCTACAACAACGACGCCAACGCGGCTGCGCTGTACGCCCACCATGTCCATTTCGGCCCCGACGCGGGGCGCTACTCCTCGATCTCGGCGGTCGTGGGGACCGGGCTCGGCGGGGGCGTGATCGAGGCAGGCCGGGTGGTGCAGGGTTCCGTCGGCATGGCCGGAGAACTAGGTCACGTCCACATCCCCATGGACGGCCTGCTGGACGAGGGGCAGCCCCTGCCGATCTGCAACTGCGGCTTTGTCGGTGACGCCGAGAGCGTGGCCTCCTTGACCGGGATCGAGCGCAACCTGCTGCCCTATTGGCTGACCCAGTTCGACGGCCACGAATTGGGCAGAGTGGAGTCGCCCGCCAAGGCGGCCCAGCTTGTGCGCGACTACGGCGAGCGAGGCGACCCGCTGGCGCTCAGGATCTTCGAGCAGCAGGCGATGGCGCTGGGCCGGCTGTTCACCATCGCCGCCAACTTCGTCGACCCCGACACCTACTTCCTTGGCGGTGGGGTGGTCGAGGCCGCGCCGCACTTCCGCGACTGGTTCCAAGCCAAGGTGCGGGACAACACGGCGCTGCGCGCGGAGCAGGCGTCGGTGACCTTCGCCCTCGTGCCCGACCTGGACATGGCCGGCGCCCGAGGAGCCGCGATCGCTGCGCGAGAGACGCTTCAGACACACTGATTTCCGCGGGGTCCCCGTGGCCTTCAGGTGAGCTCCCCGATCACGTCCTTCGAGTGCGTGATCGGCAGGCGCATGCCCTCGAGCTCGATGCGTGAACCGCTCTCCGTATCGGTCAGCTCCAGCACACGCACGTTCACGCGCTGGTGGACCTTGGCCTCGAGCCCTTCGCGCGGCACGCGGAAGACGAGAGCCTTTGGGTGGGCGCGGTTGCCCGCGAATCCGTAGACCGTCGTCTCCGACACGCCCACCACCATCCGCTCGGGCAGGCCGGTGGCGGCGTCGTGCGCCCACGTGCCCGCCATGTAGCCACCCACCGTCGCGATGCCGCCCGCCGCCGACCCGATCGCATCGCCGATGTCGCCGCCGATCAGGCCGCCCGCGAACCCTGCACCCGAATGGCCCCGGGGCTCGAACTCGCCCGCCGCGGTCACCGTGTCCTCGATGCCGGCGGCGGCGAGCGCCTCGTTGACGACCTCAACGATCTTCTCCTCGGACATGCCGTCCTTGTAGCCCAGCCTGGCGTGGCCGGTCAAGGCCGCCGCCTGGTCGACTCGGGTTGTGCGGTGTCGGTCGGTTGCCGGCGGCGAGCCACGACCGAGCGGGGCGTTGACAGCGGCGGTGTGGGCGGGTAGGCAAACGGGAGGAGCCGTCATACTCTGGGGGTAGCCATGGCCGTGCAGCGTCCTGCGTCCGACGATCTGGTCGCGATCGCCCGTCAGTTCTGGTTCGACATCCCCCCGGAGCGGATGCCCGCCTTTGAGGCGCTGGTCGAGGGGTTCCTGGCTCCCTATGACCGGCTGGAGGAGCTGGAGGAGCCGACCCGGCGGCCGCGCTATCCGCGGGACGGGGGGAGCGCGCCCCGGCCTGAGGAGAACCGGCTGGGGGCCTGGGCGTGGCGGGTCCGGATCGAGG
>Ga0209814_10000485_pt1 | contig 13071 bp, 16 predicted proteins | sample SoiMetdeltSBSDD1_FD_187597 | JGI IMG/M metagenome (GOLD analysis project Ga0209814, IMG submission 187597) | Bulk soil microbial communities from a Populus tree surrounding site in Tennessee, USA - Soil MetaG P. deltoides SBSDD1 (SPAdes) (version 2) | ecosystem: Environmental > Terrestrial >... | reverse complement strand
GTCGGGCCCGACCATCGCCGAGTCGTTCGGCGTGGGCGTCAACGGCGTGGCCGTGCCCTTCGTGCTCGCCTTCGCCGCCGCGCTGGGCCTGGCGGTGCCCATCGCCACCTTCGCCGACCGCGGCAACCGGGTGCGGCTGGCCGTGCTCGGCGGCATCGTGTTCTCGATCTTCTCGGTGTTCGTGGGCCTCGCCTGGACCGTGTGGGTGCTCGCCATCGCCATGGCCGGGATGCAGGTCGGCAAGGCGTTCATCGAGCCGTCGCACACTTCCCTGCTGAGCGACTACTTCCCGGTCGACCGGCGACCCCGGGTGTTCGCCTTCTACCGGGGCGGCAACGCGCTCGGTGCCCTGATCGGCGCCATCGCGGCTGGGTACGTGGCCGAGGCGCTGGGCTGGCGCGCCCCGTTCTTCGCCTTCGCCCTGCCCATGCTGATGCTGGTGGCGGCCGGAGCGAGGCTGCCCGAGCCCCGCCGCGGCCTCCAGGAGCAGCGCCAGGGCGGCGCCGAGCGGGAGGCGCTGGCCCCGGAGGAGGCGCCGCCGTCGCTGGCCGAGGCGTGGCGCATGTGCTGGCAGGTGGACAGCCTGCGGCGCATCTACCGGACGTTGCCCTTCCTGACCCCGGCACTGATCGGCTTCGCGCTGTACGGGTCGTTCGCCTACCGCGACATCTTCGGCCTCGACACCGCCGCCCGAGGCTGGGTGATCGGCCTGGTGGAAGGGCCGTCGCAGCTCTTCGGCCTGATCGTGGGCACCCGGCTGGCCTCGCGCGCCTTCGTGGACGGGCCGGCCAAGGTGTTCCACCAGCTGTCCAAGGCGCTGCTGGTGGTGGCGGTGGCCGCCGGGGTCTTCGCCGCGGCGCCCGTGGCGGCGGTGGCCATCGCCGCCAACGTGGTGGTGAGCGCGGGCCTGGCCTTCGTGGTGCCCGGCCTGTTCGCCACCCTGTCGCTCGTGCTGCCCCCGAGGGCCCGCTCCACCGGGTTCGCCCTCGCCTCGGTGTTCGTGCTGGCCGGGCTGCTGACGTTCCCGGTGGTCGGCCTGATCGCCGACTCGTTCGGCATGCGCTGGGGCATCGCGGTCCTGGCGCCGGTCCTGTTCGTCGGGGGCCTGGTGGTCGGCTCGGCCGGCGACCTGGTGGCCCGGGACATCATGCAGGTGTGGGCGGCCGCGGCCACCCGTACCCAGGCGCTGGCGGCCAAGGCCGAGGGCCGGTCCACGCTGCTGCTGGTCCAGGGCCTCGACGTGTTCTACGGGGACGTCCAGGTGCTGGCGGGCGTGGGCATCGAGGCCGCCGAGGGCGAGATCGTCGCGCTGCTCGGCACCAACGGCGCGGGCAAGTCGACGCTGCTCCAGGCCATCGCCGGGCTGGTCCCCGCGAGCAAGGGCGCGGTGATCCTCGACGGCCGCGACATCACCTACGCGCCCGCGCACGAGGTCGCCCCGCGAGGCGTGGCCCTCGTCCCGGGGGGCTGGGCGACCTTCCCTTCGCTCACCGTGGCCGACAACCTTCGCGCCGCGGGCTGGGCGCACCGCCGGGATCGGCGCGAGGCCGCGACGCGGGTCGACGAGGTGCTGGCCATGTTCCCGCCGCTGCGGGACGTGCTGGTCGAGCCGGCCGCCAACCTGTCGGGCGGCCAGCAACACATGCTCGGCCTGGCGATGGCGCTGCTGGCTCGGCCCCGGCTGCTGCTCATCGACGAGCTCTCGCTGGGACTGGCGCCCGTGCTCGTGGACCGGCTCGTGGCCGCCGTGCGCGACCTGGCGCGCGGCGGGACCACAGTGGTGGTGGTCGAGCAGTCGCTGGATGTGGCGCTGACGCTGGCCGAGCGGGCCTACTTCCTGGACAAGGGCCGCATCCGGTTCGAGGGCCGCACCGCGGACCTGCGGGACCGGCCCGACCTGCTGCGCTCGACATTCCTCGGCCAAGCCGCGGCGCCCGCTCGGGCGGCGGCACCGGCCGCAATCGAGGGCGACGGCGACGGAGCTCCGGCGCTCGAGCTGATCGGGGTCAGCCGCAGCTTCGGGGGGATCAGGGCCGTCGCCGACGTGTCCCTGTCCGTGGCCCGGGGCGAGGTGGTCGGGCTCATCGGGCCCAACGGCGCGGGCAAGTCCACGCTGGTCGACATCGCCTCGGGGTTCACCCCCAGCGACGGGGGGTCCATCCGCCTGCACGGCCGCGACGTCAGCCATCTGTCGGCCAACGGCCGGGCCCGCCGGGGGCTGGGACGCTCGTTCCAGGCCGGCCGGCTGTTCCCCGGCCTCACGGTCGAGACGTGCCTGGCGGTGGCACTGGACCGCTGGGGTGAGGTCACCGACCCGGTGCAGCACGCGCTGCACCTGCCCGCCGCCTACGACGAGGAGCGGCGGGTGGCCCGGCAGGTCGACGAGCTGGTCGACCTGCTGGCGCTGGACCCGTACCGCCAGAAGTTCGTGCACGAGCTGTCCACCGGCACCCGCCGGGTGGTGGAGCTCGGGTGCGTCATGGCGTTGCGGCCGACCGTGGTCCTGCTGGACGAGCCGGCCAGCGGGCTGGCGCAGCGGGAGGTCGAGGCGCTGGCTCCGCTGCTGGTGCGGCTGCGGGACCGGCTCGGCGCCAGCCTGGTGGTGGTCGAGCACGACATGCCGCTGGTGACCGCGGTGTCGGACCGGGTGGTGGCGCTCGACCTGGGCCGGGTGGTGGCGGAAGGGACGCCCGACGAGGTTCTGAGCCACCCCGAGGTGGTGGCCTCGTACCTGGGGACGAGAGGGGATCCGCTGTGCAGCCCATGATGACCGACCCGGACCGGCGCGAGCCCCGGGGCAATCCCCTCGCCAAGTGGGGCCCGCTGGCGCTGATCGTCGTGCTGCTGGTGGCGGTGGCCGCCTTCGTGGTGATCGGCGGCGGGGACGACGGGGACGACCAGGGCGACGAGGATGCCGGGCCCGCGGCCGGCGAGCTGGCGGAGGGCGCCCCGGAGCCGACCGGCAGCATGCCCGTCACCTACGCCGAGGCGCAGGAGGCCGGCACGGCGGACGACTACGACTGGGGCGAGCGCTGCGACACGGACAAGGGCACCGTGCGCATCCCCACCGTGTACGCCTCGCCCTGCGTGCCGGTGTTCGAGGGCGACAACGGCGGCGCGACCGCACCCGGGGTCACCGCCGACACCATCCGCGTCGTCCGCTACGTGCCCCTGCCGGGCGACCTGTCGGCGTCGTCGGGCCCGCTGGCGGCCGCGGCGGAGGACTCGGACGAGGAGCAGCACCAGACCATCCAGGACTTCTTCGACGTCTACGCGTCGCGGGCCGAGCTCTACGGGCGCCGCCTCGAAGTGGTGGACTACCAGGCCACGGGCGCCCTCACCGACGTGGTGGCGGCCCGGGCCGATGCCGCCCAGATCGCGAACGAGCTCGAGCCGTTCGCAGTGCTCGGCGGGCCCCAGCTCGACGGGGGTGCCTTCGCCAACGAGCTGGTGCAGCACAGCATCCTCTGCCTGGACTGCGCCGGTGCCCTGCCCGCCGACCTGCGGGCGGACCTGGAGCCCTACATCTGGTCGGCGCTGCCCTCCGGCGAGCAGGTGCTGACCACGCTGGGCGCCTGGGTCACCCGTCTCGGCGAGACGGACACCGCCGAGCAGAACGTGGCCGAGTGGGCGGGCGGCCCGCAACAGGACCAGCCCCGCAAGCTCGGCGTGATCCACTTCGACCAGGACCCGCCGGTCTTCGCGGTCGACGAGGACGACATCCCCGAAGGCGTCGACCTGGTCGACTCCTACATCTTCGACCTCACCACGATCCCCCAGCGGTCCCAGGAGCTGGTGGCGCGGTTCAAGACCGAGGGCATCACCACGGTGGCGTTCTTCGGCGACCCGTACACGTTGACGCTCCTCACCAACGCCGCCACCGAGCAGGGCTGGTTCCCCGAGTGGGTCATCACCGGCACCGTGCTCACCGACACCAGCACGTGGGCACGCGGGTTCTCCCCCCAGCAGGTCGTGCACGCCTTCGGGATCTCGCAGACCGCGGCGACGACGCCCCAGGACCTGCAGGACCCCATCCGGCTCTACCGCTGGTACTTCGGGGGCGAGGAGACCATGCCCCCGGCCTCCACGCTGTACGCGCTGCTGAACTACCCGGCCCTGTTCATCGTGCAGGGCGTGCACATGGCCGGGCCCGACCTCACCGCCGAGACCTTCGCCCGGGGCCAGTTCCGCATCCCGCCCGCAGGCGGCGGACCCACGCTGGCCCAGGTCAGCTTCGGCAACTGGGGGCTGTTCCCCGGCCTGGGGACCGACTACTCGGCCATCGACGACGCCTCGGAGATCTGGTGGGATCCGACCGTCGAGGCGGTGGACGAGGTCGGCAACCCGGGCACCGGCGTGTGGCGCCGCGCGCACGGCGGCCAGCGCTTCGTCAACGCCGACGACGTCCCCGCGCCCGATCCGTTCGGCGACCCGGCCGGCACGGTCACGGTGGTCGAGCAGCTGCCGCCCGAGGACACGCCCCCCGACTACCCCGCGCCGCCGGGGTCGCCGGCCGCGGGCTGAGCTAAGAACGGGCCCGTGGACCTGCACCCGTGGAACCGCGACTTCACCTGGCGCCCCGGCGCGCCGCCCTACGGGACGCTGAGCGAGGCGCAGGCAGCCGCGTTCGACCGGGACGGCTACGTGGTGCTGCCGGACGTGTTCGACGCCGCCATCGTGGCTGAGATCGTGGCCGATATCGACCGGTTCGAGGCCGAGGTCGACGCCTACCTGGCCTCCCGCGCCAACCAGCGGATGCTGATCGCCGAGGCCGGGGCCATCACGTTCACGACCCACCTGGTGACCCGGTCCGAGCGGCTGGCCGCCTTCGCCCGCCACCCGTTCTTCACCGGCGTGTGCGCCGACCTGGTGGGCCCCGACGTCAACCTCTACTGGGACCAGGCCGTGTACAAGAAGCCGGAGAAGCCCCGGCGCTTCCCGTGGCACCAGGACAACGGCTACGCCTTCGTCGAGCCCCAGCAGTACCTGACCTGCTGGCTGGCGCTCACCGACGCCACCGCCGACAACGGCTGCCCGCGGGTGGCCCGCGGTCGCCACCGGCACGGCACCCTCGCGCACAGCTACGTCGACCCGCTGGGCTTCGAGTGCTTCTCCGAGGTGGACGACGTGGCCGTGGCCGAGGTCGCCGCGGGCGGCGTGGTGGTGTTCTCCAGCCTGACCCCGCACCTGACGGGACCCAACCTCACCGGCGAGGTCCGCAAGGCCTACATCCTCCAGTACGCGCCCGAGGGTGCGACCGTGCTCCGGGGCGACCCGTCCGGCGAGCCGACCGAGCGGGTCCCGGCCGACGACCCCGTGCGCCAGTTCCCGGTGCTGCGCCACGGGGTGGCGGTGTGATCCCGCGGGAGTGACCTCGGGCCCTGGGCGCAGGGGCCTGGTGGGGGCATGCTGGGGGTATGGCAGACGCACTGCGGTTCGGTTCCCTGCCGGTGTCCGTGCTCACCGGCGAGCAGGTCGTCAGAGTGAATGGCGGGGCCACGCTGTGCGAGGCGGCGGACATCATGACCGCCTCGGCGGTCGGGGCGCTGATCGTCGGCGACGGCGACCCGCCGGCCGGGATCGTGTCCGAACGTGACCTGGTGACCGCCCTCGCGGCCCGCAAGGACCCGACGGCGACCCGCACCGAGGAGGTGGCGCACACGAACCTCGTGTGGTGCGACGGCGATGCCACGGTGTCCGAGGTGGCGGAGCTGATGATGGAGCAGTACGTCCGGCACGTGCTGGTCCAGGACAAGGGCCGCCTGGTCGGGATCGTCTCGGCCCGCGACCTGCTGGGCGCCTACGCCTCGGAGGACATCGACGACGAGGAGCAGTGACCCGGGCGCACCCGCGCTCGCCGTTAACCTGTTCGGCGTGGGCATCCTCGACGACCTCCTGGCCAACCCGGGCATCTACCTCGGGATCGATGGCGCACCCGGACGAGGCGGCGACAGCGCAGCCAAGATCGTGATCGCCCCCCTGCCGGGCGGGGCCGGCGTCACGCTGGACTACGAGACGTTCAATCCGAATCCCGAGCGGGTTCGCGGCCATGCCGAGCACGCCGTGATCGGCCGCACCCACGGCGGCGGCGCCATCCTCGTCACCGGTCACATCCACGGCGACTCGGTGACCGTCCTCCGCGAGAGCGAACCAGGCGTGTTCGTGATGGGCGAGGAGCCGTCCGCCTTTCCCGTGTCCATCACGATCTCGGTGCCCGAACCGGGCAAGCTCGTCCACAGCTGGTCGTACGGCGCGCCTGGCGAGGAGCCCGTCGAGCGCGACCGGGCCGAGCTGACGCGGTCCGCCTGACCGATCGGCGCCGTCACGGCGTCGAGCCGGACCATTCACGGGTCACGTCGGGCGGGTATAGCTCCCGTATGGACTGGACGACGCAGCTCCTGGAACAGCTCACGTTCCACTGGGAGCACCAGGCCCGGCCCCGGCTGGACGGGCTGGGGGACGAGGAGTACCTGTGGGCCCGGCCCTGCGGTCCGGCCGAGGGCCCGTTTGCCGACCTCCCCATGGCCGCGCTGATCCTCCACATCCACCGGGAGGCCATCCACCACCTGGCCGAGGTGGCGCTGCTGCGGGACCTGTATGCGCACGGGGCGGCGGGTTGATGGCGACCCGCTTCGACCTCACATTCGACTGCGTGGATGGAGCCCGGCTGGCCGAGTTCTGGAAGCTGGCCCTGGGCTACGAGGACGAGCCGCCGCCCCCGCCCTTCGCTACCCGGGAAGAGTGGCTGGCCAGCTACGGCGAGAGCGTCGACGACGGCCCGCAGGGCGCGTGGCTGCGCGACCCGGCCGGCGTCGGCCCCCGGCTCTGCCTGCTGCCCGTCCCCGAGCCCAAGGTGGCGAAGAACCGCCTCCACATCGACGTGCGGGTAGCAGGCAAAGGGACGCCCGACGAGCGTTGGGGCCGCATCCGCGAGACGGTCGGCCGCTTGACCGAGGCGGGCGCGACCACCCTCGCCACCTTCGAGGGCCACCACGTCGTGATGGCGGACCCCGAAGGCAACGAGTTCTGCGTGGCCTGACCGCCGCCGTGCGCTCAGGGCACCTCTTGCAGCACGAAGGTGTTGCCGTCGGGGTCCCGCAGCTCGGCGAACGAGTTGAACTTGGACCGCTCGGGGTCGGGGCCGGGCTTGCGCTCACCGTTCTCGTAGTGGATCACGTCGCCCACGTCGATCCCGGCCTCGGTCAGCTGCTTGTGGGCGGCGACGATGTCGTTCACCACCAGGTGGATCCCGTGGATGGACCCGGGGGCCATGTCGTGGCCCAGCCCGTAGCCGATGGTGATGGAGCAGGCCGACCCGGGTGGGGTGAGCTGGACCACGCGGAAGTTGTCGCCCATCTTGTGGTCGACGTCCACGTTGAACCCGGCCTTCTCGTAGAACGCCTTGGACCGATCCACGTCCGACACGGGAACGATCACGAGCTCGACCTTCATGTCCACGGTGCACTCTCCTTCGTCGTAGGGATGTGCCACCTGTAACGACAGCTCCGTCGGGAACTCATCGCGCGCCCGGCTCATAGCTCCCGCGGCACGAACTGGTACCACCATTGCTCGGGCGGGCCGTCGTCGACCAGCACGTACAGGCCCTCGGTCTCGACGACCTCCACCGGGGGCGGGTAGCGGACCAGGCGACTCCGGGAGGGACCGCCCTCGCAGCGGATCAGCATGCGCTCGCCGGCCTCCACCGCGCGCTACTCCCCCACCGGGCCGGCCTCCCGGCGCATGACCACGTCCCGGGAGCGGACCTTGACCTCGGTGAAGCCGGCCGCGTCATACATCGCCCGGCGGCCGCGGAAGTTCCGCTCGCCCGGCGCGTCGAAGTTGGGCGGGTAGGCCTCGACCGCGTCCAGGCCGCGGCCGGGGGCGTCGGCCAGCACCCGATCCAGCAGCTGTCGGGCCAGGCCGTGGCGCCGGTAGGGCGGGGCGATGACGAAGCAGGCCACCGCCGCGGTGCGGCCGTCGGCCGGGTCCCCCCGCCGGAACAGCGCGGTGTCGCCCCGCCGGGCAGCGTTGACCCAGCCGGCGGGGCGCCCGTCCACGTAGGCCAGGTAGCCGAAGGCGTGGCCCGCCCGGAAGAAGCCGATCATCTCCTCCCGCCGCTCCCGCCAGTGGTGGAGCTCGGGCGGCGGCTGGTGCGGGTCCCACTCGTGAGGCTCCAGGCAGTAGCACGCCGAGTTCTCGGGCAGGCCCACATTGCCGTCGAAGTCGAAGAACGCCAGCCAGTCGTCCAGCCGGTCCTCGGTGACCGGGTGGATCTCGACCCCGCCGAGCTCGTCGAGCCGCTCGGACCCGCCGGTCATGCGGGCCAGGCCCTCGAAGTAGTTGCGCACCGCCAGGTCGGGATAGGGCACCTCCTCGGGGTGCTCGGCCCGGACATGGGCCAGCCCGGCATACCCGAACGCCTCCAGGTCCTTGGCCTCGAGCGTCTCCCCGCAGACGTGGCATGGCTTGGAGAACATGACGCGACGCTACGCCGCGAGGAACGATGGGGCGGTGCGGCTCCCGGTCATGCCCCCGGTCGCCCCCATGCTGGCCAAGCCGGTGGGGGCCATCCCGCCCGGGCACTACTACGAACCGAAGTGGGACGGCTTCCGGTCGATCGTGTTCCGCGACGGTGACGAGGTGGAGATCGGCAGCCGCAACGAGCGCCACATGACCCGCTACTTCCCGGAGCTGGTGGTGGCGTTCCGGGCCAACCTGCCCGAGCGCTGCGTGGTGGACGGCGAGATCGTGGTGGCCGACGCCGACCACGACGGCCTCGACTTCTGGGCCCTGCAGCAGCGCATCCACCCCGCCGACAGCCGGGTGCGGATGCTGGCCGAGCGCACCCCGGCCAGCTTCGTCGCCTTCGACCTGCTCGCCCTCGATGACGAAGACCTGACCGGCCGGCCGTTCCGGGACCGGCGCGCCGTGCTGGAGCGGGCCCTGGCGAAGGCCGAGCCGCCCGTCCACCTCACCCCCATCACCCAGGACATGGACGTGGCCCAGCGCTGGTTCGAGCTGTTCGAGGGGGCCGGCCTCGACGGCCTCATCGCCAAGTCGGGCGACGTCACCTACCAGCCCAACAAGCGGGTCATGGCCAAGGTCAAGCACGTGCGCACCGCCGACTGCGTGGTGGCCGGCTACCGGGTGCACCGCAGCACCCGGGAGGCGGTCGGGTCGCTGCTGCTGGGCCTGTACGACGACGGCGCGGAGCCCGGCATCCCCGACGAGTTCCGCGGCGAGCACGAGGGCCCGACCTTGGTGTCGGTGGGCGTGGTGGGAGCGTTCCCGATGGACGTGCGCCGCCGGCTGTACGTCGAGCTGCAACCGCTGGTCACGGACTTCGAGCACCACCCGTGGAGCTGGGCAGCCGAGGCGTTCACCGAGCGCGGGGCCCGAGGCGAGGGCACCCGCTGGAACGGCCGGCAGGACATGTCGTTCGTGCCGCTTCGGCCCGAGCGGGTGGTCGAGGTGCGCTACGACTACATGGAGGGGTTCCGGTTCCGCCACACCGCCCAGTTCGTGCGCTGGCGGCCCGACCGCGATCCGGCCTCCTGCGGCTACGAGCAGCTCGACCGCCCGGTCCGGTATGACCTCGACGCGGTGCTCGCGGGGCAGGTCCGCTGAGCGCTGGTCGCCCCGGCTGGCGATGACCCCGGCGCGCGGGTCAGGCTGCGGGCGATGGCACGAGTCGCCGTGCGGCGGACCTTCGATGTAGCGGTGCCCCGGCGGGTGGCGTGGGACCGCCTGGCCGAGATCGAGCGGTGGCCGGAGTGGGCCCCGCACTTCAAGTCGGTCGAGGTCACGCCGCCCGGCACGCTGGGACCCTCCTCGTCGGGCGTGCTGCACATCCGCTATCTGCGCCCCAACCGGTTCCGCATGACGGCATGGGACCCTCCGTCGGGCTGGGAGTGGACCGGCGGGCTGCCGGGCGTGCACATCTGCTACGACCACCGCTTCGAGGACGCCGGCGAGGACCTGACGACGGTCACCTTCGAGGTCACCCTGGAGGGCCCGCTGGCCGGCGTGGTCCGCCCGGTGTTCTCCCGGATCTACGGCCGCCTGATCGACCGGGCCATCCCGCGCCTGCAGCGCTGGATCCTCACCTGATGCCCTGGACCTGCCCGGAGTGCGGCCGCCAGTTCCGCCGCACGCGCCAGTCCCACGAGTGCGCCCCGGCCATGACGCTGGACGAGTACTTCTCCACCGGCCCCCCGCACGAGCGGCCGGTGTTCGAGGCGGTGATGGCGCACCTGGCCACGCTGGGCCCGGTGCACGTCGAGCCGGTGTCGGTCGGGATCTTCCTCAAGCGTGACGGCAGCTTCATGGAACTGCGCCCCATGGAGCGGTGGGTGGCGATGTCCTTCCCGCTCCGGCGGCGGGCGCAGCACCGGACCATCGTCCGCAAGGTGATGCAGTGGCACGGCCGCTACTACCACATCGCCAACGTCCGGGGCCCCGAGGACCTGGACGACGCGCTGCTCGACCTCATCACCGAGTCCTACGCCGATGCGTGACTACCAGGCCTGGCACGACGACTACGACCGGCCCGGCTCGACCCTGCACCTGCGGCTGCTGGTGGTCCAGGACCTGATCGCCGGCGTACTGGACGAGGCGCCGCGCGGGCCGGTCCGTTTCGTCAGCATGTGCGCGGGCCAGGGCCGCGACGTGCTCACGGTGGCGCGCCGCCACCGGCGCGGCGGCGACCTCGTGGGCCGGCTGGTGGAGCTGGACCCGGTGAACGTCGCCGCGGCCCGCGCCACGATCGCGGGCGCGGGGCTCGACGGGATCGAGGTCGTCGAAGGCGACGCCGGCACGAGCGACGCCTACCTGGGGGCGGCGCCGGCCGACTTCGTGCTGGCGTGCGGCATCTTCGGCAACGTCAGCGACGAGGACATCCGCGCCACCGTCGCCTTCCTGCCCGCGCTGTGCGCCCCTGGCGCGACCGTGCTGTGGACCCGCGCCCAGCGCGAGGACGGGATCGTGCCAACCATCCAGGACTGGTTCACCGCCACCGGCTTCGAGCCCCGGGCGCTGGTGACACCGGAACGGCTGCGCTTCGGCGTGGGCGCCGCCCGCTTCACCGGTAGCCCCGCGCCGCTCCGCCCGGGCGTGCACATCTTCACCTTCGTGCGCTGACGGTCAGCCGTCGGGCACGCCGTGGATCTGGGGCTTGATGTCGACCACGGGCGTGCCGTCAAGCGCCTCCAGGTCGCGCACGCGCAGGCGCGCGCCGTCCCGTTCCACCACCTCGACCAGGTGGAGGCCGATGGGGTTGGGGCGGTCGGACGAGCGCGTGGCGAACACCCCGACCTCGGGGTTCTTGGGATCGTCCCGCGGCCGGGTGCGCAGCACGTCACGTGCGGCGCGGTCCAGCCAGGTGAGCACGATCACGCGCTGGCCGGCAGCGATGCCGTCGAGCCCTTCCACCACTTCGGGGACGATCTCGATCCACGCCTCCGGTGAGCCTTCGAACCCCTGCTTGGGCGCGGACGACGGGTCGGTGAGCGGGGACTCGACCCGCCCTATGGGCTGCAACTCCATGACCGACATCATGAGCGCGACCGACGACGGCACCAACCGACGACGGCCGATCCGAACCTCGGGGCTACCGCACCGGGACCGCGATCGTGGCTACTCTCCGCTCAGGCGAGCAGACCATGGGAGCGGGCCCAGTGGTACACGATCTGGTCGGCGTCCATCGGGACGTCGCCCCACGGCAGGTAGAACTGCTCGCCGTCAATGTCCAGCGTGGGCAGCTCGTCCTTCCAGGCCTGGAACTCGGGCGAGCTTTCGACCTGCTCGCGTATCTCGGGACGGGCTGCGAGCTCTTGAGATTCGAGTGTCTCGTTGGACTGCCCCATCGGACGGATCACCTCACATGCTCACGTCTACAGCAATTTACTCAGGGAGTATCCCCATGGCCGATGCCACTCGAACCACGACCCTGGCCGCCGAGACCTTCCAGGAGACGCCTCACCTGCGCGAGCAGGCCGAGGAGTCGCCCAAGCTGGAGCAGTTGCGCGGCTCCGCCCGCAAGGTGACCTTGGGGACCGATGGCGGCGAGACCTACTACGTGCTCGAAGGCGACCTGCTCTACGACGACGACGAGCTCGAGCTGCACGCCCTCCAGCAGGACGTCCGCGCCAAGGCCAAGGAGGTCGGGCTCACCCCCGACGCCCAGAGCGGCCGCGAGGACGCCCTGGTCGTGGTGGCGCCGGGCGGCAAGATCGTGCGCTGGCGGCCCGGGAAGGTGCTCACGTACACCGTGCTGCGCGAGAGCTTCCCCACCGAGGACAACTACAACCTGGTCGTGGAGTCGGTGAAGGCGGCCACCGGGGCCTGGCAGGACACCTGCGGCATCATGTTCGAGCATCGCAGCGAGTTCGACGCCCACGCCAACGTGTCGGCTTCGCCCGACGACATCGACGCAGCGCTGGTGTTCACCGTGCGCTACATCGACGCCGGCGGCCAGTTCATCGCGGCGGCGTTCTTCCCCACCTACCCGCCGGCCCGGCGCCGGGTGCTGATCGACCCGTCGTTCTTCGGCGACGATCTGACGTTCGACCGGGTGGGCGTGCTGCGCCACGAGCTGGGCCACACCCTCGGGTTCCGGCACGAGCACATTCGCAGCGAGGCCCCGGCCGCCTGCCCGGACGAGCCTGCGTACGACACGCTCAACCTCACCGACTACGACCCCCAGTCGGTGATGCACTACTTCTGCGGCGCGGTGGGCTCACGGGAGCTGGCCATCACCGAGCTGGACCGGCTCGGGGCGCAGAAGGTCTACGGGCCTTCGCTCTCGGCCATGATGCTCGTCGACTAGCAGCTCGACGAGCTGCGCCCGGCTACTAGGCGGACCTGCGCCCCCTATCAGGCGCAGTGGTCCTGGATGACCTGGACGGGATGGCGGACCGCCAGGTCGGGGCGGGTGGGCACGGTTTGGCTGCACAGCGGGCAGACCGTGCCACCGTCGACGTCGGTGCAGCCCAGCCGTAGCCGCCAACCCGAGGCGCGGCAGATGTCCGACTCGTCGGGACGGGACCGCGGGTGACGGACCCGCTCGCGGAC
>Ga0209814_10000483_pt1 | contig 13083 bp, 10 predicted proteins | sample SoiMetdeltSBSDD1_FD_187597 | JGI IMG/M metagenome (GOLD analysis project Ga0209814, IMG submission 187597) | Bulk soil microbial communities from a Populus tree surrounding site in Tennessee, USA - Soil MetaG P. deltoides SBSDD1 (SPAdes) (version 2) | ecosystem: Environmental > Terrestrial >... | reverse complement strand
CCTCCACGCGCACCATCGAGAACTTCTTGTAGTCGGCGACCGCCGGTTCCGGATTAACCATGTCCCAGTTCTCGGCGATCGCCGGATCGTCGAGCTGGAGGACCAGGCCCGCGTCGACGATGGCCTTGTACTCCTCGCGCATGGCGTCGGCGCACGCGAACAGGAATTCCTCTTCGGTCTCGTAGTAGCGATTCGCGATTCGCGAGGCGCTGCCCGGCGCGATCGACGTCATGAAGCCCTCGTCCACGCCCGCGGTCGCGAGCGCCGCCTTGAAGTTGGCGATGTCGGATTGGATGGCGGTCTGCCCCGTGTAGGTCAACTTGCCGACGCACACGGGCCACAGCGCGGGGCGGGGCCCGGTCGTGATGCCGGAGTCCGGATCGCCGTACGCTGTGGCGAATCGCAGCCGGTCGCGACGATCGGCGAAGCTCGTGAGCACCACCTCGCCGGGTCGCGAGCGCTGCGCGGGCATGTCGTAGAGGCCGGTCGTGCTGAGCTCGAGACCTCCGAGACGCTGGAACGAATAGCTCCACCACGCCCGGTAGTTCACTTTGTGGCCCATCGATTTTCCGAACTCGCCGTCGCCCGGGATCGAGACGCCAGTCTGCTTCTGCAGACGGACGACCTCGGCCACGCTCGACCGGAGCTGATCCTGGAATCGCCGCTCGTCGGTCGCGGCATTCGACTCGCGGGCGCGGTTGGCCTCGATCAACGCGTCGGGCCGTGGCAGGCTTCCGGCGTGGCTCGTCAGGATCTGGTCACGGCTGTATTTCATCGCGATCCTCCGTCGGTAGGCGAGTGTCGGGAGTGTACTCTATGCGTAGGTCCGGAGGCTGCCGCACGGCCTCAGGTGTGTAGAAGTTACCGGGTGCCGAGTAAGTTCTACGGCGCGCCGGCTACCAGGAAGTGCGGGCCTGGTGGGTTGGGCCCCTCGCCCCAGACCTGACGCGGGCTTCCGAGCTTTCCGCCCGGTGTCCCGCCCGCGAGACGGACGCCAAGCTCGGCATCCGCGTTGCTACGCAGGAGGATCTCGTGGCTGATCAACCGACGTGCCTATGTATCGTCTCGGGAGAACGACTTCGCGGCGGCGACTTTATCGCGGCCCTCCGGGCGTCGCTTCGTCCCCACGACCAGCTCGAGATTATCGTGGATCGTCGCTGTGGCGAGCCCGTGGGGGAATGGGAGCGCCTCGAGGACCGGCGACATCGGCCTCAGGTGGACGCAGCCCTCCGGGCCAACGGCTTCGCCGTGATTCCCGCGCCGAGCTCGAAAGAGGATCGTGGGGCGTTTGCGGAGCACAACGCCTTCGCCGAGCGCAGCGCCTCTTCCGAGCGGGGGCCAGTCTCGCTTCTGCTGCCGGCGGAGACGAGGTCGCGCGGAGACGACCGCGGGTACGACCGAGGAGACGACCGCGGGTATGACCGAGGGGACGACCGCGGCTACGACGAAGACGAGGAGCGGCTAGAGGCGATCCGCGACTTCAGGCGTGAGCGCTCGAGCCATCTCGTTCCGTGGCTGATCGCCGCGCTGGTCGTCGTGGCGACGCTGGCCTTTCTGCTCTCGCCGACCGGCCAGACGCTCAGGACCAACCTCGTGCAGCGAGTCTGGCCCGCGTCCGACCAGGGCAACCAGACGGCTCAGCCCTCCGACGGCTCGAGCGCGCCGCGAGGCCCTGCGGTTGCCGAGCGGTCCACGACCGCGCCCGCACGGCCGCCGGCGAGCGAGGCGCCGTCGGCGGAGCGATCCGGTCGGGGATCGGTCCCGTCGGGAGCGGGAGCGACCGAACCCGCCCCGCCGCGTGACGCCGGTGGCGCCAACGCGCGGGAGAGCGCGACGGGTCGCGAGAACACCGTGCCGCGCGAGAGCAGCGTGCGTGATAACGCCCCGCCACGCGAGAGCGCTGCGCTGCCGCGCGAGAGCCGCGTGCCGCCGCGCGAGAGCGCCGCGCCACGACGCAACAGCGGCACGTTGCCGCGCGAGAACGGGCCGATCGAGAACGACGCGTCCTCGCGGGCCACGACCGGAGCGGCCACGCGCACGCGGCCGCGGGCAGGAGAGCCCGTGCGATCGGGCCCGAGCGCGCCGAGTCCGCGCGAGACCGCCAGCGTCGCGCCGTCACCGGAGGCGGTATCGCGCACGGTCGCGCCGCGCTTCGCCGGGCTGCCTCGCATCGAGCTCATGCGCGAGGGCAGCGCGTCCGGTGGATCATACGCGGTCCGGATCGCCGATCCCGCGGGCAGGCCGCTGCCGGACGCCGAGGTGCTGCTGATCGCGCGCATGGCGGACGGCACGACCGAGAACGTGCGGATGGGATTCGTGCCCGAGCACGGCACCTACCGCGGGATGCTGCCGCCCGTCCGGTCGGCGCCCATCGACCTCCGGATCCGCGTGATCACCGGCGACAAACGTGTCGAAATTCCTGTCGGCCCGTAGCGACTCGAAACCACGGTGGATGCCATGAGCTCTGCGTGCAGAAGCCTCTGTATCGTCGCGCGCGATCCCCTGCAGTGCAGTGAGCTCGTGTTGAGCCTGCAGGCGACGCTGGATCCGGACGACGAGGTCGAGATCATCCTGGACCGGCGCCGCGAACGGAGCATCTTCGAGGCGACCAACGTGGAGCCCGGGCGCGGATTCGCCGAGCGCCGCCGGAATACTCAGGTAGACCTCGAGGTGAGGACGAAGGGTTTCGCCATTGTGCCGGCGACCTTGCGGTCGGGCACGTTTCGCTCGCCACGCCCCATCGCCGCGCCCGACGCGGACGATCGCGCGCGCTTCGAGAACGTTCTTAGCTTCAGGCGCCGGCGCGAGGCGCGGCCGCGGCGAGTGGTCGGCGCGGCGAGCGCGGTCGTCGTCGCGCTCGTCCTCGCGCCGCCGCTGAGCAGCGTGTCCCATCGCGCGTCCACCGAGATAGCGCCATCGTCGGGCGGGGCCGCGACGTCGAGCGCGAGCGGCGCCTCGATCGCGCCGCTGCCCGGCCACGGCTCGGCGCTCGATAACGCGTCGCGCCCACATGCGAACCAGCCGGCGGCGGCGGGGAGCGCGGGACGCGAGCCGAAATCGGGGCGTGGCGCGCTCGAGACGTACATCGGGCGCGTCGAGAACGCGACTGGACGCATCGTGTCGCAGGCGAACGGCTTGATCGATCGCGTCAAGAGCGAAGTCGTGGGCAACGCGCCGATGAGCGCGAGCTCCAAGCCGCCTGGCCACGACGCTCCGGACGCCGCGAAACCGCGCCCCACCCAGACTCCCTAGCTCACCGAGCTCACTCCCGCTGGAGAGTCGAGCTCACCTGCACTTTGCGGTTGCGTTCGACTCGGAGTCGGCACACAGTAGCGACCTCGATTGAGTTGACGCTCTCGGTCGAGGCCGAGCCCCGCGAGAGCCGACGACCGTAGCGCAAGCGACTGATCAAAGGCCGGGCAACGGAGCCAGCTGGAACGAGGGCGCGCACTCTCACATGCTCGCCGATCGCAAATACTCCCTCAGCCTCGTCGGGCTCTTCGGCCTGTACGTCCTGGCGGGGAAGGTCGGGCTGTCCCTCGCGTCGGTCCACGCCAGCGCCTCGCCCGTCTGGCCGCCGACCGGCATCGCGCTCGCCGCGTTCCTGACGCTCGGCTATCGCGTGTGGCCGGCGATCTTCGTGGGCGCGTTCGTCGTCAACGTCAGCACCGCCGGCTCGGTGGCGACGTCGCTGGCGATCGCGTTCGGTAACACGGTCGAGGGTTTGTTGGGGACGTTTCTGGTCGTGCGCTACGCCAACGGCGCGCGCGCGTTCGACCACGCTCAGGACGTCTTCAAGTTCGCCGCGCTCGCCGGGCTCCTGTCGAGCTTCGTGAGCGCCACGATCGGCGTCATCAGCCTCTCGCTCGCCGGCTACGCCCGCTGGATCGATTTCGACGGGATCTGGCTCACATGGTGGCTCGGCGATGCCACGGGCGCGCTGGTCTTCGCCCCGCTGCTCGTTCTGCTGGCGCGCGATTGGTGGTCCGGTCCGGCGCGGGGCCACGTGCTCGAGGCCGCCGCGCTCTGGCTGACGACGACGCTCATCGGCCTCGCGGTGTTCGGCGAAGGGCTGGCGCATCTGGGGCTGATGACCTTGCCGCTCACGTTCCTCTGCACGCCGCCGCTGGTCTGGGCCGCCGTGCGTTTCCGCCAGCATGAGGCCGCGATGCTGGTCGTCGTGCTCTCGGGCATCGCGATCTGGGAGACCTTGCACGGCTTCGGGCCGCTCGCGAACGTGCCGACGAACGAGTCGCTGCTTCTCCTGCAGGTGTTCATGGGAACCGTGTCGGTGATGGCCATCTCGGCCGGTGCCGTCGTCGAGGAGCGCCGGCGCGTCGATCAGGAGCGCGAGCATCTGCTAGTCAGGGCCCAGGCCGCGCGCGCGGACGCCGAGGCCGCGAATCGCGCGAAGGACGAGTTCCTCGCGATGCTGGGCCACGAGCTGCGCAATCCACTGGCTGCCATCATCAGCGCGGTCAGCGTGCTCGATCGCCTGGGCCGCCACGACGAGGTCGCCATGCGCGCGCGGGAGGCGATCCGTCATCAGATCACGCATCTGGGCCGGCTGGTGGACGACGTTCTCGACATCGTGCACGTCGCCAGCGGCCAGATCGCGCTCGCGTGCGAGCCCTTGAACCTGGCCACGAGCGTGCAGCGCGCGGTCAGCGAGCTGGCCAGCACGGGACGGCTCGAGCGCCACGTCGTCGACGTCCGCGCCGAGCCCGTCTGGGCCAACGCGGACCCGGCGCGGCTCCGCCAGATCGTCTCCAACCTTCTGACGAACGCGATCAAGTACACCTCGCCCGGCGGCACCATTCGCGTTCGAGTCGGCGGCGAAGAGACGCTCGCGATCATCGGCGTGTCCGACACCGGCATCGGAATTCCGCCCAAGCTCCTGCCGCACATGTTCGATGCGTCACCGCAGGGTGAGCGCCGGCTCGATCACGCGCGCGGCGGGCTCGGTGTCGGCCTCACCTTGGTGCGCCGACTCGTGGAGCTTCACGGGGGCAGGGTGGAGGCCTTCAGCGAGGGCCCGGGGCGCGGCAGCGAGTTCGTGGTGCGACTACCGCGGATCGCGCCGGTGAAGCCCGCCGAGTCGCAGTCGGTGCTTCGCGTCATCGGAAAAGTCGCCGCGGTCAGACACTGATTGGCGGCGCCGAGTATGTCCACGACAGCCGGGTGCGAGTTATGCACTGCTGTGGATAATCCTGTTGGTAACCGACCGGGCTTAGCTCCTAAAATACTTTCACCATTGGCGTTTCTCTCTTGAGAGAAATCCCCAGACTGGCGGTCTCAGGCGCCACTGTCATCGACGGGACCGGCAGAACGCCGCTCCAGGGGATGACCGTCCTCATCGAGGGGGACAAGGTCGCCGCCGTCGGATCGACCGCCTCGACGCCGATCCCACCGGACGTCGCGATCATCGACGGCAGAGGAAAGTTCGTCACGCCCGGGCTCGTGGACATGCACGTTCACGTCTACACACCGGAGAAGTGGCATCCCGAGTTCTTCCTCGCGGCCGGCGTCACCACCGTGCTCGACCTGGGCGGCCAGCTGCACGACGTCGCGGGCTATCGCGCACTGGTCGCGTCCGGGGCGCGTCCGGGTCCGCGCATGCTCTTCACGGGTCCGATGCTCGAGGAAGGCGAGATGTACGAGGGATTCGCCGGATTCTGCCGTCGGTTCGACTCGGCCAACACCGAAACGGAAGTCGACGCGCTGGCCGACGCCGGTGTCGACGGCGTCAAGCTCTATGTGACCGTGCGACCCGACACCGCTCGCCGCGCCTGCGCGCGCGCGCACGCGCGCGGCTTGCCGGTCTTCATGCACCAGCACGCGACCTGGGGCGCCGAGGCCGCGCTCGCCGGTGTCGACTCGGTCGAGCACGTCAACGTCTTCGGCCAGCTTGCGCCATCCGGCTACTGGCTCGCCGAGCCGGCGAAGCTCAATCCCTTCGAGTACGGCGGCTGGCTGTGGCGCTGGCTCGGCGAGCTCGAGCCGCGCTCGGACGCCGTTCGCCGCCTCTACGACGGACTGCTCGCCGCCGGGACCGCGCTCGATCCCACGCTCGTGCTCTACGCGGCGCGTCCCGGCGCCATCGGCGACGACGTCGGCGACACGTCGCGAGATGATCCGGAGCGCACGACGCTTCTACCACTGCTACCCGCGGCGGTCGGCAAGGAGCTTGTCGGCCGGTGGGCCGAACGACGCGCCGCGGCGCGCGGCGCCTCCGAGGCGGCGAAGGATCGGATGAGGCGCGCGTGGGACAACATCCTCGCGCTGGTCGGCGGATTTCATCGTGCGGGTGGGATCGTGCTGGCGGGAACCGATTGCCCGAACGTCGCGATCGTGTCGGGCTTCTCGCTCCATCGGGAGCTTGAGCTCCTGGTGCGCGCCGGCCTTTCTCCGATGGATGCGATCGTGTCGGCGACGCGGAAGCCCGCGGAGCGGCTCGGCAAGCGCGATCTCTTCGGAACGATCGCGCCGGGGCGCGCGGCCGATCTTCTTCTGCTGGGCGCCGACCCGCTCGCCGACATCCGCAACATCGGCCGGATCGAGCGCGTGATCGCGCGCGGAACGGTCTATGAGCCGGAGCGGCTCCTGCGCGATCGTCGAACGACGAGCTGACGCGACTCGACTCGCGAGAGCTCGCGGCGACCGGCGACTAGCCCGTCGCGGCCTGCGCGGGCGGCTCGCCCACGCCCACGCGGCTCAGCGGCCGTTTGACTCCCGCCCGGTTCACCCAGTACGGGCATACCTGAGCGTGCGCCGTGACGACGGACGTGAGATCGCTCCCGCAGAGCGGACACGGAAACATCCCGACCTCGGAGCGCGAGACCCAACCCAAACGATAGGTGTTCTGACAGCGCTGGCAGGGGACGATGTGCTGACTGCAGCACAGGAACAGGATCGCCTTCGAGTCGGGATCGTCGAAGTCGATGCGCGTCGTAGTGTGCGGCACCGCGATCCAGCGATCGACCTTCAGCTCGGCGTCCGCCTCGGGGCGCGTTCGGCGATCACCTTGCCGTCGCTCGGGGCGATGCGATCCGTTTCCGCTTCGACGATCCGTGACTCGACGGTCCACGATGACCTCGACGGTCGAGTCGTCCGCGAAGGTGTGGCTCAGCGACCGACACGCGTCTTGCCCGTTTTTCGGGACCACGATCAGTATCGAGCGCTCCCCGTTTTGCATGGGCCGAATCTCCTTAGGTGAGCGTAAAGCTTACTCCCAAGGCCCCGGGAAACCAGCAAGAACTATTAGGGATTTTGACGAGAAAATCCGCGCAGTTGCCCGCGCGGCTAGCCGGCCCAGGCGCGATAGACGGTTCCGACGGCGCGGCGGAGCGCCGCGCGAATCGCATCCCAGTCGGCGCGCGGTTCGCCGAGCAGCACGATGTAGCCCACCGGTGTGCTGCCGATGAATACGGCTCCGCTCACGCTCGCGAACTGCGCCATTGGGAATGTGCCGCGTCGGAGCCGAGGGCCGCGCATCTCGAGCTCACGCCCGAGAGTCGCCGCCAGCGCCGCCAGCGGCTCGGCCTGAATTTCATGCGGAAGATCCGCGGCGATGAGGAGGCCATCCGGGGCCACGACGAGGCCGCCCATGATGTGGTCGAGCTTCAGAAGCGCGGTCAGCACGCCGCGGAGGTCGCGCCCGACCTCGGGCTGCGCGACGACGACGGCGGCCGCGCTCATGCGAGCTCCGAGCGGCAGCAACCCCACACCTGCTCCAGGTGCTCGAGCGCAGTCGAGCTCCTCAGATCGCGATCGAATGCCAGGGAGAGGAGTGCCGTGTCGTCGGCGCGCAGGTATGTCGTGTCGGCCACTCCCTCGACGACGGCATGGCGCAACGGACCGAGCCCGGCGCGCGCGAGCATCGCAGTCGCGACTCTCGCGAGCTTCGCGGTGCTCCCGACGGCCAAATCGGTGCGTGGCCCATGGGGCTCGGCGAAGAGCAGGGTCGCGTCGGCTCGCATGAACAGCGCTTCGCGGCTCTCCGCCGGCAGGCGCAGGCGGTCGGTGGCCTTCGTCCCGGTCGCGGTGACCACGGGCTTCGCATCGACGCTCGGCACGAGGCCTCGCGCGACCTCGAGCAGTGCGCGCGCCTCCGGGAAGTCCGGATAGCGCGCCAGCGCTCGCCTGAGTAACGAGCGGCACGCAGTGATGTCGTCTTCCTCGAGCGCGACGCGCGCGAGCCCCAGCAGCGCCCGCGGCTGCGTCGGCTCGAGCGCGAGGACGCGCTCGAACGAGGTCCTGGCTTGACCGGTCTCGCGCAGGGCCATGTGGAGTGAAGCCGCCAGGAGATGTCCGACGACGCTCAGCGGATCGTGGAGCAACGCCGTGTCGACGATCTCGGTCGCGCGCTCGAATCGTCCTTCGTCCCGCAAGCGCTGCGCCCGCCAGAGCATCTGGGCGGTGGTCGGCCGTCGTTTCTTGCCGCCGACCATGTGCCAGAGACGCGCGAGGAACATCCCAGCTTTCGGCGCCTTCAAGATCTTCGCCATCTGTCTCCGACACCCGTCCGCGCCTGACCTGTCGCGCGGTTGAGGCGGGCGCGTCATGCTGGCACCGGACAGTTATGTCAGAAGTTGTCATCGGAACTGACCAGTTGTCACAGGCACGAACCCGGGAGCCCGCCAAGTCGCCTTAGTCCCTGTTTGTTCGAGCGTAAAGTCGCGCCCCATGGGCGCTGACGCTGGCAGATCGGTTGCACCGAGGCACATCTGGCGGATACGACGACAGAACGCCAGGGAGGCCTGCGTCCGATGCCCAAGGTGATGGTGGTCGACGACGCCTACTCCGAGCTGCAAGTCATGGAAACGATCCTCCGGTCGGCCGGGTACGACGTCGTCACGTACCTCGACGGCGACGAGCTCGAGGAAAAGATCGCCAAGGAGCAACCCGACGTCGTGCTGCTCGACATCGTGATGCCCAAGCGCAATGGCTTCGACGCGCTCCGGGGCGTGCGCCGGGACGAACGGATCAAGCAGGCGCGCGTGGTGGTGGTCAGCTCGAAGAACCAGGAGAGCGACCGCATCTGGGGCATGCGCCAGGGCGCGGACGAGTACCTGACGAAGCCGTTCACGGCCGACCAGCTCCTCGCGGTGGTCAGACGGTTCCTGCGATGACGACGAGCCTGCTCGACACGTCTGCTGCGGTCCGCGCGTGCGTGTTCGCGCTCGCCGGCCAGCCGTTTGCGATCGACGTCACCCAAGTGCGCGAGGTCGCGATCTTCGAGGAGTGGACGACGGTGCCGCTGGCGCCGCCGCATCTGATCGGCGTCGCCAACCTGCGCGGCGACGTCGTGCCGATCGTGGACGCGCGCGCGGCGCTCGGCCTCGCCGCGAGCCGGGGCGGCCGCAAAGTGCCCACCTTGATCGTTGAGGCCGAGGGCTTCGAGGTCGCGCTGGTCATCGACGGCGAAGTCAGCCTCGAGGCGTTCGGCGGCATCGTGACCCTCGACGAGGCGAATCCCCAGCCGCACGCTCAGTGGGCACTCGGCTTCCTGCCCGACGGCGAGCGGCTCGTGCCCTTGCTCGATCCCGGACGACTTCTGCGCGCGCTGAGAGACGCGCAGCGGGAGGAGGAATGACGATGAAACGGCGCACGGTGCTCAAGGTGCTCTCGACGGCCGCGGCCGCCGGCGTCCTGGGCCGGAACGCTAGGGCGTGGGCCCAGGTGCCCGCCCGGCCGAGCCTCGACGCGCGGGGCGCCAGCCCCGGCGTGAGCACGCGCGACATCCGAATCGGCATGAGCGCCGCGTTCAAGGGCCCCTCGGCCGGGCTCGGCGCCGAGCTCTACCGGGGCGCCATGGCGTACTACACCGAGGTCAACCAGCGCGGCGGCGTGCACGGCCGCGCCATCTCGGTCGTCGCGCTGGACGACGGCTACGAGCCGACGCCGTGCATCAAGAACACGATCGAGCTCGTCGAGCGCGAGCAGGTCTTCTTTCTCTCGAACTACGTCGGCACGCCGACGCTCACGCGCGCGCTGCCGGTCATCAAGCGCTACGCCGACCGGCAGGTGATCCTGGTCGGCAACTTCACGGGTGCGCAGCCGCAGCGCGAGGAGCCCTACATCGATCAGGTGTTCAACATCCGGGCCTCGTACCGGCAGGAGATGGTGGCGCTGGTCGAGCGCTTCTGGCAGGCAGGCGCGCGCCGCTTCGGCGTCTTCTACCAGATCGACGCCTACGGCCGCAGCGGCACCGACGGCGTCGCCCGCGGGCTGGCGCAACGCGGCATGCGGATCGCCGCCGAGGCGACCTACGTGCGCGGCGCGAAGTTCGAGGACGACGTGACGCCGGCGGTGCAGGCGCTCCGCCAGGCCGGCGTCGAAGCGGTGCTGTGCACCGGTGCCTACCAGGGGTGCGGCGCCTTCGTGCGGACCGCCCGCGACCACGGCTGGGCCGTGCCGATCTCCAACGTCTCGTTCGTCGGCTCCGAGGCGATGCTGAGCCTCCTGCTCCGGCACGGCCAGGTGACCTCGCGCGACTACACGCAGGGGCTCGTCAACTCGCAGGTGGTGCCGAGCTACGACGACGTGAGCTTGCCGGGTGTCGTGGAGTACCGCGCGCTGATGGAGAAGCACAACCCGCCGGTTCCGGATCACCTGCGCGATGCCAAGCTCACGCCCGAGCGGCTCAGCTTCCGAAGCCTCGAGGGCTTCGTCAACGCCCGCGTCATCGTCGAGGGACTTCGCCGCGCCGGCCCCAACCCGACGCGGGCGGGGTTCCGCCAGGCGCTGGAGTCGCTCAAGAGCTTCGATCTCGGGATCGGCGCGCCCCTCACGTTCGGACCCGAGCGGCATCAGGGGCTGGACAACGTCTACTTCACCAGAGTGGTGAACGGTCGATGGGCGCCCATCACTGACTGGGCGGCGGCGGTGAAAGTATGAACAAGCCACGGACCGTGCGACTGGGTCTCCTCGGGAAGATCATCCTGTTCCTGGCGGTCACGCTCGTCCCGCTGGCAGCGATCACCTGGTGGATCTCGGTGCGCGCGCTGACGACCAACCTCACGGAGGAGTTCACGTCCAAGGGCACCGCGATCGCCAAGAGTCTGGCCAGCTCGAGCGTCGACCTGCTGCTGACTCGCGACGCCTCGACGGTGCAGGCGACCGTCGATCAGTTCGCCGCGATCAGCGGCGTCAAGTACGTGATCGTGTACGACCCACAGAAGACGCTCGTCGCGCACACGTTCTCGCCGCTGGTCCCCGCCGGTATCGTCGACCGCAACCTGGTGCCCGGCGAGGCCGCGCAGCAGGTTCGTGAGATCTCGTACGCCGACCCGGTGTCGGGCGCCGTCCAGCAGATCATCGACATCGGCGTGCCGGTCCTGGCCGGGCAGCTCGGCACGGTCCGCGTCGGGATGGATCGCTCGATCATCACGACCGCGGCGGCCAAGTCCGGTCAGAATCTCCTGCTGGTCTTCGGCGGCGTCGCGGCGCTGGCGGTGCTCGCCGGCGCGATCTTCGCCCACCAGATCACCAAGCCCGTCATCCAGGTCGTGCGGGTGGCCGAGCGCGTGGGCCAGGGCGACCTTTCGCGCCTGGTAACCGTGAAGTCGCGCGACGAGATCGGGCAGCTGGCCGCCACCTTCAACGACACGGTCGTGCGTCTGCGGGCGGTGGTCCAGACCGAGGCCGAGCGCGACGAGGAGCGCCGCAAGCGCGAGGAGCTGCAGCGCAACATCACGCGCTTCCTCGACACCGCGACCGAGATCGCTCAGGGTGACCTGTCCCGGCGCGGGCAGGTCACGTCCGACGTCCTGGGCAGCGTGGTCGACGCCATCAACGTGATGGTCGGCGAGCTCGCGACGATCATCGCCGACGTGCGCGAGACGGCGCAGCAGGTGTTGACGAGCGCTACCGAGATGATCGGCGCCATGGAAGCGACGGCCAACGGCGCCCAGACGCAGTCGCGCGAGGCCGTGGGCGTGAGCGACGCGATGGCAGGACTGACCCGCTCGATGCGGCGGGTCGCCGAGAACGCCGAGGCCTCGGCCGCAGCCGCCCGGCTGACGCTCGAATCCGCGACCAGGGGCGAGCAGGCGGTGCGCGCCAGCCTCGCCGGCATGCAGCGGATCCGCGGCGAGGTGCAGGGGATCTCGAAGAAGGTCAAGAGCCTGGCCGATCGCTCGCTCGAGATCTCCGAGATCGTGAACACGATCGAGGACATCGCCTCGCAGACGAACCTCCTCGCGCTCAATGCGGCCATCGAGGCTGCCGGCGCCGGCGAATCGGGCCTGCGCTTCGCGGTCGTGGCCGAAGAGGTGAGAAAGCTCGCCGAGCGCTCCGGCAAGGCCGCCAAGGACATCGTCGTGCTGATCAAGGCCGTGCAGGCCGAGACGCAGCAGGCGGTCGTGGCCATGGAAGAAGGCACCCGCGAAGTGGAAGGCGGCTTCAAGGTGACCGTCGAGGCCGGCGAGAACCTGCACCAGATCGGTGAGATCTCGCAGAAGTCGGCGTCGCTGGCGCTCGAGATCTCGCAGGCCACCCAGGATCAGGTGCGCGGCGTCGAGGGCGGCGCGGTAGCGGTCCAGTCGATCGCGAGCGTCGCGGTCGAGACCGAGAAGGCCGTGCTCGAGACGCGCAAGACCGTGGACCAGATGGTCCGGGTGGCCGAAGCGCTGACGGCGAGCCTCGCGCGATTCAAGCTGAGCAGCTGACGCGGAGCAGCGGAGGCAGTGGGTGGTTGACGGCGATCGGCAGTTTCTCCTGAGCGTCTTCCTGATGGAGGCGTGGGACACCCTCGCCGCCGTCGAGGAGGGCCTGGCCACGCTGCGTACCTCGCCGGATTCCCCAGGAGTCGTCGAGCATCTCGCGGTCGTGACGCATCGCCTTCGCGGATCCGCATCGCTCAGCGGGTTTCCCCAGCTGGCCGACCTCGCCGCCGCGATGGAGGACGCGGTCGAGAAGGTCGCCGGCCCTCCCGCAGGCGGGGACCGCCCCTCGCTCGCGACCCTCGGTGACATGGTGCTCTGGCTCAAGACAGCGCTCGATGGTATCGGCGACACCGGCGTCGAGGACGCCGCGGCGATCGCCGAGTCGCTCGCGAGCCTCTCGCAGTCGACGCCGAGC
>Ga0209814_10000482_pt1 | contig 13108 bp, 12 predicted proteins | sample SoiMetdeltSBSDD1_FD_187597 | JGI IMG/M metagenome (GOLD analysis project Ga0209814, IMG submission 187597) | Bulk soil microbial communities from a Populus tree surrounding site in Tennessee, USA - Soil MetaG P. deltoides SBSDD1 (SPAdes) (version 2) | ecosystem: Environmental > Terrestrial >... | reverse complement strand
GTTTAAAGTTATTTGAAAACCTTATATTCTTTATATATTTATGTGAAAATATGAAGCGTATTGAAGCGATAGTTCATAGTGAAAGAATACCAGAGTTAAATGAAGAGCTAAAAAAGATAGGACTTAGCGGATGTACAATAGTGGACTCAAAAGGTAGAGGGAAGGGTGAAAAACCTGTGGTACAATCCGGACGTGGAACGGGAAAATATACTTCAGAATTTTCTGCTAGGGCAAGTTTATCTACAGTTGTGGATGATGCTGAAGTTGACAAAGTAGTAAAGACAATTTTGGACACCGTGAGTACCGGTTCTCCAGGTGACGGAAAAATCTTTGTCTCGACAGTTGCTGAGGCAATAGATATAGGAACTCAAAAAAGAGGAAACGGCGCTCTCAAATAAATTTTCTGTTTATTAATTTTTTCAGTGTCTTGCCAAACCACGATTGGATTCTATTTAATCTGATGAGGTTTTCGCCACAAATCTTATTTTCATAAACTCGAAGTATTTCTACACATCTTCAGATCAAAAAATAAGAGAAACATATCACTTTTAAGTCAGATAACAAAATTATCTAAATATTAATGGCGATTGGCAGACAGATAAGACTTTCAAGGATTCTAAATAATGGCAAAATGCTTTGTATTCCCATGGACCACGGAATCACAAATGGTCCAATACCCGGGCTAGAGGATGTTCATGGTTTTATTTACCGATGTGAAGAATCTGGTGTTACAAGTGTCATTATAAACAAAGGGATTATCAAATCATTACCTCGCCCCCCAAAAGTAGGATTAATTGCGCACTTGTCTGCTAGTACCTCACTAGGACTTTCGCCAAACAAGAAAGTACAAATGGGTGGGGTGGAGGATGCAATAAGGCTAGGTGCTGATGGTATTTCAGTTCATATAAATATTGGCGCAAAAGAAGAGCCCGAAATGCTCCAAAAATTGGGAATTATTTCCGATAAATGCAATGAGTGGAATGTTCCGTTGATTGCAATGATGTATCCTAGAGGTGAAAACATCAAAGATCCATTTAATGTGGATATTGTATCACATGTGGCCAGGATTGGTGCTGAGGCAGGAGCAGATATTGTTAAGACTGTCTATACTGGAGACAGCGAATCTTTTAAGAATGTTGTAAGGACATGTCCTGTTCCTGTGGTTATCGCAGGTGGACCAAAGGCAACAACAGATCAAGACATATTGGAAATGTGCGACGGTGCAATGCAAGCTGGAGCCATTGGTGTTACCTTTGGACGTAACATATTTCAGCACAAGAATCCCCCACAGATACTCAATGCATTATCTAGAATTATTTTTAACAATGAAAAACCAAGAGAGGCATTAAAGAATATTGTCAGTTCAAAAAAATAAAGAATTCATTCTAAAACCGCTTGTAGAAAAAGAAAAACTTGATGACTTTTTATCCAAAGTATCGAATGTGTATTTGATTTATGGTGACCCTTCCGTTATCACAAGCAAAAAATTCAGAACAATATTTCATTCTGATAATGCGGATTTTGTTGTATGTGACACTTTGGATCTGTTGAAGAAAAGTAAGAAAAGTCTTAACAAAAGTGTAGGTTATATAAAAAAGATATCAAATAATAACGATTTAGAAGAAATAGTCCTTGCATCTAAGTATGGTGCAGATTTTGTAATTGTTGAGGCTACTGACTGGAAGATAATTCCATTGGAGAATCTTATAGCCAAACTTCAGAAGTCGGGAACAAAAATTTACGCAACAACAAGAAATTCAGAGGAAATTAGAACTATGTTCTCTGTTTTAGAACTTGGTGTTGATGGTGTTATATTGGAAACAGATGATGTATCTCAAGTTGAGAATTCGCACGACCTGCTTGATAATCCTACTTTTAAGTTAGAATATGCAAGAATATTAGAATTAAAGGATGTAGGAATGGGTGAAAGAGTATGTGTAGATACAGTTTCGATGATGACCATGGGTGAAGGTATGCTTATAGGCAGTAAATCAAATTTCTTGTTCCTGGTACACAACGAATCTGTAGGTTCCTCCTTTACCTCCCCACGACCATTTAGAGTAAACGCTGGAGCTGTTCATTGCTATACTGTCACGTCCGATGGAACCACAAAATATCTATCCGAGCTTGAAGCGGGTGTGGAAATTCTCGTTATTAGCAAGGATGGAACGAGCAGAAAATCTACAGTAGGGAGATCCAAAATAGAATCCCGACCAATGAAATTGGTAAAGGCTCAAATAGATGATTCTAAGGGAACTGTAATTCTTCAGAATGCTGAAACGATAAGGTTGATCACAAAAGACAATAAACTGGTATCCGTCACTGATTTAAAAGTAGGTGATGAAGTCCTAGCTTATACCAAATCTTCATCTGGAAGGCATTTTGGTATGCCAGTGGATGAATTTATACTAGAAAAGTAGAGGAAATCAATTCCAATATTGTTCTGATAATATTCGACCTATTACCAATTATTCCAACCCTAAATAAGATTGGTTATCGTACCCATAAGATTATTTGGGCTCAGTGGGTATTTACGAGAAATAGAGGCAATGTAAACCATTTTATTCCATGTTGAACACTAATGATTAACCGTTCATTGAACTGGTCGGTTCATATTGTAGGCAACGATTCCATACTTCCCACCAGTTAATCTTGGTTTTGCAACTATTTGTACTCCCACTTCTCTCAGATGAAAATTTGACAAATTGAATATTATCAACTCCAACATTCTCGAATTGGTGAGATTACTCATCCGGTACTAATAATAAGTAAAGAAAGTCAAGTAATGGTTTATCATCTCAATGGAAGCATCTGATTTTTTGAGTACCTCTTGTTGCTTATTGTAATTTAGAGACGAAATCATGATCCCCTTTTCTTAATCATCGCGTAGGTACCATTAATTTTTTAGCTAATGAGATGTAAAAACCAAGTATACTCTGGAATCCTGTAGATCTTACCTGCTTATTTTATTAATTTAATTTATCATCAAGTTTATTTTTTTTAAGTATGCGGGATATGGGCTGATTAATGAACAGAAAATAATTTCATGTTACTTGAATTTCAAGATTCCATTATCCGGGGAGACTGCAGAAAGATTCTATCAGGACTATCAGCAAATTCAGTACAGCTTACAATTACTTCCCCTCCATATAGAAATGCTATAGACTATGAGGCACATATTGAGAAAAATGGGTACTATCGTGGAAAAGCAAGAAAGGAAACAGGCGAGTATCTTGATGAAATGGTTCAAATTTTTAATGAGCATATCTATAGAGTAACTAAAGATGGAGGTTACTGTTGTATAGTAATAGGCAATGAGGTTGTAAATGGAACAATTATTCCCCTACCGCATATGCTGTTATCAAAATTAGTACAGCCTTTTGGAAATTGGAATCTTCATGAAGAGATTATATGGCACAAAGTTACAGGTGGTACTAATAGGTATGGATCATTTGTAATGAATCCATATCCTAAATATTTTAGAGCTAATATAATGCACGAATTCATACTTGTTTTAAGAAAAGGAGATGTAAATAGTGGAAGAACAAACAGAAATGATATTCTTCCCGCAAAGCATGAAGAATTTACAAAAGAGATTGCAAATTCGATATGGCATATTGCGCCTGTTCCTCCAGGATATATCGAACATCCTTGTCCATTTCCAGAAGAGATTCCATATCGTCTTATGAAACTCTATTCTTACGAAGGTGATTTAGTGCTTGATCCTTTCAACGGTAGCGGACAAACTACTAAGGTTGCACATAATTTCGCTAGACGATACATGGGTATAGACTTAATGGATGAGTACGTCTCGCTGGCTAAGTTCAGACTAGATAAAGAATCAATACATATAAGACCAGATGCATTGATAGCAAAGTGGCAAAAAATTCGATCACACTATCTTCCAAATTTGTAAGTTAAAATAACAAATTGTAGCCAAATATATCCTGAATTATTCATGTTAATGAAGCAATAAACCGTCTAGTAAATTCAATCTTGATGGACAATATTATTTGTGTATATCGCACCTGTCGGAAAATTAACCATTCTCCCACAACATTGAATATGAAATGCCAAGTCGTAGAAATGCAATTGAATTTCCTGTAGAGGGCCATATTTTCTCATACTTTCAAAATCGTTGTTGTCTACTGTTTTTTAATTAATACTTAATATGAATTACAGCCGGACCTTTTATAGATTTTTTAGATCTAGAGGATAACAAATTGCATCAAGAATATACCAAACTTCTTGTAATATTCCTATTGCCCATCTTATTGATGGTCCTAATTACCCATACTAATGCCACATTAGAAAATAATTTTATCAATATCATCTCCCCAACAAATAACAGTCAGGTTCCAGTTGGCAATTTGACCATCACAGGAACTGCCGCATATAGCTCAAGCCAACCATGTACAGTTTATGCTTTATGGAATGATACGCAATCTATTCCGCGTCCGGTAATTACAATAAGTGACGAAAAAAATTATTCAATGTGGAAATTTACTTATGATTCTGAATATCATGAAATAATAGAAGGCCCCAATAGTCTCATGGCAATTCTATCCTGTCTAAATTTACCCAATGATAACTTGACCAAACTTTATTCGATAAACATTAACGGTATTGAAAAATCAAACACAAGGCAGAATTTATCTAATTTTAGCTCAGAAATTTCAGATATGGTACCAAACTTAAAATTAAATGATCCCTTAGAAGAGGGCGATGTTTTCTCAAGTAAAAATTTTGAATTAGCCATGCCACTGACTAAATCAAATGAAACGAAATCAGGATCTTCTAATACTGATGAATTCGAAAAGATTTATAGAACTAATATCAATAATACACTATTAGATAACGATACCCAAATAGGTCCTGTACCACCATCAATCCTGGAAATAGAGTCAAATCAAAACTCCAATGAATTCTTGTCAATTTCAAATGAGACGCGATTAATAGCTGACGCAGGCAACGATCAGACAGTCTCTGAAGGTACATCAGTGGTACTCAATGGAAGTAACAGTAAGAGTAATCAGAGTGTGATCCTATCTTACGTCTGGAAACAGATGCCTAATCCCAATATTACGATAGGCGGTGCAAACACTATGATATGGTCATTTATAGCTCCCAATGTTTCAACTGACACTACATTAACATTTGAACTTGTTGTTACTGATGATAGGGGGATAACTTCAACAGATGAGGTTAATATAATTGTTAGAGATGGTAATAATACTCACCGACAAACGAACTTGAACGATGGGATTTTGGCAGAGGAAGAGCAAAATGGTAAAAGTAACGTTGAGCTCCAGCCAAGGAATCTTATTATACAAACTCTTGTAGATAAGAATCCTGTTTCTAAAGATGAAGAACAAGTCATAAAAATAGATCTAATTGATGCCAATTCTGATGATAAGATAAACAATGCTACAATAAGAGGACAAATAATGGATCCGTCAAAAAAAGTCATCAAGGAATTTTCAGAAAATGATGACTCTATCAAATTAACATTAAATATACCAAAGAATGCAAATGTTGGAAATTTTGTGGTTAGTGTGAATGCTAGTGCACCCGGATATCTCTCGTCCGGTACTGACACAAACTTTAAAGTGCAAAAATGATAATTTTCACCTTAATTATTACATAAATCCAAATTTCATAAAACTACGCATGAAGATTCAAAAAAAGTATTCACATGTTCAGCATGATGATTAGAATATTATCTGGATACACACTTCGGGATTTTTGATGAAACCAGAAGATTATGGCTAGGAGACTATTTGATTATAGTTTTCCTGATAAATTGTAACTACGGATTTTATCGATTACCTCACTGCTCAACTTTAAAGTATAGGCAGAAGAATCATTGTCTGAAAAATGGGATAATTCCTCTAGAAATTTGGCCTTATCTTTCCCCCTTTCATAAAGCCCGCCTGATTCCTTGATACAAAGAGGAAATTTCTGCATTTTCAGTCCCTTCAAGTTTAAATAACTTATGAAGCTACGATATCCTTCAATATTGTACCAATCAATTCCACTTTCTTCACAATACGCTATCCAGACATCAATAGTATTTTGAAAGAAGGCCTTATCCCTCAATTTTTCCAGCATCATGGATATAATATTTTTTAACGCAATATAAAATATCTCTATATTTGTTTCATTAGTTTAATACATAACCGGGTTATGTAGAATCATATAAAATATTTACAATGCCTTTCTTACTTGCTGTGTCTTTATCTATCTTTTCATTTAGTTCGAATCTTTTAAGTCTGGTTCCGCCTTTATTCTTTCTTAGCTGATCTGCTCTATTATCTGTACTTAAATTTCCTGTACCCAAATCAAAAGGGTTGTCTGTAGTTTCAACAAATTCTTTTATTTTACTTTCAAATTTGGCCGTATTTGTTGGAAAGGTGTTACAATAATCATAACAGGAAAGAAACTGATCATAATCTGGTGCCTTCTGCCATCCCTTCTGTAATATTCTAGGACCTGGTTTATTCTTGAACCCATAATTTTCACAATGCTCACAGTATCTTACTTTACCTTCTTCAACATCACCAACCTATTTTTCTAATTCGAAAATGGATCTGCTAGATTTTTCAATATGATGTAAAAAATGTCAATAGATATACTCTGTTTCAAGATCCATTCTATTTCCATTACGATCAAAAGCCCCAATGTTTTGAACATCGTATGGATAACAAATTATTAATGACACTAAACCAAAAAAATGATTCAAATCTTCTAGTGATGGATGATTGGATCTACTAGGATGTGAATGAATTGTTCCAATATATGATAAATCAAATGGGAGTTGATATACCGGAAAGCCTGAATAGTAAGGTCCATGCGTCGAAAACGGTGGAATAATCAATCCTGTTATCCTGATCACATTTTTTTCTTTCTTACCCTGCAAGATCAATATTCCCTCATTGGGGTGCCATGATTTTGCATAGGTTATGATACTATTTGTAATCTCTTTTGTTAAAACTATTTTTCTTCTTGCTTCGGTTACATCCTTTTTCCTTTTAAAAATCACGATAGTAATCACCAAATTCCGGGTATTAAGATTAACTATTAATGTTTGATTTGCACAGTCAATAGACAGTTATCTATACAACAATCTATTGAAGGGTTATGAAAATGAAGATCTTTCAAAAGTACATCGAAATAATTATTGAGAATTGATATTGAAAAGTACACGTTATCAAATTTTTCCAACTGTAAATTGTTAATATGATATATCAACTTTTAAATGAAACCTTAGATTAAATGAAACAGGTGATTACCAATATTGGGAATCTCGTGTAAGTAAAGAGGCACCAGATTTTATTGTGAGCGGTATGATAACCGGAATGTCAGATAATCAACACAATGTTACTACTGATGTGTCTCAAAATAGTGATGAGATAGTTGGAACCTATGTGGTACCAGCAAGGTTATTAGATAAATATCGTGCACAATTTCAGGATAAAAAATTTACTATAGACAGTCTTATACTTTTAAGGATCTACGGCGTTGCCAGAAAGGGAGAGGTCCAGAGCAAACGCTGATTGTGTGGAAGACTCATGATATTCCATTGAAAGAAGTAATCATCTGCCTTGAAGAGTTGACAGCCCCGCTTTCATACAAGTAATGATGCCACACATGGCTAAGATCACCTGTCAAAGCACAAGAAGCATTACCAAGGATATTTTAATGGGGCCCCAAACATTTTAGATCACTTGATAATTGTAAAAAATCTTGTCAAGAGATACTCAGATTTCAATGCGTTAAATGGTTTGAGTTTTGAAGTGAATGAGAATGAAATATTTGGACTATTGGGTCCTAACGGCGCAGGAAAGACCACTCTTATTCATATACTAGCTACCCTGCTAAAGCCAACACAGGGAGGAGCTATAGTGAATGGTTTTGATGTTTTGCGAGATGCAACTAAAGTAAGGGAAAGCATTGGTGTCGTTTTTCAAGCACCAAGTAGTGATGATATCCTTACAGGATATGAAAATCTTAAAGTACATTCGTTACTCTATGGGATACCTGGAAAAATAAGAGAGAAGAGAATTTCGGAGGTACTAGAATTAGTCGGATTAGAAGATAGAAAAAATGATCAGGTAAAGAAATACTCTGGTGGTATGAGAAGAAGATTGGAAATAGCACGGGGCCTCTTACACCATCCTAAGGTTTTCTTCTTGGACGAACCTACATTGGGTTTAGACCCTCAGAGTAGGGAGACTATGTGGAGATACATCAAGAAAATAGTAAAAGAGGAAAAAGTAACCATCATATTGACTACACATTACATGGAGGAGGCCGATATGTTATGTGATAGAATTGGTTTTATAAGCAGCGGAAAAATAATTGCTCTGGATTCACCGTCAAAATTAAAACAGGAACTCGGAGGAGACATTGTAAAAATAACCTTTAATGATGGAATTCCTTCAATCAGAGATTTTACCCATTTCCATTTTGTTCACAAGGTGGAACAAAATGGAAATTCCGTAATTATTTATATGGATGAGGTAAATTCAAACATGCATAGGTTAATAAAAGATTTAGAAGGTATTCAAACTATAGAATACAAAAAGCCAACTTTGAACGACGTGTTCTTGAAACTTTCAGGAGATTCCTTATCCGGAGATAGTCCAGAAGGAGGATTCATGCAAAGATATGCTCAGTACAAAAAAACATAATTCAAAAATAGTATTAGGACAACTCTATGCATTATGGCTTAGGGAAATTAAGGTATTTCTACGTGAGAGAAGTAGACTAATCGCTTCTACTTTTACTCCCTTGTTATGGTTATTTGTGATCGGTTCTGGCCTTGGGTCAACCAATCTGCAAATAGGAACAGATTATGAAAAGTTCATTTTTCCCGGGATTATTTGTATGTCGGTCATTTTTACATCAGTTTTTTTCGGTTCATATATCATCTGGGACAGAAAATTTGATTTTCTTAAAAGTGTAATGGTTGCGCCGGCAAGCAGAACGACAGTTTTTATTGGTAAAACTTTTGGTGGTATGACAACTTCACTTTTTCAAGTCACCATAATTCTGGCGATTGGGATTGCGTTGGGGATTAATTACGACGCACTAACATTACTCCAAATAATATCAATTGTATTGATCCTTTCATTTTGTCTGACGTCACTGGGTCTGACATTTGGGAGTTACATTGAGAGTTTGGAAGGATTTCAATTAATTGTTAGTTTTGTTGTGTTTCCATTGTTTTTTTTAAGTGGAGCGCTTTTCCCGATAGATAATTTACCTGCCTGGCTAAAGTTCATTACACTTTTGGATCCGGCTACATATTCAGTAGATGCATTAAGAAATAGTATATTACATTTAGGAACGTACTCTTTCGAACTTGATGTTGTGATTCTATTAATGTTTACTTTCATTATTACTCTGATTGGAATCTTCTCTTTTAAGAGAATGAAGGCTGTTTAATACAAATTAAATACAGATCTCTATTTGCTTGCTTTGTTATCACGAAGGGTGTCAAATAATAATATCATTCTGGAAACCATTCAACACCAATATAAGATCGTCACAGAGTCATGATTCAAACATGTGGCCAAATTGGTATTATCAAATCTCTTCATCCAGATCCTCAAAAGCCCTAGCTTTTGAAATCTCATGCAATCTCATATTAGATATTCTTTCAAATTCTCTTTTACTTAAGATCCCTTTCGTCTCTAACATCTCTATTAAGGTATCCATCTTGATTCCAAATTCGTCTTGCGATGATAATTCTTTACCTGTAATTTTTCTCTTTGACGGTTGATTCTTTTTCATGCCCAATTAATTATTTTAATATATGATATTAGTGTAATTCGCTCTAATTCTTACTTTTGGCTGTGCGGACATAACTATTAAGTTATTAAACAATTCCATATGCATTTGGTGACTTCGTTCAACCGTTCTTATCCATAATCTACGTAATACTTGTATCTTTTTTCCACGTCTTTGTTCTTACCTGACAATATTACATTGGATTGGTCCCTTACTCCTTTTTTCACAAAATCCAATATGTCCTTAGAATTTGGATAATTTTGATACCCTAGTGTTAAGGAATTCTCAAACAAGTTCATAAAATCAACTACCTTCAATCTGTATTCATCGCATGTTGGACTCTTGTTGTTTGTCACTTTGAACCACGTCGTTGCACTTGGGGCTGCAAATGAGCGAGCCAGCTCTTCTAATACCCTTTCCATTTCAAAAAAATCCAGCACAGATTCGCCTTAACTTAGTACATCGACTAGGTGTATAAGATTATGGTGTTCTTATTACAAAATTACTAGAGTCTTTGTGTCTGATAAGAATAAATTTGTGCGAAGGTAGGTATAACTATATTTTGAACTTGATTAAAGAAGAATTATCATCATCGTTATCATCATCCACTTTACTTTGGATTTATTTTCTGGTTGCAATAGGAGTAGCGCTGCAAGTTGGAGCTGCTAATTGGGATATCATATGGCATGGTGTTGTTAATGTTGAATCCTTCTTTACTCCACCGCACACAGTTTTGTACACTGGAGTAGGCTTATCACTAATCGCTACTACTGCGGGGATAATATTTTCAATAAGACAAAAGACCTCGTTAAAGAAACCCTTTTCAATCTATTATAAAATTCCAAATCCATTAAAACTAATTGCATTGGGATGTCTTATAGAAGTGTTCTCTGGTCAATTTGATAACTGGTGGCACGCAAATTTTGGATTCGATGGTCTCCTTAGTCCTCCACATTTAATGTTAATAAGCGGAATGTTGCTTTCGATACTGGGTGCACTAATTGGAACCCACTTATCTGAAATTCATAAAAAATTCAAGATATTATCTGAAATGATTTGTTATGGAATACTTTGGATGATTATAATTAACTTTGTATTCATGTTTACGCTTCCCTTTTCGGAAGGTCAATACTTTGATTTTAATCCTTCTCCAAGTGCTGCACTAGTACTTGGGTCAACTCTACCTGCTATATTTACCGCCATAATTTTTTATTCGCTACAAAATGTCCCTTTTCCATTTCGAATGACAGTCGTAACTGCTACTTTAATGACTATACAATCATCGGCCACGATTACTTCAAATAATTATTTTGTGGGTCTATTTCCGCTTTACCTTCTAAACCTACTCATACCATTGTCTTTAGATATTATTTCCATTTATGCCCAAAAGAACAAGAAATTAGCTGGCATGTTTTTGAATAAGGAGCACAGACGCATTATTTTTTCAATTGCCATCTCGCTCTTCTTTATTACGTTCTATTTTCCATGGTCAGTGAATATGTTCAAATCCTTCTTTGGAATAGATCTAATTACTTTCGAAAGCGTACAGATATTTGGACAACTCTTGTGGAAATTCATCATACCAGTTTTGATGCCGGTTTCATTCGTTTCAGCTTATGTGGGTATTATGATTTGGAAAAAATCTTGTGCATACTCCAAGTTTACTGATACGTTCAAAGTTGCTGTTAGATGAGGGCATGCTCATTAATTGCCTAATTTATCCAAATCATTAGCAGAATAGGTTTTGAATGACATTTCCCGGAATCTATATTGGTAAAAAATATAATCAGAAAACGGATGGGGTGAATTCCCGATTATATGTAAAGATAAATATTGAATAATCACAGGCATAAAGAGGATGTTTAGAGGTATGAGAATTCAATATAACAAAATACTGTATTAAACATCTGGAAATTAGATAATAAAGTGGTTTCAAAATAGTTAACCTTAATAATCTTGTTTAATCAATTATTATACTGCAGTATGGACAATAAAGAATTTCTTGCATTCCAGCTAATGTGGATCGTAATCTCAATTGGCATAAGCATAACAGTCTCCTTGTTCGTTCCTTTTCCTTATTCTTGGGTAATCATAATAGGCATATTTCTTTTGATGGGTTTCTATATGCGGAATAGAATGGCAAAGAAAATGGGCTCAGGGGTGGGGATGTTTGGTTCGCTTTCATCTCCTTTCTCTGGAAACTCAGTTAACTACTATTGTATGAGCTGTGGGACAAAACATAGAGAAGCCTCTTGTCCAAGATGTGGCTCAAAGATGAAAAGAGTCGGATAAACTCGGATCATTTTATTTCTAGTTCTTTGTTCTCTAAAAACAATTTTAAACTATGCACGTGATACGAAACAAATTTGAATGGCAAAAGAGTTAATCAAACTCACTTATTCTGCATTGTTTTGAAGAAATTGTATATTCTTGTTTTACTTTAGTTAATTGTTCTATTAATTCACCGAACCCAAATACAATATTCCTTTTTGAAATCTCGGCTTTGAGATTGTTAAGTACTTTATCAATATAGGTTTTGTTCGCACTTTGATTATTTTCATGCAAAAAGGGTTCTTGAAAACCATATATTCTTTCATATTCTTCAATTGACCAAGAGATTCCAAATAATTCAAGAATCTCTTTAATTCTAACCCATATGTCATGCCTCAATCGCAGAACTGATCCCGATATGTATCTTATACCGACTTGTTGACACTTATCAACTATTGATGCTATATGTTCCTCGCTGTCAGTAATGAAAGGAATAACCGGATCAATGTTAATACAACACTTAATTCCAGAATCTACAAATTTCATTATCGTTTCAAAAACTCTTGTTGTAGGAGGCGTTCCTGGTTCTATGATTCGTTTTATTTTTTCATCGATAGTTGTTATCGACCAAACTATAAAACAACTTGAATTGTAATTACGAAATAGATTTAGATCACGTTCAATCAGAGATGATTTGGTGAACACATAAAATGGAATTTGAAATTGTTGTAATATCTGAATACATCTCTTCGTAATGCCCAACTTTGATTCTGCAGACTGGTAAGCATCCGTTGCAGATGATATCATGACAGGTAACATTGAGGTATTTTTCCATCTATTCAACTCTGACTCTAATATCTCAGGTGCATTAATTTTCCCATAGATCTTGTCATAAAAATCTGGTGACCATTTATACGTTGCATAACAATATCCACATCTGTGTTGACATCCTTGATATGGGTTTATAGTCATCCCTATGTGTGATCCTACTTTGAAATAACGCAGAATTGATTTTGAATATTTTCTTTCAATTGTAGGTGCC
>Ga0209814_10000478_pt1 | contig 13135 bp, 11 predicted proteins | sample SoiMetdeltSBSDD1_FD_187597 | JGI IMG/M metagenome (GOLD analysis project Ga0209814, IMG submission 187597) | Bulk soil microbial communities from a Populus tree surrounding site in Tennessee, USA - Soil MetaG P. deltoides SBSDD1 (SPAdes) (version 2) | ecosystem: Environmental > Terrestrial >... | reverse complement strand
CAGTCCAGCCCGGAGTCGGCCAGCGCCTCCCGGGCGGCATGGACGCCGTAGGACTGAAACGGCCGGCCCCACTTGCCCCACGGGTGCATCCCCACCCCGACCACGGCGACGTCGTCGCTCATACCGGCCTCCAGCGCCAGGTCGTCCGCACGGTGCCGTCATCATCCGTGTACAGCGGCTCGACCACCAGCTCGACCTCGTCCCCCACCTTCAGGTCGGCGACGCCGAACCCGGTCGCCACCTGGCCCAGCACCACCAGCCCCTCGGCCTCGAGGGACACTGCTGCGAGCGCGAACGGCTCGTAGGGATCGGACACCGGGACGTAGGGCGGTGGGGGCTGGTACCGAGCGTCGGTGTACGACCACACCCGGCCCCGGCGGGACAGCGCGACCTCGTCGAACGCCTCCCCCGCGCACCCTGGGTTGCGGCAGAACGCCTCCTCGCGCGGGAAGAACACCGTGCCGCACTCCCGGCAGCGCGTCCCCAGGAGCGCGGGGTCGTCCTCGCTGGTGAACCAACCCGCTATCGCCGGCGCGGTAGTCCCTGCCACAAAGCCTCTCAATCTGACACCCCGTCAGGGACGCGAGCGTGGAGTTTGGCACAGCCTGGGTTTGGGGGCGAACTGCGCGCCGTGGTAGGCAAGCAGTTCGCAAACCACCGAAGCCGGGGTTTTGAGGGACCAAACCCTTTGATGCAGCAGACCGAGTTCACCAAGTCCGAGCGTGAGGCGCTGAAGGCGATCTACCGCTTCACCCGTGACGGCTCCGAGGCCCACACCGGCACCCTCGCCGACCGGCTCGGCCTGTCGCCGGGAACGGTCACCACCCTGGTCAAGCGCCTCGCCGACCGGGGCCTGGTCGACCACCGGCCCTACCAGGGCGTGACCTTCACCGCCGCAGGCCGGCGCGCCGCCGTGTCCGCCATCCGCCGCCATCGCATCGTCGAGCGCTTCCTGGCCGACATGTTGGGCTACGCCTGGAACGAGGCCGACGAGCTGGCGGTGGCGTTCGAGCACGAGCTGCCGGACGAGGTGACCGACCGCCTCTACGTGGCACTGCACCGGCCGGACACCTGCCCGCACGGCTTCCCCATCCCCCAGCCCGAGGCCGACGAGCTGCCCAACACCCCCGAGCTGTACTCGCTCGAGCCCGGGGACGTGGCCGAGGTGGCGGTGTCGGGCTCCACCGACGCCGAGATCCTCTCGTTCCTCGGGACGCTCGGGGTGGTGCCCGGGGCCGAGGTGGCGGTGGTCGAGAAGCATCCGTTCGACGGCCCGCTGGTCGTCGAGATCGCCGGTCACACCCGCACCATCGGGCAACGGGTGGCCCGCCAGGTGTACGTGACCCGCACGCTCAGCCCGGACCCCGGCAACCGGATGAACGGCGAGCACGGCGAGAACCGCGAGACAGACAGAGCAGTCTGAGAGCACAGGGGAGACGCACGCATGGTGCACCTACTCGCCGCCGGTGAAGGCGGCTTCCAGGATTTCACCCTCAAAGGGGGTGAATGGTTCATCCTGATCGGCTCGGCGATCACCGCCCTGCTGGCGCTGGCCGTGGGCTTCGCGCTGGTGCGGGGCGTCCTCGCCGCCGACCAGGGCACGCCCAAGATGATCGAGATCGCCAAGGCGATCCAGGAGGGCGCCCTCGCCTACCTGAAGCGCCAGTTCCGCACGATCGCGTTCATCCTCGTGCCCCTGGCGGTCATCGTCTTCGCCACCTCGGTGGCGGTCGAGAAGGCGGACGGGACCGAGGCGCTGTCCTTCGCCGCGTCGGGCACGGCCCGCACCCTGGCGTTCCTCGCCGGCTGCGTGATGTCCGGTCTCACCGGCTTCATCGGCATGAGCCTGGCCGTGCGCGGCAACGTGCGCACCGCGGCCGCGGCCCGCACCGGCAAGATGGCGCCCGCCCTGGACGTGGCGTTCAAGACCGGCGGCGTGTGCGGCATGTTCTGCGTGGGCCTGGGCCTCCTCGGCGCCACCACGATCTTCATGATCTTCCAGAACACGGCCTCGGCCATCCTGATCGGCTTCGGGTTCGGCGGCTCGCTGCTCGCCCTGTTCCTGCGGGTCGGCGGCGGCATCTTCACCAAGGCGGCCGACGTGGGCGCCGACCTGGTGGGCAAGGTCGAGGCCGGCATCCCCGAGGACGACCCCCGCAACCCGGCCACCATCGCCGACAACGTGGGCGACAACGTGGGCGACTGCGCCGGCATGGCGGCGGACCTGTTCGAGTCCTACGAGGTCACCCTCGTGGCCTCGATCATCCTCGGCGTGCCCGCCTTCCAGCGGATCTTCCCCGACCAGCCCGCGCTGTGGGCTGCCGGTGCGCTGTTCCCGCTGGCCGCCCGGGCCGTGGGCGTGCTCGCCTCCATCGTGGGCGTGTTCATGGTGCGGGCCCGGGAGGACGAGAAGTCCGCCATGGGCCCCATCAACCGGGGCTTCCTCACCGCCGGCATCCTGACGGTCCTGGGCACGCTGGGCGTGGCGCTCGTCTACATCGGCAACCCCGACGGCCAGATCGCCAACGTCGGCCTGCGCATGTTCGGCGCCGTGCTGATCGGCCTGATCCTGGCCCAGGTGGCCAGCCGCATCACCGAGTACTTCACGTCGACCGAGACCAAGCCGGTGCAGGAGATCGCCGACGCCGCCGAGACCGGCCCGGCCACCACCGTGCTGGCCGGCACGGCGTCGGGCCTGGAGTCGTCGGTGTGGGCCATCATCGCCATCGCCGTGGCGCTGGGCGCGGCCATCGGCCTCGGCGGCGGCGACACCCAGTTCTCGCTGTACCTGGTGGCCCTGACCGGCATGGGCATGCTGGCCACCACCGGCGTGGTGGTGTCGGAGGACACGTTCGGCCCGGTGGCCGACAACGCCGCCGGCATCGCGGAGATGACCGGCGAGTTCCACGGCGAGCCCGAGCGGGTCATGGTCAGCCTGGACGCGGTGGGCAACACCACCAAGGCGGTCACGAAGGGCTTCGCCATCGGCTCGGCGGTGATCGCGGCGGTGGCGCTGTTCGCCAGCTTCATCGAGATCTCGGGCACCGAGGTGTTCGAGTCGAGCTTCGTCGAGTCCCTGAAGGACACGGCCGGCGGCATCTTCAGCGCCCTGCCCATCAACGTGGCCGACCCCAAGGTGTTCATCGGCCTGCTGATCGGCGGCGCGGTGCCGTTCCTGTTCTCCTCCCTGGCCATCCGGGCCGTGGGCCGCACCGCCGGCGTCGTGGTGCAGGAGGTCCGCAACCAGTTCGCCGACGGCAAGATCATGTCGGGCGAGAAGCGGCCGGACTACGCGCCGGTCATCGACATCTGCACCCGGGCCTCGCTGCGGGAGCTGGCCACGCCGGCCCTGCTGGCCGTGCTCACCCCGGTCATCATCGGCTTCGGCATCGGCTTCACCGCCCTGGGCGCCTTCCTGGCGGCCGTCATCCTGGTGGGCCAGCTCATGGCCAACTACTTGTCGAACGCCGGTGGCGCCTGGGACAACGCCAAGAAGTACATCGAGGACGGCCACCACGGCGGCAAGGGCTCCGAGCCCCACATGGCCGCGGTCATCGGCGACACCGTCGGCGACCCGTTCAAGGACACCGCGGGCCCGGCGCTCAACCCGCTCATCAAGGTGATGAACCTGGTCTCGCTGCTGATCCTGCCGGCCATCATCGCCATGTCCAACGTCGAGGTGCACCGGGACGAGGGCCGGTTCCTCACCACGATCTCGACGACGCCCACCGGCGGCGCGTACGTGATCGCGGCGGTGGCCCTGGTGGTGCTGCTGGGGGCCATCCTGTTCTCCAAGCGGGAGAGCGCGGGCATCGCCGGCGGCTCCGGTGACGGCGACACCGCGGCCACGGCCAACGGCCAGGGGCCGGCCGCCGAGGTGGCTGAGCCCGCCGCCGCCGTCAGCTCCGACTGACCCGGCCGCGACGCGCTAAACATTTTGTCAAGGGGTCGGCCACCCCCACGGTGGCCGACCCTTGGGGCAACCAGGGGGAGGGGTCAGGATGAGCAACAGGTTCGGTCGGCGTCGGTTCCTCGGGGGCGGAGCGGCCGCCGCCGGAGGTGCGTTGGTGGCGGGGATGACCGGAGGCCCGTTCGCCGGGCTGCTGGCCGGGCCCCTGCCCGCCGCCGCGGCACCGCCGCTCGGTCCCATCCCCGACCTGCGCGACGGCACCGTGCGGCTGTGGCTGCCCGACGGCTTCCAGTACCGGTCGTTCCACGACACCGAGCAGACCGTCCTCCTGGACGACGGCACGGTGCTCCCCGGCCGCCACGACGGCATGGCCTGCTTCAAGCCCAAGCGCGGCAACCTCACGCTGATCCGCAACCATGAGATCAACAACCCGGTCCCGGCCTTCGGTGACGCCGGCGCCGCCTACGACCGGATGGCCGGCGGCGGCACCACCACCACCGAGGTCACGCCGTTCGGCGAGGTCATCTCCTCCTTCGTCAGCCTCAACGGCACGCAGATGAACTGCTCGGGCGGGGCCATGCCCTGGGACGCCTGGGTGAGCTGCGAGGAGACCATCAACGGTCCCGACGTGGGCCCCGACTTCACCGGCGTGTCCAACGTGCCGCTGACCCAGCGCCACGGGTTCATCTTCGAGGTGCCCGTCGGTGGCCAGTCCTCCCGCGAGCCGATCACCGCCGCCGGGCGCTTCGCCCACGAGGCGGTGGCCTTCGATCCCGCCCACGGCGACCTCTACCTCACCGAGGACAACTTCGGCTTCCCCTCGGGCTTCTACCGCTACACGCCGCCGCGCCACCCGATGCGCGAGGGCCGGCTCCTCGACGGTGGCCGCCTGCAGATGCTGGCGGTGCGGGGCATGCCCCAGGCCGACCTGGCCGCGGCCCAGCCCGAAGGCGCCAGCTACGACGTCACCTGGGTCGACATCGACGACCCCGCGCCCACCTTCCCGTTCACCCCGGGGCAGCCGGCCTCGACCACCAACAACCAGGCGCTGACCTACGTGGGCGACCAGGGCCGGGCCCAGGGCGCCGCGTGGTTCTCGCGGCTGGAAGGCGCCACCCACGATCGGGACACCATCTACTTCTGCTCCACCCAGGGCGGCGGCCCCGCCGAGCCCGGCCCCAGCGACCCCGTGCAGGGCTTCGGCAACGGCACCGGCCAGGTGTGGGCGTACAAGATCGGCGCCAAGAAGCTGCGGCTCGTCTACCAGTCGCCGGACGCCGCGACCCTGGACTTCCCCGACAACATCACCGTGAGCCGCCGGGGCACGCTCGTGCTGTGCGAGGACAATGTCAACGACAACTTCGTACGGGCGCTGACGCCCCGCGGGGAGCTGTCGGACATCGCGCTGAACCGGCTGATCTCCAGCACCGGGGCGAACCGCTTCAACGACGAGTTCGCCGGGGCCACGTTCAGCCCCGACGGCCACACCCTGTTCGTCAACATCCAGGCCAGCCGGGGCATGACCTTCGCCATCTGGGGGCCGTGGCAATCCATCGGGGTGTGACGAAACCGGAGTGAACACCGTCGGGCGCCGACGACGGATCGGCGGGCGGAACGCGTACGCTGCAGACACCCTGGGCGAGTCGCCGGCAGGCTGACGCGGCCCGAGGCGCATCCCCTGCCACGAGGAGCGACCGCATGAGACCGACCGACGCGGGCGCGACGCCCACCGCGCTGTGGTGGGCCGGGCTCGCCTCGCTCGGCGCCGGTGCCATCCATGCCACGGCCGTGGGCCTGCACAGCGAGCACCGCCAGGCCGCGGTCGCCTTCGCGCTGTTGGCCGCGTTCCAACTGGGGTGGGGCGCCCTCGCCCTGCTGCGGGCGCCCCGGGCTGTGATCGCGCTCGGCGCGGTGGGAAACGCGGTGGCCGTGGGCGGCTGGGTGCTGGCCAAGACGTCGGGCATCGGCTTCATCGACGGCCTGGAATCAGCCGAGAGCGCGCAGTTCGCCGACACCACCGCGGCCGTGCTGGCGGCGGTGGCGGTGCTGGCGGCGCTGGCCTACCTGCTGGCGCCGGGCCGGCTGCGGCTGCCGGCACTCACCGGCGTGGTCCCGGCCGCGGCAGCCACCGGCGTGCTGGTGGTGGCGGCCATGGCGGCGGCTTCCGGCCATACCCACTCCGAAGACGGCCACGACCACGTCACGACGTCGGCGGCCAGCGCCGACGACCCGGCCCACGATCCCGCCCACGACCACGGTGGCGAGGAGGGCGCGGCCGGGACCGAGCACGGGGACCACACCGCCGCGCCGGTCGGAGCCGTTCCCTACGACGGCACCCTCCCGGTGGACCTGAGCGGGGTGCCGGGCGTGACGGCCGAGCAGCAGGCCGAGGCCGAGGCCCTCGTGACCGCCAACATCCAGCAGCTCCCCCACTTCGCCGACCCGCAGGTGGCGATCGACGCCGGCTACCGCCCGATCGGCGACGCGGTCACGGGCACCGAGCACCTGGTCAACTGGAGCCTGCTCAACGACGGCCGCAACCTCGACGCCGCCTACCCCGAGGCGCTGGTCTACAAGGTGGGCTCGGGCAACAGCCGCACGCTCGAGGCCGCCATGTACGTGCTCGAGCCGCCGGCCACGCTCGACACCGTGCCCCCGGTGGGTGGCGCGCTGGTCCAGTACCACGTGCACAACGACCTGTGCTGGACCGGCCCCGACGGTGCGTACCAGGTCATCCCGGCCGCTCCCCTGCCGGCGCCGTGCCCCGCGGGCATGGAGCGCCGGCTGCTGGAGCCGATGCTGCACGTGTGGATCGTCGGCAACGAGTGCGGGCCGTTCGCTGCGCTCGAGGGCATCGGCGGCGGTCAGGTGAGGCCGGGCGAAGCGGTCATGTGCGACCACGTGCACGGGTCCGTCGGCGCCCTCTGACCGTTACAAAACGATCACAACCCGCCGTACCGGCAACCAGACCGGGCCCGAACGCGTCCCATCTGCATGGACACAGGGCAGGAATCCCCCACAGGCCTTGTCTGGGCCGCGCTCGCCTCGATCGGGGCGGGCATCATCCATGCTGCGGCGGTCGGCGTGCACGGCGAGCACCGCCAGGCTGCCATCGCTTTCGCCGCGCTGGCGCTGTTCCAAGTCGGCTGGGGCGCGCTGGCGCTGGTCCGGTCGTGGCCGTGGATCACCTGGCTCGGCGTGGCGGGCAACAGCCTCGCCGTGGGCGGCTGGTTGGTGGCCAAGACCACCGGCATCAGCTTCATAGACGGCCTGCAGACGGCCGAGGGCCCCGCGTTCGCCGACACGATGGCGGCCCTCCTGGCCCTGATCGCCGTGGCCGGCGCGCTCACGGCGGCGGTCGCCCCCGAGCTGCTGCGGATGCCGTCGATCTCGTCGGTCCCGGTGGCCGCGGTGACCGCCGCGCTCGTGATGACGGCCACGGTGGCGGCCGGCGGCCACCACCACGGCGGCGAGGGGCACGAGCACGAGACCGCCACCATCGGCGACCACGACGACGACCACGAGCACACCTCGGGCGACGACCACGACTCGGACGAGCACGGCGACGACCACGAGCACACCGGCACGACCGATCCCGACCACGAGCACCGCGACACCACCGATCCCGACCACGATCACACCGGCACGACCGTCGGCGATCACGACGACGACCACGACCACGGCGGGAACAACAGCCGCCGCAACAGTGGCGGGCACACCGACGACCACGACCACCCGCCGAGCACCGACCCGGGCGAGCCGCCGCACGACCATCCGCCGAGCACCGATCCGGGCCAGCCGCCGCACGATCACGCCCCCGGCCCGACGCCGGTCATCCCGCGGCGCTACGACGCCAGGCTCCCCGTCGACCTGAGCGGCTTCCCCGGGGTCAGCGCCGAGCAGCAGGCCCGGGCCGAGGCGCTGGTGACGAGCACCCTGGTGCAGCTCCCGGCGCACTACGCCACCACGGATGCGGCCTACGCCGCCGGCTACCGCTCGATCGGCGACGCCTTCACCGGCTGGGAGCACTACATCAAGTGGTCCCTGACCAACGACGGCCACGAGCTCGACGCCAACTACCCGGAGTCGCTCGTCTACCAGGTCATGCCGACCGGGGAGAAGCGGCTGGCCGCGGCCATGTACCTGCTGGAGCCGCCCCGCACCCTCGACCAGGTGCCGGACCTCGGCGGACCCATGACCCAGTTCCACGAGCACAACGACCTGTGCTGGTACCCGCGAGGCGACGCCTGGCAGGTCACCCTGGTGGGCGCCCCGCCCATCCCGTGCCCCACGGGCGCCGTGCGCAAGGAAGTCGTGCCGATGATCCACGTGTGGGTCATCCCCAGCGAGTGCGGCCCGTTCGCTGCCCTCGAGGGCGCCTCCGGCGGCCAGGTCCGGCCGGGCGAGCCCGTGCTCTGCGATCACGTGCACGGTTCGCACTGACCCGACAATCGCCCACAGGGCGGGACGGGTGGGTCGCCCTCCTAGGCTCCCGGTATGACCCTCCCGTCCCGCTCTCTCGGGCGCACCGGCCCGTCCGTCTCCGCCCAGGGCCTCGGCTGCATGGGCATGAGCTTCGCCTACGGCACCCCCGACGCCGCCGAGGCCGAGGCCACGCTGGCCCGGGCCCTCGACCTCGGGATCACGTTCTTCGACACCGCCGACGTGTACGGCATGGGCCACAACGAGCAGCTGGTGGGCAAGGCCCTCGCCTCCCGCCGTGACGAGGTCGTCCTCGCCACCAAGTTCGGCATCCACGACGACCCCACCGCGGCCCGGGGCCGCCGCGGGGTGCGGGGCGACGCCGAGTATGTCCGCCAAGCGTGCGACGCCTCGCTCGGGCGGCTCGGCGTCGACCACATCGACCTCTACTACCAGCACCGCCCTGACATCCGGGTCCCCATCGAGGAGACCGTCGGCGCCATGGCCGAGCTGGTCCGGGCGGGCAAGGTCCGCCATCTGGGCCTGTCCGAAGCGTCGGCAGACACCGTCCGCCGGGCCGCGGCCGTCCATCCCATCGCCGCCCTGCAGAGCGAGTGGTCGCTGTTCTCGCGTGACATCGAGGCCGAGATCGTGCCCGCCTGCCGCGAGGCGGGCATCGCCCTGGTCCCCTACAGCCCGCTGGGCCGGGGCATGCTGACCGGCACCGTGGCCAGCCTCGACGAGCTGGAGGACAACGACTTCCGCAGGACCGTGCCGCGGTTCCAGGGCGACAACCTCGACCGCAACCTGGAGCTGGTCACGGTGGTCCGGGACGTGGCCGCGGCCCGCGGCGCCACTCCCGGCCAGGTCGCGCTGGCCTGGCTGGCGGCCCAGGGAGACGACGTCGTCCCCATCCCCGGCACCAAGCGGCGCAAGTACCTGGAGGAGAACGTCGGCGCCCTCGACGTCGAGCTCACCGCCGACGACATGGCGCGCCTCGGCGACCTGACCGCGGCCGGCGCCCGGTCCGCCGCGGCCAACTGGACCAACCTGGATACTCCCCCCGCCGGCTGAAGGTCCTTCCCCTAGCGTGAGGGCGTGGACTCCCCCTCCCCCGCGCCCTCCGCCCGCACCGCGGTTCGCCGCCAGCCGGACCGGGGCCACTACGACCGCGAGCAGGTCCACGCCGTGCTGGACGAGGGCCTGGTGGCCCACGTGGGCCTGGTGACCGACCACGGGCCCGTCGTCATCCCCATGCTCTACGGGCGCGCCGGCAGCCGGCTGCTGCTACACGGGTCGACCGCCAGCCGGCTCATGCGGGGCGGGGCCAAGGGACTCGACCTGTGCGTCACCGTGACGCTGGTGGACGGGCTGGTGCTGGCCCGTTCGGCCTTCCACCACTCGATGAACTACCGCTCGGTGGTGGTGTTCGGCCGGGCCACGCCCGTCACCGATCTGGACGAGCGCCGCGCCGCCCTCGACCTGCTGGTCGACCACATCGTGCCCGGCCGCGGCCCCGATGTCCGCCCGCCCAGCGAGAAGGAGCTGCGGGCCACGCTCGTCCTGGCCCTGCCCCTGGACGAGAGCTCGGTGAAGATGCGCACCGGGCCGCCCATCGACGAGGAGGAGGACCTCGACCGGCCCACCTGGGCCGGCGTCGTGCCCCTCGCCACCGTGCCCGGCGCCCCGCTGCCCGCCCCCGACCTACGGGGTGATGCCGAGGTCCCGGCGTACGCGGCGCGCTACCGCCGCCCCGGCCTCAGGCCTGAGTGAGAGCCCGCCCGCCGTCCCCCGGCAGGCGGCAGGCGGACGCTCACGGAAGGCCCCAGCCTGCCATCCCGGGACCGGCGAATCACTACGAACGTGTGCTCGCCACGTCGCACACGAGGCCGCGGTCGAGGCACAGTTCCACCTCGGTGCGCAGCTTGTCCGGGTCCCAGGCGTTGAAGAAGTCGGCGTGGGCGGTCAGCACCGTGCCCGAGGCCATGGTCAGATCGTGGCCGCCGCCGGTCACGGGGTAGCTGATGGCCAGCAGCAGCTGGGGCACGGGCACGGGATGGCTCTCCGGGCAGGCTCCGTCCCGGCTGCGCGCCACGTGGGCCGTGTGGTCGGGGCTGTCGACCCGCTCGCCGTCCCAGCAGTCGGGGAAGCTGATGGCGAGGCGCAGAGGCCGCCCCGCGGGGCAGTCGGGCGGGGTCTCGGCCCGCACCGATCCGGTCCCACACGACCAGGCCACCACGTCGAGCGACTGCGGGGAGCCGGCGTGGGGATCGCCGCCCAGCATCATCAGCCCGAACGGGTAGGGCTCGACGGTGGCGGGGTCGATGCCCACGCCCGGCCGGTAGTAGGCGACGGCCTTGGTGGGCGTGACCATCGCCCCGTGGTCGAGCAGCGCCGGGGCCCAGTATGCGGCCCGGTCCAGCTGCTGGTCGCAGGTGGTGCTGCCCCGGGCCAGGTCGCGGGCGGTCGAGGTGGACGTGGTGCCGGTGTTGCCGAAGAACGTGTGCAGGTGCGATGCCCCGGTGTGCCCGGGATGCACGATGGGGTCGTCGGCCGCGGCGTGGCTGAACCCGCACTCGACCACGAACTGCGGCACCCGCCCCTGGGGCCCCGCCCCCGTGGGCGACCGCGCCGCGGCGGCCTCGGGAGCCGGGCCCGCGGGTGCTGGCGAAGGCGCGTCCCCACACCCGGCCAGCAAGCCGAGCGCGGCGACCGCCGCCGCCAGCCGGCGGATCACGAGGGGCGGTCCGGGAGCGTGATGGCGTCGAGGTCGACCCGGGCCGGCACGTCGGTGGCCGGCCGCGGCGGGGCCGAGTCCGCGTCGGGCATGTTGGGCTGCTCGCCGGGCTCAGGCGAGGTCTTGTAGTCGCCCGACGGTGGCTGCACCGCGGTCATCAGCCCCACCAGGTCGAGCGCCCCCGCCGTCCAATCGCCGCCGCTGCCCTGGCCCTCGCACGGAGCCAGCGCCTCCAGGTCGAGGGGTGCGGTGGTGGCGTAGGTGTTGCCCGAGAAGCAGTTGCCCAGCCCGGACACGTCGTCGACCGAACCGAGCGCCAGGTCCGCGAGCCGCGAGTTCTCGACGACGTTGTCGATCACCTTGTTGCCTCGGGGGTCCCAGATCACGAGATCGGGGATGTCGGCCGGGTCGGCCGGGGCGTCGTTCACCGTCTCGGAGCAGGGCCGGGTGTCCTCCTCGGGCGGGGGCGGGACGTCGCTGGCGTCCTCCTCCGGGAAGGGGACCAAGCCGATGCCGGTGCGGTCGTGGTCGAACACGAGGTTGCGTTCGATGTCGTTGCCGGTGCCGCCCGCGGGCAGGATGCCATTGCCCATCGCCAGCAGGGCGACGTCGATGGCGGGCGTGTCGGGCTGGTTGTTGGAGTACACGACGTTGCCGACGATGGTGGTCTCCCGCCCCGGGTAGCACAGCTCGTAGCTGCCGGAGTTGGGGACGATGCCGGCGCGGTTGAAGCGGAACGTCGAGTTGACGATGGTGAGGTTGCCGCCTGAGTTGGTGCCCGAGTAGCCGAGGCCGTTGTACTCGGAGATCACGCCGTCGATGACCGCGTCGCAGGGGTAGCACTGGCCGATGTAGAAGCCGGCGTCGGGGCTGCCCGAGGCGTAGCTCTGCTCGATCTGGCCCTTGGTCGAGTCGTACGCGTACACCCCGTAGTCGCCGTTGCGGTAGGCGGTGAGGTACGAGCCGCGGTAGCCCTCGACGCCGGTCCAGAAGAAGCCGTTCTTGGTGTAGTTGCGGGCCGTCATGTTCTCGATGGCCACGCCGTCGGCCCCGGTGACCCGGATGCCATTGTCCATGGTGAAGCCGCCGTCGAGGATCACCTCGTTGCGGTCGAGGCCGCGGATGGTCAGCTGGTCGGTCTCGACGCTGACGGCCTCCTGGTAGGTGCCCGAGGCCACCAGCACCAGGTCGCCCGGCTCGGCCGCGTCCACCGCCGCCTGGATGGTGTCGTAGTCCTCGGGCACGTTGAGCGTGTTCGCGTCCGATCCGTCGGCGGCAGGTGCCGCCCCGTCGCTGTCCTCGTCGTCGCCCCCGCAGGCGGCGGTGAGCACCAGCGCCCCGGCGAGCACGACGCCGAGCAGCCGTCGAGCGTTGGTCATGGCCATCCCCCAGTCGATCGTCAGATCAGTCGGACACGACGACGGCACCGACCATGCCTTCGTCGGTGGTGCCGTGGATCGAGCAGTAGTAGCGGTACACGCCGGGCTCGTCGAAGGTGGTCGAGTAGACGTCGCCCGGGGCGAAGCCGTCAGGCTGCACGCCCCAGGCGTCGCCCGAGACCGGCAGCACGTCGTGGTCGTTGCGGCCCTTGTTCTCCCACACGACCTTCGTGCCCGGCTTCACCTGGATGTCAGCCACCCGGAAGGTGTTGTCGAGCGCGCTGACCTGCACCTCGGACCCGTCCATCACGACGACGTCGGCGAGCCCGTCGCCGTTGTCGTCGGCGGGACCCCCACTGGTGAGCCCGCCACTGTCCCCGTTGCCGCCACCACACGCCGCGGCGAACAGTAGGCCGGCGAGGAGGAGAGCGAGGCGGGGGCGCATCGCACAGAGCGTAGTCACAACCTTATGGTGTAAGGCAAAGCGGCGATCAATAGAGGAGCAGCCCGATGGCGGCGGCCAGACCGATGACCAGCACCACCCCCCGGAACACCGGGACGGGCATGCGGGCCGCGGATCTCGCTCCGAGATAGCCGCCCCCGAGCGCGGCCAGCGCCATGACCCCGGCGGCGGCCCACTCCACCGGCGCGGCCACCGCGAACACCACCACCGCGATGCTGTTGACC
>Ga0209814_10000476_pt1 | contig 13154 bp, 16 predicted proteins | sample SoiMetdeltSBSDD1_FD_187597 | JGI IMG/M metagenome (GOLD analysis project Ga0209814, IMG submission 187597) | Bulk soil microbial communities from a Populus tree surrounding site in Tennessee, USA - Soil MetaG P. deltoides SBSDD1 (SPAdes) (version 2) | ecosystem: Environmental > Terrestrial >... | reverse complement strand
CCCGCCATGTGAGGATCTCGCTGGTCGAGCCGGGGGCCACGGCCACCGAGCTGGGCAGCCACAACCGAACCGAGATCCAGGAGCAGATGGCGAAGCGGTTCGCCGGGGTCGAGCGGCTCCAGGCCGAGGACATCGCGGGCACGGTCGGCTTCATCGTCACCCGCCCGCGCCACATGGCGATCAACGAGGTGCTGGTCCGCCCGACCGAGCAGGAGGGCTGATCAGAGCGTCGTGGTCTCGGACTCGGCCATGGCCACCACCGCCCGCAGGGCGGCGACGTGGCCGTCGAACGCGGCGCGCCCCTCGGGCGTGAGCCGCACCTGCACCCGGCGGCGGCGGTCGCTCACCCGGCGCTCGAGGGTGAGGTAGCCCGCCTCCTCCAGCGTGGAGAACTGCTTGGACAGGGCCGAGTCCGACAGCCCGAGCTGGTCCCGGACGTAGCCGAACTCGATCCAGTCGGCCGAGGCCAGCAGGGCCACGATCGACAGCCGGGTGCTCGGGTGGATCAGCTCGTCGAACCGGGGAGCGGTCATACCGCGCCGGCCCGCGCCCGGTGGCGGCGCAGGGCCGCCATCAGCCGGGGACCCCCGGCCAGCACGAGCAACGCCACCACGACGCTGGCGAACAGGCTCGGGTGCCGGGCACCGTCGGCGTCGGCCACCAGCGCCACGCCGAGGGTCACCGCCCACAGCCCGATCACGAAGGCGATCACCGCGAACATGACCTGGTGGCCGGCGACGTCGCGGCGCACGCTCAGGTTGCCGGTCCGGTAGCGGCCGCTGAGCGCCCGGTGGGCGAGGGCTGCATGGAGGGCGCCGAAGAGGACGGGCGACAGGATCACGGCCCAGATGCCACCGAACTGGGTGCCGACGCCGACCGCGACCCAGCCCAGTGCCAGGAACCACCAGTACCAGCCGGGCACGTCGATCTCGGCGAGGACCTGCTGGCGGCGGTGCTCGACGGTGTCGAGGGCCATCCGGGCCTCGTCTTGGCCGATGTCGGGAGGAGTAGGGGGCATTCAGGGCATCCTTTACTTTCCGAGTAGGAAAGAGAATGCAACTTTCCCACTAGGAAAGTCAAGAGACGCCGGTCACGTCAGGTGTCGGCCTGCTCCACCGTGCGCACCGCCCGCTCCAGCAGCCCGGCGACCTCGCGCTCGCGCCGCGTCACCGCCCGCGGCTCGGCCGCGGGGACGAGGTCCAGCAGCGGGGTGGTCACGTCCGGGCAGCGCTCCCGCAGGCGCTGGGACCGGGCCGCGGCGTGCGCGGCCGCGGCCGGCGTCCGGCCCGCCTGCAGCAGGGCATGGGCCGCGGTCGCGGCCTCGGCGGCCAGCAGGTCGTGGCCCAGTTCCTCGAACAGCCGCGAGCAGTCGGTCAGCCCGGCCGGGTCCCGCTCGGCCAGCGCCTCCGCGGCCCGGCGGCAGACCGGCGCGAAGTCCCCGTCCACCAGCGGGACCAGTGCGCCGAGCCGGTCCACCACCAGGTCCGGTCGCCCCAGCCGGGCGACGTCGTAGGCGGCGGTGACCTCGAAGGCCCGCTGACCCAGCCCCCGCGCCTCCTCGGCGGCGGCGAGCGCCCGGTCGACGGCCTCGTCGAGGCGCCCCTCGGCGGTGTAGACCCAGGCGCCGTCCAGGGCGATCCAGGGATCGAAGACACGGTTGGTGCCGGGATCCTGCGCCCCGGCGTCGTCGTACGCCGCGCGGGCGGCGTCGCCATCGCCCACGAGTGCCAGGGAGGCCCCCATCTCGGCCAGCCACAGCCGGGCGAAGCGGTACATGTCGGCCCGCTCCAGCAGGTCGACCGCGTGGCGCAGGCTGGCGACGGCGGTCTCGTGGTGGCCCTGGAGGCGAGCCACCAGCCCGTGGAAGCCCAGGCCCATGCCCACGAACTGCGCCGACGCGCCGGCGCTGTCCTGCCCGGCCCGCTCGACCAGGTCGCGGGCCGCGCCCAGGCGGCCGGCGGTCACCAGCAGGATGACCCGCGCCCACAGGATCTCGGGCCGGGCCCAGGGGTCCTCCGGGCCGCTCGACTCGGCGGCCTCCGACCCCAAGTCGGCGGCGCCACGCGCCTCGTTGAACCGGCCGCAGAGCCCGAGCGCGGCCGCGCCCGCCGTCGCGGCCCACACCCGGGCGCGCATCGTGGCGTCGGGCCGCCCCAGCACGGTCCGTGACACCTCGACGCAATCCGCCAGACGGCTCTCGAAGAACAGGACCCAGGCCTCGGTGGCCGGAACCTCGCCCCCGCTGGCGTCGTCCTCGCCGCGCCGGACCGCGGCGGCGGACCCGGCGCCCGCCCAATAGCCGTTGGCCGCGCGGGCCAGGGTCAGCGCGGCGGCGTCGCCCCGCACCTCGACCCGGTCGAGCAGGCGGATGGCCTCGACGTGGCGGCCCTGCCTCTCCAGCGACTCGGCCAGGATGACGAGCGCGCTGGTCGGCTCGGCGTCGAACGCGGCCCGGGCCAGCCGCTCGGCCACGTGCGGGTCGCCGTCCCGCAGGGCCTGGTGGGCCGCGGCGGCGAAGGATACGCCCCGGCCGCCGACCGGCGTCCCCGCCTCCAGTTGCCACAAGGCCACCCGCACCAGGCCGCCGGGCCGGCCCCCCTCCCCCCGGTCCAGCAGCGCCGCGGCCAGCCGCTCACACAGCTCACGCCGCCGGCCCAGCGGCATCGTCGCCCGCAGCACTTCACGGTGGATCGGGTGGCCGAATCGGACCGCGGGCTCCTCGGTCTCCGGGACCGCCTCCAGCAGCCCGGCGCGCTCCGCCGCCTGCAGCGCGTCCCGGCCCGCCACCTCCTCGGCCAGCCACACCGCCAGCGGATCGCCGCACGCCACCAGCTCCAGCACCGGCCGGCACCGGGGATCCTCGCCCTCCAGCCGGCCTTCGACCAGGCCGGCGAGGCGGTCGCCGTCGCCCATCCCGCCGTCCCACCGCCAAGCGCCCCGTCGCTTGGCCAGCGCGCCGGACGCCAGCGCCGCCCGCACGATCTCACGCAGGAACAGCGGCGTGCCCCGGGTCAGGTCCCACAGCCGCTCGAACGACGCCGGCTCGAGCGGAGCGCCGAGCGCCCGCTCCAGCAGCTCGGCCGTGTCCTCGCGGCCCAGCGGGGCCACGGGGATGCGGTCGACCAGCCCGTCCTTCCACAGCGCCACCACCGGGTCGGGTGCCGGTGCGTCGCAGCGGACCGTGAGGGCCACGGCCACCAGCCCGCGCAGCACGGCATGGTGCAGGAACACCGCGGACAGGCCGTCGAGCAGGTGGGCGTCGTCCACCACCACTATGGGCGGCCCAGCCGGTCCCGGGCCGCCGACGACCGCCTCGACCCGGCCCAGCAGCTCGATGGGATCGAGGTCCCAGCCGGCCGGCCCGTCGGGCAGCAGGTGGGCCAGGGCCCCGAACGGCAGGTCGGATGCCGCCCGGGTGCCCGTGGCCCAGGTCGTGGCCCGGCCCGCGGCCAGGGCGCGGAACTCGAGCTCGCGCGCCAGGCTGGTGCGACCGGACCCTTGCGGTCCCGCCAGGATCACGCCGCCGCACGCCGGGTCGAGGATCGCAGCCTGCACAGCTGCCAGCTCGCCGTCCCGCCCGACGATCGGCCACGGTGTCGCATCGAGGCCCACGCTGCCGATTCGGGGACGCGCCCGGTACCGGATGTGCTCGTCCGGCTACGCCCCGCTCACCACGAACCCCGGGCATACTGGCCGGGTGGGACCCCGGCCTGCGTCCAGCTATCGGGAGCTGGTGCCGCCTCGGGACCTGGCGCCTTACGTCGAGTGCCTCTGGGTCCACCGCCTGGGCGACGGCGAGGAGACCTACCACCAGCCGGTGTTCCCCGACGGGCGGATCGACGTGGTCGCCCTGGGCGACCGCGTGACGCTGGCCGGTCCGGCCAGCCGCAGCACCACGTTGGACCTGGCTCCGGGCACGTTGACCGTCGGGGTGCGGTTCCGGTCCGGCGCGGCCCCCGCCCTGGTGGGCACCAGCGCCGCCGACCTGCGGGACCGGGACGTGGCGCTGGACGCCGTGTGGGGCCCCGCGGGAGCGACGCTGGCTGCCCGGATCGCCGAGGCACCGGGCTGGCAGGCGCGCCTGCGGGCCATGGCCGAGGGCCTGAGCGCTCGCCTGGCCCACGCCCGGCCTCCGGATCCGGTCGGGACCGGCATAGCCACCCTGCTGGCGGCGCGGTCGGGCCGGCCGCTGGCCGGCTTGGCGGAAGATGTCGGGCTGAGCGAGCGCCAGCTCCGTAGGCGGGTCGAGGAGTCCGTCGGGTACCCGCCGCGCCTGCTGGCCCGCGTGCTGCGGTTCCAGCGCTTCCTGGTGGCGGCCCGGGCTGCGGGACCGGACCGCAACCTCTCCCGGCTCGCGGCCGACACCGGCTACGCCGACCAGGCCCACCTCACCCGGGAGTCCCGGGAGCTCGGCGGTCTCCCGCCCGGGGCCTTGCTCGACTGGGAGGCGGAACGCCTGGCCGGCTGATGGCCGGAACGTTCAAGACCGGGACCGGGTTGGGGCGCATCATGCCCCCATGGCACAGACCACCCTCCACCTCGACCTGATCGGCATCAACGTGGCGGACATGGGCCGCTCCCTGGCGTTCTACCGCCGGCTCGGCCTGGACATCCCCGCGGACGCCGACGGCCAGCCCCACGTCGAGCTCGGCCTCCCCGGGGGACTGCGGCTGGCGTGGGACACCCTCGACACCATCCGCAGCTTCGACCCCGACTACGTGGTGCCGACGGGCAGCTCCAGCATCAGCCTGGCGTTCGCCCACGACACCCCGGCCGACGTCGACGCCACCTACGAGAAGCTGGTGGCGGCCGGCTACGACGGCCACAAGCAGCCGTGGGACGCATTCTGGGGCCAGCGCTACGCCATCGTCCACGACCCCGACGGCAACACGGTCGACCTGTTCGCCGCGCTGGACGTCTGAGGACGGGCGGGGACAGGCCCTAAGGTGACCGGATCGGCGCGCCGGACCCTGCGCCGAGGACATAGCAGCGGGAGGGTGCCGCCTGGCCATCCGCGAGATGAAGCCCACGGTGGCGGCGGGCTTGAACAACCTGTCGTCGTACCAGGCCGCATGGTTGAGACGCGACGTGGTGGCCGGGCTGGTGCTCACCGCGCTTCTGGTACCTCAGGGGATGGCTTACGCCGAGCTGGCGGGCCTGCCCCCCATCACCGGCCTCTACACCACGATCCTGTGCCTGGTCGCGTACGCAGTGTTCGGGCCGTCGAAGATCCTCGTCCTGGGACCGGACTCGTCGCTAGGGCCGATGATCGCGGCGACGATCATCCCCCTCCTGGTCGTAGGGGACGACCCGGGGCGGGCGGTGGCCCTCGGGTCCGCCCTCGCCCTGCTGGTCGGGGTGATCATCACGGCCGCAGGCCTCGCCAAGCTGGGCTTCATCGCCGACCTGATCTCGAAGCCGACGATCATCGGCTACATGAACGGGCTGGCCCTGACCATCCTGGTCGGCCAGCTCCCCAAGCTGTTCGGGTTCTCGGTGGACGGCGACGGCTTCCGGGCCGAGCTCACGGGCTTCCTCCAGGGCGTCGCCGACGGCGAGACCGTGGCGGCCGCCCTGGCCATCGGGCTGTTCGGCCTGGCCCTGATCCTCGGCCTCGGCCGCTGGCTGCCCCGCGTGCCGGGCGTGCTCGTCGCGGTGGTGCTGTCGATCGGAGCGGCCGTCGTCTTCGACCTGGCCGACCACGGCGTGGACCTGGTGGGCGAGCTGCCTCAGGGCTTCCCGCCCTTCACCATCCCCCGAGTCAGCCTCGCTGATCTGGGGCTCCTGTTCGCCGGCGCCTTCGGCATCGCGCTGGTGTCGCTGGCCGACACCATCTCCACCGCGTCCGCCTTCGCGGCCCGAAGCGACGACGAGGTGAACGGGCAGCAGGAGATGATCGGGATCGGCGCGGCCAACCTCGCGGCCGGCCTGTTCCAGGGCTTTCCCGTCAGCACCAGCGGATCGCGCACCGCGGTGGCCGAGCGGGCCGGAGCCAAATCCCAGGTGACCGGCCTGGTGGGGGCGGCAGCCATCCTGCTCATCCTGCTGTTCCTCCCGGGCTTGCTGCGCGACCTGCCCCAGCCCACGCTGGCCGCGGTGGTGATCGCCGCGTCGCTGTCGCTGGCGAACATCCCCGAGACGCTGCGGTTGCGACGGATCCGGCGCACGGAGTTCCTGCTCAGCATGGCCGCCTTCCTCGGCGTCGTGCTCCTGGGCGTGCTGCCCGGCATCGCGCTGGCCGTGGCCCTGTCGATCGGCAACGTCTTCCGCCGGGCCTGGTGGCCGTACCAGACCACCCTCGGGCGGGTCCCGGGTTTAGCCGGCTACCACGACGTGACCAGCTACCCCGAGGCCAACCTGATGCCCGGCTGTGTCATCTTCCGGTTCGACGCTCCCCTGTTCTTCGCCAACTCGCGCACCTTCCGGGAGCAGATCCGGGCCATCGCGGCGCAGGAGCCCCGCCCGCGCTGGATCGTGGTCGCCAGCGAGCCCATCACCGACGTGGACACGACCGCGGCCGACATGCTGGAAGAGCTGGACGAGGAGCTGAACGCCCGCGGCATCAGCCTGGTCTTCGCCGAGATGAAGGATCCGGTCCGCCACAAGGTCGAGCGCTACGAGCTCACCGACACGATCGACCCGCGGCACTTCTTCCCTACGATCACGCAGGCGATGAAGGAGTACCAGCGCCAGACTGGGGCCGAATGGCAGCCGCCGACCTCCTGACCGACGCCCGCGCCGGGGACGAGGCCGCCTTCGAGGGTCTGGTCGAGCCGCACCGGCGGGAGCTGCGGGTGCACTGCTACCGGATGCTGGGCTCGCTCGAGGACGCCGAGGACCTGGTACAGGAGACGTTCCTGCGGGCCTGGCGCCACCTCGGCGGCTTCGAGGGCCGCTCCTCGCTGCGGGCCTGGCTGTACAAGATCGCCACCAACGCCTGCCTGGACGCGCTCGACGGCCGCGCCCGCCGGGTCCTGCCGCCGGACCTGCGCCCACCCGCGGGGGCGGACGCGGACCTCCCGCCCCGCACGGACGTGGCCTGGCTCCAGCCGTTCCCCGACCAGCTGCTCGAGCCCGCCGACGCGGTGGTGGCCCGTGAGACCATCGAGCTGGCCTTCCTGGCCGCACTCCAGCACCTGCCGCCCGCCCAGCGAGCGGTGCTGATCCTCCGGGACGTGGTCGGCTGGCCGGCCAAGCAGGCGGCGGAGCAGCTCGGCCTCAGCGTGGCCGCCGCCAACAGCAACCTGCACCGCGCCCGGGCCGCGCTGCGCGCCCAGCTGCCGGCGGACCGGTCCGACTGGCGGCCGCCGGCCCCGCCGAGTGAGGACGAGCAGGTCGTGGTCCGCCGCTACATGGACGCGCTGGAGCGGGCCGACCTGGAGGGCATCGCCAAGCTGCTGGCCGACGACGTCCGCGCCTCCATGCCCCCGTGGCCCATCTGGTTCCAGGGCCGCGACGCGGTGCTCTCGGCCCTGGCCGCCAGCTGGGACCCTGGCCGGCCCGGCTACGTCGGGCGGTTCCGCACGCTGGCGGTCGGGGCCAACCGCCAGCCCGCGGGGGCGTGCTACACCCGGATGCCCGGCGATGCCGAGTACCGGCCCTTCGCCCTGGGCGTGCTGCGGATCGAGGGCGGCGTCGTCGCCGAGACCGTCTCGTTCCACGACGTGCGGCTCTTCGAGCTCTTCGGCCTCCCGGCCACGCTGCCACCGTAGGCCTGAACACTTTTCCGGCGGGCGGCCGTCTCAACCTCCGACACCATGGCAACCCCCAGGAGGAAGAACTCATGGCCCGGCTCATCTACTCGACCATCCAGTCGCTCGATGGCTATATCGAGGACGTCGACGGCCACTTCGACTGGTCCGAGCCCGACGAGGACGTCCACCAGCACTTCAACGACCTCCTCCGTCCGGTGGGCACCTTCCTGTACGGCCGCCGGATGTACGAGACGATGGCCGTCTGGGAGACCGAACCGGCCCTCGCGGCCGGGCCGCCGGTGATCGCCGACTTCGCCAAGATCTGGCAGGCGGCCGACAAGATCGTGTACTCCACCACGCTCGACCGCCCGGTGACGGCCCGGACCCGCATCGAGCGGTCCTTCGACCCCGACGCGGTCCGGGAGCTGAAGGCCTCGGCCGACCGCGACCTCGAGATCGGCGGGGCGCACCTGGCCGCCCAGGCTCTCCGGGCCGGGCTGGTCGACGAGGTCGGCCTGATGCTTGCCCCCGTCGTGGTCGGCGGGGGCAAGCAGGCCATCCCGGACGGCGTGCGGCTGGGGCTGGAGCTGGTCGACCTGCGCCGCTTCCCGAGCGGCATGGCCTACCTGGCCTACCGGGTCACCGACCCCGATCCAGCGAGAACTCCAGGATCTGGGTGAGCCGCACGTTGTTGCCCGACGGGTCGCGGAACGAGGTGTCGATCCCGTAGGGCTGCTCGGTGGGCGGGTCGTTGAACTCCACGCCTCGGGCCGACAGCTCGTCGTAGGACGCCTGGCAGTCGTCGGTCTCCAGGAACAGCGTCCCGCCCACGCCCTTGGCCACCAGCTCCGCAAGCTGGGCGCTGGTGGCCTCGTCGAGCATGGGCGGGCCGGGGATCTTCATCAGCACCAGGCCGATCTCGTCCTGCCCGGGCGGGCCGACGACCAGCCAGCGGAAGTCCCACCCCTCGACGGTCGTGTCGGCCCGCACCTCCCACCCGAGCTTGCGGGTGTAGAACGCGAGCGCCGCGTCGTGGTCATGCACCCAGAACTGGACGTTGGCGAACTTGATCATCGCTCCTCCTTGGTCCCGGCCGACGTTAAGGAGGTTTCGGTAGGCCCGGCTTCTCGAAATGTGCGGTTCTCGCGGCGGCCGTAGGCCTGGGCCATGCACAGGGGGATGCGGATCAGCCGGCGGGCGGGCGGGAACGACTCCCGGTAGGCGAGGGGCGGCAGGCCGTAGACGCGGCGGAAGCTGGTCGTGAACGAACCGATGCTGGTCAGCCCCACCGCGAAGCAGATCTCGGTGACCGGCCGGTCGGTGTTGCGTAACAGGGCCGCGGCTCGTTCCAGCCGCCGGGTCAGCAGGTACTGGTGGGGCGCCTCGCCGAAGGCCCGCCGGAACTCCCGGCTGAAGTGGGCGGGCGACAGGCCGGCGGCGCGGGCCAGGTCGGACACGGTCAGCGGCTCGAAGTAGTAGCCGTCGGCGAGGTCCTTGGCCCGGAGCAGGTGGCGGACGGGGGGCACCATCGCCCCCAGCCTGCCACCGCCGCCGCCCTGTTCGGCCCCCCGGGGATCGGCCCTACCGCCGGACGAGGTCCTCGAGCTGGTTGTAAGCGATCTGGAGGCCGCCCTCCATGCCCGACTCGATGATGGCGTCGCGCTGCTCGAGGTTGATGCACTGGATCAACAGCGTCAGCGTGGTGACGCCGTCGACCTCGTCGAGGGTGACCACGTTCACCGTGGGGACCGCGTCGGGGTCGGGGACCGGCGCGCCCTCGAACACCTCGGTGGAGACCAGCCGGTGCGGCGGGTCGATCTCGCGGTACTCGCCGTGGAAGCCGACCTCCATGCCCTCGTCCCGGGTGACGAAGCGCCAGCGGCCGCCGACCCTGAGGTCGATCTCGCAGGCGAGCCACTCGGCAGGGCCGAAGCTCCACCATTGCTTGACCAGGTCGGGGGTGGTGTACGCCTTGAACACGAGCTCGGCGGGGGCGTCGAAGACCCGGGTGATGACGATCTCGGTGTCGGACGGCGTGGTGATGACGGCCGAGCCGTGGCGGTTGCGGGTAGTGCTGCTCATGGTTCGCTCTCCTGGGCCTTGAGCTCGGCGACGAGGTCGTCGAGCTGGTCGAGACGGGTGTTCCAGGTGCGCTCGAAGGTGCGCACCCAGTCGTGGACGGGCTTGAGCGCGGGCCCGTTGACCCGGTACCAGCGGTGCCTCCCGTCCACGCGAACGGACACGAGACCGACCGCCCGCAACACGCCCAGGTGCTTGGACACCTGGGGCTGGCTGAGGCCGAGCCGATCCACGAGCTCGCTCACCGTGGCCTCCCCGTCGCCCAAAGCGTCGAGCAGGTCACGCCGGCTCGCTTCCGCCACGGCGTTGAACACGTCTGCCGTGGTCGGTGTGCGGGCCATGGCGTCATCATATTCCGATATCGGAATGTGTCAACTGAGCGGCTTCCAGTCGGGGTTCCGCCCGATGAGCCCCAGCAGCCGCTCCTGCAGCGGCGCGTCCTCGGGCACCGGGACCTCGGGCCCCAGCACCTCGATCCCGGGCCCGAACGCGCCGGGCGTGCGGTACCGCTCCATGACGTCGGCGGGGATGGCCCGGGTGCTCGCCCACAGCCGCTCCACGTCCTCGGGGTCGATGGTGTCGTCCTGGGCGGTGGCGCGGGCCAGGTCCCAGCGGTGCTGGACCATGTCGTCGCTGAGCACGAGGTCGATGTGCCGCTCGACGGTCATCCTGCCCGTGGGGGTGTTGCACTCCACGACCCCGAGCGCGGGGTCGGCCAGGACCGCCTCGGCGTCGGCCCGGGCGGCGCGGAACGCGGCCAGCGGGTCCTCGGCCACCGGGGGCGCCGCGGTACGCGGGCGGTCGACCGCGCCGAGCACGTGGTCGTGCATGCCGACGACGTGGTCCACGACGTCGCGGGCCGTCCATCTCTCGCACGGCGACTGGTCGGCCCACTGGTCCGGGCGCACGCCCTCGATGGTGTGCTCGAACTCGTCGGCCCGGCGGCGGTAGCGGTCGGCGACGGCGGTCATGACAGCCGCTCCAGCAGGGCGTCGAGGGCGGCGTAGCCCTGAGCCAGACCTTCCTCCATGTCCGAGCCGAGCATGCCGTCGCGGTCTCCCGGCGTGTGGTACTGCGACGTCGTCGTGATCCGGGTCCGGCCGTCGCCCAGGTCCTCCAGCACCACCGTCTCGAGCGACACGTGGCCGGGCATGCCGTCCCAGTCGAAGGTGTAGGCCAGCCGGGTGGGCGGCGTGACCTCCCGGTAGCGGCCCTCGAAGCCGTGCCGGCCGTCCGGCGCGTGCTCGACGTAGCGCCAGTGGCCGCCGGGCTCGACCTCCATGCGCTCGATGTCGAGCTGGTTTCCCCGGCCCCACCACTGCGCCACCAGGTCCGGCTCGGTCAGGGCCCGCCAGACCCGCTCGACCGAGGCGCGGAACACCCGCTCGACCCGGAACTCACGGTCGCCATGCCTCGTCAGCGTCAGCTCCGAGGCCGGCGTGGGCGTCGATGAGGTCATCGGTCGTCTCCTTGCGTCCGTTCGAGGAACTCGCCGAGGGAGTCGATGCGGTCCGAAAGCATCTGGTGGTAGCTGGCGATCCACGCCGTCTCCTCGTCGAGGCGGCGGGGCCCGAGCCGGCACCGTCGCACCCGGCCCACCTTCTCGGTGGTCACCAACCCCGCTTCCTCGAGCACCTGCACGTGCTTCTTCATCCCGGTCAGCGTCATGCCGAAGGCTCCCGCCAGCTCGCTGATCGAGGCGTCGCCCCGCCCCAGCCGCTCGAGGATCCCCCGGCGCGTGTCGTCGCCCAGCGCCGCGAAGGCGGACCCGAGCGGCGTCATACGCTGAACCATGCGGTTCAGTATATCGCGGGATCAGGCGGCGTCGTCCGCCCTGGCGCCGCGGATTGCCGCCGCGGTCAGCGAGTGCCCGTGGAGCGACAGGAACCGCTCCGGGTCCGGCAGGCGGTGGTTGCCGGCCTCGAGCCAGTGGTCCGTCGCCGTTCGGGCCCGCTCGATCAGCAGCGCCGCCGAGCGGAAGTCGGTCGACGACACCGACAGGGGGCACAGCGGGGGAAGCACGATCAGCTCGATCCGGTCCTTGTACGCGGCCACGTCGAGCACGAGCCGCTGCTCGATCAGCAGCGTGAGCGCGTGGACCGCGGTGGACAGCGCCGCGCGAGGCGGCACCGACAACGCGCACGCCACCCCGGCGGGCAGCACCACGACGCGGTCGGCGCCGAGCTCGACCGCCTGGCTGATCGGTGTGTTGTCCGCGACACCGCCGTCGAACAACGTGCGGTCGTCGATGGTGACGGTCGGGAACACCCCGGGGATGGCGGCGGAGGCGAGCACCGCGGTGGTCGGGTCGCCCGAGGAGAGCGTGACCTCGAGGCCCGAGAGCACGTCCGTGGCCACGACATGGAAGGGCACCGCGGCATCCTCGAGCCGCGGATAGGCGAGGTGGGAGGCGATGAGCCGCCGCAGGCCGTCGGGCGAGCACAGCGACGGGCGGGCGCCCGCCAGCGCCAGCAGGTGGCGGTGCGGGGCGAACGGGAACACGTCCTGGCGGCGCAACCCGGTCCACACCCCCGCCAGCTCGTCGATCGTCGCGCGGCTGAACCCCTTGCCGGCTACGAAGGCAGCGTTGAGCGCCCCGGCGGAGGCGCCCACGAGCAGGTCCGGCTCCAGGTGGTGATCGGCGAGCGCGTGCAGCATGCCGACCTGGACGGCCCCGAGACTGCCACCTCCGGAGAGCACGAATGCCGTCGCCATCAACCCACTCCTCTCCATGACCGTCTGCACTTGACCATAGAAACGAGAACCTCTTTAGTCAAGTATCTTCTGTTTTAGAGCCGAGGGTAAGCGTGGCCTGCGATCATCGGGTGGTGCCGGCGGGTAGCGGGAGTTGGTACCCACGTTCGTTCTTGCTGACCGACGTCGTCGGCTCGGTGGCGCTGTGGGAACGTCACCGGGACGGGATGTCCCAGGCGGTGGCTCGCCACGACGAGGTCATCGCCGGCGCGGTGGCGGCCGCGGGTGGCGAGCTGGTCCGGACCAAGGGCGAGGGCGACTCGACGTTCTCGGTGTTCACCCATCCGGTCGCGGCGGTGGACGCCGCCGTGGCGGTGCAGGCTGGCCTCGCGGCCGAGGACTGGCCGGAGGGGTTGGGACTTCGGGCGCGGGCCGGAGTGCACACCGGCGATGCCGAACCCCGCGGGGGTGACTGGTACGGGCCGGCCGTGAACCGGGCGGCCCGGCTGCGGGCCCTGGCCGGCGGGGGGCAGACGCTCGTGTCCGGGGTGACGGCGGGCCTCGCGGCCGACCAGCTGCCCTCGGGCGTGCGGTTGCTGTACCGGGGCCGGCGGACCCTGCGAGGGATCGAGCGCCCCGAGGAGGTCTGGGAGCTGGTCCGGCCCGGCGATCCGCGCCTGGGCGCTC
>Ga0209814_10000470_pt1 | contig 13186 bp, 10 predicted proteins | sample SoiMetdeltSBSDD1_FD_187597 | JGI IMG/M metagenome (GOLD analysis project Ga0209814, IMG submission 187597) | Bulk soil microbial communities from a Populus tree surrounding site in Tennessee, USA - Soil MetaG P. deltoides SBSDD1 (SPAdes) (version 2) | ecosystem: Environmental > Terrestrial >... | reverse complement strand
CCACAGTCTTCTAAGAATACAAAGGAGCGCCTTTGATACCCTTGGGGTCTTTGTGGTGATGATTACAGTTTCAGATCTTTATAAAGTTGATTGGCCAACTTTTCCTTTTCATCCTCAGGCAGAAAACATGCGTGCGCCGCGGCAACAATCCGTTGTTTTAATATGTTTTGCGGCATACGCAGGTCTTCACAGGCTGTGTAATATTCATGGCTCAAGGTGATGCGCGAGATGCTGGGGTCATCCGTGTTGATCGTTACATTGAGTCCCGAGTCCAACATCCTCATCAAAGGATGGGTACCCAGAGAGCCGACAACACCTGATTGATAATTACTGGTCACACATACTTCAAAAGCCGTACCGCGTTCGCGCGCCAAAGATACGATATTTCCATCTTCCAGCACGCGCACGCCATGACCAACCCGCTCCGCACCCAACTCTTCAATCGCTTCTTTTACATTGTTCGCAGGGCCCCACTCGCCGGCGTGAATGGTTACATGTAATCCTGATTGGCGAGCCTCTTTAATCAACCCATAAAATGGCTCCGTCTTGAACTCAGCTTCATTCCCAGCCAGGTCTATCGCTACCATACCGTCTGCCAGATGCTCTACTGCCAGCCAGGCAACCTGTTCGGCAAGTTCCGTGCTCTCGTGGCGATTTACCGAAGCGATCAAACGAACAGTCACATTATATTTCTTTGACGCTTCCTGTGCGCTGGTAATTACCCAATCAACGACATCATGCAAAGGAAAGCGCTCCGCACGGCTCAATGCAACCGGTGTGAAGCGTAACTCCAGATATTTCACATTATCTTTTGCCGCATCCTCTACTGCTTCCCTTGTAATACGATGGATCGCGTCAGGGGATCGATAAAACAGTCGCAATGTATTAAATTTGGCGAGAAAATTCTGAAAAGTGAACTTGTCTTCTTCCTGGATCTGAACCAGAGTGCTCAACCGCAGAACATCCGCAGGGATGGTAATACCATGCTGACGCGCAATGTCGAGCATGGTATCCAATCGAAGCGAACCTTCCAGGTGACGATGCAATTCCACCTTTGGGAGGGCGCGATAAGTATGGAGCGAAGCTGTGACGCGTTCTACTGTTGACATACTTCTGCCGCTGGTTACATAAACCACTAAGCTTTTTATCTAATTACAAATAAAACTAACTTTCTGGTTCAGCAACGCATCTTGGATGCGCGCGGCGCTCCGTAAAGGTCTAGTGTCGCCGCCGTTTCTTTTTCTTACCGTTATCGATTTGAGAATTCGAAGTGGTCGCAGTTGGAACATTGGCAGTTTCAACAGGTGTGATCTCAACGGGTCGGGGTTGATAAGCAAATACCCTGCTGATGACCAGGCCTCGAATATCTTCAACCAACTGCGTAAACATTTCAGAAGCTCTCGCTTTATATTGTACCAGCGGGTCACGCTGTGCGTAAGCCTCCAAACCAATCGAGACTCTTAATGCTTCGATGCGCGTCAAATAATCAACCCACAATTCAGATGTAGCTCCAAGCAGTAATTGCCGATGGACTTCGTTCAGCGCATATCTTCCAATGGATTCAACCAGTGCCTCCCGGTCAGACTCCCCGAGGCTTGTCACCGTTTCATTAAGCCTTTCTTCCCCGAAAGCCATCTTTGCTGCGACACCAAAATCTGAGAGTCGCTGTGCGTTTGCCGAGAGACGTGCATACTCACGTTCTCCCCACGCAAAGCGTAATGCTTCTTCTGCTTCTTCAAGATGAGTCAATACCTCCTCAACAACATCATCGGATTTCTGCCCCTCCAGCAGCTGCGCGATCAGGAAGGCATAACTAAAGCGAGTAAACACTCTTTTGATCTGACGATGAGTCTTCTGATCAAAATCGGTTCGTGCGCCCTGCGAAAGGGAAAGCAACATTTGAAGTTTGGTCGTGTCATTTACTTCGCGCGGCATGAGATTGTCAATATCGTGCGGGATTTGGCCGTTCTCTCCAACCAATCGTTCGCGTCGGCGTTTTAGCGCGTTCTCCGCGGCTTCTGTAATTTTGTCGGCTGCATCCTCCCAATTGGAGATCTCAAATTTCTCAGCTAATGCTTCGCCGAAACGATTCTGCACCGCAGAGATCACGCGCGAGGCATACAACACAGTCAAGTGTGCGGAGACCAGGTTTTGGATCTCTTCCTTTGCATCTTCCGGGTCATCTCCCAAGGCACGTAGTTGCTCGTTGCCAAGTCTCAACTGCATACCCAGCAGGCTGTTGATTTCCTCCACAATTTTTTGCGGACGCGGGCGCTCTGCGTCTTCCATGTCCCGCAGTCCATCAAAGTAGGCATCGAGCGTATCTTCCCGTGCAGCAATTTGTGCGTCGAGTCCCTCTTCTGTCTTTTCGATCAGGCCCTCGATGGCGCGTAAATGATGAGCATTCTCCGTTTCAATCGCCCGGGTAATCAAATCCAAAGTGGACTGTCGAAGGTCAGAAGATTTATTTAATTCCTTTAAAAGGAGAGCCAGACCAAAGCTGGGGAAGAGGCGTTCCCCGCTCATAAAGGGTGGCTGGACCTGTTCGAGCCAGGCAATTAATTTCCAGGGTCCCTCTTCATCGGTGAGTCCTGCTTCCACGCGCTGTTTGACTTCCACCTCCAGCATTTCCGTGATGTCATCTTTCAAATCTTCTTTCACGAAAATGCGGTCACGCTGACCATAAATTTGGGCGCGTTGTTGGTTGAGCACATCGTCATATTCAAGCAAATGCTTGCGCACATCAAAGTTCGCGCCCTCGATGCGGTGCTGCGATTGTTCAATCACATTGCCAACAAGGCGTACCTCGAGAGGCAACGAGTCGTCCACCTTCAACCGTTCCATGAGACTGCTGACCTGTGAGCCACCCTGCAAACGCATCAGATCATCCTGTAATGACAGATAAAAACGCGAAGAACCAGGATCACCCTGACGGGCAGAACGACCGCGCAACTGATTGTCAATGCGACGCGCTTCGTGTCGTTCGGAGCCGATCACGTGCAAGCCGCCTCGTTCCTTTACGCGCTCCATATCTTCAAAGTACTGCAGGAAGAGTTTCACTTCTGCATCATAGATTCCGTAGTTCGACGGATCCACATTCTTCAATGCCTCACGTCGTTCTTCCTGAGTCATGTCAAATGGATTTTCATGTCCCGCTTTGCCAAGCACACGATTTACTGCGGTGATCACTTCTTCAGCCAGTTCGCCACCAAGCTTGATATCCACGCCGCGGCCCGCCATGTTCGTGGCGATGGTCACTGCGCCGAACGCACCTGCGCCCGCGATGATCTGGGATTCCTCTGTATGTTTGCGTGCGTTCAACACTTCATGCGGGACACCACCCTGCAAAACTTTCTTGAGGCGATCCGTATCCCGCTCCTCAAGCCGTAGAAGATCAAGAATAACACCCAGATTGGATGGATCTTCAGGATTGATATTTGTCAGACCATAAGGCTGGATAAATTTGCGTAACGCATCCGGCGAGATTTTTTCAAGGGGCTCGCTAAAAGGCTGTAACTCTGGAATCAGACGTCCATCTTCCTCGCGGTTGTTGGCCTGCATCCACGTATGTCGGACGAGAGCAACCTGCATTAAACGGCGGACCGGCTCCGCCTTGAGTCGATTGGAGAGCTGCTCCGATGATTCAACGGAAGTTGTGCCTACCAACAAGGGACGTCCACGCACATGCTCCCGCACGATTTCCATCACAATGGACCGCAGTTTTGCCTCGACTGTTTTGTAGATAACATCCGGGTAATCCTTGCGGCGATAGAAAAGCGGTAATTGTCCTTTATCTTCGCGTTTTGCAAAATACGAATAGGAATAGCCCTCTTCATCTTTGGCTTTGACTTCTGTCAGGATCGCACTATTGCCAAATGCCAGATATTCCAGGTTCGGTGGAATAGGGCTTACTTCAAGCTTATAGATCTTGCTGAATTCTTCTGCCTCGGTAAGCGCGGTACCGGTCATGCCTGCCAGCTTCTGATACATGCGGAAATAATTTTGCAGGGTGATGGTCGCGTAGGTCACGTTCTCAGGCTCGATCTTTACGCCTTCCTTGGCCTCCACAGCTTGATGCAGCCCATCGCTCCAACGACGACCAGGCATGAGGCGACCCGTGAACTCATCCACGATCACAACCTTGCCAGCCTGCACAAGATAATCCTTGTTGCGATTGAAAACATACTGGGCACGCAACGCCTGTTCCAGATGACCGCGCAAACGAGCCTGTTCAGGCGTCACATCTTCGGGGCGGTCAGGATCCATGAGAGGCTGCCCCAACATTTGTTCCACGCGCGCCAACCCTACTTCTGTGATCGTCACATTGCGATCTTTTTCGTTCAATTCATAATCTTCGGGCCTGAGTTGCTTGACAACTTGAGCCATCCGGCCATACCATTCCAGATCGCCCGAGGCAGGCCCAGAGATAATAAGAGGTGTACGCGCTTCGTCGATTAATACATTATCCACTTCGTCAACGATTGCATAATGATGCCCACGCTGAACTCTGTCACTCAAACGCATTGTCATGTTATCGCGCAAATAATCAAAGCCGAATTCAGAGTTGGTGCCAAAAGTTACATCGGCTTCATAGGCCAGGCGGCGCTCCACCAGGCGTAAATGATCTTGATCTTCATGCGGGGAATCACGTTCAAAATCAACGAGAAACGCTTTCTTTCCATTTTCGGTCGCGGCTGCCATTTGCAGCACACCCACCGAAAGCCCAAGCATATGATAGATAGGCGCCATCCAGCGCGCATCACGCCGCGCCAGATAATCATTGACCGTGACGAGATGGATTCCTTTTCCAAGCAACGCGTTGAGATAAACCGGTAATGTCGCAACAAGCGTCTTCCCTTCGCCCGTACGCATCTCAGCAATAGAACCGCGATGCAACGCGACCCCACCGATTAACTGTACATCGTAGTGGCGCTGGCCGATCGTGCGTTTGGCGGATTCACGGACTGCCGCGAACGCTTCCGGCAGGATGTCATCCAAGGCTTCCTGCTGGATCTTGAACTGCTCCTTTTCATCCAGTCCTTCCAAATTCCCAACAGATTCCACGATCCGCGCCCGGAATTCGTCTGTTTTGGCACGCAAGGCCTCATCACTTAGCGCCTCAAACTGCAGCTCAAGCGCATTGATTTGCTGGGCAATGCCGCTATATTGTTCGATGGTTTTTTTGTTGGGGTCACCCCCAAAGATTTTTACAAAGTTTTTCAGCATTATTTACCTTTTCGGAGAAAGATTATACTGCCTCTGGCAAAAATTCCTGATGTGATTTCTCTGGCCATATAGTAAAGTGTAGCATGAGAGTATTAGCGAAATATAAAAGGAAGTGCAGTCAGTTGCCCCAAGTCAATCTTATGGTAAAATCGCTTCCGCTCCCGAGAAGTGTCGGGACCCTATGGAGGGATGACCGAGCGGCTGAAGGTGCATGTCTTGAAAACATGTTTGGTGCAAGCCAACGTGGGTTCGAATCCCACTCCCTCCGCTGAGAATTGCATGATAAAATGTCCAGATGTTTGAAGGTTTATTTAGCACGAGTTGCGCACCTGGCAACTTGAAACCTTCAAGTTGAATACGGGGAGGTGCCAGAGTGGCTGAATGGGCTCGCCTGCTAAGTGAGTGCTGGGTAAAACCAGTCGCAGGTTCGAATCCTGTCCTCCCCGCCACAAGAGACGCGTTCCCGCCAAAGGCGAGGAGCGCGTTTTTGTTTTTACTTGAAAAGGGAGACAACGACGCCAGTCGTTAAAATCAAATCCAAAGTCGGGTCCCACTGGGATGCTGTCGCGAAGACTTTGGACTCCACATTTGAAGGATTACTTCAAGTTCAGCTTCATCCCAAGATGACTTCCCTTAAAGCCCAGCCTTGCATAGAAACGATGCGCGTCGACGCGCGACTTATGCGTTGTCAATTGGACGACATGTGCGCCGCGCTGCTTTGCGCGTTCCATTGCCCATTTCATCAGCTCGCTGCCAATTCCCTGGCTTTGAAATCGCTTATCTACTCTTACCGACTCGATCTGCGCGCGCAACCCACCTTGAAAGCTAACAGATGGCAGGAATATAAGATGCAGTGTTCCATTCACTTCCCCACTTCGTTCAGCAACGATCAACTCGTGATTTGAGTCATTGTTGATATGCTCAAATGCCGAATAATAAGCTTCAGGTAGGGGACTTTCATACCGCTCGCGTTGACTCCCTAAATCATCATCTGCAAGCAATCGAACGATAGACGGCAGGTCAGCGCGCTTGGCTAAGCGGAAAATGATTTCTTTCTCTATCATTCGTTCATCTACTGTTTTGTCAATTCAATATATTGTGGATTCCTGTGAATGTATGTAGCAATATAAGGACACATAGGGATTACCCGCAAAGAATTTTCCTTTGCATATTCAAGTGCAACCTGAGTTAATTTGCCAGCGACTCCCTGACCTCTCTGCTCTGGATAGACACCCACATGAGTCATCACAATGGTATCGCCATCCAGCATGTAATCCAATTTTGAGAGCTGACCATCAATCCATGTTTCAAAGCGATTCTCAGCAGTATTGTGGGTGACTTCAAGTTTTTCAAAATCAATTTTCACAGGTGAACTCCTTATGCACTTCTCTTTTCCCGGGCAAACACTGCAATAAACTCCATAATAATTTTCAAGGCTGCAAAAATCGTCGCTTCGGATGGATCAATCGGTGGTGAGACTTCGACTACATCCAACCCAACCAGCGGCAGTCCCTGCATGGACTTGATCAATGTGATCACTTCACGAGATGCCAAACCGCCGGCATCGGGAATCCCTGTGCCGGGCGCAAATGCAGGATCGAGACAATCAATATCCAGTGAAATATGGACTGCATCGCAGCCACTTAACTTACTATAGGCGCTGGTTGCCACACTTTTCATCCCGCGCTCGGCTACAAGCGCGGCAGTGTAAACGTTGAGTCCGCCATTTTCGATCAAGTCAATTTCCTGGTCTTCCCAGGAGCGCAATCCCACCATGCAAACATCCTGTGGATCAATTCCAAACTCAAGCGCACGGCGAAGGACACAGGCATGAGACAGTTTTGAACCCGTAAACACATCGCACAAATCAGGATGTGCGTCCACCCACAGCACCCCAAGACGTTGATCCCTGAAACGCTCGCGTTGTGCCTGAAAAACGGGAATACTGATTGAGTGGTCTCCGCCAAGGACGATGGGCACATTAGGCAGAGTCGCTACTTTTTCGCGGACGAACTCAAAATCCCGCGCTTGATCGATAATTGGAATATCTCCCAGATCACAAATGCGGATATCCCCGAGCCTTGTGCGGTCTTCGCTGAATGGAGTTAGATGCGTTGACCAGAATCGAATCCGTTCGGGGCCAAGCGCCGCGCCCTTGCGCGCACAGGCGGCTCCATCATAAGGAACTCCGATCACAGTAAAATCAGAATCAGAGGGTGTGAAATTTTCTCGATGCAAGTCAGCCCAAAGCCTATGAGTGGAAGCAGGGTCCATATATTCTCCTTGTTTAGAATATTTTATCTCATACGACTTTGTAAAAACAAAACGGATAGCGGCATATTGCTGCTATCCGTTTATCGGAACACAAGTTGTTTTATTACGGCTCGATTGGCTGAAGCGACTCAGCAATTTTTACGGCTTCTTCCAAACTCAGGTCAGTTTCGAGGCGATAGGTAATATCGCCCTGTTCCCAAATGAGTACATGTCCATCAATCAACCGGACGAAATCAAGATCACCGTTGGAAAGCCGTAGTGGATAAGGGCCAATAGCCCAAATTGCGCGTTGACTATTGACAGTCGTTTCCTGGATGTGTGTAGGTTCAATCTTTTTAATAGCCCAACTTCCAGCGGGCAGGAAATGCAGGCTCATCAATATCTGGTCAGGATGTTGAGGGTCCAGCCAAACGAGAACCGTCATCTTGCCATCTGCATTCTGAACAAAGATACGGTCCGGCTTACCTACGTCAGGAGGATAAGATGGCAACAGGATTGGATAATTAACGGCTTTCTGGGCCTCGTCAAGAGTCATTTCGCCTGCCAGATTCTCAAGGATTGGAATCAACGGTTGTGAGGTAGGAACAGGCGTAGCCGTAACCGGGACCACTGTTGAAGGGATTTCCTGATTAGGAGGAGCTAATGGAGTCGGTTCGGCGCGGAAGATACGCACGACACCAATTTGAATAAACTCGATGATCGCGGCACGCGCAGGTGGGATGAGCATCAGACTCGAGAATAGAATTAAGATGACTGTCAGAGACCAGACCAACCGGCGAGAAATGAAGCGAGGCCGCGTTGCGCCACGCAGACGCGTCATTACTGCTCCGGCAATATCTGGCGTGCGTGGATAATCCAATCCCTTTGAGATGGAAAGCAGTTGTTTTCCAAAGAGTTCTTGTCGCAACTCGTCCATCCTGCCGCTCTGCGGCGTGCTACGCTTGTTCATGCATCGTGTCCTTCCTGCCCATCGCGGGGTTCGGCGAGAACAGGAAAATCGTGTTGGATAATTCCGCGGAGACGATCCAGTGCACGACTCAAGCGTGACTTGACAGTACCCTCCGGGATATTTAGGACCTCAGCCGTTTCAGCAACGGAAAGATCAAGGAAATAACGCAGATAAACAATCTGTTGCTCAGGCATGCTCAACGTTTGAACCGCCTTCCAGAGATGACTAGCTTCCATGTGGCGCGTGCTTTTCTCTTCAATGCTGATGGAAGAGACAGGTTCGTTGCGAAAGGCGCGCGTCAAGGCTGATAAATACCTTGCCGCAGAACGTCGTCGATTGCTTGCCAGATTTGAGGCGATGCTTAACAGCCACGGACGAAGTGGGCGTGTGAGGTCAAAGCGCTTGAGATGATTCCAGGCGCGCAGAAAGGTTTCCTGGGCGATGTCTTCCGCGTCATCAGGGTCGCCGAGGAGCAGGTAGGACAGCCGGAAAACCGCCTCCTGGTGCGCTAGCACCAGCGGTTCCCAGGCCGCCGCGTCGCCATTTGCGGCGTGACGGATTAGAGTGGATTCATCCAATCAAGCCTCTCCGGAGAGGTCATATTTTCGTAGGATATACACCGCTCATAACAAATCAGTTCCACGTTAAACATAATAACCCAGAATATTTCACCTCCAATCACTTAATAAATTTTTTCTGGGTAGAGACAGCTACTTTCTACATTGTGATATCTCTTACAACCAAAAGGGACATTGACCTGCCTTTTGTTTGCTCTTACAATACTAATATGATACTGAAACTTGCTGGTTTTTTTCGGCCAGATCATGACCCTCCGCAAAATGGTTTTCTACGTTTGTTGTTTTAGAGTTACTTAATTTCTGATCATACTCGGAGGAAAAATAAATGCCTACCCCGTTTGTTTCAAAACGTGCCCCCATTTATGGGGACGTTCCAGATGAAAAGTGGAACGATTGGCGCTGGCAGTTGAGCCATCGCTTGAATACAGTGGAAGAGATTGAGAAGATACTTCCGCTGAATGAGTCCGAACGCAAGGCTCTTCAGACCAGCGGTCTGTTCCGTGTGGACATCACTCCTTACTTCATCTCGTTGATAGACCCGAACGATCCCGATGACCCGATTCGCAAGCAAGTGATTCCTCTTTCGGAGGAGATGCAATCTTTCACCGCGATGATGGAAGATTCACTTGCGGAAGACCGTCACTCTCCCGTGCCCGGATTGGTGCACCGTTACCCTGACAGAGTCCTGATGCTTGTCACGACTCAATGCGCGTCGTATTGTCGTTATTGCACGCGTTCGCGCATCGTTGGGGATCCCGGGCAAACTTTCTCACGCCAGGATTTTGAGTTGCAGATCGAGTATCTTAAACGCACTCCGCAAGTGCGTGACGTGCTGCTCTCTGGTGGCGACCCGCTTGTGCTGGCGCCCAAAATTCTTGAAGAAATCCTCCGACGCTTGCGAGAGATTCCGCATATTGAAATTGTTCGTATTGGCTCGCGCGTGCCTGTTTTTATGCCTATGCGTATCACGCAGGAATTATGCGATATGCTGGCAAAATATCATCCCATGTGGTTGAATATCCACGTGAATCACTCCAATGAAATTTCGTTGGAACTCGAACAAGCCTGTGACCGTCTTACAAGAGCAGGGATTCCGCTTGGAAATCAGTCTGTGCTTCTGGCTGGCGTGAACGATAATGTCCACATCCAGCGCAAACTGGTTCAGGACCTTGTCCGTATCCGCGTGCGCCCATATTATCTTTATCAATGTGACTTGGTCGAAGGCGCGGGTCATTTCCGTACACCCGTCGCAAAAGGCATCGAGATCATGGAGGGCCTGCGTGGACATACGTCCGGTTACGCCGTCCCCCAATATATCGTGGATGCCCCAGGCGGCGGCGGAAAAATTCCTGTGATGCCAAACTATTTATTGAGCATGTCCGATCACAAGATCATTTTGCGCAACTTCGAAGGTTTTGTGGCAAGCTATGAGGAACCAACAGATTATCTTCCGAGCGACGCCGCGAAATTCAAAGGCGAAAAACGACCCGAACCAGGCCAGGCAGGCATCGCTGGGTTGCTGGATGGTGAGCAGATGTTTATCAAGCCGGAAGGCTTTGACGAAATTCATGATCGCCATGGTATCCAACATCGCCTGAAAGATGAAAAGAAATGGCAGCCCCTTGGCATCGGCGCGGGCGCGTCAGCATCCAAACCCACTGAGGAATAAAACAAGAAACAAAGGAGAAAAGTATGAGTCTATCGACGAAAAAAATCCTGCTCTTTACACTGGCAATGATCTTTCTGCTCTCGGCCTGTCAGCCCGCGCTGCCCACACAAAACCTCGGTGACATCGCAAACCAGGTCGCGACTTCTGTCGCGCTGACAGTTGCCGCGCAGAGTGCCCTGACTCAAGCTGCGCCATCTCCTGTCCCTGCAGCAACGAACACCATGCTCCCAACTCAGACTGAAGTTGGTGCTCTTCCTTCCCCAACACCTGTTCTCCCGACGGCAACAGCGATTGTTATCGTGCCGCCTACCTCTGTCTCCAGTGGAGGCGGGGGAACCACCACAAAGCCTCAGTATGCCTGCAACCCGTTTCCCCGCACACCCCGCGACAATACAATCTTCCGCCCAAACGATAGCTTTGATATCAAATGGACGATTGTCAATACCGGCACGAAGACAATGCAGGCGGGATTGGATCTCAAATATGACGACGGACCTCAAATGACCGCCACTACATTGGTTGAACTTCCGGAATTGGAACCCGGCGAGTCTACAACAGTGACCTTTGACGCCGTGGCTCCAAGTAAAGAAGGCACCTATATTATGACGTTTAGTGTAGAAGGCAGTTTGTGCTTTCCATATACTGCCATCATCGTTGAAAAATAATAGAGAATCTGTATCCTGATTAGGTTTGGATGTGGAAGAGGAAAATATGACAGCAACACGTAAATCCAAGTTGTTGATCTGGGTCACAGCCCTAGTGCTAATCATGGCATGTGTTCCCACACTTGCCACGCCATCGGTCCCCACGGTTAATCCCGGCGCGGTCAATACCTTTATCGCTCAGACTGTCAATGCCGCATCAACCCGGACAGCCGCAGCGATGCCCTCCCTGACACCCACCCCCTCGCTCACACCCACTCAGAATACAGAAACTCCTATACCAACAGCTACAAACACGGTGATCTTCATTCTCTCGTCCCCAACCCCTCTGGTCATCCCAACGTTCACGAGCATAAGCAGTAGCGGAGGAGGCGGGGGAAGCAGTTCTGCGAATTATGCCTGCCAGGTCACTAAGGTCTCCCCTGCCAATGGAAGTTCATTCAACCCGCGTGATGACTTCGACGCGGTATGGACAGTCAAAAATATTGGTCAGAAAAAATGGGATCGCACTGCGGTCGATTACATTTATTCCAGTGGAGACAAGTTCCACAAGATTTCAGGTTACGATATGAGCTCAAATGTAAGTGTTGGTGAATCGATCGATTTGGGCGTGGATATGCAGGCACCAAAAAACTCAGGTACGTATACAACGACCTGGATCATGCGCGCTGGCAGTAAGACATTCTGCAATATGACTCTTACCATTGTCGTGAAATAACAACATGAGTAAATCAAAAACAGCGGCGACCAATTGGTCGCCGCTGTTTTATTCCAACCGCTAACTTCTCAACTTTGCACCGACTTCATATTCCAAACGTTTCACAATTTTATTGCGGATGGCAGCGGCTTCCGCGTCGGTCATCGTTCTATCTGATTGATAAGTAAGACTATACGCCAGCGACTTTTTCCCTGCGCCGATCTTTTCATCGCGATAAACATCGAACAAGCGGACGTTCGTGACGGTCGTTCCGCCCGTCTGCCGGATCAAGGCTTCGACGCGCGCAACTGGCACCGATTCGTCAACGATGATGGCGATATCCTCGTAGACCGGCGGGAATTCGGAAACCGGTACGACACCATACGTAGGATTTATGGCACGTAGTTTCTTAAGGTCAAATTCTGCAACGATGACAGGTGTATCACCAATTTCGTATTTTTCTTTTATTAATGGATGCAGTTCACCAAACACACCCACAACTTGTCCGTTTACTTTTACTTCTGCGGCTTTGCCCGGGTGCAGATAGGTAACGGAATCAGTTGGAGTGTAGGAAACGTCTGTATAGCGGAGGCCGCTCAAAAGGAGTTCGATGCGGCCCTTCATATCATAAAAATCAAACGTTGGAGAGTCCTTCACATCCCATGCGGTTGCGATTCGTGATCCGCTCATGACCAACGCAAGCTTGCTATGTTCATTTGGCAAATCCATTTTATTGGGTTCGAAGATCGGACCCAGTTCGAACATCGCTATCGATTCGGCACGGGCATTTTTCTCAGCAGCCTCAAGCACAGATGCCAGCAGGCTGCGCCGCAGTACGCGCCGCTCCGGTGTGATCGGATTCGCAAGCGTTACGTATTCACGATGTGGAGCGAGCCGACTCTCACGTTCCGGAGAAGTGAGACGATAGCTTACAATTTCCTGCCAGCCCAGATTGACGAGAATATCCCGGACACGTTCTTCCCATTCATAAACAGGGTTGCCAATCTGTGGCGGGAGTGCGTCTGCCATGCGCGTTTCAGGAATGTTATCGTAACCATAACTGCGGGCAACTTCCTCAAGCACATCTGCAACCCCAACGATCCCCTCGCCGATGTCAAGCCGATGAGGTGG
>Ga0209814_10000453_pt1 | contig 13378 bp, 11 predicted proteins | sample SoiMetdeltSBSDD1_FD_187597 | JGI IMG/M metagenome (GOLD analysis project Ga0209814, IMG submission 187597) | Bulk soil microbial communities from a Populus tree surrounding site in Tennessee, USA - Soil MetaG P. deltoides SBSDD1 (SPAdes) (version 2) | ecosystem: Environmental > Terrestrial >... | reverse complement strand
CTACGGCCTTATTTACGGCCACTTTGGTCTGCCGCGCCTTGGTCTCAAAGGCGCGGCCATCGCGGCCAGTAGCGCACAGCTTGTCGGAGCGGCGACATGCCTCGGCATTTTTTTCTTTTCTCGTTCCATGGCAGCATACAGAGCTGTGCAGTGGCGCCTCTCGCTCACCCGGTTCCGACCGTTATTGCGCATCGGCAGTGACCTGGCCATCCGCACGGGCGCGCTACGCGGATCCTTAGTCTTCGCGACGAGCTGCGCGGCACGTATGGGAGCCAGTGTCTTATCAGCGCATGAAATCGCCTTTCAACTGATGCTCCTCGGTTCCGATGTCATCGACGGTTTAGCGGTGGCGGGACAAGCGCTGGTCGCAAAATATTTAGGTTCAGCTCAAAAAGAAACAGCCTTTGCGATGGGCAAGACTCTGATACGTTGCGGCGCGGTAGCTGGACTTATATTTGGAATCGCGTTTCTTGGAGCTCAGGATACTATTGTTAGTCTTTTTACGAATAGTACCGACGTCAAACTTCTGCTCGGCGCCGGCGTGATTCTATGGGTCGCCCTATTTCAGCCGTTGAATGGAATCGTTTTCGTCCTCGATGGACTTCTCATCGGCGCCCACGACACCCGCTTTCTCATGTGGGCGATGCTCATCGGCGGTCTCGGAATCTTTGTTCCGATTTCCTGGATGGCTCTGCACTGGGGCTGGGGTCTGATGGGAATATGGGCAGGCGTCGGCGCTCTGATGTCCTGGCGCCTGATCACGTTGCTCTATCGGTTTTTCAGCCGGACTTGGTCGGCAAGTCAAAAACAAAGCGGTGGTATGATGAGTAACCCGAGAACTTGACTGTCTTTCACAGACTGCTCATCGCTTCCCTTTTCAGAGGAGCCAACAGAATTAGAACAGGGGAAGATCTTTCGTTGAATCGACTATCGGCGTATCTGTTCGAGCAAGCTGTTGTCGAAGAACCGCTTCGGATCAGCATCCTTGGCCTTGGGGTGATCGAGGAGTTGCAGCAAGTTCGCGTAGCTTCGCTCGTTGACCTTGAGCGTCTCGCCGAAGTACTTCCGGTAGTATTCAAACGTCGCTTGCAGCACCGGCTCGTCGTCCACTCGAGTGTACTTACGCAGCACCTTCTTGCTGATGGCAGCATCCGTTCTGGCCAACGTTAGCCCTTCGGTGAAGGCGCGCAGAAAATTCAATGCGATCTCACGGTTCTTGGAATCCTTCAGCCATGATTCTCTAGCAGCAATCGCCGTAGTCGGGAAAGCTCCATCTTCGCTCTTGGCCAAATCCGTAAGCTGGCGGTAGCCTCTCTTCAGAGCTAGTTCACCCCCCGGGTAACCCAGCATCGTTGCCTCCACCTTACCGCTCGAAAGCGCGGCCTCTCTTTCGCCGCTCGCTCCCAGTTGAACGAAAACGACATCCGTTGGTTTTAATCCTCCCAAACGCAACGTAGACAGCCCGGCAAAGTGAGTCGAAGTCCCGAAGCGGGTCACAGCGATGGTCTTTCCCTTGAGATCACGAATGGATTTAATTTCCGGCTTGGCAAAACAATCGTTGGTATAGACGCCGGTTTGGGCACCGATGGTGATCAGATCTCCGCCGCTGAAACGGTTTAAGACTACACCACCGCCGCCCACCGCGCCGATCTCGAACTGGCCCGAAGTCATGGCGGCAACAATCGTGCTGGAGCCTGCAACAAAGACAGGGGTTACATCAAGACCGTATTTTTGGAAGAGTTTTGCTTCTATGGCGATCCAAAAAGGAGCAGAGGCATCTGTAAGAGGTGTATACGGAACGACCATTTTGCGGACTTCCGCCGCCTTGACCGGGGAGGGAAAGAAGGTGCCGGATAACAAAGCCGATGCCAGCAATGCCCAGATGAGTTTCATTATTGATTCCTCCAAGCACTGAAAGTTTGGGATCTACTTACTAGCGACGTATCTGTTCGAGCAGGCTGTTGTCGAAGAACCGCTTCGGATCAGCATCCTTGGCCTTGGGATGATCGAGGAGTTGTAGCAAGTTGGCGTAGCTTCTCTCGTTAACCTTAAGCGTGTCACCGAAGTACTGCTTGTAGTATTCAAAGGTGGCCTGCAATACGGCCTCGTTTTCAACTCGGGTGTACTTGCGCAGCACCTTCTTGCTAATGGCAGCGTTTGTTCTGGCCAACGTTAGTCCGTCAGTGAAGGCGCGGAGAAAGTTCAGAGCACCCTCGCGATTTTTTGGGTCTTTGAGCCACGATTCTCGAGCCGCGATTGCCGTGGTAGGGAACGCTCCATCTTCGTTCTTGGCCAGGTCCGTAAGCTGACGGAACCCCTTCTTCAGCGCCACATCGCTCGCGGGATAGCCCAGCATGGCCGCGTCCACCCTGCCGCTCGAAAGTCCTGCGATCGCTTCCGAACTGCCCCCGATTTGGATAAAAACGACCTCCGTTGGTTTGAGGCCACCTAAACGCAACATAGACAAGCCAGCAAAGTGAGTCGAAGTCCCGAATCGCGTCACCGCGATGGTTCTCCCCTTAAGATCGCGAATGGATTTAATCTCCGGCTTGGCAAAACAGTCAGTCGTATAGACACCGGTTTGTGCCCCGATGGTAATCAGATCTCCGCCACTAAACCGGTTCAAGACCACGGCACCGCCGCCCACCGCGCCAATGTCGAACTGGCCTGCAGTCATCGCGGGAACGATCGCACTGGAGCCTCCGGAAATGAAGAGCGGTGCTATCTCGAGACCGTATTTTTGGAAGAGCTTTTCTTCTATGGCAATCCAAAAAGGAGTCGACGCACCTGTGAGAGGCGTATAGGGGACGATCATTTTGCGGGGTTCCGCCGCCTTAACTGGGGACGCAAAGAAGATGCCGGATAACAAAGCCGACGCCAGCAATGCCCTTATAACGTTCATAAGTTGTTCTCGCCTCAAGGGTTTTTGTAGGTGATCAATTCAATTTTGAGGTCAATTTTATTCCCAAGATTTTTCGCGCTTCGTCGGCATGGGTCACAACTCTCCTGCCGAGGATGGTTGCGATGTCAACCGTCATCTTCACCACATCAGAATTTTTCTTGATGATTTCATCTTTATGCGGATACAACCAGTAGCAGTCTTCGATTCCAACTCTGACGATATCCACCCCCGCCATGATCCCCATCGTCACCATGGGGAGCCAGTTTCGGCCGCCGGGATAAAGACCAATGAGACTTTCAGGAATATTTGCTTTCACGATGTTCATATTCGCTATGAGCTGCAAATACGACCACGGATCCTGGTTGGAAACATGGGCATCATGTTTGCCTAATTGGATATTCATGATGCGGGGCCTAATCTTGTCGATGCTCTTATCGAAAATATGCCGCTTGAAACCGAGGTGGGTGTTGGTATCAAACAGCTGATATACAGGCTTTACATCATGTGCTTCCAGCCACTTTACTCCCTCTACTGCACCCCTTACGCTAAAATACGACGGCTGGCCCCTACGACGGTGGCCAACAGGGACCATCAAAGATCCTTGAACGTATTTGTTGCCATTCCCCAACTCCAATAACCTTTCTGTGCCGATGATGCAGTCCACTTCCGCGTTAAGCACCGGATACAAGGAATCAGTGAATGTGACGCAATCCCCCACTTCAGCGAAGATACCATCCAAAACTTCTGCCAGGAGTTCATGATTCATTTGGGCCAACCCTGTCTTAGGGTCTCTGGGATGAATGTGGGCTATAACAGCACCCGCCTTTAGAGAGTCGACTTGCTCCTTGATCTGGTCTTTCAAAGCGATTGGAACAGCAGGGAATCGCACTTCTCCTAATTGCCATCCAGGACAGGCGCTTTCTATGATCAGCGGCTTGTCCATTGTCGGGATCTTAGGTTCTGTTTCCACCGGAAACATTTCTGTTACCACATCTTTGGTTAATGCAAATGGAACGTACTTAGGCCGACCGGCATCTGCTGTTTCATTCTTCATAACGATTTCCTCCTCTCATGAATCAAACGAAATTAGGTGAAACTGTGATGGAAAAAAGTAAGATAAGAACCAAACCATCGGAAAGGAATTTGCTTTTAACTCATCACGCACTCCGAAGTCGCCCCGATAGCAATAGCAGCGGTGTAAACATAAAAATTTTTCTGGATAGATTAGACCGCCATTTCGAGTTTCGTATGTAACCGCTAGTCTACTATTTGTCAATCAACAATGATTTGCTCTTCGCATCCAACTTGGAAGCGACAAGGGCGCGGATCTCAAGCTATTGTTGACCAAGAACGATTACTGATGATAGCCTCGTGAAAAAAAAGCGGTGCGGAAGAGGAGAAACGTTCATGGATAAGGTTATTGTTATCACCGGCGGAGCTGGAGGAATCGGTTCGGACATCTGCCGCGGCTTGGCAGCCGATGGATTGAAGGTAGTCGTCGCAGACTATGCTAAAGATGCGGCGGAGAAAACCGCAGCGGAGATTCGCAACGCGAAGGGGGATGCCATCGCTGTGGAGGTTGACGTCGGGAGCAAACAGAGCGTCATTGCGATGATGGCGCAAGCGCTCGCGAAGTATGGCCAGGTTGATTTTTTTCTCAACGGCGCAGGCGTCATGACGCGAATGCCGGTTGTGGATATGCCCGAAGAGGAATGGGACCGAGTACTCCGGATAAATCTCAAAGGAACTTTTCTATGCTCCCAGGTAGCGGCAAAACATATGATTCCGAGAAAACAGGGACGCATTCTCAGCATCGCCTCAGGCCGAGGCGTCGCGGGGCAAGCGCGCGCGTCGCATTACGCTGCGTCCAAAGCCGGCATCATCGCCTTTACCAAATCACTTGCGGTTGAACTGGCACCCTATGATGTCACCGTCAACGCCATCTGCCCCGGCGCTACCGATACGCCGATGTCCCGAGCAGGGTCGACGGCCGAAGAATTCAAAAAAAGAGAGGAAATCCCTCCGTTACTGGATGGGTTAACGAAAAAAGAAGAAATCGTTGGCCTCACTCGTTATCTACTCTCCGACGCGACAAAATACGTTACCGGACAAACTTTCTTCCTGCGCACGCCGAAATAGCCTCTTAGTTGCCGCGTGCGTGGGAATTAGTTCTTCGGTTCTGATCCTATCGAATTGCTGATACAGGACACCAATTGACCGTAGACCTTTGAAGCCAGCTAATTGATCGTGCCGGTGGCGCTATTGTACGTGAAACTCGGCTGGGAGCCGTTGGGAGTGCTCGCTGTAAGCGTAAACGAAGATGGGGACGTAACAGAGATCACAAGTGCTATACCGTTGGTTTGCCTGTAACCGGCAGAGGAAATGCTGCCCACAGAAGCAGGGTAAATTTTGAATTCGGCGAAGTAACTCTCCATTGCCATCGCCGCATTCTTCAAATCGCTCTTCATCTGCGTATCGATGGCGCGGGTCCGGTAAGCAATAAATTGAGGAATGGCGATGGCGGCGAGGAGACTGATAATAGCCACCACTAAGAGCAGCTCGATCAGGGTGAAACCAGTATTCGGCTTATTGACTCTTGACGGCACGCTTATCCTGGGTGGTCGTGTTTTCAAAGGTATAGATTGCGGGGATTATAGCAAAGTTTTCTCCTCTGTGACCAGTTTTTTCTAGGAATCCGCATGTCCAAAGGCTAGCTATGGGAGTATCTAGGAAAGGTGCGTGTCGACACCCGTCCGGGCAAGCCGCGATTCGAGCCTATGTTCCAAACATCGGCATGCGAGTTTCCGCGCCCCGAGTCTTGCACTCCTGGACAAAGATCTTGTGGATTTCGGGATCCTGATCTTCGTACTCAATTTGCGCCCCACCCTTCTTCACATCCTCCCCGGTGTCTTTCAGATCCTCGACTTTGAACTTGCAGCCCCACGGTTTCAACGCCAAGTAGCGGGCTGGCTCGTCTCCCGGATTGAAATGCTGGTGCCACCACTGCATGGGCGGCACGAACATACTCATGCGTCCCCATTCGACTCGCTTCTTGTTGTGATCCTGACCTTGTTCCCAAAGGAACGAATAGCCGGAACCCGTGAGCATAACGATGTGCGCCCCTGCACCATGACGGTGGGCCTTTTTATATTTACCGACGGGAAACTCTGAGAGATGCGCGCTCATCGTGTTGTCGACGAATTCAAACAGGGTCGTGCGATTGTCGCCGCCTCGCTCTTTGTAATCCTTTGGCTGAAACCCCCATAGATCGGCAATGAAGTTTGATTCCCAGACACGCCCTCTTTTGATTTCAGGAAGGTAGCGTCCGCCCTTGCCCCACTCATCAGCGCCACCGCTGTAACGGTCGGCAAAAGTAAAGGGGTTATTGAAGACGTAATCGAGATTTCGATAGCGGTTGATGATGACAGGCGCGTCCGTCAACGATACCATCCGGACGGGCTCCTTTCCCTGCGCATTGAAGTGTTGATGCCAAGTATTGAGCGGTGTTGAGAACAAGCTCCCCTTTTGCCATTCCAGGGTGTGCTTCTTGCCGCCCTCGTTCCAAATCGTGGTTGCGCCCTGACCTTGCAGGATGAAAACCGCTTTTTCATACATGTGGCGCACAGGCTTGAGCTGCCCGCCCGGGGCAATCTCTTCTACTAGTGTGTCGCAAGTTCCACCCGCGCCATCCATGTTGACAAAAGCCGCTTTGCCGCCCGTCCGCTCCCAATCACCAAGCTCCAGCTCCAAAAGATCCGGAACAATGAAGTCCCTGTAAGCGGGGATCCCTTCCCATTCCTGGTAAATGTCATAGGGGCTTTTTTTGGAAAATGCCGAAGCTTCATTGAGATTCTTCATCGAAATATTTCCTTCCTATAAATTGAATTGTCCTAGCTCTTTTTACTTGATCTGCTCCATGTAGTAACCGAGCGCTCCTCGATAAGCGCGATCGATGGCCATACAATCACGCGCACCCTGCAGCACCAATGCGCAGTCCTCGGGGCTTTTCACGTAGCGCTCGAACATTTCGGAGATATTGTCCGAGTGCTCGGTGTCGGCCACGGCGTGAACGTCGAGGGAAATCATCTTCTTGAGGTTGATGCCTAGTTCATTCTCGAATTTCTTGCCCATGCGTAACGACATTCCGCCGCCTTTTACGATCTGTCCGTTGTTGCGCCGCTCCAGCATATGCGAAGCCGTATAGGCGGTCAGCCAGTGGCTGCGGATCGCGATGTGATGCCAAGCATAGAAACAGGCCCGCACCATCGCCGGCAGCTCCGCCATTTCGAAATCTTCCGGTTTGAGTCCGAGCACTTCACCCTGCTTTACGCCTAGAGTGTAATGATCCATATTGGCCCGGGGATCATTGACCAGCTCATCGCTCTCATGCTGCCAGATCACTCGCTTCACTTCCAGGGGAGCCGAACCCTGTACGTAACCCCAGCAGTCGCGCCGGTTGGCCGTGTAGTGGGCATTTTGAATGACGTAAAAACGGCCTCTCTCCATGGTCAGCGGCACTGCAAAGAAATTCTTGAACTCCAGCGATTCAAACTGGTCATTCACCATCTTATCCAAAGTCATTGTCAGTTCACCAACGATACTCATGCTTCCTCCATCACTCCGTTATTCCAGTCTCTTTACACACCAAACGCCAGGCTCTTGACAACTACCGGCACAAAACCTTCCCCCTCCACCACTTCACCTACATCGATGAAGTCCAACTCAGATAGATTGATCTCGTCAACGCAGGGAAGGTTCCATTTCGACGAAAGCATGCCGCCCACGACTCGGCCCACGTTCTGTTCAAAAACCAGAGCATCGGGTCTATCCTCGACAGGCAGAGTCGCCAAGGCTGCATCGATACCCCTGGCCAGCTCTTGCACCGCGCCGTAACCGATAAACGGAGGCGATGAAAAGGCCAAAGCAAACGGCGAGCCACGCACTTCTGGGTCTCGCTCGCTAAGAGCTTTCTTGACGGCGGTTTCCGAACGCACTGTAACGGGCGATTCCCAATCCACATGGACCTTAAAAACCCGAAGATTTTTGACCGGTAAATACGCCGCTTCCGGAACATGAATCGTTTCACCGCTCAACTGAACTGTATATTGCGAAGCGCCGATCACGGTGGCACGAATACCTTCGCTAGAGTCAAGGATTTGGAACCCACGCTTCTCGGCTTCTTTTCTAACTTCTTCACCCAAATGAGGGCCCAAGTCGCCAAAGACACTCGCTTCACGACCGTAGATGTACTCGGAAACACCGCCCGAGAACAGGATGCCGTCAAGCGCCGGTAGATCGGCCAAGGGCGCAGTGACATAGAGACCGTCCCACGGCGGTTTGCCCCCAGCGACCGCGTCAAATAGTACATGGGCCATCCTAGCGGCCAGACGCCGGCGCAAATCTTCCTCGACTTGCGTTCCAATACTGAGATCGTACCCAAGGTCGGCGAGAAAACGCCGTCCGGCTTTTTCCAGCCGGGTCAATCTTTCTGCTTCGTCGTGCGCTAACAAACGGGCGCCGATGTTGAGTGCGCTGGTGCTCCGAATCCTGCCATCGTCGATCACGCTCACTTTCGTCGTTCCGCCGCCAACGTCAATGTTCAGAACCGTCAGACCTTCTTCGCGGCTTTTGAGAACCGCGCCAGAGCCGTGAGCAGCCATGATAGTCTCTAAATTTGCCCCCGCAGTCGCGCAGACGAAACGGCCGGATTCGTCGGAAAACAACTCAGCGATTTTTCGCGCATTGTCGCGGCGCGCTGCCTCGCCAGTAATGACAACCGCTCCCGTATCGATGTCCTCCCGCGCCAGTCCTGCTTCCTGGAACGTCGCATCCACGAGTTCCTTGAGCGGTGCCGCCTCGATGTTCCAATCGCCCGTAAACGGTGTGAGCAGAATCCGCGAGCGCGCAATCACCCGGCGGTCCAAGACCATGGGCCGCCGCTGATGCAGCGACGGATAGCCGATCAGCAGTTGAGAAAACATCAGATGTGAGGTTGAGGAGCCGATGTCGATGCCGACGCTGGTGAGGTGGGTGTGAGGCCCCACCGCGCCGTCGTGCTCATGGCTATGATGTTCGTGGGTCGTGATCGCCACGGTTCGGCTATCTCTTACTCATAATCCGCGGGCTCCCCTTGCTGCGTATGGATATAGCCCGTGCTTTCCATACAGGGACGGTTGGTGTGAACCAGGAAGCGCGCCGTTTCTCTACCCGTGTTGAAGTGCTGGTGCCAAGCGAAAACCGGGATGACCAACGTGTCTCCCTTCTTCCATTCATACTTCTGATCCTCGATGATACTGTAGCCCTTGCCTGCGATGATATAATTCGTCTCTTCGTAGATGTGGCGATGGGCGCCAGAGCGCTTGCCCGGCGGAATCTCCGCGAACAAGGTGCCGAGAACTTTGACATGGAAACCCAGCTTTGCATCAACGCCGTACGCGACCCGGCCCATCGGCGTGGGCTGGAATTTAAGTTCCTTAGCTTTAACCAACACTTTGCCCGCCCGCCGCCGCTTCTCTTCCTCCTGAGCAAAGTTGAGTTGATCGAAATAAATCTCAGCGGACGTCGGCTCGCCATTGCTTCGCGGTCCCTGCGGTTTCCACCGGCTCTGATCCAGATCCACCTTCCCCCCTGGCGGCGCTTCCGCGCCGCCAGGTATGAGCGTTTTCATCGCCTCTTCACCCTTCTGCGCGAAGACCCAATATTCCGGGTAATTTTCCTCTTCGTAAAGCGCGATGCCCGTCGCCATGGAAAAGGGACCCGTGGTTGCCGCATAGTAGATCAAATCTTCCTGGCTCTCATTGTGATGCCGATGCCAAGCGAAGACAGGTACGCAGATAAGGTCGCCGGCCTCCCAGGGGTATTTAACGCCATCGATGACGCTGTAGCCGTGACCTTGGTGGATGTAGATCACCGCCTCCACCGTGTGCCGATGACCCAACTGCTTGCCGCTGTACTCCATCTCCTCGCCCAAGGCGCGATAGTTGATCCAGAAACGAAACGTTCTTTGATTGAACCCAAGCCGCGGATCGACAATGTAGACGTGATAGTGGTCTTTGAGCTGCGCCGCGACATGTTCGGTGGGAATGTGAACGGGAGACTTCCGCCGCCGCTCTAATTCCTCCTTGCCGAAGCGGATGTGCTCCATCCGCATATTCAAGTGTTGCTCTTTTTCCACCATGACCATGAATCGTTTCCTCCTCGACGCTCCTAAGACATCGTTCCAGCTGTTACAAACGTCCCAACGGTTCCATCCGTTGCAAAGCACCTACGGGATCCTTTTCGGGCGGCCCGCAGGCATAGCTTCAAGCAAACCGCTGACCGGCCGCTAGTTCTGCGGCTCATCGATTTGCAGAAATAGATCTTCGATCGTTACCCTCTTTTTCAGCACTCCCTGCTCGCCGGCGTATCGTATAATCGTATTCAATACTTTTTCATTGCCCTTGATGCCGTACTTCCAGGGATCAGGGCCCATCACCGCTCTCTGTTCTTCCCAGACCTGGCGATTCCAGGCAAAATTTGAATAAGTCGCATCCGCATCATCTCGCAATGCCAGCTGCTTCGCTTCATAGCAGGCATTGAACATCTCCCGCGCCGCCGCTGGATATTTTTCCAAATATGTTTTGTGGAAGGTAATGGCGTGGCTGGTTGGAAATATCCCCGTCCGGCGGTAAAAATCCTGCTCGACTGCTTTTGAATCGGGAAAAAGTCGCCGCACTCCTTCCTCTTCGGGAAAGTCGGGAACGATGATGGCGTCAAATTCCCCCTTGAGCAACCGTGCCGCGAGTGAACCGTCTCCCGGCACCGCGTCTATTTGTGTTCCCGCCGGCAAAGACAAATCCAGGGGCGCTTTGCGCCTTGCGATCCAGTGAATATCCTGTGCCTTCACACCGTATTCGTCGCTCAGAATGCCTCTCGCCCACAAGCCGGCGGTATTGAGCCAACCTGGAATACCCACGCGTTTACCCTTAAGCTGTGCCGGGTCCTTAAGCGGCGAATCCTCACGCACAAAGATGTATGAATGGCGGAATTTGCGGTTGGGGAAAACCGGAATGGCCATGAGCGGTTCGCCACGACTTTTTAGCGCTAGATAATTGGCCAGCGAAAACTCCCCAGTGTCATACTTGCCGGCCAGAAACTCCTCGTGGCCCTTGCCATCCTCTTCGAAGGCAACCGCTTTCAGTTCGAAGTTTTGCATTTTCACCCGGCCATCGCATAGAGGTTTCGCCCGCAGGTGATAGCCCGCGGCAAAGGACAAAACGGGTCGTTGCATATCGCTCATCGTCATCTCCTCAGTTTAAAAAGGCCACGCATTGCGCGTTCGTGTTCTTGAGACTGACCAAAAAAATCCCCATGGCACGTCGCAGGTTGCTGAAAACACTGAATCGCAGGCTGCTCAAAAAGTTCTCAGAGAAAGATGAATAAAATGGAGTGTTGGAATATTGGAATATTGAAGCATTGGGTTTTAAACCCATCAATCCATCATTCCATCCTTCCACTATTCCAAGTTTTAGCATGTTGTAGCGAGGCGATTGAACGCAACGAACCATATGAGTCTTTTTCAGTAGCCTGCCCAGGGTCACTTCAAACTTCGTATGAACGAGAGATCGAAGGCATCGCCAACGGTTAACGGCTTGGGGATTTCGCCTCGGCTGCTTGCCTTGTCCAGGTAGCCCTTGAGCTGCTCCTCGGGCATCACCAAGCTTTCGATAATGACGCCATTGATATCGTCATAGGCTTCCGCAGCGACGCTAGGTGCTACTTTGAAACTCTTTTCGATGTAGGCCACGACTCCCGGCTTGTCGCGGCGAACGTTGGCCGCCACCTCGCGTATGGAGCGTAGCACGTTTCTTACCACCTCGGGCTGCCTCTCGATCTTTTGCCTGCTGGTGACCATACCCAGCCAGGGCACCTCGATGAGCGACCGACTCCGCGCTAAGATCTTGTAACCTTTTTCAGCCATGTCACCGGTAAAGGGAGGACTGAGGACCGCGGCAGCCACCGAACCTTGTTGAACCGCCGCCAGGCTGACCGTGGTGTTACCGGTCTGAATGAAAGTGATTTTTTTCGGATCCACACCGCTATTTTCCATCATCATGACTCCGTAGCGATGACTGTCGGATCCTAGCCGGGACACGGCAACCTGCTTTCCTTCCAAGCTCTTAATATTGGTGACGGTCGCAGGACTGACCAGCGAGAAAAGCGGCGCCTTATATAATACCGCGATGGCCCTAAGCGGCATGCCGTTGGCGATGGCAAACACCGTAGGTCCGATCACCGGAGTGAAATCAATCTCGCCAGAAACCAACCCGACGACCTGCAAATCGCTTCGTATCTGAATCAGCTCGGCGTCAAGCCCGTGCTTCTCAAAAATTTTCTTTTCCTGCGCATAGTAGAACGGGAGGAACACCACGTTGCGCACCGAGAGACCGATACGGATCCGCTCGAGCGCATGCGCCGGAGACCCAGAGAAAATTCCGATCAGCAAAATCAAACCTAGCGACAGACTCGCGGGTGCCATCAATAAGAGCTCAAGGTTTAACGTTCAAGATTCAAGGTGGACGAGATCGCATTTCTCTTTGAACTTTGAACCTGGAACTTTGAATCCGTGCCCTTTCACTTGACGTAAGTATAGCTCCGAAAACACTTGCTCAGTCACTTTCCCGTGAATAATGCGTCCTAGCTCCTTTGAGCCTCCTCCATGGCCGCCCGCAACATGACGCCGTGAAGATCCACGGAGGTCATGGCGCAGTATTCAAGCCCATAAGTCGGCCGCTCGTCCGCCATTCCGCTTTCGAGCAGGCGTTGCAATGCGGTCCGGTTGAAGCTCGCATGGCCCATGACTCCTTCTTCATGCTCTCCCAAATCCGCCTCAACGTGAGTGGCAAAGTAAGTCGCCTTCTCTCGGTCAAAGCCGTAATGGGTCGTGAGAGCTTTGTAACAAACCGCCGACCAGTGGCCGATCTGCTCTTCCGTGGTCACGGATGCATACCACTCCGCCGCCGTCCCTTCATAGACGATGCTGCGCATGAAATCGATCTTGGCGCGGAACTCCGAAAGCATCGGAGTTGAAAAAACCTCCTCTTCAGTGAGACCGAAGGCTTTCGCCGTCTGGAGCATGACCAGAAAATGCCCCGGAGGTTTTGGATGGATGAATTCGTCGGCAATTTTCTCTCCCATCGGCCCCATCAGATCACGATGGACCTTAAAGAAAGTTAGATTCTTGTGATAGGTGCAGGCGGTCAAGGTGTTGATCTCGATAGTATAGGCACCCCAATTTCTAAAAAAAGTTTGCAGCACTTTCAGCGGCAGCTTGCCCACCACCAATTGTTGCATGAAAGCGGTCTGATTTACTTTCACTTCCCACCTGTCGTGCACCCGCCGATAAAGCTCATCGACAATAGACTTGGCCTCCTGTGCCGACCTTTTCTTTCCTAACTCAATTCTCAATGCCACGCCCTTTCCTCCTAGCAGGCTGCT
>Ga0209814_10000452_pt1 | contig 13379 bp, 11 predicted proteins | sample SoiMetdeltSBSDD1_FD_187597 | JGI IMG/M metagenome (GOLD analysis project Ga0209814, IMG submission 187597) | Bulk soil microbial communities from a Populus tree surrounding site in Tennessee, USA - Soil MetaG P. deltoides SBSDD1 (SPAdes) (version 2) | ecosystem: Environmental > Terrestrial >... | reverse complement strand
ACCCGATACTGCTTGCCACCACTCTTGATGACTGCGTACATGCGTTCTGCCTCGTCCGGGGCGCCACAGAGCGCCGCCAACCTCGAAGGGGACGAGACAGCCTACCCGACCACCGGCGATTCGTGCGAGCGCTGTCCGCGCCCGTACGTCAGCCGGATGCGCTCGACACCCGCAGGCGCCGGGGCGGCCGCGGGCCTTGGATCGTGGTCCACGGACGGTCCCCGGGGGCGGTCTCGGCCCAGCGGCGGATGCTGGCCCGGTCGGCGGCGGAGAGCTGCTCGCCGGGCACACTCACGAACGGGACGCGGCGGCGGGTCGCGCCCATCACGAAGACGATGGCGGCGTCACCCTCGACGACCCGGGTGACCTTGGACCACCCGTGCGCCAAGGACTGGTCCGCGACCGCGCACTCGACGCCGGCCGGGTCGACGCGGATCTGCCACGGGCCGGCGGGCGACGTGCGGGCCCACCGGCGAGCGGCCGCCCAGGCCCAGCCCCGGTCCGTGGTCCGGAGGGCGGCGTACGCGGCCACCAGGCCGAGGATCAGGAGCAGGGCACCGGGCACGCCGTCGCCCCAGCGCTCGCTCGCGACGACGAAGGCCACGATCGCCGCGAGCGTCACCCACGCCAAGGCGCGGCCCCGCCGGCGGCCGGGGTGCACCCGCGCGACCAGGCGGTAGATCTCCCACATCTGCCGGCCGCTCGGGTCAGCCGCGTCGACCCGGACGGCACCCAACTTGTCCACGGGGGGGCGAAGGCTAGCGCGACGTCAATCCGGCAGGAGTTCCTTGTCGATGATGACGCCGCGGCCGTCGCAGTTGGGGCAGCGGCCCGCGAAGGACTCGAGGAGGCCCTCGCCGATGCGCTTCCGCGTCATCTCGCACAGGCCCAGCTCCGAGATCTCGAACACCTGGGTGCGGGTCTTGTCCCGGGACAGGGCGTCGCGGAAGACCCGGACCACCTCGTCGCGGTTGTCCTTGCGCTCCATGTCGATGAAGTCGACGACGATGATGCCGCCGACGTCCCGCAGCCGGAGCTGGCGGGCTATCTCGACCGCGGCCTCCAGGTTGTTCTTGAAGACCGTCTCCTCCAGGCTCGACCGCCCGACGTTCTTGCCGGTGTTCACGTCGATCACGGTCAGCGCCTCGGTGTGCTCGATGATGAGCGAGCCGCCCGACGGCAGCCACACCTTGCGGTCGAGGGCCCGGTGGAGCTGCTCGTGCACATGGTGGCGCTCGTACAGCGGCAGCGCCTCGGCCTCGGGGTCGTAGTACTCGACCCGGTCGGCCAGCTCGGGGCTGATCGAGCCCACGTAGTCCCGCACCGAGGCGAACAGCTCGGCGTCGTCGATCAGCACGCTGCGGTAGTCCTGGCTGAACTCCTCGCGGATGACCCGCACCGCCATGTCCGGCTCGCGGTACAGCAGCGTGGGCGCCTTGGACCGCTTGGCCAGCGCCTCGATCTGCGACCACAGGTCGAGCAGGCCGCGGACGTCGTTCTCGATCTCCTCGGTGGTGACGCTCTCGGCCGCCGTGCGCACGATCACGCCGTGCTGCGCCGGCTTGACCCGGTCGAGGATGGCCCGCAGCCGCTTGCGCTCGTCGTCGGGCAGGCGCTTGGAGATGCCGTAGGTCGACGAGTTGGGGATGAGCACGACGAAGCGTCCGGGCAGCGACACCTCCTGGGTGAGGCGGGCGCCCTTGGCCCCGATCGGGTTCTTGGTGACCTGGCAGAGGATGGTCTGCCCGGCCCGGAGCACGTCTTCGATGCGGGGACGCCCGGAGGCCGAGCGCTCGATGTCCTCGGGGTCGTAGTGGACGTCGCCCCGGTACAGCACCGCGTTCTTGGGCGTGCCGATGTCGACGAAGGCCGCCTCCATGCCGGGCAGCACGTTCTGCACCCGGCCCAGGTACACGTTGCCGTGGATCTGGGACACGTCGTCGGCGGGGTGCGAGACGTAGTGCTCGATCAGCGAGCGGCCCTCGAGCACCGCGATCTGGGTGGCCTTCGGCGTGACGTGCACGCACATCGAGTAGCGGCCCACGGCGCGGCCCTTGCGCTCGCGCCCCTTGCGACGCTCCAGGGTCTCCTCGTCCACCTCGGCGGGGTCATAGGCGATGACCGCCTCGACCGGCTGGGCCGGCTGCTTGGTGGCGGGCTGCTTGCCGCCGCCCCCGGAACGGCCTCGCCCGCCGCGCCGGCGGCGCCGCTTGCGGCCGTCGCCCTCGTCGGGCGCTTCGTCCTTGCGGCCCATCTGGGCCAGGACCTCGGCGGGGATGCTGTCGCCGATCTTGGGCTTGGGCGGCGGCGCCTTGGGGACGAGCGCCGCCGCGGCGGCCTCGACCGTGCGGGGACGGCCCTCGCGGGGCAGGTCGGGTAGCTCGGGGTTGCGGTCGTCGCCGTCGGCGCCCGCGGCGTCGGCGTTGGCGCCGGCGGGCTTGCGGGTGCGGCCCCGCCCGCGACCGCGGCTCGGCTGGCCGCTGGTGCGACCACCGGCGGGACGGTCGCCATCGGCACCGTCCGCGCCGGCCGCACCATCGCTGCCGTGGTCGTCGCCCTCACTCGCGGCGGGCTGGCGGCGTCGGCCCCGGGACCCGGTCGCGGCCACGGCGTCGGCCTCGGCCTCACCGTCGCCGGCGGAAGCCGCGGCGGTCCGTCCGCCTCGGCCCCGGGTGCCGGTCGCCGGCGCGGCCTCGGGACGGTCGCCGTCCCCGTCCCCGTCGCTCTCGCCGGAAGGCGCGCTGTCGGCGCCCTCGGGGCGCGGCTTGCTGCGCTTGCGGCCGCCGCGTGAGCCGCGGCGGCGCCGCTTGCGGGCGGGATCGCCGCCCTCGGCGGGCGCGTCGGCCGCACCCTCGTCCGGGGACGCGGCGCGCTCACCGTCGGGGGACGGGCTGTCGGTTGGCTTCGCCGTGGGCCGGGGAGGGGCCTCGGCGGGGGTTTCCGGTACCTCAGGGACCGGGTTCGGCGCCTCCGGGCTGCCGGAAACGTCTGTCTCGGCCATGGATCAGTTCCCTTCTCATGACGCACGCACCTCGGCGTGCGGAGGCGGCGTCGCTGCCGGCCCGAGGTCGATGACCTCGCACCGGGCGCCGCCGGCCTGCGTCCATTGATGATTTCGTGTGACCCGGGCCACCACCCAGGTCGGATCGATCGCTTCGATGAGCTCGGCGGGGCGCAGGCCACGGGGCTGCGTGGCCAGCTCGGCTTCCAGTGCGGTGCCGAGAGCCGTCGCCCGGGGGGCGAGGGGGGCGACGATCTCGGTCACCGGACCGAGCACGCGCACGTCGAGGATGGCGGGCCGCACGTCGTCGGTGACGCTGTGGCCCTTGCGGGACCGGGTCAGCGGCAGTTCGGTGGCGGCCAGCGTCCGAGCGACGCCCGCGGCCACCTCGTCCGGCGCCACGTCGCCGATCTCGATGTACCAGGTGCAGCTGGTCACGGCCTGCTGGAGCGACTCGGCTCCGGGCGTGAGGACCGTGGCCGCCTGCACTTCCATGCCCGCGGGGAGGGCCGGGGCGAGCAGCGCGGGCAGCTGCTCGACGGCGTCGGGCCCGGGCGCGTCGCGCAGGGCCACGTCCAGGTACTCGGCCTGCGACTCGTGCCCGGTGGACAGAGCGAGGCCGAAGCTGAGCTTGGGGCGGGGCGAGAACCCCTCGGTGTAGGCCACGGCCACGCCGGCCCGCCGCAGCGCCCGCTCCCAGATGCGGGCGACGTCGCGGTGGCTGGTGAACCGCACCTTGCCGTGCTTGGAGAAGCGGATGCGCACCCGGGGCGCCGGACCGTTGCCGGTCATGACCGCGCTCCGACCAGCGAGCGGGGGGTGAGGCTGACCGGGACGGGACCGGGGCGCAGGCCGCCGGTGGACAGGTCCTGGCCGGTGCCCTGGCTGCCGCCCGCGGGCGCGGTGGCCGACGCCACCACGTGCTCGATGCCGTAGCCGGTGCATGCGCCGCAGTCGTAGCAGGGCGTCCAGCGGCAGTCCGGCAGGCCGACCTCGGCCAGCGCGTCCTGCCAGTCCTGCCACAGGAAGTCCTGGTGCAGGCCGGCCGACAGGTGGGCCCAGGGCAGCACCTCGTCCTCGGTACGGTGGCGGTAGACGTACCACTCGAGATCCAGCCCCGCCTCGGCCAGGGCGTCGAGCCACAGGTCGACGCGGAAGTGCTCGCTCCACTCCTGGAACGTGCCGCCCCGCCGCCACACGGCCTCGATCACCGGGCCCAGCCGCCGGTCGCCCCGAGAGGCCAGCCCCTCGACGAGCGTCGCCTTCGGGTCGTGCCAGGTGAGCTGGACGCCCTTGGCCGAGCGAGCGCCCTCGCGCAGCAGGCCGATCTTGCGGCCCAGCTCCTCGGCCGTGTTCTGGCCGAACCACTGGAACGGGGTGAACGGCTTGGGCACGAACCCGCCCACCGACGCCTTGACTGTCACGCCCTTGGTGTGGCGGCGCCCGATCTCCACGCAGTTGCGCGCCAGGTCGAGGATGCCGAGCGTGTCGGCGTCGGTCTCGGACGGCAATCCGGTGAGGAAGTAGAGCTTGACCCGCCGCCAGCCGGTCGAGAAGGCGCTCTCGACCGCGCCATACAGGTCCTCCTCGCGGATGAGCTTGTTGATGATCTGGCGCATCCGCCAGGTGCCGGCCTCGGGAGCGAAGGTCAGGCCGGTGCGCCGCGCCTTCTGGATCTGGGCGGCGATGCCGACGGTGAAGGCGTCGACCCGCAGGCTCGGCAGGCTGACCGAGGTCTGGCCGCAGGCGGACGGAGCGTCGACGATGCCCCGCACCACATCCTCGATGCCCGAGAAGTCGGCGGTGGACAGGCTGGTCAGCGCCACCTCGTCGTAGCCGGTGCGCCGCAGGCCCTCGCCCACCATGGTGCGCACCTGCTCGGCCGGCCGCTCCCGCACGGGCCGGGTGATCATCCCCGCCTGGCAGAAGCGGCAGCCCCGGGTGCAGCCCCGGAACACCTCGACGTTGAGCCGGTCGTGCACCACCTCGGTCAGCGGGACGAGCTGGTTCCGGGGGTAGGGCCAGTCGGCCAGGTCCGCGATGGTGCGCTTCTCCACCCGCTCGGGCACGTCCGGGAAGCGGGGGCGGATGGCGGCGATGCGCGGCCCGTCGTAGTCGACCTCGTACATCGAAGGCACGTAGACGCCCTCGACGTGGGACAGTTCCCGCAGCAGGGCTTCGCGGCTGCCTTCCGTCCGGCCCGAGGCCTTCCACGCCGCGATCACCTCGGTGATCTCGGACACCACCTCCTCGCCGTCTCCCAGCACCACGAAGTCGAGGAAGCCGGCCAGCGGCTCGGGGTTGTAGGTGCAGTGCCCGCCCGCGGCCACCAGCGGGTGCTCGGGCCGGCGCTCGGCGGCCCGGACCGGCACGCCGGCCAGGTCCACGCAGTTGAGCAGGTTGGTGTAGGTCAGCTCGGCGGAGAGGTTGAAGGCGAGCACGTCGAAGTCGCCCGCGGGCCGGTGGGTGTCGACCGAGAACAGCGGGATGCGCTCGCAGCGCATGACGGCCTCGAGGTCACCCCAGGGGGCGTAGGACCGCTCGGCCCAGGCGTCGTCGCGCTCGTTGACGATCTCGTAGAGGATCTGGAGGCCCTGGTTCGGCAGCCCGATCTCGTAGGTGTCGGGGTAGGTGAGCAGCCACGACACCGCCCCGGCGGGCGCGGAGGGTCGCTGCGCGCCGAGCTCCAGCCCGATGTAGCGGGCGGGCTTGGATACCCCGGCAAGGTGAGGCTCGAGCTGCGACCAGACGGATGACATGTCAGGACAAGGCTAGCGGGGAGCCGCTCCGTGCCCCGAACCCCGCAGAACGCGGTCAGTCGACGACGCGGCGCTGATGTCTGTCGTACCTGTGACAGTAATTCAGGCCGCCACCGGCGTGGGCGTCTGGACGGTGGGTGCCGGCGCCTGCGGGCGGCTGGGGCGCAGGAACAGGATGGTCACCGGCACCAGGTAGGCCAGGTAGGCCCCGACCTGCTCGATCGACGGGCGCGGGTCCCAGCCGAACATGGCGCCCAGGAACTTGCCCACCTCGCTGCCGTTGGTCAGCCAGTGGACCGAGGTGAGGTCGTACACGCCGTTGAGGTTGAGCGACCCCAGGTCCCCGGAGATCTGGAGGAACATCACCGTCCGGGCCACCAGGCCGGCCGCGAACACGATCAGCACGAGCCCGGTGACGGTGAAGAACGCCTTCATCGGCATCTTCCGCCCGCCCCAGTACACGAAGTACGCGAGCAGCGACGCCATGGCCAAGCCGATGAAGGCCCCGAGGAGCACGCCCGACCCGTCCTCGTCGGTGCCCACCGCGATCAGGAACAGCGCGGCCTCGATGCCCTCCCGCAGCACGGCGACCAGCGCCACGCCGGCCAGGGCGAAGCCGATCCGCTCGGAGCGGAGGGCGGTGTCGACCTTGTGCTCCAGGTCGCCCTTGATGAGCCGGCTCTGGCGCCGCATCCAGAAGATCATCCAGGTGAGCACGCCGGCCGCCAGCGCCGAGATGGCGGCGAAGGCCCGCATGCGGGCGTCGCCTTCGAGGCCGCCCACGGTGGAGTGCACCACCACGCCCACGATCAGCGAGATGGCTACCGCCGCGGCGACGCCGCCCCACACGGCCCGTGACAGATCGAGGCGACCCAGCTTGCGGAGGTAAGCGAACACGATGGCGACGACGAGGGCGGCCTCGAAGCCCTCGCGAACCATGATGAGCAAGGCTGCTTCCACATGTTCACCATACTTCACACAATCGGACGAGTCAGCCGAACCGGCGCATGTGCACGTTGAGCACCAGCCCGATGGCGATCCAGCAGGCGATGGTGGAGGAGCCGCCGTAGCTCATGAACGGCAGGGTGATGCCGGTGATGGGCATGATCCCCATGGTCATGCCGACGTTCTGGAAGATCTGGAACACCAGCATGGACAGCACGCCCACGCAGATGAGCATGCCCAGCCGATCCTGGGCTATCTGGGCCGTTCGCCAGATGCGCGCGCACATGATGGCGAAGATGGCCAGGGCGGTGGCGCAACCGACGAAGCCCAGCTCCTCCCCCAGCGCCGTGAAGATGAAGTCGGTGTGCTGCTCGGGGACGAAGCCCAGCCGGGTCTGGGTGCCTTCGAACAAGCCCTTGCCGCTCACGGAGCCCGAGGCGATGGTGGCCTTGGACTGGTCGGCGTTGTAGTCGGCCGACTGCAGGTCGGCCAGGTCTTGCGTTTCGTCGGGCTGCAGGAACCCGGAGAGCCGGTCGCGCTGGTAGTCCTCCAGAAAGCCCGAATTGACCACCGCCACCACGCCGATGACCCCCGCCGCGGTGAGCACCACGATGTGACGGGCGCGCGCCCCGGCCATCAACAGCATGCCCATGGCGATGCCCACGAACACCAGGGCCGTGCCCAGGTCGGGCTGGAGCATGATCAGCCCGGTAGGGATGGCGATCAGGGCGAGGGCGACCAGGAGGTGGCGGGCGCGCAGAGGTGGCTCCCGGCTGGCCAGCACGGCGGCCACGGCCAGGATGACCGCGACTTTGGCGAACTCGGCCGGCTGCAGCTGGAAGGCGCCGATCTGGAACCAGGCCTGGGTTCCCCGCACCTCCTCGCCCAGAGCCGAGACCACGAGGACCAGCGCCGCGAGCACGCCGACGTAGGGCAGCCAGGCGTAGTCGCGCAGGCGGCGGTAGTCGATCAGCGTGACCGCCACCATGCACACCACGCCGACGATGATGAACAGCACCTGCTTGCGCAGGAACGAGGTGTCGTAGCTGTCGGGGTCGGTGCCCCGGGTCGAGGACAGGATCATGAGGGCACCCAGCACCGAGACCGCGCCCACGCACGCCACCAGCACCAGGTCGACGTGCTTCCACGCCGCCGGAGCGCGATCGCGGAACCAGTTCTCCTCGCCGCGCCGCCGGGACCGGGCCGGGCGCGTGTAGCGGGAGGGGATGCGGTCGAAGCCGTCGAAGCGGAAGACCCCGCCCGACATCAGTCGTACGCCCCGCCGGCCGTGTCACCGGTGAGCGGATTCGCCGAGCCCACCGGTAGGCCGTCCGGCCCCGCGGGTTGGAGCGGCACCATCCCTGACAAGGCCTCGAACAACGCCCGGGCCACGGGGGCCGCGGCGGTGGCGCCGAAGCCCGACTCCTCCAGGAACACCGACACCTGGTAGCGCGGCGCGGGCACCGGGCCGAAGGCGCTGAACACCGCCGTGTCGGACTTGTTGTTCACCTGGGCCGTGCCGGTCTTGCCGGCGACGGGGAAGTCGTCCAGCGGGAAGCCGGCGAACGCCCGGGTGGCGGTGCCGCTGCGGGGAACGCCCAGCAGCCCCTGGAGCAGGGGGTCGCGCACCTCGGCCGGCAGGTCGACCTGGCCGGCCACCACCGGAGCGAACTCCTGGGTGACCTGGCCGGTCTGGTTCGACACCGCCCGCAGGGCGATCTGGGGCACGTAACGGGTGCCGCCGTTGGCGAAGGTCGCGTAGCCGTTGGCCAGCTGCAGCGGGGTGACCAGCACGTCGCCCTGGCCGATGGCCATGTTGATGTTGTCACCGGCCCGCCACACCGGATCCCGGCCGCCGTAGTTGACCTTCCAGTTGGGGGTGGGCACCCGTCCCGGCCGTTCGCTGGTCAGCTGCACGCCGGTGGGAGCACCCAGGCCCCACGGGGTGAGCCGGCTCTGCAGCCCCTCGTCGCCGCCGTAGTCGTCCTTGTGCAGCCAGAACTGGGCGCCCACGTTGTAGAAGTAGGCGTCCGACGACACGGTCAGCGCCCGGCTGATGTTGACGTTGCCGTAGGACGCCCCGCCGGCGTTGCGCCAGAAGCAGTGCGGCCCGCGGCAGTTGGCCAGCGCGTAGCCGCCCGAGTCCCGGAAGATCTTGTCCGGGGTCATCACCCCGGCCATCAGCGCGGCGTAGCCCACGAACAGCTTGAAGGTGGAGCCCGGTGCCCACTGGCCCTGGATGGCCCAGTTGTTGAACGGCGAGCCGTTGGCCGGGTCGTTGAGCGCGGCCCACTCCGACTCGGTGACGCCGTCGGCCAGGATGTTGGGGTCGTAGACCGGGTACGACGCCATGGCCAGCAGCTGGCCGTTGTTGGGGTCGAGCACCACCGCCGAGCCGGTGGTGGCGGCGTTGCGGCTGCCATCGCGGTTGGGACGGGCCCGGGCATCGGCGAGCCCCTGCTGCACCTTCTGCTCGGCCAGCGCCTGCAGGTCGGCGTCGATGGTCAGGTAGACGTCGTCACCGGCCTGGGGTGGGCGCTCGCTGATGACCCGCACCTCGTTGCCCTCGGCATCGACCTCGATGCGGCGCAGGCCGGGCGTGCCTCGCAGCCAGGGCTCGAAGGTCTGCTCCACCCCGCTCTTGCCGATCTCGTCGTTGAGCGTGTACGGCTTGGCCGTCTGGTCGACCTCGGCGGCCAGCTCGGTGTCGTTGATCTTGCCGACATAGCCGAGGATGTGCACGCCGAGGGGGCCGTACGGATAGGACCGGAGCGCGGTGCGCTCCACCACCACCGAGGGGTACTGGTCGGCCCGCTCCTCGAAGTAGATCTTCATGTCGTCGGAGACGCCGGTGGCCAGCGGCACCGGGGCGTAGCGGCTGTAGCGCACGTCGTTCACCCGGGTGCGGATCTCGTCGGGCGTGATGGGATGCCCGGAGGCGGTCAGGTCCCAGGACAGCCGGTTGAGCAGGTCGGCCTGGCGTGCGTCGGACAGTTCGTCGAAGCCGTTGCGCTCCATGGCGACCACCACGGACACCCGGTTGTCGACCAGCACCTTGCCGTTGCGGTCGAGGATGCGCCCCCGGGGCGCGGGGACCTGCACCTCCCGGACCCGGTTGGCCTCCGCCTTGAGCTGGTAGCTGCCCGCCCCGACGACCTGCAGGTCGTAGAGCCGCGCGAACAGCGAGGCGAACAGCGCGGTCACCACGATGGCGATGACCGACAGGCGCAGCCGGGGGACATGCCCGCGTTCCGGGTTCACCGCAGCAAGACCTCCAGGCGGTCGGGCTCGCTGTGGCCGTGGACCCACCACATGACCCGGATGAGCGGGAGCACGAGCAGCGCGCACCATGCGGCCATGACCAGGGCGATGGCGGGAAGGTGGCCGAAGGGGAAGGCGTCGCCCATCAGGTTGGCCAGGGCGGTGTAGAGCGTGGCCTGCACGACGCCGGCCACGGCCGCCACGCCGACGGGCCACCAGCCGCTCGTGCGCATCAGCGCCGAGCCCGCCAGGCCCACGGCGTAGCCGACCAGCGCGTAGGTCAGGGCCGACAGCCCGAACGGGGTGTCCAGCATGAGGTCGTAGAGGACGCCGGTGGCGAAGCCCCAGGTCACGCCCCGGTCGGCGCCGCCCGTCAACCCCGCGGCCACGGTCAGCGCCAGCATCAGGTCACCGAGGGCGCCCAGCACCCGCAGGTCGGACAGCATGGTGACCTGCAGGACGAGCGCGGCCAGGAGCACCAGCGCCGCCCGGAACAGCTTGGCCCGGGTCGTCACGCCGTCACCCCGGCTGCCACTGCAGGACGGTCAGGTACGACAGGCGGTCGAAGTCGACGGACGGCTCGACCACCAGCTCCAGCGCGAGGCCACCCGAGCCGCTGCGAGAGGTCTTCACCGTGCCGACCGGGATGCCGGGCGGGTAGACGCTGCGGTCCACACCGCTGGTGACCACACCCTCCCCCGCGGCGATCTGCACCCGGGGGCCGATGGACGAGTCCACCACCAGCGGGTCGCCGCGCCCCTGGCCCCGGGCCGTGCCCAGGTCGCCGGTGGAAGCGAGCCTCACGCCCACCCGGAGCTCGGGGTCGGTGATGAGGTCGACGGTGGCGCTGTTGGCGCTGACCTGGGTGATCCGGCCGGCCAGGCCCGCGCCCGTGGCCACCGGCATGCCGACGGCCAGGCCGTCGTCGCTGCCCTTGTCGATCTGGACCGCGTGGGAGAAGTTCGAGCGCGGGCCCGACACCACCCGGGCCACGACCTTGGGGATGTCGTTGGCGTAGGGCAGGTCGAGCACGAGCGACAGGTCGGCGAGCTGGCGCTGGGCGTCGGTGGCGCTGATGTCGGCGGCGCCGGCCTCCTCCAGCTGGTCCCGCAGGCGCTCGTTCTCGTCCTGGAGGTCCTCGTAGTCGGACACCCCGTGCCAGGCGTTGCGCACCGGCCGTGTCACCGCGTCGACGCCCGACTGGATGGGGTCGGTGACGGTGGCCGCGCCCTCCCGCAGGTCGCGGATGACCGGCACATCGCGCAGGCCGAGGGTCACCAGGGTGACCGAGGCGGCCACCACGATGGCGAGCCGGGTCCGGGAGCCGGTCGGCGGCGAGATGGCCATGGATCAGTAGCCGGTGGACGAGAAGAGGAACTTCAACGCGTCGAACTCCTCCAGAGACTGGCCGGAGCCCACCGCCACCGCGTGCAGCGGGTTGGGGGCCACGACCACGGGCATGCCCGTCTCGTGATGCAGACGGGCGTCGAGACCGTTGAGCAGTGCCCCCCCACCGGCCAGGTAGATGCCCTTGTCCATGACGTCGGCCGCCAGCTCGGGCGGCGTCTTGTCGAGCGTGACCTTCACCGCGTCGACGATGGCCGACACCGGCTCCTCCATCGCCTCGCGCACTTCGTCGGTGGTGGTCACGATCGTCTTGGGCAGGCCGGTCATGAGGTCGCGGCCCCGGATCTCGGCGTCCAGCTCCTCCAGCAGGGGCCACGCCGAGCCCAGGGCGATCTTGACCTCCTCGGCCGTGCGCTGCCCGATCGCCAGGCCGTACTCCTTCTTCACGAAGTTGACGATGGCCTCGTCCAGCTCGTCGCCGGCCACCCGCACCGACTGGCTGGTGACGATGCCGCCGAGCGAGATGATGGCCACCTCGGTGGTGCCCCCACCGACGTCGACGATCATGTTTCCCGCCGGCTCCTGGACCGGCAGCCCGGCGCCGATGGCCGCCGCCATGGGCTCCTCGATGATGTAGGCCGGTTTGCGGGCGCCGGCGTACTCGGCGGCCTCGCGCACGGCCTGCTGCTCGACGCCGGTGATGCCCGAGGGCACGCAGATCACCATGCGGGGCTTGCCCCAACGCCGGTTGTGGGCCTTGCGTATGAAGTAGCTGAGCATCTTCTCGCAGATCTCGAAGTCCGCGATGACGCCGTCCTTCAGCGGGCGGATGGCCTCGATGTGGCTGGGGGTGCGGCCGATCATCCGTTTGGCGTCGATGCCGACGGCCACGGGCTTGCCGTCGCGCACGTTGATGGCGATGACGGAGGGCTCGTTGAGGACGATGCCCTTGCCACGCACGTAGATGACGGTGTTGGCAGTGCCGAGATCGACGGCCATGTCCCGACCCGTCAGGGAGGAGAAGAAGTTGTCGGGCATGCTCTGGCTTCTTGCGCCGCGGTTTGCGAGGGACTGCCGTAGGTTAACGAACCGCCAGGGTCCCGAGAGCGACCCTCCGGTTACGGTTTTGAGCCGAGGCCCGGGAACCAGAGGGCGATCTCGCGGGCGGCCGACTCGTGGCCGTCGCTGGCGTGGACCAGGTTCTCGGTGGTGATGGTGGCGAAGTCACCCCGGATGGTCCCGGGCTCCGCATCGGTCACCTTGGTGGCGCCCACCACCTTCCGCACGAGGAGGTAGGTGTTCTCGTCGGGCCCCTCGACCACCATGGCCAGGACCGGCGAGCGGGTCAGGAAGTCGACCAGGTCACCGAAGAAGGGCTTGTCGCGGTGCTCGTCGTAGTGCTCCTGGGCATGATCCAGGGACACCTGGCGCAGCTCGGCGGCCACTAGGGTCAGGCCCTTGCGCTCCAGGCGGGCGATGATCTCGCCCACCAGGCCGCGCTCGACCGCGTCCGGCTTGCACATCACGAAGGTGCGGTTCTTCACAGTCGGTGAAGCTAGGCGCAGCCTGCGTCAGCTGACCAGCCCGAGGGCCCGGCACGCGGTGCGGGCGTCCCCAACGGTGTAGAGCGACCCGGACACCATGACCATGTCGCCCTCCCCCGCGGCCTCGGCCATGCGCCAGGCGGCGGCCACCGCCTCGGCCACGTCCGGGATCACCTCGGTCGCCGCGCCCCGGTCCGCGGCCAGCTTGGCCACATCCGCGGGCGCGGCGGCGCGGGGAGTGCCCGGGGCGGTGGCGATCACCTGGTCACCGGCACCGACGCCGAGGCCGTCGAGCATCTCGCCCAGGTCCCGCCCGGTCAGCATGCCCAGCACGAAGCGGCGGGTGCCCGCCACCTCGAACTCCTCGGCCAGGGTGACCCCCGCGGCCCGGGCGCCGTCGGGGTTGTGGGCGCCGTCGAGGACCACGAGCGGCCCCCGGTGCAGCACCTCGAACCGGCCCGGCAGGCGCAGGCCGGACAGCGCCTCGCCCACGACGTCGGGATCGAGCGGGCGCCCGAAGAA
>Ga0209814_10000445_pt1 | contig 13410 bp, 12 predicted proteins | sample SoiMetdeltSBSDD1_FD_187597 | JGI IMG/M metagenome (GOLD analysis project Ga0209814, IMG submission 187597) | Bulk soil microbial communities from a Populus tree surrounding site in Tennessee, USA - Soil MetaG P. deltoides SBSDD1 (SPAdes) (version 2) | ecosystem: Environmental > Terrestrial >... | reverse complement strand
CTGTTGGCTTCCGTCACCACCACCGTAAAGCTCTTGGTGTCACTCAACGGAGGCGCGCCGTTGTCCGTCACTCGCACGGTAATCAAATTCGTGCTCGGCCCTTGGGTCTCCGTCGGCGTCCAGGTCAGCGCTCCGCTCCGGGACCGCTCGTCCGGCTTCTATCTCGACACCCCCGGGTGCGTCGAGCTCGATGGCGAGCAGGCACTCGCCCTGGTGCGCAGCCGCCACCTCGAGGTCCAGCAGCCGTCCGGGGACTGGGTCGCCGATCCGAGGGCGGACCTGGGCCGCGTCGCCAACCAGCGCGCCGTCGCCGTAGCCACGCTGTCGGACCTGGAGACGAGGCCTGACCCCTCCGCGGCCAACCAGCTGGCCGACTGGCTGGTCGAGAACGTGACCGTGGACGACGCGCTCAGCGTGGCCGAGATCGTGCGACTGATCGAGGCCGGGCTGACGCTCGACCCGGGCTCGGTGCAGGAGGCGACCCTGCCCGTGGTCGAGTACGCCCCCGACCCCAACCGGCTGGCGATCGACCCGACCGCGGCCCCGGCCGTCATCGACGCCTTCGTCGGCGGTGCGCCGCTTCCGGACGCCCCGCCGTTCGCCGGGGTGCCGGCCTCGCCCGTGCGCGGCGAGGTGACCGCCTGCTGAGGCGGTGTGCGCACTCCCCGCGTCAGCCGTGAGACCATCACCCCGATCGCGCCCGGAAGTGCGTAACTTTCTGCTCGTCCGCGTATGACAGACAACGCGCGAACCGTTACATTCCCTCCAACCGCAGAAGCGGACGCGGGCGTGAAGGTTGGGGGCCCGCCGCCGTCTCGTCGCCATGGGGAACTCCTTGACGCTTGCACGCCATCGCACGCTTGCCGCCGTGTCGCTACTCCTCGCGTTGTTGGGCACCATGGTCGTCGCCACCGGGACGAGCGGGGCGCAGGAGGATCCCGCCGCCGAGAGCGACCAGGTGCGTGATCGCCAGGCGCTGGTGGCGGTGGACGTCGACGTGCTCACGGCCGAGGGGGACACGGTGATAGCCGCCATCGGCGACCTGGACGACGCCGTGGAGGCCCAGAAGCAGATGCTGTCGGAGGCCGACCTCCGGAACACCGCGGCCCAGGCCGAGCTCGCCACGGCCGAGGCGGCGCTGGCCGACACGCAGGCCCGCCTGACCGAGATCACCACCCAGGCCGACGCCATCGTGGTCGACGCCTTCATGAACCCGCCCTCCGACTCGGCCCTCGACGCGCTCACCGCCGAGTCGTTGGAGGACGCCACCGTCAAGCAGGCCTTCCTCGACATGCAGGCCGAGGCCAACGCCGACCTGCTCGGCCAGTACGAAGCGCTGCTGGATCAGCTGGAGGTCGAGAAGGCCGGCCGTGAGGAAGCCGCCGACGCCGCCGGGGCCGCCCAGGCCGAGGCCGAGGCCGCCTACGAGGACGTGCAGTCTTCGGTGGGGGAGGAGGCGCGGTTCGCGGTCGAGGTCCAGCGCCGGCTCGACCACCGGCTGGCGGAGGCCGACGCCCTCGAGGCGACCGATCCCGCCCTGGCCGAGCAGATCCGCGCCCGAGAGGCCCAGGTCGCGGAGGCGCTCAACGCGCTGGACGAGGAGGTCCTGGCCGAGCGGGCCCGGGCCCGGGCGGCCGAGCTGGCCGAGGAGGCCGACGCGAACCGCAACATCACGGGCATCAAGCCGGTGCCCGGCGGGGTGGTCGAGGTCGCCTGCCCGGGCGGCGGCTCGATCCAGGTCGCGGGCGACATCGCCCCCCAGATCCAGCGACTGCTGAGCGACGCTGCCGACGCCGGCATCGTCATGTGCGGCAACGGCTACCGCGACCCGGCCGACCAGATCCGGGTGCGCCGGGAGAACTGCGGCACGTCCAACTACGCCATCTACCAGGCACCGTCGTCGTACTGCAGCCCGCCCACCGCCCGGCCCGGCCAGTCGATGCACGAGCAGGGCCTGGCCATCGACTTCACCGTGGGCGGCCGCACCCTCAGCTCGAGCAGCGCCGCCTACCGCTGGTTGAAGGCCAACGGCTCCAACTACGGCATGTACAACCTTGCCGGCGAGCCCTGGCACTTCTCCGTCGACGGGAACTGACCGCCGCGCGTGCCGCGCGGAGCGCGTAGGCCGAACAGCCCTCTGCGAGCAAGCGCCGCACGCGGCCTGACCTGCGAGAACGCGGGAAAGGTATGGCGGCACCATGACAACGCTGATGCGGTTCGTTACCTTTCCGGGCACTTTGCCTGCGTTCATGTAGGGGGAATCGTGCGATCCGGTCGGCGCGTGAGGACGTTCACGAGGCTGGTGGTGGCGGTGGGTGTCTCCACCGCGCTCCTGACGCCTGCGACATCCGACGCCCAGACCGGACCCAACCCCGTCGAGACCGAGCGCCGGCTGGGCGAGGTGCGGGCCCAACGGGGTCAGGTCGACCTCGAGGTCAGCGCGCTCACCGCCCAGGACGCCCAGCTCCAGGCGGCGCTGGACGTCCTCGAGTCCAACGTCGCCACCCAGCATGCCGAGCTGGACGAGGCCGAGCGGGCGGTGGAGGAGGCCGACGCGGCCGTGGTCGAGGCGACCGCCGCGGTCCAGAGCCAGCAGTCGCGCATCGTCATGCTGGGCATGGCCACCGACGCCGTGGTGGTCGACGCCTACATGAACCCGGCGGCCAACACCGGCCTGGACGCCTTCCGCCAGGCCGACTCGCTCAGCGACGTGGCCGTCAAGCAGGCGATCATCGAGATGTCCGCCAACGCCGACGCCGACCTCATGGACCAGCTGGAGCAGGCCCAGGAGGACCTCGAGGTCGACGAGGCCAACAAGGAGGTCGCCGCGGCCGACGCCGAGGACCGGCGGGCCGAGGCAGACGCGCAGCTCACCGAGCTGCAGAACGCGCTGGCCCAGCAGCAGGCGTTCGCCGCCGACGTCGAGGCGCGGCTCAACGCCAAGCTGGCCGAGGCCGAGTCGCTGCGGACCTTCGACGCGGCCTTGGCGGATCAGCTCGTCAGGGAGCAAGAGGCGCTGGCCGCCTGGGTGAGAGGCTTGCAGGAAGCCGCAGAACGCCAGCGCCAGGCCGACGCCGCCGCTGCCGCGCGGGCCGCGGCAGCCAGTCGACCGGCCCCTTCACCCCGCTCGGGCGGCGGGGGCGGAGGCGGCGGCGCCGCGGCCCCAGCTCCAGCCGCGCCGGCGGCCCAGGCCGATCCGGCGCCCGCCGTGATCCTGCCGGCACCCGGCGGCCTGGCCACCGTCACCTGCCCGTTCGGCGGGTCGATCACGGTAGCCGGGTCCATCGCGGGCAACGTCCAGGGGCTGCTCAACGCGGCCGCGTCCGCCGGTGTGTCCCTGTGCGCCAGCAGCGGCTACCGCAGCCCCGACGCCCAGATCGCGCTGCGCCGGCAGAACTGCGGCACGTCCAACTACGCCATCTACTACGCACCGCCGTCGGCCTGTAACCCGCCCACGGCCATCCCCGGGTCGTCCATGCACGAGCGGGGCCTGGCGGTCGACTTCAGCTGCAACGGGGGCGGTGCCATCCGCCGGGGCAACGAGTGCTGGAACTTCCTGGCCGCGCACGCGGACGAGTACGGGCTCCACAACCTGCCCGGGGAGGACTGGCACTGGTCCACCAACGGCCGCTGACCACAGCGATGGACGCGGCCTCGGCGCTCAGAGGCGCCGCAGCTTCTCGGGGTTGCGGACGGCGTCGATGCGGGTGATGCGGCCGTCGTCGACCGCGAAGGACAGCGCGGCGCGCTGACCGTCGCCGCTGGGGAGCACCAGACCGAGCCGGCCGTTGAGCTCGACCTCGACCGGTGCGTGCCCCGCCCGGCGGCCGAACGCGATCCACGCCCGTGCGACCCGCATGCGGCCGCGCACCGGCTTGCGGGCCGCGGTCGCCCGCCCGCCGCCGTCCGAGGTCCACACCGCGTCCGGGTCGAGCACCGATACGAGGCCCTCGAAGTCGCCGTCCGCGATGGCCCGCGCAAACGCCCGGACGGCTCGGTCGTGCTCGTCAGGCGACGCCGCGAAGCGCGGGCGCTCGCTCGTGGCGTGGCGGCGGGCACGCGAGGCGAGCTGGCGCACGGCCTCGGGCGTGCGGCCGACCACCTCGGCGACCTCGCCGAACGGCATGTCGAAGACATCGTGGAGCACGAACGCCGTGCGCTCCGCGGGCGAGAGCTGCTCGAGCACGGTCAGCAGCGCGTAGCTGACCGACTCGTCGAGCGTGACCCGGTCGGCCGGGTCGCCCGAGGGGACCGCCGGGAGCGGCTCGGGGAGCCACGGTCCGACATAGCTCTCGCGGCGGGCGCGGGCGGACCGCAAGCGGTCGAGGGCGAGCCGGGCGACGACGGTGGTCAACCAGCCGTCGAGGTTCTCGATCGCCGCCGCGTCGGTGCGCTCCAGGCGCAACCACGCCTCCTGCACGACGTCCTCGGCCTCGCCGAGGTCGCCGAGCTCGCTGTAGGCGAGCCGCAGCAGCCGGGGGCGGGCCCGCGCGAAGCGCTGGGTGATGGTCATATCGCCATCCGGCCCCAGATCTCGGTGCCCGCCCGCAGGCGCGGCTGCCAGCCGGTCGCCTCCGTCAGGCGGCGGCTCGACACCCGCTGCGAGCGCGCCAGGGGCCCGTCCGGTTGGGCCGGCGCCGGTGGGCGCAGGGCCTCGATCCCCACGGCGGCAGCCAGCGCGGCGTCGACCTCGGCGTTGGTCGGCGGATCGGTGTCGGCGACGTTGTAGATCCCGGGCGGGGCGTCCACCGCGGCGACGATGGCGGTCGCGGCGTCGTCCAGCGCCAGCGTCGGCCGGTAGGCGCCGGGCAGTCCGGTCGCGATCGAGACGCCGTCGCGGGCGGCCGCCAGCGCGGCCTGGGCGGAGCCGCTGTCGGGCCCCATGAACAGCCCGAACCGCAGCACCACGGTGTCGCCCGCGAACAGGTCGCGGGCGTTGCGCTCGGCGGTCAGGGCCGTCGTGGTCACGCCGCCGCCGGCGACCGGCGCCTCCTCGTCGAGCCACGCGTCGCCGCCGTCGGCGTACACGAACGCGATCGACTCCTGGACGAGCCGCGTCGCTCCGGCGGCCTGGGCCGCGCGGGCGATCGCGGCCGACGCCTCGGTGCGGATGCGGTCGTTCTCCTCCCAGGCGGCCGGATCGGCCATGCGGTCGGTGGTGGGGATGTGGGTCAGCAGGTTGACGACGGCGTCCGCCCCGGCGAACGCCCGGCGCAGCGATGCCTCGTCGAACACGTCCGCTTCGACGGCACCCGCCCCGAGGCGTTCGAGCCGCTCGCGGCCACGCTCGGAGCGCGTCACGCCGGTGACGCGGTGATCGGCGGCGAGCAGCTCGCGGACGGCGCGCTGCCCGATGACGCCGGTGGATCCTGTGATCACGATCTCAGTCATGCCCTGGTGACGGCATACCCCGTCCGATCGTGACATGCGAGCTGGCGGCCTACCCGGGTCCCTTCTCGCGGACGACGGCAGGGGAGTGGCGGAAGAAGTTCTCGACGTCCCGCTCGTAGCGGTAGGCCCGGGGCCGGCCGACGGTGCTGCGCAGGCGGGCGGCCTCGGCGAAGGCGTGCACCGCCCCGGCCGAGGTGTGCTCGTAGCAGAAGCCGGCGTCCTTGAGCCGCCGGTTGTCGGCGCCCCGGCCGTACGTGAGCAGCTCCATCAGCTCGACCGGCATGTCCACGCCCAGCCGCGTGAGGACGGCCGCCACCGCCTTGCGCCCCACCGGGGGCAGGGGAGCCAGCCGCTTGGCGCAGATGGCGACCACCTCGCTCCACGGCAGCAGGCCGTCGCCGGCCACGTTGAAGATGCCACCGAGGTCGCGCTCGAGGACGAACATGATGGCCCGCACCACGTCCGCCTCGTGCACGAACTGCAGCCGCGGGTCGTAGCCGAACACGGCCGGCACCAGTGGCAGGCTGAGCGCCTTGGTGATGGGCGTGACGATGTCCTCGCCCAGCACGTTGGAGAACCGCAGCAGGCTCACGACCACGTGCGGGTTGTCGGCCGCGTAGTCCCGCACGTAGCCCTCGACCTCCAGCAGCGAGCGCTCGACCCGGAGGCTCGGGAATGCGGGGCGCCGGGTGTCCTCGCGGAACCACACCGGGTCGGCGTGGGTGGAGCCGTAGATGAGGGTCGAGGACTTCACCACCACGTTGCGCACGCGGCTGTCGGGCTGGCTGGCCGCCGCGAACAGGTTCATGGTGCCGATGACGTTGGTCTCGTGCATCCGCCGGGAGGATCCCTGGTTGGAGTCGACCACCAGGAAGGTGTGGACGATCGTGTCCACCTGGGTGGCGCGCACGATGCGGGACAGGATCGAGTAGCTCTCGTCCACCCGCACGTACTCGGTGCGGTCGAGTTGCACCCCGGGCTCGCGGGTGTCGAGGCCGATGATGACGTCGACGTCAGGGTCCGCCTCCAGGGCCTGGGCCACCCGGCCGCCCCAGAACGACCCCAGCCCGGTGACGAGGACACGCTTGCCCATCAGCCGGTCCAGACGCTGCGGCGCCGGCTGAGCATGTCGTAGAGCTCCTGCTGGATGGCGTGGCGGATGTCCTCGGAGGTGTCCATGATGCGGCTGCGGGAGTAGCGGGGCTGGTCCGGCGGCACGTCGAGGTGCACGGGGTCGAGCACCCGGATGCGCAGCTTGGCCGGGAACGGGACCAGCAGGCCGAGCGGTCCCAGCACCAGCATGTTGGCCGTGATGGGCGCGTACGGCAGGCCCAGCGCCTTCGCCAGGGTCGGGATCTTGGCCACGATGGGCATGGTCTCCTCGTTGCCCACGATGGCGAGGGGGATGATGGGAACGCCGGCCCGCATGGCGATCTGCACGAAGCCACCGCGGCCGAACCGGCGCAGCTGGTAGCGCTCGCTGTAGTGCTTGCCCGGGCCCTTCGAACCTTCCGGGAACACCATGACCAGGTGCTGCTGCTCGCGCAGCAGGCGGTAGGCGTTGTCGGGGTGGGCCTGCACGCCGCCGAGGCGCGACCAACCCAGGTTGACCAGCGGGATGCGCTTGAACACGTCGTCTGCCAGCCCGTACACCGGCCGCTGCAGGTCGCGCTCGATGCCGTGCATGATCGAGGGAGCATCGGCGGGGATGGCCCCGGCGTGGTTGGCCACCATGAGCGCGCCGCCCTCGCGCGGCAGCTTGTCGAAGCCCTCCCACTCGACCCGGAACCAGTGCCGGTACAGCGGGTCGTACAGCGTGGCCAGGATCTCCCGCAGGTGTTGCGACCGGCCCCACTCGTCGACGTCGGACAGGCGCAGATCATCATCCGCGCCTGGCTCAGCCGCCTCGTCTTCGACCGCGGCGGCTTCGCCGTCGCCGTTGCCGTGGGGCACGGCCACCAGCTTCGGGCGTGGGTCTCGGCCGCGCGGTGACTTCTCGGCCGCCATGGGACGCATGCTAGGTCCCCTTCCCTTCCCCAAGCTCGGGAATCATCCGGCACGCCGAACGGGGCGAGCCTTGATTGTCACAGGCGCGTGGATGATGGGATCGATGGAGCCGACCTCCCTGCGCTTCGCCCGCCTGGCCCGCACGTTGGGCGAGGCCGCCCGAGCGCAGGGCCTCAGAGCGCCTTCGTTCCGCAGCCCGCCGCGGCTGGCGGGCGTGTCCCGCTCCATCGTCCGCCTGGGCCCAGGCGTCACCGTGGCGGTGGCGCTGCGCGGCCGCCCGTGGGCGGCGGTGGTGGCCGACATGGTCGAGGGGGTGGTGGTGGCCAACCGGCTCGCGGGCGTCGCCGCCGACCGCATGCGGGCCACCCTGTGGGAAGTGGTGGCGACCGGCCAAGAGCTCGCCGCCTGACCGCGAACCTTTCACCCGCAGCGGGCGAGGCGCCGAGCCGACGCGCGTGCCTACCATTGCGGGTAGCGGCTACCTCACCGTGCGCCGCCAAACAACCGAGGGGGGTCGCGATGTCGGCACCGACAGCGCTGGGCGTTCGCCGGAGGGCGGTGGTCCTGGTGATGGCGTTGGCGGCGCCCATCGCCCTGTTCGGCTGCGGTGATGGCGGCGAGTCCAGCGGGGCGGCCCACCTCACCTGGTACATCAACCCCGACAACGGGAGCCAGGCCACCCTGGCCAAGCAGTGCTCCGAGCAGTCCCAGGGCGCGTTCACGATCGAGACCCAGGTGCTCCCCAACGAGGCCGATGCCCAGCGGGAGCAGCTCGTGCGCCGGCTGGCCGCCCAGGACGACTCCATCGACCTGATGAGCCTCGACCCGCCGTTCGTCGCCGAGTTCGCCAACGCCGGCTACCTCCTGCCCATCACCAATGCCGACGACGTCGCCGAGTTCACCGACGGCGTGCTCGACGCCCCGCTGGAGACGGCCTACTGGGACGACAAGCTCGTCGCCCCACCGTTCTGGGCCAACACCCAGCTGCTCTGGTACCGCAAGTCGGTGGCCCAGGCCGCGGGCGTCGACCCCACCGCCCCCGACTTCACGTGGGACGAGATGATCACGGCGGCCGAGGACCAGGGCAAGCGCATCGGCGTGCAGGGCCGCCGCTACGAGGGCTACATGGTGTGGATCAACGCGCTGGTCGTGTCCGGCGGTGGCCAGATCGTCGAGAACGTGGACCAGGGCGCCAACGCCACGCCCTCGATGGCGGGGCCCGCGGGCGACGCGGCTGCCGACATCGTCGGCAACCTGGCCCGGTCCTCGGCGGCCCCGGCGGACCTCGCCACCGCGGGCGAGGAAGAGGCCCGCTCGACGTTCCAGAGCGACCAGGGCTCGTTCATGGTCAACTGGCCCTACGTCTACAGCGCGGCCCAGGAGTCGGTGACATCCGGGGCCATCGACCAGTCGGTGGTGGACGACATCGGCTGGGCCCGCTACCCGGCGGTGGCCTCGGGCCAGCCGAGCGCTCCGCCGCTCGGCGGCATCAACCTGGCCATCGGCAACTTCACCAACCACCCGGACGAGGCCCTCGCCGCCGCCAAGTGCATCACGTCGCTGCCCAGCAACGTCCAGTACATGGTCGAGTCGGGCAACCCGGCGGCCCGATCGGCGGCCTACGACGACCCGGAGGTGCGGCAGGCCTTCCCCATGGCCGACCTGATCCGTGACTCGATCGACAGCGCCGGGCCGCGGCCGATCACCCCCTACTACGGCGACGTGTCGACTTCGGTGCAGCGCACCTGGCACCCGGAGTCGAGCGTCAGAGCGCCCGGGACCCCTGAGAAGACCGACACCTACATGGGCGAGGTCCTGAGCGGGGACCGGCTGCTGTGACCGCCACCATCGAGGCCGCACCGCCGCCCGTCGAGGCCCCGCGCAGGCCCAAGTACTCCGAGCGCACCGCGCATGAGCGCCGCCTCGGGCTGATCCTGTCCGCGCCGGCCTTCATCGTGATGGTGCTGATCACGGCCTACCCGCTTGGCTACGCGGTGGTCATGTCCACCTACCGCTACCGCCTTACCGACCCCGCCGGCAAGGAGTTCGTGGGCCTGGCCAACTACGCCACGGTGCTCACCGACCCCATCTGGTGGAGCGCCTTCTCCACCACGGCGATCATCACCCTGGTCAGCGTGGCCATCGAGCTGGTGCTCGGGTTCGGGTTCGCCTGGGTGATGTACCGGATCATCCGGGGTCGTGGTTTCATCCGAACCGGGATCCTCATCCCCTACGGGATCATCACCGTCGTCTCCGCCTACATCTGGCGCTACGCCTTCCAGCTCGACTCCGGTTTCATCAACCAGTGGTTCGGGCTCGGCGACTTCAACTGGTTCGGCGAGCGCTGGTCGTCGCTGTTCGTCATCACCTTCTCGGAGATCTGGAAGACGACGCCGTTCATCTCCTTGCTGTTGCTGGCCGGCCTTGTGCAGGTCCCCAACGAGCTGTTGGAGGCGGCCACGGTCGACGGCGCGACGTCGTCACAACGGCTCTGGAAGGTGGTCCTGCCCAACATGAAGGCAGCCATCATGGTGGCGCTGCTGTTCCGGACGCTGGACGCGTGGCGGATCTTCGACAACCCGTTCATCATGACGGCCGGCGCCAACGACACCGAGACCCTCTCGTTCCTGGCCTACCGGCAGAACGTCACGCTGGTGAACCTGGGGGCCGGCTCGGCGGTGAGCGTGCTGCTGTTCTTCACGGTCGTGCTGATCGCCTTCGTCTTCATCAAGGGCTTCAAGACCGACCTGTCGCAGGTGAGGGGGGACTGAGCCATGGGCAGCCGCCGATCGGCCAACTGGTGGACCCTCTGGGGCGTGCTCATCCTGCTGTGGGCGCTGTTCCCGTTGCTGTGGATGGTGTCGCTGTCGTTCAAGGACCCGGCCACGTTCCGCGGCTCGACGCCGTCGTTCTTCCCGAAGGAGTGGACCTGGAAGAACTACGACACCGTGTTCTCGGACTCGCTCTTCACATCCGCCCTGCGCAACTCGGCCGGCATCGCGCTGATCGCCACCGGGCTGTCGGTGATCGTCGCCATGTTCGCCGCCTACGCCATCGCCCGGCTCGACTTCCCGGGCAAGCGCCTCATCCTGACCGTGGCGCTGGCCATCGCCATGTTCCCGCAGGCCGCACTGGTGGGGCCGCTGTTCAACATGTGGCGGGGCCTCGGCATCTACGACACCTGGATCGGGCTGATCATCCCCTACCTGACCTTCGCCCTGCCCCTGTCGATCTGGACGATGTCGGCCTTCTTCCGGCAGATCCCGTGGGAGATGGAGCAGGCCGCCCAGGTCGACGGGGCCACGGCCTGGCAGGCGTTCCGCAAGGTCATCGTGCCCTTGGCCGCGCCCGGCGTGTTCACCACCGCCATCCTCACGTTCTTCTTCTGCTGGAACGAATTCCTGCTGGCCATCTCGCTGACGTCGACCGACAAGGCCCGCACGGTGCCGGCCGCGCTGTCGTTCTTCACCGGCGCGTCGCAGTTCGAGTCCCCGATCACCGCCATCATGGCCGCGTCGGTGGTGGTCACGATCCCCATCGTGATCCTGGTGCTGGCCTTCCAGCGCCGGATCGTCGCGGGGCTCACGACAGGTGCCGTCAAGGGCTGACCGGAAAGGGGCCACAGGCCGTCATGTCGGAGATCATCATCAAGAACCTGGTCAAGGAGTACGGCGACGGCTTCCTCGCCGTGGACGATGTCAGCCTCGACATCGGCGACGGGGAGTTCATGATCCTCGTCGGCCCGTCGGGCTGCGGGAAGTCGACGCTGCTGCGGATGATCGTGGGCCTGGAGGACATCACCTCCGGCGACCTGATGATCAACGGCCAGCGGGTGAACGACAAGAAACCGCGGGACCGGAACCTGGCCATGGTGTTCCAGAACTACGCGCTCTACCCGCACCTGACCGTGTTCGAGAACATCGCCTTCCCGCTACGGCTTCGGGGCGGGATGTCGCAGGAGGAGATCCGGACCAAGGTCGAGGCGGCGGCGGACACCCTGGAGCTCACGGAGCACCTCAAGCGCAAGCCCGGCCACCTCTCCGGCGGCCAGCGCCAGCGGGTCGCGATGGGGCGGGCCATCGTGCGGGACGCCGACGCGTTCCTGTTCGACGAGCCCCTGTCCAACCTCGACGCCAAGCTGCGCGGCCAGATGCGCACCGAGCTGCTGCGCATGCAGCGGCGCATGGGGACGACGACGGTGTACGTCACCCACGACCAGACCGAGGCCATGACGCTCGGCGACCGGGTGGCGGTGCTGCGCCGCGGGATCCTCCAGCAGGTGGCGACGCCGCGGGAGCTGTACGAGCAGCCGGTCAACATGTTCGTGGCCGGCTTCATCGGCTCGCCCCCCATGAACTTCATCCCCGGCGAGGTCGAGGGCGGCGCCATCAAGCTGCCGTTCGTCACGTTCGAGCTGCCCGCCGAGATGCGCGAGGCGGTGGGCTCCCGCCGGCAGGTCAACGTGGCCATCCGCCCCGAGCGCTTCGAGGACGCCAGCATCGCGGATGAGTCGAAGCGCTCCCGCGGCGTCACCTTCCGCGCCACGGTGGACGTGATCGAATGGCTCGGCAACGAGCAGTTCGCCTACATCCCCTACGAGGCCGCCCACGAGCTGGAGGCCACGCTGCACGAGCTGGAGCGCGAGCTCGACAGCGAGCGCATGCGCAGCCAGCTCGTCGTGGCGCTCGACCCGGTCAGCAAGATCACGGACGGCACGGAGGCCGAGCTCTGGTTCGACCCCCGCAACGTCCACCTCTTCGACCCCGAGTCCGGCGCGAACCTGACCCTCACCCCCACGCCGGTCCCGGCCGACGCCACCCAGTAGCTCGCCCTCGCCGTCCGCGCCGGTCCCGCCACTGAGTGCCGGACGGATGGCTACGCTGCCCCGATGCGCTCGACGCGGATGATGGTGGAGCGGTTGCAGGTCGGCAACGACGACCTCGGGGTCGCCTACGCGGACGTGTTCGTGGTGGTCCGGGAAGGCGAGCCGGGCCCCGGCCCCAACGACTGGGAGGTCACGCTGCGCACGTGCGACCCCCACCGCTTGGAGCCGGGCGAACACGACCTCCAGCTGGAAGCCGCCGACGGCTCCCACCTCTCCGGCCGTGCCCTCCTGCGCTACAGCGACGGCAGCCGCCACCTCTTCCGCGGCGACGGCCACCTCACCGGCTACGACGACCCGGCGTAGCCTGCGACCCAAGCCCGGGTGGCGGAACTGGCATACGCGGAGGGCTTAAACCTCTCCGGCCTCACGGCCATGTGGGTTCGACTCCCACCCCGGGCACCGACCGACCGGGGTGGGGCCGGTCGTGCCGGCCCCACCCTCGGTGCTTCGGGTCAGTTGGGCGTGTTGCGCACGTCGAGCTTGGTCTTGGAGAAGAACAAGACGGCGTGCGCGGCGGCGTCGGACATCTGGTCGAGGGCGACCAGGCCGAGGCCGGGGGCCGTGGCTCCTGCTCCACTGCCGCTGCCGGCGAAGGTGTCGCAGGGCGCGTGGTAGCACGGGTCCAGCTGGGCGTCGACGATGCCGCCGTACTGGGCCACCTGGGCGGCCGTCTTGGGCACCTCGGCGCCGGTGAACAGGCCGCCGGCGGGGATGCCCTCGGCGATGAACGGACCGTAGTCGGACCGCCCGTCGAAGGCCGTCGGCTCGTTGAACAGGCCCTGGCTGGCGAAGTAGTCGAGGAACACGTCCTCGATCAGGCCCGAGCCGGTGGGGCCCTCGGGGCCGACGGTGCCGTCGCCGTCGTAGACCATCCGGGCGAAGTTGGGCGACCCGATCATGTCGAAGTTGAGCATGGCCAGGATGTCGTCCTTCTCGGCCTGGGACAGGCCCTCGACGTACTTGGTCGACCCGACGAGGCCGATCTCCTCGGCGCCGTACCACATGAACCGCAGCTTGTTGCGCGGTGTGCGGTTCTGCTGGGCGTACGTCTCGGCGATCTCGAGGATCCCGCCCGAGCCGCTGCCGTTGTCGTTGATGCCCGGACCGGCAGGCACGCTGTCGAGGTG
>Ga0209814_10000444_pt1 | contig 13434 bp, 9 predicted proteins | sample SoiMetdeltSBSDD1_FD_187597 | JGI IMG/M metagenome (GOLD analysis project Ga0209814, IMG submission 187597) | Bulk soil microbial communities from a Populus tree surrounding site in Tennessee, USA - Soil MetaG P. deltoides SBSDD1 (SPAdes) (version 2) | ecosystem: Environmental > Terrestrial >... | reverse complement strand
TCTGTTTGCGTGGCACGGAGACTTGGGGTCCGGACGTTCTCAAATTTATCGAGAGGCTCAAATAGAAAGGAGCACCGCGGCTAATCGAACATTAAGTTTCTGTACCGAGGGAACTAGCTTTCACGGATGAACAAGTTCACGACAATTCCACTGCTGCTGTGCTTGCTGGGCAACGTATGGAACCCCAGTGAAGTCGTCGCACAAGAAGGCGTCGTTCTTTAAATGGCTGGGCAATGCGGGTTAGGAGTACAGACGTGATGTTCTTTTACAAAGTATAAGCCGACATTAGTTAGAATCGGAAGATAACGCCTACTCTATTTCTAGAGACTTTATCAGTTTAAAGAGATATTTGGCTTCAAGGCCAAGTATCTTGGCCGCGGCGGAGCGATTTCCGCGAGTCGTGGCTAGCGCCTTCAAGATTAACTCTTTTCTGGCCGCATTAAGTCCTTCCCGATACGACTGCGATGCCGGAGCAGGTGTCGTTCTTCCGGCCGCCATCCGGCCAGGCAAGTCTTCTAACGTGACGGATGGGCCCGACCCAAGCACAACCGCTCGTTCGATGACGTTGGCCAACTCCCTAACATTGCCGGGCCAGTCATAGGCCTCAAGTTTCCGCTGCGCTTCCTCAGATATCCCTGTGATATTTGTCTTTATCACCGCGGAGTGCTTACGGAGAAAATATTGGGAAAGCACAGGTATATCTGCTCTCCGCTCTCTCAGAGGGGGAAGATGAATAGCCACCACGTTAAGGCGGTAGTAGAGATCTGTACGGAACAGTCCTTCCTTAACGGAACGCTCCAAATTGCGGTTGGTGGCGGCTATAATTCTAACATCAACGGAAATGGGTGTGACTCCGCCCACCCGCTCGAACTCCCGCTCCTGGAGGAAGCGCAAGAGCTTGGCCTGAAGTTCCTGAGAGACATCGCCGATCTCGTCGAAAAAGATCGTGCCGCCATGGGCCAATTCTATCTTGCCCGTCTTACGCCGATGCGCGCCGGTAAACGCGCCTTGCTCATGGCCGAATAGTTCGCTTTCCAAGAGTTCTTTCGACAGCCCCACGGAATTGATAGCGATAAAAGGTCGATCTTTTCTTTCACTCCAGTTGTGAATGGCGCGAGCGAAAATCTCTTTACCAGTGCCACTTTCGCCGAGAAGCAGGACCGTTGCACTGCTGCCGGCAGCTTTCTTGGCCAGATCAACGGCGTCCTTCATCTCGGCGCTTTCGCCGACAATCAAACGATGCCGTTCTTCGACCTCCTCCGAGGGGATTTCGACACCGCCGTTGAGCCTTTGCCGTTCCAGCGCTTTCCGCACAACGAGGGCAATATGATCCGGCTCGAAGGGCCTGGTGATAAAATCGTAAGCCCCTTCTTTCATCGACTCGACCGCACGTTCCATAGTTCCGTAGGCCGTTATCATCACGACAGGAATATCATTCTCTCTCTTGCGAAGTTCTTTTAAGACTTCCAACCCGTTCAGGTCGGGCATCATGTAGTCGAGAATAATCAGATCGGGCCGGGACGACTCAACTTTTCTGAGCGCCTCGGGACCATCGCTGGCCGCTATTACCGAGTAGCCCTCGTGGGTCAGCTCCTGCCCAAGAATATTCCTATTAGACGGCTCGTCGTCCACGATTAAGATCTTCTCGCTCATGCTCACTCTTCTTATTTGGCTTGTTTGGGTTTCCTGTGAAAGCGTACTCACCAGAGGCCCACTGCGGCCACGCCGCAACCAAAGAAGCAAGCCCTACTTCACCGCAGAGACGCGGAGTTCACAGAGATCGGAGTATTTCTTGATCAAAAACTCTTTTACTCTGCGCCCTCAGCGCCTCCGCGGTGAGATAGCAGAATTCCTATTTACCCCAGAGACACGCTTTCTCCATAGTCCAACGGAAGCGTGACCGTGAAGACCGATCCCTTGCCTACTTCGCTCTCAACGGTGATTTCTCCGCCCAGAAGATTCACGAATTGCTTGACAATGGCGAGTCCCAGGCCCGTGCCTCGGTATTTCTTGCTGCTCGACAGATCGCCTTGGTGAAACTTCTCGAAGATTTGATCCAGATCCTTCTTTTCGATCCCGATTCCGGTGTCCGAGACAACCAGCTTCAATGATCCGTTTTGCTGGCAGGCCGCAATTCTAATTTCACCGCGCTCCGTAAACTTTACTGCGTTGCCTAACAGGTTGAGAATGATCTGCCTCAGCTTCTCGCGATCCGTGTTCAGGGGAGGTATGTCTGGAGCGATTTCACGGACGAGTCGCACACTGGCAGAGTTCAAGATCGATTCGATGGTGGAGGCAGCCCCATGGATGATCTCGCTCACTCTCACGGGTTCGACTCGAACCGCCATCTTGCCCGCCTCGATCTTGGCGAAATCAAGCAGGCTATCAATGAGATTGAGCAGACGCTCAGCGTTATTGAGGAGATCCTGGAGGTTTTCTCTCTGCAATGGAGAGATCTGGCCTTCGGTCGCTCGCCGAACAAGACGCCCATAGCCGATGATAGCGTTGAGCGGGGTGCGAAACTCATGAGACATGCTGGCAAGGAAATCCGACTTGTGGCGATTGGCGGTCTCGAGCTGCTGATAGAGCTGCCCCAGCTCATCGTTCATGCGGTTGAGGTTAGCCGCTAGAGTCCCTAATTCGTCCCGATTCAGAACCTCGACATGCTGGGAAAAATCACCTGAGGCGATTTGCTTGAGCCGCGCATCCATCTCTTTGACAGGCCCGATTAGCGACCAAGAGAACGCGTAGCCAAGGATAAGGGCGAGGCCAATGCTCCCGACTGCGGAGCCGATAACGACCCATCGTGAGGTCAAGTACGCGCCTTGGCTCGTCTCGATGCTGGCCACCATGTCAGCTGCGGCTCTATTGACAAGTTGGTTTGTGAGGCGCTCCAGCCGGTCCGCCAGGGGACTGACCTGCGCGAGTTGAAGCTCGCGTCCCTCGTGAGCTTTTCCAGCGCGGAGTAGCTCGACGACCCTGGTGACTATGTGGATAAATTGATCGTAGTCCTTTCGCACTTCATCGAGCAGCTCCGCTTCATCCTTGGCAACAAACTGAAGCCGGTCGTAGTCGTAGCCGAACTGGTCGAGCTGGCGCAGTGTGGCGTCGAGTGTTTGCTCGTCGGGAACCAGGAGAGCAGAGGCAACGCTATACAGTTGCGCTGTCGTGCCCTGCTTGAGTTGGCGATAGGCGGCGATTTTCCTTTGGAGCTGTGCCGTCTCCTCGGCGCGACGGTTGACTCCGCTTAACACCTGAAGGCCAACGAGCCCGAACGTAATGAGCAGTACCACGATCATCAGGAAGGCCACCAGGAGTTTGGTGTGAACTGTAGCCGGCACACGAGCAACAAGGCGAGGCAGCCAATCCTTCATCGCGCCTTTTCCTCCCGCAACAGTGCCTGAAAATCTCGCAGCATCTCATCGGGATTGAACCGGACTCCCATGTACTGGACGCGGAGAATTCCACTTTGGTCCACGAGCGAAGTCAAAAAGGTATGGTCCACGTCGCCGCGGGCGTTCTTTTTGTAGTAGATCCCGTAGCGCCGCGCCACCTCCCGGATCTCGGCTGGCGAACCCGTGAGGAACGCCCAGCCAGCCATATTGGCTCGGTGTGCTTCGGCATAGCGCTTGAGAACTGCCGAAGTGTCATGCTCCGGATCTACAGTGATTGAAAGAAAAAATACTTGCGCACCGAAAGCCGGGCCGAGTCGGTCTTGGATGCCGGCCATCTTGGCCGTCAGCAGCGGGCAGGTGTCCGTGCAACTCGCAAAGATGAACGTGATGGCAAGCACCTTGCCGCGCAGTTCCTTCAGATCAAGCCGCTTACCATCTTGTTTCGTGAGTGTGAACTCAGGCGCCGGCTTAATCTTTGGGAGACTTTCGCCGCCGGCAGCGCCCAACGCAACGCCAAAAAAGAAAACAATCGCTAAGACGGCAAGAATATTTGTAGGTCGGTTCATTGGAACGCCTGACACCTGAAACCTGACATCTAACCTTTCAGCTCTTTCTTCAGCTCTCTGAGAAACCGCCAGTCTGTTGCTTGAGCGATGAGCTTGTTAGGGCTCGTCTTGATCATCCCGACGTCATGCAGACTCAAGGCGTAAAACCGAACCGTATCTTCGGGATCGTACTCCCGCCATTTGCCGTACGGCACTTCTTTCATGGTCTGCAAGGCATAGTCCCGAGAGGTCTTGAAACCCTTTTCCACGAGAAACCGGGCGGATTGGTCCGGCTCAAGGGCACAGAAATCGGCCGCTTTCAGGATCGCTCGCATAGCGCGTTTGGTAGCAATGGGGTTTTTCTCAACAAACGATCGATTCCCGGCAATTAAGCAGCAAAAGTATTGGGACCAGGGCCGATCGATCGTGGTGTTCACCAACACGTGCCCGATCTTTTTCGCGCGGAGTTCCTGTGGTTCTGGCGGAAAACCCAGGTAAGCGTCGATCTTCGACTCGGCGAGCAGCCGCATTGAGTCCACCGGGGGAAGCGTGATCCAGTTGATATCTTTACTGGGGTTCAGGCCCACGTGTGCGACAATGATGGAGAGGAAGACGTGCGGCGGAGATCCAAGCCCGGGCACGGCGACGCTCTTACCCTTCAGGTCGCGGATTGCGCGGATCCGGCCCGTGCCGAAAAGCTCGAAGCATCCGATGTGACTCCCAGCCAGAATAACCACGGGGTCACCAGTGTCCAGTCCGATGATCAGCGGTCCGGCGAAGTGAAGGTTGACGTCAGCCTCGCCCGAGGCCAAGGCCTTTCCGATCTCGCCAGGCGTTGACTTGAACACGTATTGCACCTGGGTGAAGCCCTCGCCGCGCAACAGTTCTTCGGCGATATATTGGGGCGCTTGGCAAATACTGGTGGTCCGAACCAGCCTGAGCTTCGTGGTCTCCGGCGGCAACTCGGCGGCCAACGAGTCGGGGTGTATCCCGAAGAGAGCCGCAGTTCCTGCGAGGGCTGCCCCTTTTAGAAACTCCCTCCGGCTCAAGCCTTCAGATGATTGGTTACTCATAAGGACCTCCTTTCATTCAGTCGCTCATAGATCGGAGTCGCCATGCCGCGGCTCGCGCAACTGATTCTAAGCTATCAATGCGTTGCTTATCTCCAATCGAAAGTGAGTACAAATCCTTTATTTAAGCGCAAAACAGATGCCAGCCTAAGATTCACGAAAACTGATTTGAGAGCATGTGGAGTTAGCGAATAAATTTCTTCCGACCATCGTTGTTCAGATCCGCGACCGCAGAAATACGGTGGCTTTTAAGACACCTATGGTGGCGAAAAAAACACCTCGTTAACCGTCCACTGAATTTCTTCTTTATCAGCTCTCTCATCAACTCAACAACTTAGCTCGCCGTTACTCCGTTGGCATTTCAGTTGCTGAGTCCTTGGCTCAAAAGGAGGTGTCTTATGAAACGCACTCTTCGAAGAATCACAGGCGTGGTGGCTGTGCTGTTGATGAGCTCAGCCATGGCGAGCGCCGACGTTGTCTTGGACTGGAACGCAGTCATGTTGAACACGATCGGCGGCGAGAATCCGTTCGCCCAGGCGCGCTTCGCAGCGATCACTCAAACGGCGGTTTTCGAGGCGGTCAACGCGATCACCGGCGACTACGAGCCGTACTTCGGCACGATCACAGCGCCCCGGGGGGCGTCGGCGGAGGCCGCTGCGGTTGCTGCGGCGCACGGCGTGCTGAAGAACTACTTTCCGAGCAGTGCAGCGAACCTCGACTTAGCTCGTGCGAACTCACTCGCCACAATCCCCAACGGCCAGGCCAAAGACGAGGGCATCGCCGTCGGTGAGGCCGCTGCTGCAGCGATGATCGCCAATCGCGCGAACGATGGTTCGGCGCCACCCCAATTGTACACGCCGCCCTCCGCCAATCCGGGCGAGTGGCAGACAACGCCTGGGTGTCCCCCTGCGGGAGGCATCCTTCTGCATTGGCGCAACGTAACGCCGTTCGGCATCGAGAGCAGCGACCAGTTCCGTTCGGATCCGCCGCCCGCGTTCACCAGCAACAAGTACAGTAAGGCCTACAACGAGGTGAAGGAGGTCGGCGAGCTCAACAGCCCCACACGGCCGCAGGATCGGACCGATGTCGCGCGGTATTTCGCCGTGTCCGCCCCGGTACATGTATGGAGTCAGGCCATGAGTCAGGCGAGCGTTGCCCAGGGCAAGTCGCTTTCCGAGAATGCGCGGGCCTTTGCGCTGCTCACCATGGCCATCAGCGACGCTTCCATCTCGACGTTTGAAACCAAATACCATTATGTCTTCTGGCGGCCGTACACCGCGATCCGCGCCGGCGACACCGACGGCAACCGAAAGACCGACCCCGATGCGGCCTGGACACCCTTCATCCCTACGCCTTGTTTTCCGAGCTATCCGTCGGCCCACGCGACCGCGAGCAACGCGGGGCGCACGATAGCGGAGAACATCTTCGGCAGGGGAGGTCATGACATCACTCTGTCGCACCCGGCCATTCCGGCCGTGACCCTCAACTACACCAAGTTCTCGCAGATAACTAGAGACATCGACGATGCCCGCGTTTACGGCGGGATTCACTTCCGCTTCGATCAGGAGGCAGGTGCCCGCCAGGGACGCCAGGTCGGCACTTATATCTACAAAAATAACCTCCGCCGCTGCGGCAACCACGACAAACACTGTAGCGCCGAAGATTAGTGATCCAGCATTCCAGCTGCCGGGTAGCTCGGCGTGGTTTTAGTCGCGCCGAGCTGCTCAAACCATGAGGTCAGATAATTGAATTTTCGCTGATGAATAGAGTCAGTATTCGCAAAATGTTTTAGAAGCACGAATCGTTCCCCTGGCGCGTATGAGAATCCTAGTTATTTTTCTAGCTTCGCTACTGTTTGTTGCCGGTACTGACGCGGCGTCAACGAGCTTGTCGAAAAGCAAACCGCTGATCGAATTTCACCAAGGACAGCTGAGTGTTAAAGCCGTGGATGTGCCGCTCAAGGATGTGCTAAGCGAGATTGAAGAAAAAAGCGGCATAGTGATCGACCTAAGGGATTCAAAGGCGGCGGCTAAGCGATCTTCCGTTGACTTCAAAAACCTTCTTCCAGCGTCGGCGTTTCGGGAGATTCTTCAAGATTTGAACTTCGCGTTCTTTTATTCAGGGAGGCGTTTGGCGCGGGTGTTGATCCTGCCGCCGGGAGACCAGACTCGCAAAGTAACGAGCGAGTTGATGAACCCAAATCGTATGGGCCGGCAGTTTGTGCGGGCGGACATTGTACCGATTGAACCTGGAGCCGTGCCAAGACTGGCGGGAGAAAACAGTAAAGACAGCGATGTGACGGCGAAGCTCGACGCCATCGAAGCAATGGCGGATTCTGACGATCCCAAGAGCATCGCTGCTTTGGGAGAGGCACTTACGGATCAAAACCGCAAAGTGAAAGAGGCGGCGCTTCAGGTGCTGGCAGACAAAAAAGGGGCAAATGTTACGGAGATGCTAAGACGAGGTTTGAATGATGCCGATCCTGACTTTCGCATTGATGTATTGGAGATCTTGGCGGGTCGAGACCTCGACTCCTTGCGCGAAGCCTTGGCAGATCGGAATCAAGAGGTAAGAGAGACTGCGGCTGATCTCTTTGGCAACGCCGTGACTGATAATTGTGATATGCTTCTATTTCAACATGGAAAAGATCGTGCCAAAATCCCCTTCTTTTAAAGAAGCTGATAATGCCCATTACGAGTATTACCGCACGCTGTCCGGAAATGAGAAACTGCAACTGCTTGAATTGATCAAGCCCGAAAACCCAGATGCGGCCATTGTCGAGCGATATGCGCGAGTTCATCCACTTACTGAGGACGAACAGTGTTAAGTACGTGATCGTCGGTGCCTGGCTAACCGCGATCCTTCTCCTCATTAACCCTAACCCTGCCGCGAAACCGTGTGGGTCGTCCTGAAGCTAGCAGAAAAATTTCTTTGGCGCGTTTTCATTCAGACCCGCAGCCTGGGCGTGTCTTTTTCACACCCATGGTGGCGAAAAAGCCACCTTTGTTAATTGTCGAGTAAGCACCTCTTTTTCAGCTCTCTCATCAACTCAATCACTTAGCTCGTCTTTGTTCCACTGGCACTGCGGTTGCTTATAGACCAGTGGAAAGTTGTTTATACCGAGAGACTCAAAGTGCTTTGCTAAGAGCGTCCAAATTGCCCAACTCGTCGGCACGGACGGGAAAAAGGAGTAATTCTCATGAAGAATACAAGAGACATCGCTCGACATCGATTCGTTCTGTTCGTGGCGCTACTCACGGCGACGTTCGTGTCGGGGGCGGTTGCGTTTGCACAGGTTAATCCGCCGATTACATTGATGGCTGCTGTCTTGCCGAGCAGCCGCTCCGTTCAGATAGGCAGTTCTGCTACAGCCTTTGCTACGATCATAAATGCTGGTCAAGAGCTAGCCGCTGACTGCGGGATCTCGCCGTTCAGCAGTATTCCGGCGACCTTTGGCTATAGCGACCTCGAAAGCTGGGATTATGGCCCCATAGACATTCCTGCCGGGGCAGCCCACCGCTTCGCCTTTGCATTCATTCCAACTGCCCCAATGGCTCCGACCGACGTGCAGCTGAGTTTTAAGTGCGCTAACACTGACCCGGCTCCGATCATCCCGGGTATAAACACCTTTCTCTTTTCGGCTTCAGCTACTTCGGTCCCCGACATCGTGGCCATGGCGGCAACCCTTAACAACGACGGCATTGTGAACATTCCAGGAAACAACGGCACAGGCGTGTTTGCGGTCGCGACGGTGAATGTGGGAGCGGGTGACAATCTCACGGTATCGGCGGACACGGAAGGCGCGATCTTGCCGGTCAATATTTTCATTTGTCAGACCGATCCGCAGACCGGCGTTTGCTTCTTATCACCTGAGGGCAGCGTCACCACAATGATCCTTTCCAACGAGACGCCGACTTTTAGCGTTTTTGTAGCGGCCGCCGGAGATGTTTCGTTTACCCCGGAGACAAATCGGATCTTTGTGCGCTTCAAAGACAGTGGCAATGTCACCCGAGGCTTAGCCAGCGTGGCCGTGAGGACCCAATGATATGAATCGATGGCAGAAAGCCGTATTGCTAGTTTCATTGTTTGGGGGGTTGGCTTCACCCCGCAGCCCTGGAGAGGAGGTGTGTCTTTTTACACACCTATGGTGTCGAAAAAAACACCTTGGTGATTTTCCCGTAAGCAATTTTTCTATCAGCTCTCTCATCAACTCAAACACTTAGCTTGCCTGCATCGCACTGGCATTGCGGTTGCTCAGTACATCACCGTAATGATAACCGAGACCGCACCCCAATCGGAAAAAACCGCTGACCTTCGCAGCGTACACACCTCGAATCTACCCGAGCTATTTGAGCACCTCGGGATCAGCCTAATCGTTTCCACTTATCAGGCGGGCAAGGCCATCGTCGTTCGCAGCGATAACGGCAGGCTTAACACCCACTTCAGAACATTCTCCAAGCCGATGGGTATCGTCGCCGACCAAACCCGGTTAACAATCGGTGGCGCTAACACCGTGTGGGAGTATCGCAACATGCCGGCGTTAGCGAAAAAGCTGGAGCCGGCGGGCAAGCACGACGCCTGCTATCTGCCGCGCCGCATTCACGTCACCGGCGACATCGACATCCACGAGCTTGCGCGGGATGGCAATAACGAGCTTTGGGTCGTCAATACCCGCTTCTGTTGCCTTTGCACGCTCGGCGCGGAGCATAGTTTTTATCCGCGCTGGCGCCCGCCGTTTGTCACCGCTTTAGCCCCCGAAGACCGCTGTCATCTCAATGGCATCGCCATGGTCGATGGTCATCCCAAGTACGTCACCGCGCTGGGAGAAACCAACACGCCCGGCGGTTGGCGCGCGAACAAAGCCAAGGGCGGCATCCTGATGGACATAGACAGCAATGCAATCTTGCTTTGCGGGCTTTCTATGCCTCACTCCCCGCGCTGGTATCAAGGAAAGCTCTGGCTCCTGGAATCCGGCGAAGGGAGCTTGGCTCAAGTCGACCTGGAGCACCGCACATGGCGGACAGTAGCACAGCTACCCGGTTTCACCCGGGGCATCGACTTCGTTGGACCGCTGGCTTTCATCGGCCTCTCCCAGGTGCGTGAGAGCGCCGTGTTCAGCGCTATCCCGTTGGTCGAGCGGTTGCGCGAACGCACCTGTGGAGTGTGGGTGGTAAACATCGAGACCGGCAAGACGCTTGGATTTCTGCGCTTCGAAGCCGGCGTGCAAGAGATCTTCGCCGTGCAGGTGCTGCTCGGGATGCGCTTTCCTGAACTGCTGGAATGGAACGATCAGCGCCTCGCCGATTCCTATGTGCTACCGGATGAAGCGCTGGCGGACGTGGTCTTACCCACCGAGGAGGAGCTGCTACGCTCTCCGGCCTTTCATTTCCAGCGCGGCAACGAGCTTTACCAGCAAGGTAAGCTTGACGAAGCCATCGCTTCCTATCGCCAATGCGTCGCGCTGCAGCCGGATTTTCCCAGGGCACGATACAACCTTGGCATAGCCCTCGGCGATGCCGAGCACTACGACGATGCCCGCGCCTGCCTTACACACGTCATCGAAGCCGAACATGAGAACGCCGAGGCCCATAACAGTCTGGGATATGTCGCCAGCCGGCTCGGCGAGCCCGATCAGGCGATTGGTCACTACGAGCGAGCAATCGAGCTTCAACCGAATTACGCCCAGCCGCATTTCAATCTGGGTATGAACCTGCTCCAGATCGGAGATTATGCGCGGGGGTTTGCCGAATGTGAGTGGCGGCCACTCAATGGGTTTCACTGCCCTCACCCCAAATGGGATGGCCATCCGATACCCGAGAAGACACTGCTAATCTACACGGAACAGGGAGCCCAAGATGCGCTTCACTTTGCGCGCTATCTCCCCCTGGCGGCGAAGCGCTGTAAGAATCTGATTCTCGTCTGTCCCGCAGAGCTGATGCCGGTCGTTGCGACGATACCGGGCATCGGCCGGATCCAAGAACCAGGAAAGATTGGCGTGGCGGAATTTGACACCTATCTGCCGCTCATGAGCCTGCCGCATGTTTTCGGGACAACGCTCGACACAATTCCAGCAAATGTACCCTACGTAGATGCAGCGGCGCTCCTCAGGCGCAAGGACAATCCTTCGCTACTTTTGCCTAGGTCGGACTATCCCAGAATCGGCATCGTCTGGGCGGACGATCCCAACCACCGTACTGATCGAGATCGTTCTTGTCCGCTGGATGAATTTCTGCCGATCCTGTGCATTCCGGAGATCACCTTTTACAGTTTGCAAAGAGGCTCTCGTCATGAGGATCTCGCCGATCTTCCGTCGCACATTCAGGTGCAGGACCTGGAGCCGCTGCTCGGCGACTTTGGGGACCTGGCTGTGATCATTGACCAGTTGGATTTGGTCATCAGCGTCGATTCTTCAGTGGCTCACATGGCCGGCGCCTTGGGGAAAAAAGCGTGGACGCTGCTGAGTCATGCGGCGGATTGGCGCTGGATGTTAGAGGGCGAGACCACGCCGTGGTATCCGACGATGCGCCTGTTGCGCCAGACTCGCCCGGGTGACTGGAGCGACGTGATCGAGCGAATGGCAGAAGCGTTAAGTAGAGAAGAGTGGGTTAGCCCGGAAAACCAGAAACCTGAAACCAGCATTCGGCGCTTGAGTGAAATGCAAACGGTGTCGCAATCATCCAAAGTGCCAGCCCTCGTGGAAAGACACCTGAAACCAATAAGGGAGGTCCCATGAACTACTTTGATCTATATTCGTCATATCCCGATCCGACCATCGCCGCTGCCTGGGACTCTCAGGTCAAGGAAGCGGACAAGACTCCATGGCTCGCCGACATCTTAACGGGGTGTGGGGACGAGCTGTTTGCGCGCTTTGCCGCTTGTTACGCGGAGCTGTGCGCCCTACCCCGCGGTGCGCGGCGTGCTCTCCAGCGTCGCATCGCGCGCCCCAGCGAGCTGGCCGCGATCTTGCCGGAGTACTTACAGCAGGGTGGCCGAGGGCTACAGCATAGAATGGCTTGGTCCCTGGCCGGCGCCGCTTTACTGCTCGCATTAGGACAAGGAGTTGGAGCGGCAGCCACAATCACCGTCACCACAAACAATCCTAACATCGCATCGGATGGCCAATGTTCCTTGATCGAAGCGATCATCAACGCCAACAACGATGCGGCGACTCACGCAGACTGCCCAGCAGGCAACGGCGCGGACACGATTGTTCTGCCAGCAAACGCCAACGTGATGCTCAGTGCTGTATACGGTAGGACCTACGGGCGATTCGGCGACCCCATCGGGCTGCCTCCAATTGACAGTCGGATCACTATTGAAGGTAACGGCGCCGTGATTGCTCGCGATGGGAACGCACCCGCCTTCGGCCTCATGGTCGTGAGGCGCAACTTTGGCAACTTTCCTCCTCCGGGCCTGCTTCCCAACAGGCTCGGCGATCTGACGGTTCAGAATGTGACTCTGAGCGGAGGATCTTCGTTCGGCGGTTTGTCGAATAATGGCACTGCCAGTATCAAAGACAGCATCATCTCGGGCAATACGGGTGGCGGGGTAGTTAATGGTTACGGCTCCACTCTCACCATCAAGAACAGCACCATCTCAGGTAATACGACCAATTTCGACGGTGGCGGTGTATCTAATTATTTCGGTACTCTTACAATCGAAAATAGCACCATCTCAAGCAATGCGGCCACCAATCGTGGCGGCGGGATATCTAACGCGGGCGGCGCTAGACAGGGCCGTGGCCTTACGATCACTAACAGCACTATCTCGGGCAATCGCGCCAGTCGGGGTGGCGGAATATCTAATAACTCCCAGTGCTATTACTATTCTTTCCCCTTCACCTGCCCCGCTACCCTCACTCTTAACAATAGCTTGATCGCCGGCAACCAGGCGGCCATCGCGCCTGAAGTAGAAAACGCTGGTAGCAATAGCATCGTCAACGCGAACAACTTCAACCTGTTTGGCTTTAATGGCAATGCGAGTGTCAGCGGCTTTGCACCCGGGCCGACCGACATCGTGCCCGGTGTTCCGCTCGCGCAAATCCTGGGTCCTCTGAAAAATAACGGCGGTCCGACCCAGACTCATGCGCTGGTCGCCGGCAGTCCGGCGATCGATGCAGGCGACCCTGGCGGCTGCCGGAACAGTCAAGGGACGCTGCTTAGCACCGACCAGCGGGGTTTTGTCCGCCACGTGGATGGCAACAGTGACGGCACGGTGAGATGTGATATCGGCGCCATTGAATTCGGCGCCGGGTCTGCGACCCTCATGGACCTTGACGGCGACGGTATCACCGACATTGGAGTGTATCGCGACGGGACGTGGTTTATCAGGCGATCCTCTGACGAAGGGCTGACAACCATAGTATGGGGAGGTGCGCCCCAGGATATTCCAGTGCCGGGAGATTATGATGGAGATGGGAAGACG
>Ga0209814_10000442_pt1 | contig 13465 bp, 13 predicted proteins | sample SoiMetdeltSBSDD1_FD_187597 | JGI IMG/M metagenome (GOLD analysis project Ga0209814, IMG submission 187597) | Bulk soil microbial communities from a Populus tree surrounding site in Tennessee, USA - Soil MetaG P. deltoides SBSDD1 (SPAdes) (version 2) | ecosystem: Environmental > Terrestrial >... | reverse complement strand
TCTGTCCAGGATCATCGATACCCGGTTCCTGCCGGACGACCTCAAAAAAGTGAAATAGGGCACTGCCCGCACGGAGGATGATTGCGTGTCCGCGGCACAGGTAACGCTGCGCGGAGTGACGAAAGTATTTCCCGCCAGCGGCGGCGGCGAGCCCGTGCACGCGCTCGGGCCGATCGATATCGAGATCAGAAAGGGCGAATTTTTCGCCGTTGTCGGTCCGTCCGGGTGTGGAAAATCGACGCTGCTCGAGCTCATTGCCGGCCTCACCGCCCCTACGCTGGGAGAAATCGAATTGGAGGGCCGCGCGATCAAGGAGGACGTCCCCGATGGCGTCGGGGTGGTTTTCCAGGAAGACGCCTGCTTCCCCTGGCTCAATGTCCGCGACAATATCGAATTTGGCTTGCGGCAAAAGAAAATGGGCTCGGAAGAAAAAGCCCGCCGGGTCGCTGCGGTTATCGATATGATGGGGTTGCGCGATTTCGCGCGAAGTTACCCGGCTCAACTGTCAGGCGGCATGCGCCAGCGCGTTTGCATCGCGCGCACGATCGTGGCGGAGCCGCGCCTTATTCTTCTCGACGAACCGTTCGGCGCGCTTGACCAGCAAACCCGGCTGTTGATGGGCGACGAGATGCTTCGCCTGTGGCGGGAAACCGGAGCTACCGTCTTTCTCATCACCCATGCGCTCGACGAAGCGGCAATGCTGGCAGACCGCATTGTGGTCATGTCGGCGCGTCCGGGCAGAGCGATCGATCTCGTCGAGACAGGCTGGCCACGAGAGCGCGACAGCCGGATCGTTGAGCGCGAGAATTTCGGCGCACTCACGAGCCGTCTATGGAAGACTTTGCGCGAAGAATCCCTGAAGGCGATGGGGCGAGCGGGTAGCGGCACATGAGCAGACTGCGCCTATATCAACTCGCGGTCGTCGCTGGCTTCATCCTGCTGCTGGAAGCGCTCTGCCTTGCCGGCGTCATCGACAAAATCACCATGCCGCCGCCTCACATTATCGTCCGCGACCTTTTCCGCATGATCGCGGCCGGGCGCTATTTCGGCGACATCGGCAAAAGCCTAGCGAATGTGCTGCTGGCGTTTGCCACAGCATATGTCCTCGGCGTCGCGACCGGCACGATCCTGCACGGCTACAGGACGGCGCGTGACATTCTCGATCCGCTGTTTGCGACCTATTATGCCATTCCGGTTTTCGCATTCTATCCATTGTTCATCGTCATCTTCGGTCTTGGCGACGGGCCGCAAGTTCTGATCGGAATTCTGCTGGCGGTCGTTGCCGTGATCGTCACCACGCTCAATGGTCTCGACCGCGTCCCTCCGGTTTTGAAGAAAACGGCGCGGGTCAACGGGCTTAGCCCGTTGCAGACGGCGCTGCGCGTCACGCTGCCGTTCTGCGCGCCTTACCTGCTGACTGCGGCCAAGCTGGCGCTCGCCTACGCTTTCATCGGGGTCATCGGTTCGGAATTCATCATGGCGCGCGCGGGAATGGGCTACGAAATCAGCTACGCCTATACGAACTTCGACAATGCCACCATGTACCCGCTGATCCTGATGATCCTGCTGCTGTCGATTGCCGCCAACGGCCTGCTTTCGTACTGGGAGAGAACTCTGCTCGCCAGAAGGGGGCAGAAGTGATGGCGAAGGAAGAACGCGCGCCGCTGCGCAATACAATCATCCTGATCGTCGGTTTGTTCCTGTTTTGGCAGTTGGCCTATCTCGCCGTTGGTGACGTCGCCTTGCGTTCGCCGTGGCAAACGATGCGGTTTCTCGGCACGCTGATGCAAACCGACGTTTTCTGGCTTCATCTTGCCGACACGCTGAAGGCTTTTGCTGTGGCGCTCGCGATTGCCATCGCCCTTGGATTGCTCATCGGCTTTGCCCTCGGGCTGCATCGCCTGTCCGGTGACGCAATGGAGCCGATGCTGGTTGCGCTCTATTCAATTCCGAAGATCACGCTTTATCCGATCATCCTCCTGGCGTTTGGAGTCGGCATTTCGGCGAAAATCGCCTTCGGCGCAATCCACGGGATCATCCCGGTCGCGCTCTTTACCCTAAGCGCCATTCGCACCATCAAGCCGATTCTGATCAAGACCGGTCGCGTCCTCAAGCTCAACCCAACGGTCATGGTGCGCGCAATCCTGTTTCCTGCTGCGGTGCCGGAGATCTTCACGGGCATACGCGTCGGATTTTCGCTGACGCTGATCGGCACTGTGCTGGGAGAAATGTTTGCCGCTCAGCGCGGGCTCGGCTATCTGCTGATGAATGCAATCAGCCTGTACAATATCGATTTGATCATGGCGGTGACGTTCTTGCTGGTGGTGCTGGCCGCAAGCGTGAACGCGCTCCTGCTCGCGGTCGACCGCCGGCTCCACCACGGCTAGGCTTGCGAATACTTCTTTTCCAGCTCGTTCCACCTTTGCAGATCGAGCGCGTCGGCGAGGCTTTTCAGCGCCATTTCCTGTTCGCCATTCGCAAAGGCATTGTCCTTGCCGCCGGCAAGCTGGCCCAGGCGGTGAAGGCCATGCTCAATCGCCTTCGCCACGCGCCCGATCAGGATGTTCGGATAAGCGACCTGAGAAAAGCCGAGCTTGTACAGCTCCGCCGGCGTAAGCCACGGCGTCGCCGCTGCCTCGAAGATTGCTGCGCAGTTCCAGGCGCCTTTGAACGCTTTGCCGACCTGCACATAATCCTGTGGCGTCTTTAGCCCGGCCACGAATACCCCGTCCGCGCCAAGTCGCAGGAACCGCTCGGCGCGCTTGATGGCGGCATCCAGGCCCTCCGCGCCATAGGCATCGGTGCGGCCGATGACGACAAAGTCGGAATTCTGGCGTGCGTCCATAGCGGCTTTGAGCTTTTGCTCCATCACCTCCAGCGGAACGACGCTGCGGGCCGAAGCCGCGCCTGGCTGCTTGCTCTCCCTCGCCTGATCTTCCAGCAGCAATCCCGAAACGCCGGCAGCCTCATAACCCTGAACGGTTCGCACGACGCTTTTGACGTCGCCATAACCATCATCCGCGTCGACAAGGCAGGGAAGTTTCGAGGCTTCGACGATGTCGCGGATTCCGGCCAGCATTTCGGCAAAGCCTGCAAGCCCGAGATCCGGCAACGCATAGCGCGCCGCCAGCAGCGCAGAGCCGCCCACGTTGAAAGTCTTGAATCCGGCGCGTTCGATTAGCCGCGCCGACAAGGCGTCATGGGCCAAAGGGCTGACCAGGGGCTGATGCGAACGGTGAAGTTCACGAAGAGACGGCATTGGGTCCGTCATCGACAGGTTGGTATCGCCTGGCTTTGTCGCTTGCCCCGGCATTCGCTCCCTCACCCCAGGTACCTAACGTGTGTACTCTCTCTATCGGCACATCCGTGCGCTTTCGTTCGGATCCATCTGCGCGATAGACGTTGCGGGCAACCGCCAGCAGCCCGGCCCTGGCGTCGGGATCTTTGAGCGCTTCGTTAAATCGTTTGTCGTCGCGCCATGTCCACGTGCCGCGTTGCAGCCGCGCATAGACCTGGCCGGTTTCATAATCGGCAAAATTGATAGTCGGTATCCAACGCGCACAGCGCTTCAGAAAGTCAACGTTGCTTTCCGGCGAAAGGTCCTTGTTGGCGTAGACCTCGGCAGGTCTCTGCGCATGAATGTTGATTTTCCTGAATCGCTCGATGTCGATCATTCTTTTGATGTCGAGGACAGTCATTTCTCCGTTCCAACCGAACGCCGCTGTGCGCGGGGCCCGACCTTCCGCGACACTGTTGTCGACGAACTCGTAATGGACCCGCTTGCCGGCTATCAGTGCCCAGGTAAAAAACAGTTCAGGCATGCCGGCATACGCTTCGACATTGTGAGCCAGGAGATCATCAACCGCCTTGTACCTTCCGAGCCGGAGTCCGCGGGTCCAGGCGCGCTCGACGGTCATTTCGGGCGGCGTGATCATGAAGAACATGTAAACCAGATCACCAAAACGGGTCAGCAGCTTGCTCGACCCCTCTTCGAGATTGGGCACAAAGCTGTCGAAACGAAAACGGTCGATCAGCAGATGCGGCATATCTCCTCTGGCAGCACGATCAGCCATCCTGCGATCGAGTTTCTTGTCGATGATTTCAATTTCGTGTCCCGACAGGGTGCCGGCATATTTGTAGGCGGCGCCGAGCGATCCATAATCAAGGAGAAATTTTCGCCAGATGTCCGGGCTGATCAGCGCAAATTCATCCCAGGGTAAATCAAGTTTTCCCGCCAGGTTCTTCTGCAGCGGTCGCATCGAGCTTTTGCCGGAAGCCGATGCACCCTTGACGTTCATGACGACCGGCTTCTTCTGCGCCGGCAACGCACGATAGCCCTCACCCGAAACCGCTTCCTGAACAAATGGGAGAATGGCGTCGCCGATGACCCCGCTGCCGTAGTCGTTGCAAACTAGTATGACGGCCAGCTCGGCCAGCAACGCGTGGTCACCGGACAAGCGCCCCTGCCGGCTTATGACTGCTGTTGCGACTTCGTAGAGGGCTGCGAAACAGGCTTGTTCCAGACGGTCCTCAGTGTTTTGCGATTTTTTCGACCATTGGGACAGGATGCGCTGATCGCGCTCCGCCACCGTTTCCGCCGGCTTCGGCGCCGGCTTTCTTGACTTGCCAAATGCGAAAAGCCGGCGCCAGTCGGCTGATTGATCAGCACCGACTGCCGTCTTCGTTTCGGCAAAGGCAGTCCCGAGCTCACGTTCGATGACAGCGGAAGCCTTGTGTCTGACCTGCTCGAAGACGCGCGCCAGCTCATCGCGATGCGGCGTGATATATCGATCAAGAATGGTCGCCGCGATCTTGCGGAAGTTTCTGCCCAGGTCCTCGTCATCGCGTCCATCGGGGACGGCAAGGCCGGTCGTCACGTGAATCAGCAATTCGTGCACGATCAGGCGATCGGCGCGAAAGGCGACGAGCTCATGCACCGGCAGCCCGCAGTAGTCGCTCAACTCATGCGATTTTGCGATGCTGGTAGAAACGTTCTCGCTGCGGAATATCGTCGAGAGCGGCAAATACTCGCGCGGCAACCGGGACTCCAGACCCGGGTTCCAGGCTCTGTATTCGGCTGACGGTGGATTGTTGTTCATAGCTCACGGCTTGACGCAGCGGTTGTACCAATTGGAATTCGCCCAGCCTTCTCCCCGATTGTGGTGCGATAAAGAGCAAACTTCGTGGCCTGTACAATAGTTTGGCCACCTGCAAAGCTACCAGCCAATCATAATTCGAGGAACACCACTTATGAATTTCCCCAAACCCAGCGTCGGCATGCTTCCAAACGACCGCCTCGCCTATTCCGCGATTACGTCTCGTAAGCCGCTGAAGCTGCCGAAAGGCGCGCGCATGGTGGTATGGACCATCACCAATGTCGAGGAATGGGATCCAACGCAGACCATGCCTCGCACGGTGCTCACCCCGCCCGCCGGCGGTTCGCCGATGCCCGATATCCCCAATTGGTGCTGGCACGAATACGGCAACCGCATCGGCTTCTGGCGCCTGCTCCAGGTCTACGATGATTTCAAGATTCCCGGAGTCATGAATATCAACGGCGTGGCCGTGCAGGCCTATCCGGACATCGTGCAGGCCTGCGTCGAGCGCAACTGGGAATTCATCGGCCACGGCTATACCCAGCGCAACATGCAGAAGGTCGAGAACGAGCGCGCCGACATTCGCAAGAGCGCGGAGGTGATCGAGAAAGCAACGGGAAAACGGCCGCGCGGCTGGCTCGGGCCCGGCCTCACCGAAACCTGGGAGACGCCCGACATCCTGGCCGAGGAAGGGTACGACTACGTCGCCGACTGGGTGCTCGACGATCAGCCGGTGTGGATGAAGACGCGCGGCAAGCCCATCCTCAACATTCCCTACACGCAGGAATGCAACGACGTCGCCATGATGCTGATCCAGCATCACAAGGCGAGCGAGTTCTACGAGCGGGCGATGGACCAGTTCGAGCAGATCTATAAAGACGCCAAGGGCTCGGCGCGGGTGATGGCGATTTCGGTGCATCCCTACATCATGGGCGCGCCGCACCGGGCGAAATATTTCCGCAAGATCTACGAAAAGATCCGCAAGAAACGCGACGTGCTGTTCTGGACCGGCTCGCAGATCGCCGATTGGTATATGAAAGGCGGCCCGAAGGCGGAATAACTGCTCGTGACGCTGGAACCAACCGAGCCCGTTCGCTTGCGCGGGAATGAACGGAGTTTGTTGCAGGCGTCCACCCGCTGTCATGGACGACTGAGCACTTACGAAACAGTATTAAGACATGCCGATGCATCCCCGTGAAAGACTGGCCTATTCGCCGATCGAAGGCCGACCCCCGCTCAAATTCCCCAAAGGCGTGCGGCTGGTGATCTGGCCGGTGTTCGCGCTGGAGGAATGGGACATGGCGCGGCCGATGGCGCGCATGGTGATCTCTCCGCCGCAGGGCCAGCCGATGCTGCCCGACCATCCGAACTGGAGCTGGCACGAATACGGCATGCGCGTCGGCTTCTGGCGGCTGCGCAAGATGATGCTGAAACTCGGCCTCACGCCGACGGTCACGCTCAATGCCCGCGTGTGCGAAACCTATCCGGTCGTGGTGAAGGCCTGCCTCGACAGCGGCTGGGAGCTCAACGCGCACGGCTACGACCAGATCCCGATGCACAAGCTCGACGACCAGCGCGCGGTCATCATGAAGTCGATGGACGTGATCGAGAAATTCTCCGGCAAGCGCCCACGCGGCTGGTTCGGCCCGGGGCTGACCCAGACCTTCGACACCCTTGATTATCTTTCGGAAGCCGGCGTCGAATATATCGGCGACTGGGTGCTCGACGACGAGCCGGTGACGCTGAAGACCACGCACAAGCCGGTTGTGGCGCTGCCGTACAATTTCGAGATCCACGACATTGTGATGATGGCCCTGCAGCACCTTCCGTCCGACCAATGGCACGCCCGCGCGCTCGATCATTTCAGGACGCTGTACGCCGAGTCGGCCGAGCGGCCGAAAGTCATGGCTATGGCCTGCCATCCTTATCTTTCCGGCGTGCCGCATCGCATCGGTCATGTGGAGCGGACGTTCGCGGAGATTCTCGGCCACGACGGCGTGGTGAGCTGGGACGGCGCAAAAATTCTCGACTGGTACTTGTCCGCGCGCGGTTAGAGATAACGTGGAGGCTGGGAATCGAACAGACTTCCGTTCGTCCCCGCGCAAGCGGGGACCCAGCGCGGTGGTACAATCTGGATCCCCGCTTTCGCGGGGATGAACGGAATTTTGGTCGCACGGCGACATCCCCGTCGTGGCCGGCACTCGGGTCCGGCCATGACAGAAACATGAGTACGAGAGCATTATGACCCCGCAAGCCTATCGCAGCTGCTTCGTTCCCCACGACATCAAGGCTCCGATCAAGGGCGCCGCGAGCGGACCGCTCGCCGGGCTCACGGCAGTGGTCAAGGATATGTACGACATCGCGGGCGAGCGGACCGGCTGCGGCAGCCCGGAATGGCTGGCCAATCAGGCGCCTGCCACGCGCCATTGCCCGCCGGTGCAGAAGATCCTCGACGCCGGGGCGACCATCATCGGCAAGACCGTTTGCGATGAATTCTTCTACAGCGTGAGCGGAGCAAACGCGCATTACGGCACGCCGGTGAACGCGCGGGCACCGGGCCGACTGTCCGGCGGATCGTCCGCGGGTTCGGCCGCCGCATGCGGCGCCGGCCTGTGCGATTTCGCGCTTGGCAGCGATACCGGCGGCTCGGTGCGGGTTCCCGCATCCTTTAATGGAATCTACGGGCTGCGGCCGACCCACGAGCGCATCGAGCATGCCGGCGTTGCCGACATGGCGCCGAGTTTCGACGTGCCCGGCTGGTTCGCCGCAACGCCCGGCGTGTTCCGCAACGTCGGCGCGGTGCTGCTCGACAGTCAACGGGTGACCGCAGAGATCGAGCGCGTGGTGGTGCTGGAAGATGCCTTCGCGCAGGCGGAAGAGCCCGTCGCTGATCTGCTGCGCACCGCGCTCGAATTCATGACCGATGATTTGCCCGAGATGCTGCACGGCAAGATCGCGCCGGAGGGTCTCGATGCCTGGCGCGAGGCGTTTCGCCTCGTGCAGGCTTATGAAACCTGGCAGACATTCGGCGCCTTCATCAGCGAGCACAAGCCGGACATCGGCCCTGGCGTGCGCGAGCGGATGCAATTCGCCGCCACCGTGACCAAGGCCCAGGCCGATGCCGCCCGCGCCATCCAGCTCAAGGCGCGCGAACACATCCGGCAGATCGCCATGCCGGGCACAATTTTGGCGCTGCCGACGGCACCGGGCATTGCACCCGATATTGAAATATCGGGAGCAGAGTTGGAGGAATTCCGCGTGCGGGTAATGCGGTTGACCTGCACGTCCGGCGTTTCCGGCTTACCGCAAATGAGCATTCCGGCGGGCACGATTGACGGCTGCCCGATCGGCCTGTCGTTCATCGGCTGGGCCGGCGGAGACGAGTCACTGCTTGATCTTGCCTGTAATTTATCACGCCACTGCGGCATGGCGGCGTGAAGCGGACATTCCAATCTGACTGTCGAATGTCAGCCTCGGGGGCTTGTCATTCAACGAAACCGCGTTCTGGATCAGTGGCTATCTCGGTTACAATAGGCAGTTCGCAAGGCAGTGGACCGCTGGCAGTCAGACTTTTTTGGACCGGTAACGCTTGCGAAGCCGCACGCCAGGTCCACCACCGTTCTCGTCAATGAACTCGATACCAGCTTTTTCGAGAGCATCTTTGATTTTTTTTCCTGTCTCAGCACGCCCCGCGAGTTGCCCATCAACCGACTCCAATCGAGCGATAGTTGGTTCGGAGACGGTTGAATGTTGAGCTAAGTCTCCTTGCGACCATGCGAGCAAGGCGCGTGCAGCTTTAATTTGCCGAGTGGTCACCAACGCGATCTCCGCAATTGATATTTTTTCTATTGACAAGCGTACGAGGGCGTATTAATAGAATTTCTATCAATACGCCGGAAGACCCTGGTAACTAGAATTACCATGGCAGTCGGCCAGACTAGTCGACAGCCGGACGAATGCACAAAAAATTCACGGCGCTAGCGCGCAGCTGGCATGGGAGAGTAATGCTATGAGCTTGGAATTCGCTGCGATTGCATACCGCTCAATTCGCGACCGGATTCGGGCGGAGGCACCCCAAATCGATGAACAAACTCTCGCTGACACCGTTGAGGGCCTCACCGATCTGCACGAGATCGTTGCCGCCGTAATCCGGTCGGTGCTCACAGACGAGGCGCTGGCAACAGGGCTCAAGTCCCGAATTGCCGATATGCAGGATCGACTCGACCGGTTGCAGGATCGTGCCTCAAAGCGCCGGCAGATCGCCAAAGACGTCATGGTGGAGCTTGATCTCAAAAAGATCACCGCACCCGATTTCACGATCTCGATCCGCCCCGGCATACCAAGCCTGCTCGTGCTCGATGAGGCAGTAGTGCCGAGCATTTTCTGGCAGCCCGTTGCTCCGCGACTCAACCGCCAGGGATTGCTGACTGAGCTCAAAGGCGGTGCCGAAATCCAGGGCGTCGCGCTCTCGAATCCAGAACCAGTTTTGAGCGTGAGGACAAAATAATGGGCTTCTCAGCAAAACAGGTCCAGACCCTCCGGCGCGAACTCGATGGCCGGCATGTACGCACCCGCAAGGCCGATGGTCGTGAGCTCTCCTATATTGAAGGTTGGTACGCGATATCAGAAGCCAATCGGATTTTTGGATTTGATGGCTGGAACCGGGAGACCTTAGAGTCTCGATGCGTTCTGGCTCGGGAAAATCGGGGGAGTTTTATTGCCGTCTATACCGCCAAAGTGCGAATTACGGTACGGGCGCGCGGCACGACCATCATTCGTGAAGGGCACGGCACCGGCGAAAGCCGCGCCGCATCGCCAGGCGACGTCCACGATGTCGCGCTAAAGGCGGCAGAAACGGACGCCACCAAACGGGCATTGGCCACCTTTGGAAGGCCGTTTGGACTCGAGCTATATCGCAAGGAAAAAGGTCCCGTCCTCCAAGACCAGCCATCGTCGACCACAAGTCCACCAACGCAACCACGCCTTGGCTCGCACCCTGACGATACGACACCACTCCCGCGGCCATCACACTTTTATGGCCGGCGGCACCAGAACACGATGACCGCAATTCTTCGGCGTGATCAAGCAGAAGAGAAAGAGACTGTGGCGCAACCTTTGCCAATTTCCGCCGATGCCGTGATCCCGACCAAGATTGACAAAAGCCAACTCGCGATTGCCGAACACAAACGACTGCGCGATAAGACGCACCTGAAATTTGTGGCCTTGCAACCGTGTCTCGTCTGCGGGCGGCAACCGTCCGATCCACATCATCTGCGCTTCGCCCAACCACGCGCGATTGGTCTCAAAGTCAGCGATGAGTTCACGGTACCCCTCTGCCGCGTGCATCATCGGCAGTTGCACCAGGCCGGCGACGAAAGGGCGTGGTGGGAAAATCTGCAGATTGATGCTCTTAGAACGGCAAGCGACCTTTGGGAGAAAACGCATCCCTCAAGTGCCCGATCTTCCCTAGTATAGGCCGTAATCGCCCTCTCACGGCGAAAACACGGGTTCGAGTCCCGTAGGGAGCGCCAATTAGTTCAGTGGGTTAACTCAATTCGGTTGCCACCAGCTTCGTTTGTACGGAAAATATACGGAATAGACGCTGCCGGATCGCGGCGAACGCACGTGAATGTCCACGGCGACGGAACTGATCGATCAATCGCAGGATGGCGGGCTCACTCAGCGCATCTGGCCCGTAGATGATTCCAAATTCTGATTCCTGATGAGTCCTATTGAGTCACGCCGGCATACCTGCACTCCGGGCTAGTGTTGACGCGGGCGTGAAGCTGTTAAGGATGGGCGCACGTTCCTTGTCGGTATCGAGGATTATCGCGGCCAAAGTCGTGATCGCCAAGCCGGTCGCGAATCCTTGCATGGCACGCGCGACGATCAGCGAGGACGCCGAGCCGGCCGTCATGAAGAGGATCATGGCTAAAACGTTCAGGGTCAGAGCGGCCAGGATCGGGGGGCGGCGCCCGATGTAGTCCGACAGCGAACCCACCGTGAGTAGCGCCAGAAGAAGGCACAGCACATAGGCCGCGAAGATGATCGCGATCATGAACGCCGTCAGGCCGAAGTGCTCCTGATATTCGTGATAGAGCGGAGTCGGCGCTGCGCCACTGGCGGAGAAGGTGATGGCAGCCGCAACGGCCGTGGCGGTCGTGACGTAACACGACAACGTGCCCGAAATAGGCGACATACAAGGATCCACGCCGACGCTCATCGAAACATCCGGGGCCGGACGGCCGTGCTGCTCTCGCCCATGATCTCAGCCGAGAAATTTGGTCCCGAACATCGGCAGACCGCTTTGCGATTCGGCTTCGGTCGCTTCGTCCTGCAGAACGTCCCAGTGCTCCGCGAGCGCGCCATCGGCGACGCGGACGACATCGGCAGCAATCCAATTCCTCGGCCTTCCGGTGTTGGAAAACCGGCCATGGACAATCACGTAATCGCCTTCGGCAACGATCGTGCCCGGCTCGTACTTCAGCGTCGTTGGCATGTTCCTGATCAGATTGAACACACCGTCGCGTCCGGGTGGGATGTGCGCGCTGTGTTGAATGTAGTTCGATGACCAGTAGCGCTCGGCTGCCTTGTAGTCGCGCTTGTTGAAAAGCGTATCGAACGCTTCGAGCACTAATGCCTTGTTCGCCTCGGTTGTTTTGGCCATTTTGTGCACTCCCATTTTTACGCGGCTGTTTCGAAACCACGGCCGTCGGCGGCCTGCGCACCCTTACTAGATTGCGGCGCCAGGTCGGCTCGAAACCTTCTCAAACCAGCGTCTCAGCGCTTTGTGCTCATCGGGGACCGCAAAGCTCAAAGCTTCGAGCCGCCATCCACATGAACGACATCGCCGGTGATCCATCGAGCATCGTCCGAAGCCAAGAATGCAATGACCGAAGCGACATCGGCCGGCTGACCGATTCGCTTGAGCGCCTGCATCGCATTGATGGCCGCGCGTCCTTCCTCGGTCTTGGTGAAATTCGACATGTCGGTGTCGATCACTCCCGGAGCGACAGCATTGACCCGGATGTCGCGCGCGCCCAACGCTACGGCGAAGTACTTCACCAGCGTGCTGATCGCCCCTTTGGTGGAGGCATAGACCGGCAGGTCACCCACTGCCGCGCTCGCCCCCAGCGACGAAAGAAAAACGACGCAGCTACCCTTCGACAGGATCGGAAGCAGTTGCTGCACAAGAAAGAAGGGGGCGCGTACGTTGACGGCGAACAGCTTATCGAAATCCTCGACGGTGGTATCCTCGATCTTTGCGGATTTCGAGATCCCCGCATTAGCGACAAGGATGTCGAGGCGATCGCCGACGATGTTGCGGGTGAGTTTCGCAAGCTTGTGCGCCCCATCGGCCGCCGCCAGATCGGCCGCGACTGCGTCAGCGCGGCCGCCGGCCTTGCGTATCTCGGCGACGACACCGTCGGCTTCAGTCGCGCCACGGCCGTAATGCACGAGAACTTGCGCACCGGCAGCGGCCAGCGCGAGTGCGGAGGCGTGGCCGATGCCGCGCGAGGCGCCGGTGACGAGTGCAGTTTTACCGTTCAGACTAGGCATGATCATCGTCCTGGTTGTTGCTGCGGCGAATAACTTAGGCCCATGAGTGTGTGCGTCGGCTCAGGCGCCATCGACCGTAAGCTTGATCCGAGTTTCTCAAGCACGGCCCGCGGCTCGAAATAAGCGGCCCAGAGCGAGATGGCCTTGCCGTCCCGGAGCGTCCAGTGGTCAACGATCTTAATGATCGCGTCGGTCCCAGTAACGCCGATGTTGAATAGCGCCACGACGTGGCCATCCTCGGCAACGACGTTGTCGTAGCTGAACCGTGCGAAATCGAACACGTCGGTAACACTTGGCAGTACGTGATCACGGAAGAACGATGCCCCGACGTGTCGACCGCCCCAGGGAAGGTAGTTGGGCGCGGTTACTGTGAAGTCGGGATGCAGATATGCCGCGAAGCTCGCGAGGTGGCCCTGGACTCCCGCCTTAAAATACTCATCCACCACCGCCTTGTTTCGCTCGTTCTCGGATTGAACAGCCACGTTTATTCCCTTTGGGTCGCTGTTACCCAGCGGTCTTGCCGTCGTCGTCACGGCATTCAAAAAGAGAGTCGCGTGTTCAACGAAGAGCTCCGGGTACTGGTGCTGCGCGCCGTGATTGGAGTCGGGGTAGATGATCAGCTGCGCATTCGGGACGTTCTGCTGCATGATGAAGGAGTTGACCGTGGGCATGATCACGTCATTACTGCCGTTCACGACGAGCGTTGGCTGCTTGATCGTCTTCAGGTAGTCGTAAGACCCCTCTCGCTGGACGCCCCACTTGTCCATCGCTTCGCTCTGGGCGGGCGACACCTTGTCGTTCACCTCGGG